>Ga0265293_10007813_pt1 | contig 16250 bp, 17 predicted proteins | sample Munlanlewell138R_FD_192505 | JGI IMG/M metagenome (GOLD analysis project Ga0265293, IMG submission 192505) | Leachate microbial communities from a municipal landfill in Southern Ontario, Canada - Leachate well 138R | ecosystem: Engineered > Solid waste > Landfill > Unclassified | place: Canada...
ACGAAGTGATCCTGTACGAAGCCGCGCAACTGCCAATCGACACCTTCCGCGCCGAAACCCTGCGCCTGAGCGACCTGCCCAACGCGCACTACAAGGAATTCACCACGCTGGTGATTCCGGCGCTGGAAACGGAACTGCAGCGTGACATGACGTTCACGCCGGTTACGGCATAAGCGCGCGCCACCGCCTGGAACCCCGCCACCTCCAGGCCGTTTGCCCGCACCTGTAATTCACCCCGCCCTGCATTGCGGCGATTGCCGTCAGGTCAAGTGCGCGCCTTACGTCCAACCCTCGCGAGGCTTCCAGCAGAACCTCCATCACTATCCTCGACCAGAGGCAGAAGGAATCGCTTAAGGTCCGCGACCACCTCCGCCAGCTGTCCAGGCGCAGCCACCATGCGCTCGCGAGTCAGGAACGCCTTCCATTGCCTGTCCCAGGATTCCACATACGCCGGACTGAGGCCGGCCAGTTCGCCATCGGGAACCCCTGTTTCACGCCGATCGAAGGCCTGACGGACAGCCTTGGCCAGCAGCGCCCTTTCCAACTCGTACGTCTCCGCGATCAGCCAGAGGTCGTAGTAGTCCTTCAGGCGGCTGTTGGCGATGCCGAGAGTGACGAGCGCATGAAGCTTCTCGGCGACCACGGTCTCCACCGGATATGCCCTCAGATGCGGGGTGGGCACATCAAGCCGCACCGGATAGTCGATCTCGACCGGGCCTGGCGTGACTGCATCGCCAAAACCCACTTCCACCTGAATCGCAACGCGCGCGCCGCCAATCGTGGCCGTGGTGCGCACCCGCACGCCGCCGTACTCGATGCCCTCGCGGATCGACGCGGCTTCAAGCCCCTGGATGTCGAAGACCACTCCATCGTCACCGACCGCCACGGCCAGGATCACGCGGAGCGCGTCGCGGATCGCCTCGGGCGTGTTTTCGCCGTAGCCAAGCAGATCCGGTCGCGCGTCGGTCGGAACGGCGCCTCCAGCCAGGTCACGAACAGCATGGCCCCCTTGAGAATGAACCGGTCCGGTGATCCGAGAGACTCAGCCGCTACAGCAGCCTCTCCAGCGCATCGGGTGTCAGCAGGATCTGGAAATCCACACGCTCGTTGCGGGAGCGTTGCAGCAGCCTCGCGCGAACGGAGGCTCCGACGTTGTTCAAAGGCTCACGCGCCATCGACCGCCGTCGCCTCGACATAGGGTTTCATGGTCGACCAGATCCTTGCCTTGGTGGCGTAGCCCCACAGCTGGTCGCTCGTTGAACTTGGGTCGGAGCCCGGCAAGCCGGGTCCTCTGGCGACGAGGATGATGTCGAATGTACCGTCAATATCATCGAATCTGGCGTCGGGGAGCAGGCCCATGCCACTGGACGTGCGCTAGTGATTGATCCAGAAGAGGCGAAAAATGCACTTGCCGACTTGTTCAGAGGCTCCCTAATCCGTGGCCAAACGTGTCACAAACTTGGTGGTCGTTTTGGGCACTTTTGCGAGGGACAAGAAGTGCAACTGTTACAGGAAGCGTCACAGAATTCCTGAGGCCCAAAAAGCAAAAGGGCCAACAAGCGCTAACTTGTTGACCCTTTTGACTTTTATATGGCGCACCCGGAAGGGTGAGCCGTTGCGGCTTGCGAAGCACCGCTTCGCGCAACGGCGAACGCCCGCCGCGCTGCGGCGGGCCGGAAATCCGACGGGCGCACAAAAAAAGACCGGCCCAAGGCCGGTCTTTCATAAAATGGCGCGCCCGGAAGGATTCGAACCTCCGACCCCCAAGTTCGTAGCCTGGTGCTCTATCCAGCTGAGCTACGGGCGCGTGAGAAGCGGAATTATGTGCGGTTCCGGCGTTGCCGTCAATACCTGAATTCCACTTTTCCCGTTTTCCGCATCCAGCCGCGTGCTGCGGGTCAGGTTGCGGGGGAGACTGGCGGAGTGAGAGGGATTCGAACCCTCGATAGAGCTTTTGACCCTATACTCCCTTAGCAGGGGAGCCCCTTCAGCCTCTCGGGCATCACTCCGTTTTCTTCTGCCGCCGCCGAATCGGGTTGCGGCGCGACAGACTGGAAATCTTAACCGTTCCGGGCGGCCTGGTAAAGACCATTCGGCATCGATCTGTTCCGAACCGTGTCCATCACATATGCCGGCAAGGCCTCAGTCGACCTTGCTGACCTCGGCAGATTCCGGCTGTTCGGCGTCCACGCGCAGGATGCGCTGGAAGATCTCCTCGCGATGCACGGACACATCCTTGGGCGCGCTGATACCCACGCGCACCTGGTTGCCCTTGACCCCGAGGACGGTCACCGTGACCTGCTCGCCGATCATCAGGGTTTCCCCTACTCGGCGGGTAAGAATCAACATTTCACACTCTCCTTGTCGCCCGATCCGCATCCGCGCGGATCCCCTGTCCGGGCGGTACCTCGCGTGCGCGGGGTACTGCCGATCCTTGGCACACACCTGAACGGTGCGTGAAAACTGTCCAGATACTATCGCAACGCAGCAAAAGCCTGCAAACCGCAAGATGGTCGAAGGCACGGCCTGAGGAAACGGACCCGACACACTGAAGCCACGACGGTTACACCATCCTGGCGCCGGACTGTCCGCAACGCCCGGCCATTTCCGGCCGGGTGCTGCGCGCCGGTCCTGCTCAGCCGAGCCGTTCGCGCACGAAGCTGCCCACCTGTTCCAGCGCGGCCGGTAGACGCGCATCGTCTTCACCGCCGCCCTGGGCCATGTCCGGGCGGCCACCGCCCTTGCCGCCAATCTGGCCGGCGACATGGGCCACGATCTCGCCGGCCTTGATCTTCTGCAGCGCCCTGCCCTGCACGCCGGCCACCAGCGATGCTTTTGTGCCATCGCCGGATGCCAGCAGGATCACCGCGTCGGGCAGCTTCTGCTTGAGCTGGTCGACGCTGTCGCGCAGCGACTTGGCGTCCAGGTTGTCCAGACGCGCGGCGACAACCTTGATGCCGTCGATATCCTGCGCGTTCGCGGCCAGGTCGCTGGCGGCACCGGCGGCGGCCTTGGCCTTCAGCGATTCCAGTTCCTTTTCCGCCTTCTTCTGGCGTTCAAACAACTGGCGCAGCTTGTCGACCACATCGCCACGGCTGCCGCCGAGCAGGTCGGCGACCTGTTCCAGACGGCGCTCTTCCTCGGCGATGTAATCCAGCGCGCCCTGCCCGGTCACCGCCTCGATGCGGCGGATGCCGGCGGCCACCCCACCTTCGGAAATGATCTTGAACAGGCCGATGTCGCCGGTGGCCTGCACGTGGGTGCCACCGCACAGTTCGGTCGAAAATTCGCCCATGCGCAGCACGCGGACTTCGTCGCCGTATTTTTCACCGAACAGCGCCATCGCGCCGAACTCCAGCGCCTCGTCCATCGCCATGTGGCGGATTTCCGCCTGGGCATTGCCACGGATGCGGGCGTTGACCATGGCTTCGATCTGCGCCAACTGGGCGCTGTCGATGGCCTGGAAATGGGAGAAGTCGAAGCGCAGCCGATCCGGCGCCACCAGCGAGCCCTTCTGCGTGACGTGCGTGCCCAGCACTTCGCGCAGCACCGCGTGCAGCAGGTGGGTGGCGGAATGGTTGAGCACGATGGCCTGACGGCGCTGGGCGTCGATGTTCGCCTTCACGCTGTCGCCAACCTTCAGCGTGCCGGCCTTCAGCGTACCGACGTGGCCGTGGTAGCTGCCGGACAGCTTCTGCGTATCGGACACGGTGAACAGCACATCGCCTGCGCTCAGCTCACCGGTATCACCGACCTGGCCGCCGGATTCGGCGTAGAACGGCGTGGTGTCCAGAATCACGGTGCCGATTTCGCCGGCCGCCAGCGCCTGCACCGGGCTGCCCTCGCGCAGGATCGCGAGCACCTTGCTGGCATCCAGCCGACTCTGTTCGTAGCCGACAAAACGGGTCGGCGCGAGGGTGGCGACCAGATCGGCCGGCAACATGCCGCTGCCGGCAAACTTGCTGGCGGCGCGTGCCTGTTCGCGCTGGCGTTCCATTTCCGCCTCGAAACCGTCCATATCCACGCTCCAGCCGTGCTCACGCGCGACATCGGCGGTGAGATCGACCGGGAAACCGTAGGTGTCGTACAGCGTGAACGCGGTCTTGCCCGGCACCTGGCGCTGCTTTGCCGCCAGCGAGCCTTCGTCGCGCAGCACCGAATCCAGCAGCTTCATGCCGTGTTCGAGGGTTTCAGCGAAGCGCTCTTCTTCGTTCTTGAGCGCGTTTTCGATCGTGGCGCGCTGTTCGATCAGCACCGGATAGGCATCGCCCATCTGTTCGATCAGGGTGCCGACCATGCGGTGGAAAAACGCTTCGCGCGTGCCCAGCATCCAGCCGTGGCGCAGCGCACGGCGGATGATCCGGCGCAGCACGTAGCCGCGCCCTTCGTTGGAGGGCAGCACGCGGTCGGCGATCAGGAAGGCGCAGGCGCGTATGTGGTCGGCGATCACGCGCAGCGAGTTGTTTCCAAGATCGGCGGTGCCGGTCAGCTCCGCGGCCTTGCGGATCAGCGCCTGGAACAGGTCGATTTCGTAATTGGAATGCACGCCCTGCAGGATCGCGGCCAGGCGCTCCAGGCCCATGCCGGTATCCACACACGGCGCCGGCAGCGGCACCAGACTGCCGTCGGGCTGGCGGTCGAACTGCATGAACACCAGATTCCAGATTTCGATGAAACGGTCGCCATCCTCGTCCGGCGAGCCGGGCGGGCCACCGGCAATGTGCTCGCCGTGGTCGTAGAAAATCTCGGTGCAGGGGCCGCAGGGGCCGGTGTCGGCCATCTGCCAGAAGTTGTCCGAAGCGTACGGCGCGCCCTTGTTGTCGCCGATACGCACGATGCGGTCTTCTGGTACGCCGATCATGTCACGCCACAGTTCGTAGGCTTCGTCATCGGTGTGGTAGACGGTGACCAGCAGGCGCTGCGCCGGGATGTTCCAGACCTGCGTCAGCAGTTCCCAGGACCAGGCGATCGCATCGCGCTTGAAGTAGTCGCCGAACGACCAGTTGCCCAGCATTTCGAAGAAGGTGTGGTGGCGCGCGGTGTAACCGACCGAATCCAGATCGTTGTGCTTGCCCCCGGCGCGCAGGCAGCGCTGCACATCGGCCACGCGCGGGGCGACGGGCTTTTCGCTGCCGAGGAAGGCGTTCTTGAATTGCACCATGCCCGAGTTGGTGAACATCAGGGTCGGGTCGTTGGCCGGCACCAGCGGCGCGGACGGCACGATGCGGTGCTCCTTGCTGCGGAAGAAGTCGAGGAAGTCGTTGCGGATCTGGCTGCTGGTTTTCATGGACTGGCGATTGGACGGAAGGGACGGTGCTGCGGCAGCAGCAAGGCGGCCGGACGGCTCCTTCACGGACCCTGTCCAACCGATGCGGCGCTGCACCAGGACCGGCAAGGGTATCAGTTTGTGGCGCTCCTGCGCTGTTGCAAGCCATGGCGCGGCGCGGGTGGATTTGGCCGGCCGGCTTCACGAACAGGCGCCATCACGCGTCCTGGGAGCATCTGAACGATGACGTCATCCCGACGAGCGCCGGGCTTTCGGCAGCCCGATGAATGGTCATCTCAGTTCTTTGGCAAGTCATTGAAAACAATGATCCCGGTTTGACGAGCTTCGCTGTTGGAGGCCGCCGGAATGACGCCTTATTCAGAGGTTCCGTAGACAGGCATTCCCCAAGGGTTGCCCGCTCAGATGTCTCCGGAATCCACATCATCTTCCGACGCACGCAGCGCGGCGTGGATCGCGTCCAGATCAAAACCGCGGCGTTGCAGGAAATTGCCACGCTTGGCCTTGTCGTTGCGATCACGCGGCGGCCCCGGATGGCGACGGCGCAGCAAATCCACCGCGCGCTGGGTCCAGTCGGTTTCGCAGGCTTCCAGAGCAGCCTCGATGGCCGCATCGTCGATGCCGTGCATACGCAGTTCGGCACGGATGCGCAGTGGGCCCTGACCGGAGCTGGCACGGCTGCGGGCCAGCGATTGGGCGAAACGTTCGTCATCCTGCCAACCGCGTTCGGCCATGTCGTCCACGGCGGTCTCGGCGGATTCTTCGTCGATGCCGCGCTGTACCAGCTTGCGCACCAGTTCCTGACGAGAGTGCTCACGCCGGGTCAGCAACTCCAGCGCCTTGCGACGCGGGTCCGGCATCGTGGGGGGTTCGTGCGCAACCTTTTGAACGGCCGGATCCTGCCCATTCTGCCCGTCCGTATCAGGCTCGACATCGAAACCGGCCCGGGCATCGGCAAGACGGGAAGCCGCATCCGGATCAATGGAACCGGACGCGAGCTTGTCTCGCTGGCGCGCGGCCGGGAAACTTCCCCGACCGCGCCGCAACCCCCTCATGCCTCTTCGGCCGCCTCGGCGTCTTCGCCTTCGTCGGCGGCGAAGATCGCGGGCGCAAACTTCTCGCGCAGGCGGCTTTCCAGTTCGGCCGCCAGCGCCGGACGCTCGCGCAGGTACTGGCGGGCGTTGTCCTTGCCCTGACCGATGCGCTCGTCACCGTAGCTGTACCAGGCGCCGGCCTTGTCCACGATCTTGGCGTCCACGCCCATGTCGATCAGCTCACCCTCGCGGCTGATGCCCTCGCCGTAGAGGATCTCGGTGACGATCTGCTTGAACGGCGGCGCCATCTTGTTCTTGACCACTTTGATGCGGGTCTGGTTGCCGATGATCTCGTCGCCGCGCTTGATCGAGCCGATGCGGCGGATATCCAGGCGCACCGAGGCGTAGAACTTCAACGCGTTGCCGCCGGTGGTGGTTTCCGGGCTCTGGCCCGGCATCATGATGCCGATCTTGTGGCGCAGCTGGTTGATGAACAGCACCAGGCAATTGGAGCGCTTGATGTTGCCGGTCAGCTTGCGCAGCGCCTGGCTCATCAGGCGCGCCTGCAGGCCGGGCAGCTGGTCGCCCATGTCGCCCTCGATCTCGGCCTTCGGTGTGAGCGCGGCGACCGAGTCGATCACCACCATGTCCACCGAGTTGGAACGCACCAGCATGTCGGCGATTTCCAGCGCCTGCTCGCCGGTGTCGGGCTGGGAGATCAGCAGATCTTCCAGATTGACGCCCAGCTTCTGCGCGTAACCGGGATCCAGTGCGTGCTCGGCGTCAACAAAAGCGGCAGTGCCACCGGCCTTCTGGCACTGCGCAATGGCCTGCAGCGCGAGGGTGGTCTTGCCGGAGGATTCCGGGCCATAGACTTCCACCACGCGGCCCTTCGGCAGGCCGCCGATGCCCAGCGCGATATCCAGCATCAGCGAGCCGGTGCCGATGACTTCAACCGCCTCGGCGGCCTTGTCGCCCATGCGCATCACGGCGCCCTTGCCGAATTGCTTTTCGATCTGGGAAAGGGCGGCGGAAAGAGCGCGCTTCTTGTTTTCGTCCATGTCTGTGTCCTTGGTCGGGTAAGCGGAGGATTGATCGGGGAAACGGGGTGTTGCGATGTCGGATGCAAGCTTAGGGGGCGCTTGTCTCACAGGCTGAGATTGACGCCGGAACCAGCTTCGCGCAGTGGCGACAAGGCCGGCCATCGGTGCTTGCCCGGCCATCGGCTAGGAAATTTCCGGAAGAAAGATTGCGAAACCCGGTCATCGGCGCACGCTGCGGTTGGGCCGGATCAGGCCGCAATACAGGCCTTCGAGCGCGAATTCGGCATCGGCCGGCACCTGGATCGGGGCAAAACCGGCGTTGCACGGCAGCAGCCAGATGCCGCTGGCGGTCTGCTCGAACACCTTGATCGTCAGCTCCTCATCCAGCCGCGCCACGACGATCTGGCCGTTGCGCGCCAGCGCGCTGCGATGCACGCCGACCAGATCGCCATCCAGGATGCCTTCCTCGCGCATGGATTCACCTTCCACCCGCAGCAGGTAGTCGGGCAGCGGCGAGAACAGCGCGGGATCGAGCGTGAGTTCCTGCTCGATACCGGCATCGGCGCCAATCGGCGCGCCGGCCGCGACCCGCCCCAGCACCGGCAGGCGCAGCACCTCGGTAATGGTTTCGTCCAGCGCCAGCTGGCTCTGCGGCGGCTGCGGATGCTGCTTGATACGGATGCCGCGCGCGCGCCCGGGAAGACGCTCAATGGCACCGGCCGCTTCCAGTGCTTCCAGGTGGTATTGCGCCGCACGCACACCCTTGAAGCCGAACGCACGCGCGATTTCGGTCTGCGACGGCGGCAAGCCGTCGGCTTCGATGCGCTCGGCGATCATCGCCAGGATGGCCTGCTGGGTATCGGTGATATCCATGGTTAGCAGTATTACTACTAACGGACTGGCTTGCAAGTGCCGGCATAGTCCGACACGAGGCTGATGTCAGGATGAGAGGGAGATCGCCGAAGGGGTGTGTGCTTTTGCTTGCAGTTATGGCGAAAAGCCCCCTCACCCCAACCCTCTCCCCCGCACACGGGGGAGAGGGAGCGTTCTATCACCCTGAGGCAAATCCTGACGGCAGCCGCAATCTCAGCCCAGCAGGCCGTCGACCCCGTCCAGTGCAGCGGCCACGGTCTGGCGGCGGATTGCATCGCGGCTGTCGCCATCGAACAGGAACAGACGCGCGTTCGGATATCCGCCACGCTTTTTCCACGCAATCCAGACACTGCCGACCGGCTTGTCGGCGGTGCCGCCACCCGGCCCGGCAATGCCGGTGACGGCCACCGCGACGGTGGCGCCGGAATGGATCAGCGCGCCGTTGACCATTTCCAGCGCGGTTTCCTCACTCACCGCGCCCTCGCGCAATAGGGTTTCGGCGCGCACGCCGAGCAGCGCCTGCTTGGCCTCGTAGCTGTAGGCCACCAGCCCGGCTTCGAACCAGTCCGAACAGCCGGCCACATCGGTGATGGTCTTGGCGATCCAGCCGCCGGTACAACTTTCCGCCGTGGCCAGGGTGTGGCGCTGGTGGGCAAGCCTTTCGCCGAGGGCTTTTGCCTGGGCCAGCAGCTGGGTATCGCTGGGCACGGAGCCGGAATGTTCGGATGTGGTCATCGTTGCAGCCTGCTTGTTGGGCCTGGTGACGAACGGAAGTGCGCTCACTCCTCATCCGGCCAGCGCGGCATCGCCGGGGCGTTGCGCGCGGGTGTCGGAAGATGGGGTTGCAGGGCCTGCCACAGTGCCAGCGCATCGCGCAGCGGCGCCACGTCGTGCACGCGCAGCAGCATCGCGCCACGCTGGGCGGCGATCAGATGGGCCGCGACCGATGCGGCCGCGCGCTCACCCACTTCGCGCCCAGTAATCTCGCCGAGCATGCGCTTGCGCGACAGGCCAGCCAGCAGCGGCACGCCCAGATCGGCGAAAGCCTCCAGCCGTGCCAGCAGGTGCAGATTGTGGTCCAGGTTCTTGCCGAAACCGAAACCCGGATCGATCACCAGACGTGATTTCGGGATACCGGCCAGTTCGCAGGCGAACAGCCGGTCCGCGAGGAAACGCCGCACCTGCCCGACCACATCGTCGTACTGCGGCGCATCCTGCATCGTGCGCGGCTCGCCCTGCATATGCATCAGGATCACCGGCACGCCCAGTTCGGCGGCGGCCTCCAGCGCGTCATCCTGCGTCAGCGCGCAGATGTCGTTGATCAGGCCGGCGCCGGCTGCGACTGCGGCACGCATCACCTCTGGCTTGAAGGTATCGATGCTGATTGGCACCCGGGTGGCGCGGGCCAGGCCTTCGATCACCGGCAGCACACGCGCCAGTTCGGTTTCAAGTGGTACCGCATCGGCACCGGGGCGGGTGGATTCGCCGCCGATGTCGAGCGCGTCGGCGCCGGCTTCGACCAGTTTCAGCCCGTGTTCGATCGCGGCCTGTGTGCTGTCGTACGCGCCGCCGTCGGAAAACGAATCAGGGGTGACATTGACGATGCCCAGGATGCGCGGCCGGTCCAGCTTGAGCGGGCGGCCGGCGCAATCCAGGGTAGGCGTGATATCGAACATGGGTGGTCGCAATCCGGGAGGGCGCGGGCCATGCCCGCTGCGCAATTATGCCGCGTTGATCCCGCCCGGATCGCCCTTCCCGGCGCCTTAGACCTGCGGCGCCGGACCGCCCAGCGGAGCACCGCCGGCGGCAGGACCGGAATCACCGCGACCCGGCGGCGTACGGCCACTCTTGGCCCAGTCGGCCGGTGGCCCGGGCTCGCGCCCGGCCATGATGTCGTCGATCTGGCTGGCGTCGATGGTTTCGTACAGCAGCAGCGTATTGGCCATCACGTGCAGCTTGTCGAGGTTCTCGGTCAGGATCTCGGTGGTGCGGGCGTAGGCGCGGTCGAGGATGCTGCGCACCACTTCGTCGATCCGGCGCGCGGTTTCGTCCGAGACGTTCTTGGTCTGGGTCACCGAACGGCCGAGGAACACTTCGTCTTCTTCCTCGCCATAGGAGATCGGGCCCATTTCATCGGACAGGCCCCACTTGGTGACCATGTTGCGCGCCATCTTGGTCGCACGTTCGATGTCGTTGGAGGCACCAGTGGTGACCTTGTCGGCACCGAAAATCAGTTCCTCGGCCACGCGCCCGCCGTACAGCGAGCACAGCTGCGACTGGATCGCGACCTTGTTGTAGCTGTACTTGTCGCCTTCGGGCAGATACATCGTCACGCCCAGCGCACGGCCACGCGGAATGATCGTCACCTTGTAGACCGGGTCGTGCTCGGGCACCAGGCGGCCGACAATGGCGTGGCCGGCCTCGTGGTAGGCGGTGAGCTTCTTCTCGTCCTCGCTCATCGCCATCGAACGGCGCTCGGCGCCCATCAGGATCTTGTCGCGGGCCTTGTCGAAGTGCTCCATCCGCACCTCGCGGGCATTTTCACGCGCGGCGAACAGCGCCGCCTCGTTGACCAGATTGGCCAGATCGGCACCGGAAAAGCCCGGCGTACCACGCGCCACCACCATCGGCTCGACATCGTCGTGCAGCGGCACCTTGCGCATATGCACCTTGAGAATCTGTTCGCGGCCCTTGACGTCCGGCAGCCCCACGACAACCTGGCGGTCGAAACGGCCCGGGCGCAGCAGCGCCGGATCGAGCACGTCGGGGCGGTTGGTCGCAGCGATCACGATCACGCCCTCGCCACCTTCGAAACCGTCCATTTCGACCAGCAGCTGGTTCAGCGTCTGCTCGCGCTCGTCATGGCCGCCGCCCAGACCGGCACCGCGATGCCGGCCGACGGCGTCGATTTCGTCGATGAAGATGATGCACGGCGCGTGCTTCTTGGCCTGCTCGAACATGTCGCGCACGCGGCTGGCGCCGACGCCGACGAACATTTCGACGAAATCCGAACCGGAGATCGAGAAGAACGGTACCTTGGCCTCGCCCGCGATCGCACGCGCCAGCAAGGTCTTGCCGGTGCCCGGCGGGCCGACCATCAGCACGCCGCGCGGAATCTTGCCGCCCAGCTTCTGGAACCTGGAAGGATCGCGCAGGAATTCGACCAGCTCGCCGACTTCCTCCTTGGCCTCGTCGCAGCCGGCGACATCGGCGAAGGTCACCTTCACCTGGTCCTCGCTCTGCATCTTGGCGCGCGATTTGCCGAAGCTCATCGCACCGCGCCCGCCACCGCCGGACTGCAACTGCCGCATGAAGAAGATGAAGATGCCGATGAAGATGATGTACGGCAGCAGGTTCAGCAGGATGTAGGTCAGCGACGGCCCGGTGGAGATCGGGCTCTGCACGATCTTGACGTTGCGCGTCACCAGGTCATCGATCAGCTTCGGGTCGTTGGGCGGCAACGACACGCTGAACTTGCCGCCATCCTTGGTGGTGCCGGTGAGCTCGCGGCCGTTTTCCGAAAACACCACCTCGCTCACGCGCGCATCGCGCACCTGGGTGAGGAACTCGGAATAGGACAGCCCCTGCGCCGTCGTGGTGCGCGGCGTGAAGCTCTGGAACACCGCCATCAACACCACGGCGATGACCACCCACAACACCAGATTCTTCGCCAGATCGTTCATTCTCTATACCTTGCCCGCATCCGGGGCCTGTCGTTTGTCGGTTGCCAGCGCATAGACCTCGGAAGATCGGCTGCGTGACGCTTCCGGCTTGCGCACCCTGACCTGTCGGTACAGGCGACGCAAGTCGCGGATGTAATCATCAAAACCCGTGCCCTGGAACAGCTTGATCAGAAAACTGCCACCGGGCCGCAGATGCGCCTGCGCGAAATCGCGCGCCAGTTCGGCCAGGTACATCGCGCGCGGCTGGTCGACCGCATCCATGCCGGACATATTGGGCGCCATGTCGGAAAGCACAAGGTCGACCGGCTTCCCGTCCAGCAGCGCCTCAAGCTGCGCCAGCGGTCCGGCCTCGCGGAAATCGCCGTGGATGAACTCGACCCCGGCCAGCGGCGGCATCTCCAGGATGTCCAGCGCCACCACGCGCCCGCTGTCGCCCAGTTCGCGCCGCACCAGCTGCGACCAGCCGCCCGGCGCGGCACCCAGATCGACCACGGTCATGCCGGGCTTGAGCAACTTGTCGCGCGCCAGGATCTCCTCCAGCTTGTAGGCCGCACGCGAGCGCAGGCCCTCGGCCTGGGCCTTCTTCACGAAACGGTCGGAGAAGTGCTCGCGCAACCAGCGCTGGCTGCTCTTGCTGCGTGACATCGGAAAAATCGGTCCGTGGCTCAAACCGCGCATGTTACCCTGTGCGGCCCCCAGACCTGCTGTTTTCCGTTCATGTCCAGCGCATTGTCCGCCAACCAGAAACGTTATCTGCGCGGACTCGCGCACCCGCTCAAACCCTTGATCCAGGTCGGCAACAAGGGCATCACCGACGCCCTGCTCGCAGAACTGGACCTGGTGCTGGAGCACCATGAACTGGTCAAGGTGCGCATCGCCGCCGAAGACCGCGACAGCCGCGATGCGGCCGTGGCCGATCTGGTGGAACGCAGCGGCGCGCAACTGGTGCAGCGCATCGGCAATGTCGCCTGCCTGTTCCGGCGCAACCCGGAAGCCTCCCAGATCGCGCTGCCGCGCTGAGGCTGCGGCGATGCATCTGGTCCAGGATCTGAGCGAAGGCCATCATCTGGTGCGGCGCGTCGGCCCGGCCAGCGTGACGGTCGACGATCGCGAGCTGACACGCAGCTTCCTGCTGACCCCTTCGCAATGCCATGAGGATTTCCCGGTGCGCGACATCGCCGGCTTCGACGCCGCCGCGATCCAGCAGGTACTGGACCTGCAACCGGCGCTGGTGCTGATCGGCACCGGCGCCCGCCAGCACCTGGCGTCACCGGCCTTGATGGGCGGCTTCCTGACCCGCGGCGTCGGGGTGGAAGCCATGGACAGCGCCGCCTGCGCGCGAACCTTCAATCTTCTGGCCAGCGAAGGCCGCCAGGTGGTCGCGGTTTTTCTGATCGCCTGATTGGCACTTGCGAGGATGTGCTTCTTCCCTGCGACGTGCCGGACCACATAGCCCGGGCAAGCCCCGGACTTGATCCGGGGCGCACCCGGGTGTGGCTTTCACGATGATGCAGGAACGGCTGCGGACTTCCTGATGATGCTGGTCCCGGATGCGGCTGCGCCTTACCCGCGCTACTCACCATCCAATAAGCCTGCGCCTCAACGCGCTGGCAGGAAGGGGCGTGGATCGACCGGCTTGCCGCTCTTGCGGATTTCGAAATGCAGCATGTCGCGGGTGGCACCGCTGCGGCCCATTTCGGCGATCTGCTGCCCGGCCTTGACCTTCTGGCCCTCGGCCACGAGGCGTTTGCGGTTGTGGCCATAGGCCGACAGGTACACATCCGAATGCCGGATGATCACCAGCTCGCCATAACCGATCAGGCCCGAACCCGAATACACCACTTCGCCATCGGCCGCCGCCAGCACCGGCTGTCCGCTGCTGCCGGCGATGTTGATGCCCTGGTTGGTCGGATCGCCAGCGACGAAACGCCCGATCACCTGTCCGGCACTGGGCCAGCGCCAGGTGATGCCGTCCACGCTGCGACTGCCGCCGGTAGTGATCACCGGTGTGGTGGCCGGGCCGGTGGCGGGCGTTGTGGCCGGTGTATTCGATACCACTGGAGCCGGCGGTGTCGGGCTTGCAGAACCGGTCGGCGGTGTCGGCGTGGACGCAACCACCGGCGTTGAGGCTGAAGCTGTGGTCGGCGCACTCGAAGGCACGCGCGTTGCCGCCGGCGCCGTGGCTGCGGGTGACGATGTTGCCGCAGCAGGCGGTGCCGAAACCACCGGTGTCGCCGCCGTGACCGGGCGTGTGGTCTGTGCCGTGCCCGCTACCGGTGCATTCAAACGCAGGCGCTGGCCGGGATAGATCGTGAACGGCTCGCGGATACCATTCCAGCGCGCCAGATCACGATGATCCAGCCCATTGCGGAAGGCGATGCCATACAGCGTATCGCCGCGTACCACGGTGTGTTCGCGCGTCGTGACTGCTGTGGGTGTCTCCTGCCGGGCGGGCACCGTGGCACGATCCGGCGCCGAAGGAACTTCCGTGACCACCGCACGCGGGCGCACGCTGCATGCCGCCAGCAGTACGCATACCAGCACCGCCATCATCCTGATCGTGTTCATCCCCGCCCTCCGGAAAACACCAGCCAGCCAATGGCCGCAGCCAGCAACGCCAGCGCGATCCAGCCGATCGGTTCGATATGCCGGCGCAGCATCATCTCGGCCTTGGCGCCGCCCAGCCGTATCGCCCAGGCCACCAGAAAGACGCGCTTGCCGCGCCCGATCAGCGCACCAAAGAAGAACGGCAGCAGCGGCATCCCGATCGCGCCGGAAGCCAGGGTAAACACCTTGAACGGCACCGGCGTGAAGCCGGCCAGCAGCAGCAACCAGAAACCGTTGTCGGCGGCCTGCTGCTTGATCTGCTCGAACTGTTCGGCATAACCAAAGCGCTCCAGCAGCGGCATCGCCAGCTCGATCGCGAAATGCCCGATCGCGTAACCCACGAACATGCCCAGCATCGAGGCCACCAGGCTGATCGTGGCGAACCAGTACGCCCGCTTGGGCTGCGCCAGCGACATCGGCGCCAGCATCACCTCGGGTGGAATCGGGAACACGATGGCCTCGAAGAAGCTGACCCCGCCCAACAACGCCGGCGCGTGCCGGTGCCGCGACCAGGACAGCATGCGCTCGTACAACGGCGCGAAGATCTTCACGTGGTGCCTCCCAGCAAGGGCACGAACGAGACCGCGCCCAGCACCTCCGGCTGCCAACCGTTGCTGCCACCACTCCAGCGCATCAGTTGCTGCGCACCCGGCTCGCCGACCGGCGCCACCAGCACGCCCTGCGGCGACAACTGGCGCAACAGTTCCGGATCCAGCGCCGAAGCGGCGGCGGTGACCATGATCGCGTCATACGGCGCATGTTCGGCCCAGCCGATGCGGCCATCGTCGTAACGGCAATGCACATTGCGGTAACCCAGGCGGCGGAAACGGCGGCGTGCGGCGCGTTGCAGTTCGTCGATCCGTTCCACCGTGTAGACATGCTCCACCAGATGCGCCAGCACCGCGGCCTGATAGCCGGAGCCGGTGCCGATCTCCAGCACCTTGCTGCGCGGCCCGCCTTCCAGCAGCGCCTCGGTCATGCGCGCCACCACCCAGGGCTGGGAAATCGTCTGCGCGCGGCCGATCGGCAATGCGGTGTCCTCGTAGGCACGCGAGGCCAGCGCCTCGTCGATGAAAAGATGGCGCGGCACGCTGCCCATCACCGCCAGCACGCGCTCATCGCGGATACCGTTGCGGCGCAGGCTTTCCACCAGCCGGGCGCGGGCACGGGGCGAGGTCATGCCCAGCCCGGCCGCTTCCGGTGTCAGACGCGAACCCGGAATCACGGCGTCTCCACCGCACGACTCAGGCCATCGACCCAGCCGGCGACCTTGTCCAGTGCCTGGTAGCGGGTCAGGTCGACGTGGATCGGCGTAATCGATACGCAGCGCGAACGCACCGCGTGGAAATCGGTGCCCGGCCCTGCATCCTGCTCCGGACCGGCCATGCCGATCCACCAGATCGGACGGCCGCGCGGGTCCTGCTGCGGAATACACGGCTCGGCGCGATGCCGATGGCCCAGACGGGTGACTTCGAAGCCGGCCAGATCGGCCCAGGCGACATCCGGCACGTTCACATTGAGAATGGTGTTGGCCGGCAGCGGGTCCACCAGCAGGCGCGCGGTCAGTTGCGTGGCCACGCGCGCGGCGGTGTCGTAATGACGCTGGCCGGTGCCCAGGTACACCAGCGACATCGCGATCGCCGGCAGGCCTAGGAAGCGCCCTTCCATCGCCGCGGCTACGGTGCCCGAATAGATCACGTCATCGCCGAGGTTGGCGTGGGTGTTG
>Ga0265293_10007814_pt1 | contig 16250 bp, 18 predicted proteins | sample Munlanlewell138R_FD_192505 | JGI IMG/M metagenome (GOLD analysis project Ga0265293, IMG submission 192505) | Leachate microbial communities from a municipal landfill in Southern Ontario, Canada - Leachate well 138R | ecosystem: Engineered > Solid waste > Landfill > Unclassified | place: Canada...
CATAACAAAGAGCCTCATCACGAGAAATCAGTAATAATTCTCCCACTTGGGTGGGGTATATGTTATAGATACTGTCCATAGGGAAATGGTATCACCACAAATGAAATAAGTATAGATAACATCAACGCTGCTGTGTGGAGGTAAAAAAAAAGGTGAAACAACTGAGCTTGTTTCACCTCTTTGATACATACCTTGTTATCTTTTGAGCGCTTTATCGATAGCTCCTCGATCAAAGCCAATAATAACCTTTCCGTTTACGTCTAATACAGGCACTCCCATTTGACCCGATTTACGGACCATCTCTTGTGCCTTCTCGGAATTTGAAGCAACGTTGTACTCAGTGAAAGGGACGTTGTTGCTTTGGAGATAACTTTTAGCCATGCGGCAGAATCCACATGTTGGTGTACTATACAATGTAACAGCCATATTTGGCCTCCTTTTTCATATTGTCAACTATGAAGATACCTATTATCAAAGAGGTTGGTCAACGAAAGTCTTGGTGACAACATCACCAAGCAGTGGTACGATTATGATAACGTATTATCGATAGGAGGCTTTTTACATGGAGAAAGTTGAGCATTCACCGAAAGCTATGAGTGCAATTTATTCTAACGCAGCTAAAGCAGCTGAAAAGCAGATGCGATTTGAAGAGGCGACGTTATTTAGTGATCTCAGTGCCCACTTTGATGGAAAAAGTGAAAAAAAGAGTGCAACTTCAATTGATGAAGTGAAACCTTTTATCACAGAAGATCTCACTTCGCTGTATAAAGAGGCAGAAGCTTTAGCTCTCAAAGAGGGAGAGAGGGGAGTGTTACGCTGTACCACCTGGGGTAAAAAAGTAACAGCCATCCATAAATCGTTGTTAGATCGATATGAGAAACAAGGCGATGCTCTTTTAGAAGGGAATAATGTCTACGTCTGTGAAGCATGCGGATTTATCAATGTCTCACCTGCAGTGCCTCAGATCTGTCCCATATGTAAAGCTCCCGCTTCTCGATTCTTACAGATTAAATAAGGAGAATAGTTATGCATGTAGCCCGAAACCTCGCTCTATGTACAAAAGATTGTTTGTGTCTCTTTGTCTGCCCTACCGGAGCAACTGATACTGAAACAGGTCAAATTGATTTTGCTAAGTGTCTCGATGGGTGTCGATTATGCGTCGATGCGTGCCCTTCGAATGCACTATATATTGTATATGACTCCTATCCTGTAAAACCGAAAAAACACGATGACGTTCTTTCAGCACTTGATGCTTTATTAGAAAGTAAGGTGATGCAAGAGAGTATTGCCGATTCACTGAAAGAGAAGTCACTCATTGCCAAAGCAATTGCCCTCTCTAATAGAATCTTAGCTGAAGATTGTGCCAGAGAGTCACGATATATGCTCCCGCAAGGGGAGGGGACAAAAGAGTTGCTTCGTTCAATCAAAGAAGAGACTCCTACCATTGTGGAGAAATTGTTAGAAACACTGTAAAGAAAAAGGGCCTCACACTGTGTGTCAGGCCCAATACTCCGAGTGCGATTCGAACGCACGACCCCTTCCTTAGGAGGGAAGTGCTCTATCCTGCTGAGCTATCGGAGCAACATATTGGTAACGTAACGCAGTTTCTGTAAAATCTCAAGTTAGTGAAACGTCTATTATATCTTATCGATATCACTTTACGATTCTTTTTTGTTTGAGTATCTTCTCACTTAATCGTTAAAGAGAGATGATAAAGGGTGTTATAGTTGAATAATTATACAAAATTCTGTATATATTTTGACTAACACTTGAGTCGTACTTGTTGAATGAGAACCAAATCATGGTCAAAAGAGAGACGAGAGAGTATTCATTCAGGAGGAATGTATGAAAAAAAAGATTCTGTTTGCACTGTTAATAGTCGCTGTTGTGGTTTCTGTAACTGCATTAGTTGGCTGTAAGAAGGAAGCTAAACCATCCACCGTTAAAGTAGGTTTTATTGGTCCAATGACCGGAGACTACTCTAACTACGGTAACCTTATTTCTAAAGGTGCTTTAGTAGCTATTGAAGAGAAGAACCAAACTGGTGGTATCGCAGGGGAAGTTCTCATCGACCTCGTCATTGAAGACTCTGAAGGTGATCCCCAAAAAGGATTAGCAGGAATTGAAAAACTCTCTTCAAGTGATAACATTGTTGCTCTTATTGGACCAGTGTTCACCGGAGTAGCTTTTGCAGTTGGAGAGCGTGTCCAAGGTGAAGGAATCTTAATGGTTACCCCATCTGGAACACACAAAGATATTACTGACATTGGTGATTATGTCTTTAGAACAGTTGCTTCTGACGGACTTCAAGGTGAAGTATCAGGTCACTATTTCTACGAGAAAATGGGTATTCGTGACTTAGGTGTTCTGTATGTCAAAAACGACTATAGCCAAGGATTATACGAAGGTACCACCGAAGCATTCCAAAGCCGTGGTGGAAATGTTGCTATTGCTGAAACTGCCCAAATTGGAGACAAGGATTTCAAAACCCAGTTAACCAAGATCAGAGCAGCTAATCCAGATGCAATTTACATTCCTAACTACACAGCAGAGATGGCTCAAATTCTTGAGCAAGCTTCACAACTTGGAATCACCATTCCATTTGTAAGTGGTGATGGTTTCTCTAACCCTGAGATTTATGACCTTGCTGCCGCTTATACTGATGGTGTTACCTATATCGGACCAACACAAATTGAAGAGAGTGATGCAGCTCTTAGCTTTGAGAAGAAATATACCGACAAATACGGCTTTGCTCCCGACTCATTTGCTAAGAACGCTTACGACGCAGCGTACATCTTGTTTGATGCATTAGAGAAAGTCTATGCACAAAGCGGTAAGTTCGATCGTAAAGCTGTTCGAGATGCTTTCGCAGCAACAAAAGATTTCCAAGGTATTAATGGAACTATCAACTTCGCTGAGAACGGAGATTTAGTCTCTTATCAAGGAGTGTATCGAGTTGATGGAATTAAGCCTGTCTACCTCGGAGCCTTTACTGTTGATGATGGTCGCTTGATTGAAGTTAAGTAACTAACAAAGGAGAGAGGGTTGCACATCCTCTCTCCTTTTGAATTATTGCATAGTCGAGCCCACATATGGTAGTGTGGGACTCATCGACACGCAGGCCTCCGCTTGGTGCGGGGGTCTCGTCTTTAAGGAGCCAATTGTGGGATCTAGCGCAGAATTTTTCCAACACCTTGTGAACGGTCTAACGTTGGGAGGAATTTATGCTCTCATAGCTTTAGGGTATACGATGGTGTATGGAATACTCAAATTCATTAACTTCGCACACGGAGATATCCTTATGGCAGGCTCTTATATCGGGTTGTTTATTTACAACGCTATTCGGGGTCAAGCTATCGGGGCGTGGACGATTGTAGCATTTTTTATCGCCATGTTAGCAGGAATGATCTTCAGTGCCGCTTTAGGAATGGCTATTGAGAAAATAGCGTATAAACCTCTGAGAAGGGCTACTCGATTAGCACCTCTGCTTTCAGCAATTGGAGTCTCTTTTATTTTAAGTAATAGTGCTGCTTGGATGTGGGGAACTCGCTCAAGAAAATTAGAGTACCCATTTCACAATACCCCTATTCGTATTAAAGGAGTCTCAATTACACCCCACCAGATCCTTATTTTAGTCGTAGTTGTCGTCACCATGATTGCCTTAAAGCTCTTTGTTGATCGATCTCGGATTGGTAAGGCGATGAGAGCAACCTCATTAGATCAAGATACCGCTAAGTTAATGGGAATTCGTTCAGATAAGATTATTACAATCACATTTGCTATAGGATCGGCCTTAGCTGCCACAGCAGGCTTTCTTATTGCCCTTGAGATTAAGATCTATCCCTCAATGGGGACCATGACTGGCCTTAAGGCCTTTGTTGCCGCTGTTGTAGGGGGCATTGGAAATATTAGTGGAGCTATGCTTGGTGGTATTTTATTAGGATTATTAGAGACATTTGGTGTTGCCTTGTTAGGCATCCCTTATGGCTTACGCGATACCATTGCCTTTGTGGCCCTTATTATCATCTTGTTGGTGAAACCTGAAGGACTCTTAGGTAAAGTCGAGAAGGAGAAAGTGTAATGGTAAACTTCATCCTACTCATTTTGATATACACTGGCGTCTACGCCTTAATGGCGATTGGACAAAACCTGATCACTGGGTATTTAGGTCTTTTATCTCTTACCCAAGCGGGGTTTTTTGCCATCGGTAGTTATGTTACTGCAATACTTACTACCACCTATGGAGTAAACTTTTGGGTCTCTGTCCCTCTAGCCGCCTTATTAAGTGGGTTTTTTGGTCTTCTTATAGGGTTGCCTACGCTACGGTTAAAAGGGGACTATTTGGCTATTGCCACCCTAGGATTTGGTGAGATTGTCCGTAACATTTTAAATAACTGGGACAAAGTAACAAAAGGTCCTATGGGAATTCAACGAATTCCAATGGTCTCAATCTTTGGAATGAAAGTGAGCCCTTATACAAAATGGGGATTTTTAGCCTTAGTGTGGGTCTTTGTTGTTGTCTTTTATGTTATATTCGAAAGAATCACCCAATCGAGAATTGGGCGAGCTTTTGAAGCTATTAGAGAAGATGAGATTGCAGCTTCCTCAATGGGAATCAATACAACTGTGTATAAAGTATGGGGCTTTGTTCTTGGAGCTAGTGTTGCGGGGATTGCAGGGAGCCTTCAAGCTGTCTTTATCCTTTCAGTCACACCAAGTGTCTTCACATTCATGGTCTCTATTATGGTGTTGTGTATGGTGGTCCTTGGGGGAATGGGAAATTTCCTTGCGGTGATTTTAGGGGCATTCATTATCCAATTCATCTCATACTTCCCACAACTTGTTGGTCTTTCAAATGTCATACCTCCCCAATTCAAGCAAGTCTTATTTGGACTCATCTTAGTGATTATGATGATTTGGAGACCTCAGGGGATACTGGGGCGACAAACTCGGGGTGCACCTGGGTTGCTTCGTAAAGGGGGTGAGCGATGATCTTATTAGAAGCAAAAAAACTCACCCGAACCTACGGGGGTGTTATTGCTATAAGCAATGTCGACTTCCACGTACAAAAAGGACTTATCACTGGCCTTATTGGTCCTAATGGGGCAGGAAAAACAACGCTGTTTAACAACATGACTGGCTTAGATACTGCTACCAGTGGCCAAGTGTTTTTTGAAGGAGTCGACATTACCGGTCAAAACGCTCATAACATTGCCCGAATGGGTATTGGGCGAACGTTTCAAAATATTAGGTTGTTTAAAGAGTTATCAGTTATTGAAAATGTGATGATAGGTCTCCATTTCAGTACCGGTAAAAGCCCTACTACAGGGAGAGTGAAAGCCGCCTTTCATAGTCTGATTCATGTCAAAGAGGAGTATAATACTCTTGAAGCAGAAGCGATGAAATGGTTGGAGTTTTTTAAGTTAGAAGCTTTAAGAGATGAACTTGCTAAAAACCTCCCCTACGGTCACCAACGAGAGTTAGAGATTGCCCGTGCGATGGCGACAAATCCGAAGTTACTCTTTTTGGATGAACCTGCTGCTGGAATGAACCCGTTTGAGACCGATGCTTTGATGAATACTATCAGGCGGATTCGTGATATCGGCATTACCGTTGTCTTAATTGAACACGATATGAAATTGGTGATGAGTATTTGTGACACTATCACTGTATTAAACTATGGCCAACATATAGCTCAAGGTACACCAACAGAAATTCGAAATAATCCAAAGGTGATTGAAGCCTATCTTGGAAAGGAGGAGTCATGAGTGAACTACTACGAATAGACTCAATTAGTGTCTCCTACGGAAATATTAAAGCGTTAAAACAAGTCGATGTCTCAGTAGATGCTGGAGAGATTGTATGTCTCATTGGCGCCAATGGAGCAGGTAAATCGACACTACTAAAAGCGATTGTTGGACTTGAGCCACTGACTACTGGATCAATCACATTTGATAATCAAATCATTGCCGATAGTCGCCGTTTTAGCGGAGCTAAAAAAGGGATTCTCTCTTTATGGCAATCTAATGATACTCAATCTCTTCGAACCGATGAGATCGCTGCTTTGGGAGTTGCTTTAGTACCTGAAGGGAGAAGAGTATTTGCCGATATGAGTGTCGAAGAGAACCTCGACATGGGAGCTTTCTTAGTTCGTGATGATGGACAAATCCAGCGAAAGAAAGAGGAGATGTACGAGTTTTTCCCCATCTTAGGTCAAAGAAGAAAACAAAAGACTCGATCTTTAAGTGGGGGGGAGCAACAGATGATGGCAATCGCCCGAGCTTTGATGAGTTCGCCTCGCTTGCTACTCCTTGATGAACCGGGATTAGGATTAGCTCCACTTATTATTCAAGATATTTTTGAGAAGATTGCTATTATTAATAAAGAAGAGGGTGTGACCGTCTTCTTAGTTGAACAAAATGCCCGCATGGCCTTAAAAGCATCCAAAAATGGATATGTGATGGAAAATGGGTCGATTGTTCTCAGTGATCTCAGTGAACATTTGTTAGAAAACCAACAAGTGAGAGCAGCATATTTAGGCGAATAACCATCAATGTGGTATACTATACACATGAGATGAGGTTGTGGAGGTCTCTATGATTATTGAAAGACGAATGACACGTAATCCAGTAACGGCAACACCCGATATGTCGGTTGCCGAGGCTTCGACTATTATGAAACGAGAGAAGGTGCACCGCCTTCCTGTGTTAGATAAAGATAAAAAACTTGTTGGAATTATCACAGAGAAAGATATTTTATACGCATCTCCCTCTCCTGTGAGTAGTCTCTCTATTCATGAGATGGCATACCTGTTAAGCCAATTAACTGTACGAAAGTTAATGGTCAAAGATGTGGTGACTATCAGTAAAGATTGCACCGTCGAAGAGGCAGCTCGACTGATGGTAGATCAAGATCTTTCTGCTTTGCCCGTTATAGAAGGGGATAAACTGTTAGGAATTGTCTCTAAGAGTGACCTTTTTAAAGTACTTTTGGAACTCTTTGGCGCACGTCATTACGGAGTGCGAGTGAGCTTCTTAGTCGAAGATAAACCTGGAACCATTGCCGAAATTACCAGTGCCCTTGCTTCCAACGATGTTGATATCTTCTCTTTTGGAACATTCATGGGAACAGATAGCTCTAATGCTCTGTGTACTGTAAAGATGAAAGGGGTCACTGTTGAAAAAGCAGTTGAGTTAATTAAACCATTTGTGATTGAAATCTTAGATGTCAGAGAGGCATAAATGGATTTTGAGACAATTTTAGAGAAATGGGAATCCTCAAAAGAGGGTAAAAAGGTGGCTAAGAGCCACCTTTTGCATAAAGAGAGAGATCATCGAACTTCACAGCCCAATCGTGGCTATCTCACTGGAAATGCTTCACTGAAACGCCTACGGCGGATGGAGTGTGAAGCTGAGTTAGACTTACACGGATATACCCAACATGAAGCCGAGCAAAAAATTATAGAGTTTTTAAGTGAGTCGGTTTCTCAACAGTTACGCAAAGTGCGCATTATTCATGGAAGGGGACTACATTCGCCTGAAGGGGTCTCACTGTTAAAGGATGTAGCACATAGGGTGTTATCCCAAAGTCGATATGTACGAGAGTACACTCAAGCCCCTTCTCGCAAAGGGGGATCGGGAGCTACTTGGGTAATTCTACAAAAGGGTAGTTAAGGCTAACGTTCTCGGTAGATGATCCGACCTCGGGTCAAATCATAAGGGCTTAAAGCTACTCTGACAGTGTCACCAGGGACAATTCTAATATAGTGCTTTCTCATCTTTCCCGATAAATGGGCTAAAATAACGTGGCCGTTAGCAAGTTCCACACGGAACATGGTATTTGGAAGGGCTTCTTTTACAATTCCTTCTACTTCAATTGCTTCTTCTTTTTCCACAAATCCTCCATACGTGCCTCTTAGGGCCCTCAAATTGTAGGAAATGACCCTACAAATGTCAACTAAAGCTCGCATAGAGGCTATGTACACTAAAGCTCGCATAGAGGCTATGTACAGCCCCTATGCGAAATCACATGCTACAATACAAAGATATCTAAATATCCCATGATAAAGACGAATAACACTAATATAGGGAGAATGTATGTGACATATACACGAGACCATTTGGGGAATTTAATCCCTTTTCCTGTATCGGCTTCTTCAATAAAGTTTTTCCATCCCCACCCTTTTTTACTTGTAGCAAAAAGGAGGAAAATTAAACTTCCTAAGGGAAGAAGAGTTGTACTCACAATAAGGTCTTCTAAATCGAGAACTCCACTACCAGGACCTAGAGGTTGGAAACCGCTAAGAACGTTGAAACCCAACACACATGGCATCGATAAGATGATAATAGCAAAGATATTTACGCTTACCGCCTTTTTTCGGCTCCACCCTTTCACATCGATCCAGTAGCTAATGATGTTTTCAAATACTGCCACTAATGTCGATAATGCAGCAAAGCTCATAAAGACAAAAAAGAGCGTTCCCCATAATCGTCCATTTTGCATCGCATTAAAGATGTTAGGAAGCGTAATGAAAAGAAGAGAAGGACCTGCATCGGGATTAATATTAAAAGCAAATGCTGCGGGGAATATAATAAGTCCACTTAGTAATGCAGCGAAAGTATCAAGTCCAATAATGCTTATCGACTCACCGGTTAAGGAGCGTTCTTTACCAATATAAGAGCCAAAGATTGCCATACTTCCGATACCTAAACTTAAAGTAAAGAAAGCTTGACCCATAGCAGCATAGATTCCTGACCAGATTCCTGCTTCTTTAAAACGACCAAAATCGGGTAACAGATAAAACTTTAACCCCTCAGAAGCACCTGGAAGAGAGATTGATTTCACAACAAGAATAATCATGATGGCAAATAGTGCAGTCATCATATATTTAGTGATTCGCTCAACCCCTTTTTGAAGGCCCATACCGACAATACCTAAACCCAATAAGGTAGCTACGACCATCCAAAATGTCATCATTGCAGGATTTTCTAATATCCCACCAAAGTAGGCGCCAACTCCATCAGGGGAGAGGCCGTTTAGATCTCCAATGAGCATCCCATAGAAGTACGATAACAGCCAGCCGCTTACTACGGTGTAAAACATCATGAGAATATAGTTTCCACCAATTGCGATTGGACCATAGATGTGCCACTTACTCCCTTTAGGTTGTAATGTTTTAAGAGCTGAGCCGATATTTTGCTGAGAGGCACGACCAATGGCAAACTCCATCACCATAATAGGTAAGCCAAAAATCAGCAAAAAGAGGATGTAAATCAGAACAAAAGCGGCTCCGCCAAATCGTCCTGTAATAAATGGGAAACGCCACACGTTTCCTAGTCCGATGGCGCACCCCGCCGATAGCAGTAGAAACCCCAATCTACTTGCTAGTTGTTCTCGTTGTTGAGACATGAAAGTCCTCCTTTGTGGACACACCATGACACAGACACTTGTTATGTTTCTGTTATGTGTGTATGTCTAATTTATTGACAATGTTGCATATAAAGGGACACAATGCAAGGAAAACAGCTACGAGTGAGGAAATTATTTATGAGTTTTGTATCTCCATTACATCAATACCTATCTAAAACTGATTTAAAGGATATAAACAGTGCTTTAATAGCCTATTTAGGAGCCTTAGATCAGGTCGCCCAGATAAGCCCATTAACGGCGACACACATTGTCCAAGAGTTGGCAGATCAGAGAACTCATTTAAAGTTAATCGCAAGTGAAAACTACTCCTCGTTAGCTACCCAAGCTGCTATGGGAAACCTCCTCACAGATAAATATGCCGAAGGGTATGCCTATCACCGATTCTATGCAGGATGTGATAACGTCGATGCCATTGAACAAGAGGCAACAACCTTAGCATGTGAGCTTTTTGGTGCCGAGCATGCATATGTTCAACCACACAGCGGCGCTGATGCTAACTTAGTAGCCTATTGGGCTATTTTAAACACCCGAATTCAAGCTCCTCTATTAGAAGAGTTCGGGACAACAAATCCAAGTGCTTTAAGCCAAGACGATTGGAATAAGATACGCCACGCAACAGGAAATCAAAGACTCTTAGGACTCGATTACTACTCTGGTGGACACCTCACTCACGGTTATCGTCAAAACGTCTCTGCCCAGATGTTTGATGCCTATTCGTACACAGTAGATCCAAAAACGGGAGTACTTGATTACGATGAGATTGAAAAGCAAGTCAAAGAGATTAAACCTCTTATCTTACTAGCAGGATACAGTGCCTATCCTCGGTTAATCGACTTTAAAAAGATGAGTGAAATTGCCCATGCCAATAATGCTGTACTGATGGTCGATATGGCCCACTTTGCAGGTTTAGTTGCCGGTAAAGCAATGAAAGGGAACTACGATCCAGTTGCTTGGGCCGATGTGGTAACCACCACCACACACAAAACCCTTCGTGGGCCACGAGGAGGTATGGTGTTGTGTACCAAAGAGTTTAGTGAAGCTGTTGATAAAGGGTGTCCATTAGTTATTGGAGGACCACTACCACATATGCTCGCTGCAAAAGTTGTAGCGTTTAAAGAGGCTTTAGATCCATCGTTTCAAACATATGCACAGCAAGTAGTCAACAACTCTCAAGCTCTTGCACAAAGTTGTATCGATGAGGGGATGGTTGTTGCTACCGGAGGATCAGATAACCACCTTATGCTCTTAGATGTAACTCCATTTGGACTTAATGGTCGACAAGCTGAAAGTGCCCTCAGAGAGAGTGGGATGACACTGAATAGAAACGCTCTCCCATTTGATCCAAATGGACCTTGGTACACCAGTGGACTGAGAATCGGAACACCAGCGATAACCACTTTAGGGATGGGAGCACAAGAGATGAAAGAGATTGCCTCGATTATTAAACTTGTGTTAGAGCATACAAAACCTGTGATCCTCACCAAAGGAGCCAATGCCGGACAGATGAGTAAGGCCCGTGCAACAACAGATGAGAAGGTAATTGAAGAAGCACAAAATCGTGTCCAAGCGTTGTTAAAAAAGTTTGTATTATATCCTGAGCTTGACCTGGAGCTCTTACAAGGATACGGTTTAGCATAAGCAGAAAAGGAGGAGTCTCTGAATGAGTAACATTCCAGTAGAACTAAAGTATTCGAAGGAACATGAGTGGGTTCGTGTCGAAGGTGATCGAGTTGTTGTAGGTATTACCGATTATGCACAAGATTCACTTGGTGAAATTGTCTATGTCGAACTTCCCCCAGTTGGAGAACACTACAAAGCCGATGAAGAGATTGCTACTGTCGAGTCGGTAAAATCGGCAAGCCCAATTTTCAACCCAGTTGCCGGTGTTGTAGCCGAAGTAAACGAAGAACTCGATGGCTCACCTGAACTGATCAATGAAGATAGTTATGAGAACTATCTCTACATCCTTTCAGATGTCGATCTCAATGAAATTGATCAACTTCTCGATAGTGATGGTTACGCCCAATACATTGCAACATTAGATTAACATCAAAGGCTTCGGATAATCTCTGAAGCCTTTCACTTTACACACACCCTAGGAGGAGCCATGGTTCCCTATATTCCCCATACTGAAAGCGACCGTAATCGGATGCTTCAGGCTATTGGAGTCGATTCTATTGACCAATTATTTGATACTATTCCCCCAAAGCTTCGTTACAAAGGTCTTCTTCCGATTAATGAAGGTTTAAGTGAACATGAAGTCATACGCTTATTACAAGAGATGTTGAAAAAAAACATCTTAGGTACTTCATATTTGGGTATGGGTTCATACGATCGAATCATCCCTCCTACAGTGAGCCAACTTGCCTCTCATCCAACTTTTGTCAGTGCATATACTCCGTATCAACCTGAGATCTCTCAAGGGTTATTACAAGCAATGTTTGAGTATCAGAGTATGATAAGTGAACTCACCGGCTTAGAGATTTCAAATGCCTCACTCTACGATGGACACACCGCCTGTAGTGAAGCGGGTGCGATTATGATCAGCTCTAAAAGAAAGAGTACTACGTTGTTAGTCTCTGAAACACTTCACCCCTTTAGTTTATCGGTGCTCAATACATGGGCATTAGGTACGGAAGTAACGTTGGTTATCATCCCTGAAACAGAACGTCACACCTCTGTGAACACTATGATTGATTCTTTGAGTGAAGAGGTTGCAGGGGTGATAGTCCAATCTCCCAACCGCTACGGAGTGGTAGAGAATTACACTTCGTTAAGTGAAGCCGTACATCAAAACAAATCCCTACTGACCATCAGTAGTGATCCTCTCTCACTTCTTTTACAAAAAACACCCTCTCAATGGGGTGCAGATATCGCCGTAGGTGATACTCAACCTTTAGGACTTCCAAGTGCTTTTGGAGGACCCTCTTGTGGCTATATAGCAGTGAGTAAACGTCTGATGAGAAGTATCCCAGGAAGGGTTGTTGGACTCAGTACCGACATAGAAGGAAACAGAGCTTATACACTCACCTTACAAGCTCGAGAACAACATATCAGACGAGAGCGAGCTACAAGTAATATTTGTTCAAACCAAGCGCTCGCTGCAATCACAACGGCTATCCACATCGCATTAGTTGGCCCTGAAGGGCTCACAGATGCAGCTACTCAAAGTTATGATAAAGCTCACTACCTTCATGAGCAACTCTCACACATCACATCATTACGTGTAGATACTAAGAGCCCATTTTGGTGTGAGTTCCCCCTCTTTTTTGAAAGTAAGGCTCAACTGGATCATGCAGTGAGCTTTTTGCAACACAAAGGAATCTATGCAGGAGTACGATTGGGATCACTTACTACCAAAAAAGAAGATGAAGCGACTTTGATTGTTGCAGTCACTGAAAAAAGGAGCAAAGAAGAGTTAGATATCTATGTGAGATACATGAGGGAGGCTTTAGCGTGAACACACCACTACTTATAGAACAATCAGTGAAAGGAAGAAGAGGCTATTATTATCCCAAAACGGATGTCCCATCCTATCCGCCTCTGCCTGCCAATCTTCAACGAGAGAGTGCACCTCAGTTACCTGAAATCAGTGAACTCGATGTGGTGCGTCACTACACCCGTTTAGCCACTAAAAGCTTTGGAGTAGATATTGGATTTTATCCACTTGGTTCTTGTACGATGAAATACAATCCTCGTCTCCACTCTTATATCACCTCTTGGGATTCACTTACTGAGGTGCACCCTCTTCAAGATGAATCGACAATCCAAGGCTCTTTAGAGTTGTTATATAACCTCACAAAAGATCTCTCTTCTATTACGGGAATGAGTTGGGGAACGATGCAACCTCTTGCTGGAGCACATGGGGAGTATACAGGATTAAAAATCATTAAAGCGTACCACCAAAGTCGCAATGATCATAAAAGAACCAAAGTACTTATTCCTGTAAGTGCCCATGGGACAAACCCTGCAACAGCATCTGTTACTGGGTTCTCTATTGTAGAAGTAGCTACTGATACACGTGGTTTAGTCGATCTTGAATCACTAAAGAGTCTCTTGGACGATGAAGTCGCTGCTATTATGTTAACAAACCCTAATACCTTAGGACTCTTTGAATCCGACATTCGTGAAATTGCACATTTAGTGCACGGTTGTGGAGCTCAACTCTATTACGATGGGGCGAATTTAAACGCCATTATGGGGATCTCTCGACCTGGAGATATGGGTTTTGATGTGATTCACCTCAATGTCCATAAAACACTCTCTACACCACACGGAGGAGGGGGACCTGGAGCAGGGCCTGTGTTAGTGAAAGAGCACTTACAACCATTTCTTCCCACTCCCGATATTACACACAACGATGGGTATTACAGCTTTGAGTGGGATCGAATTCAAAGCATTGGAAAGGTCAGTGGTTTTTGGGGAAATTTCTTAGTGTTAGTCAAAGCCTACACCTATATCCTTACGATGGGCTCTGATGGACTTAAAAGTGCATCAGAACATGCAGTATTAAATGCAAATTATCTGTTTACGTTATTGAAAGGGGCTTTTGATGTTCCGCATGAGAGTCGATGTATGCATGAGTTTGTTGTTTCGGCTCAACACTATAAAGAGAAGTATGGAGTAAAAGCGCTCGATTTTTCAAAGGCATTGTTAGATCGCAACTACCACCCACCAACGATGTACTTTCCACTCAATGTCTCAGAGGCTCTGATGTTTGAACCACCTGAGAGTGAGAGTGTAGAAGTATTAGAGGAGTTTGCTTCTACGATGATTGAGTTAACCGAGTTAGCCAAAACAAACGCTGATGTTCTGAGATTATCACCTCACAGCACCGCAGTGAAACGGCTCGATGAGGTGAAAGCGGCAAAACATCCGATTCTCACATGGAGAGAATTGTAAGGTTTCTTTTATTAAGACTCTTTTGTTAAGGCATCTCGTATTTGGGTTAATAACACAACAGTCTCATCAACTGTAACTTCTTCAACTGCCTCAACAACTGGTTCTTGTTCCTCTTTTGTAGCTTTCTCTATAGCAGAGCGAAAGCTATTCATTCCTTTAATAAGGAAAAAGACCACTACTGCTATAAAAAGGAAATCGACCACCGCTTGGATAAAGTTTCCATAGGTGAGTAAAAGCTCTGGTTTGCGAGCTGTCTCATGGCGTAGTAAGATAACAAGATTAGAGAAATTGACTCCGCCAAGGATAACTCCAACAATTGGCATAATGATATCATTCACTAAAGAGGAGACAATTTTAGTAAATGCGCTACCTATGATAATCCCAACAGCCAAATCCATCACATTCCCGCGACTGATAAACTCTTTAAATTCGTGTGCGAGGCCTTTTTTCTTTCCCATATAATTCTCCACGTACGTATGATACCTCCACTATAATAGGTAGGGTGAAAAAGTTCACTCTCTTTTTCTTCCTCCCCATTTCGTGTATACTCGCCCAAAACGGTGAAAAAGGATTGCACTTATGGAAACGGCAAAAAAGAGAATTTTAACAGGGGATCGCACCACAGGAAAACTCCACTTAGGCCACTATGTGGGGAGTCTTCAAAAGCGGGTCTCACTTCAAGATACATACGATACATTTATTTTGTTAGCCGATGTTCAGGCTCTTACAACGCACTTTGAAAATCCTCAGTTGTTAGAAAGTAGCATTATCGATGTGACGATCGATAACTTATCAGTTGGCTTAGATCCCGAAAAAGTGACTATTATTCAACAAAGTGCAGTCAAATCGATTGCAGAGATGACCGTGTTTTACTCGATGTTAGTGAATGTAAATGCCCTGAGACACAATCCAACTATTAAAACTGAAGCAGCGAACTACGGCTATGATGATATGACGTACGGCTTTTTAGGGTACCCAGTAAGTCAAACTGCCGATATCTCATTTTGTAATGCCCACTTTGTACCAGTAGGAGAAGACCAAGTCCCCCATATCGAACTCTCTCGTAAAATTATTCGAAAGTTTAACCATATGTATGGGACACACATCGTCGAACCCAAAGCAATCTTAAGTGATACTCCTCGCTTACAAGGACTCGATGGGAAAGCGAAGATGTCTAAGAGTATGGGAAATGCGATCTATTTAAGTGATACAGAAGCTGAAGTGAACGAAAAAGTTCGTAAAGCTCTCACAGACCCTCAACGTGTTACCCGTGATATCCCCGGAAGACCCGAAATCTGTCCTGTAGGGCAGTACCACAAAATCTTTAGTCCTAATGAGTGGGAAGATATTTGGGACCGTTGTCGTCATGCAACCATTGGATGTGTCGATTGTAAAAAGATCTTAGCAAAAAACATTAACGCTCTGTTAGAGCCTATGCGAGAAAAAAGAGCTTATTATGAGGCACACCTTGATGATGTGAAAGATATTATCACCAGTGGTAGCAAGAAAGCAAATATTATTGGAGATGAACAAGTCGCTTTGATGCGTGAGGCCATGCACCTGGTTATATAGGCTCAATGATGGCAATGAAACGACATATTCTTAAACGCTCATTGTTATTAACTATCCCAGTGATGATGGGGTATGTTGTTCTTGGAATTGCCTTTGGGTTGTTATTACACTCAATTGGATATAACTGGGTGTGGGCATTAGGCATTAGTGTGTTTGTATTTGCCGGTTCGATGCAATTTGTATTAGTGGGATTACTTGCTCAACAAGCGCCACTGGTGAGTGTTGCCCTTACTACGGTGTTAGTGAACTCTCGTCACCTATTTTATGGTCTCTCTTTTATTGAGCGATTTAAAGCAATGGGGAAAAGAGGCCTGTATATGATTTTTGCTCTTACAGATGAGACGTAT
>Ga0265293_10007815_pt1 | contig 16249 bp, 12 predicted proteins | sample Munlanlewell138R_FD_192505 | JGI IMG/M metagenome (GOLD analysis project Ga0265293, IMG submission 192505) | Leachate microbial communities from a municipal landfill in Southern Ontario, Canada - Leachate well 138R | ecosystem: Engineered > Solid waste > Landfill > Unclassified | place: Canada...
TCCTGGAGCAAAGTAGCTTCCTCCGGTACCTCCCTGTTCATGGTAGTCGTTTACAATATTTGGAAGCCAGTTGTGATACAACCGCTGTATAGCTTTTCCTTCGGGTTGTGTGGCAACTAACCAGTCGCGGTTGAGATCTAACCAGTAGTGGTTGCTGCGTGCAGAGGGGGCAGGAGGATTGAACTCTATGCTGTATCTGTCGTTGTTGCCGGCACGGGCCAAGTTGGAGTTGACCCAGGTTGCATATTTGTTGACCCCGTCGGGATTGATGGCGGGAATAATAACTGTGATTGAGTTTTCTAAAATGTTTTCTACATAGCTGTCTGTCGAAGATACAAGTAAGTAGGCTGTTATTACAGAAGAGTTTACACCGCTTGCCTCATTGCCGTGAACGCTGTAGCCCAACCAATTGATAAGCTCCTCTTGGCCAAACTGCTCTCTCCCGGGGTAGAGCTCTTTGCCAAGTTGGTGTAGAGAGGGGGGAGCCTCTTTTTTGTAAGGGGCCAGCCTCTCTTTGGAACTTATAACTACCGCTATAATAGGCTTCTGTTGGTGAGTTTTGCCAACAAGTTGAATCAAAACTCTGGGAGAGACACTGTTGAGGTACTGCATATAGGCAACTACAGACTCATATTGTAGGTGGTGCTCCCCCATTGGGGTGCCAAAGAATTGATTGGGAGAGAGGATAGTACTCTCCAAGTTTTGAATTTCATCTGGATAGAAGAAGCTCAACTCCTGAGCTTGAAGGGAAAGAAGTGGAGTTGAGCTTAATACGATACAGATGATTATTCTGCTAATTTTTTTAATCATCGACTATAGTTTTTCGTTTAATCTACCATACGCTACATTGGATTCTGCTCGCAGAGCGGGTTTCTTTCGGTCTCCCATTGTGGTATTACCCACTGCCATCTCTTATCGCCTGCGGGGATATATCGTGCCGCTTCGCCAATGGGCTTATCTTCATACATATTGAAATTTGAAGCTTCGGGGTCTAAATTGGTAGGACTTCCTCCCGACACCCATCCATTGGCTGCTCCCCCTTGGTTGTATCCCGCTCTTGGTGCAGCTCCTCTATCTAATGGCAAATTTAATCTTTTTAAATCTAAAAATCTAAATCCTTCGCCCCAAAGTTCTATCCTTCTTTGAATCATTATCTCTTCTATAAGGTCGTTGCCACTATTGGTGCTTAGGCTGTATTGGGAATCGCGGTCGTGGGCAACCATATAGAGTGCCTGGCGCGCTTCGCTCTCTTTTCCACCTGCTCTGGCATAGGCTTCTGCCATTATTAGATACATTTCGGGGAGTCTTACAAAAGCAAGATCGGCCGTAATAATGGCTCCACTATAATTTGAGGAGCTGTTGTCGGGGAAATCGACAATAAATTTTTGACTCATCCATTTGTAGCGATTTCCGGCAGGGGGGAAGACAAGCCCGCTGTATCCTGTAAGTTCCTCTACCCAAAGTTGTTTGCGGATGTCGGTAGGTGAGATTTTATTGTAGAGTTGATTGTAGATTGCCCTTGGTGTGTTTTTATTGTAGGAGATGTTGGTATTGGAGATGTAGCTGTAGAAGTTGAAAAGGGTGGCTGTCTCTAAGTGGGGCTGGGCAACTTTTGCCCAAATCCACTCGCGGTTGGATGCATCTGTGCAACGACCCTGTTTATAATCGTAACAGCTGTTGTCCATTTGAGCGCCGGAGTGATCTACTACCTCTTTTGCCATAGCGGCAGCCTCTAACCACCGCCCTTGGGTAAGGAGTACTCGGGCTTTGATTGCACGGGCTACATGTACATTTATATGCATCTTTGTGGAGCGCTCGAAAGTGACATTAGAGAGAAGGCGGATAGCTTCGTCTAAATCTTCGTTGATGGAGGTGTAAGACTCCTCTACTGTTGAACGGGCCTTGTGGCCGTTGTCGCTGTCTAACCTAAGGACAATGCCCAATTGGCTGTTCTCTTCCCCTTTGCGATACCTCTCTCCATAGATTTGAACGGCACAGAAGTGTTTAAACCCTCTGTAGAAGTATGCCTGCCCCTTGATATAGTCGCGCTCCTCTTGTGGCCCTTCGGCCTGATCTATGTTGTCTATTACCATGTTGGCGTTGCCAATAATTTTATAGATATACTCGTAGATGTGCCGTGGATATTGGTTGGCCGGTTCGCGATGGCGGGTCCATTTGGTTTCGTTACCAAATTGGGCATTCGATTTGGTATAGACCAAATCTTCTCCCATGAAATCCATATAGAGCATATAGTAGCCATATCCCATTTTTGGGGCGTAGTTTCCTTTTTCGTACATCACTCTATGGATGCCATTGATGGCCGTTAGTGCAGTTTTGGTGTTTTGAAAGATAGCGGTTTGGTCTACTGCACTGGTTGATTCGGTCTCTAAAAACTCTTTATTGCAAGAGAGGAGAAGAGCCGTTCCAAGCAAAATAAATATTATCTGTTTTTTCATCTTTCTAAATTAAAAGGTTAATGAGATACCCACAGAGAAGACTCTTGAAGGGGGATAGATATCGGCATTGGATACTGTCCCGGAGTAGAAGTTTCTTCTTGGATAGAGTCCTTTTTTTGCCGTCAACAGAAGTGAGTTGTCGGCTGCAAAGTAGATAATCGCCTCATTTATATTGAGATCGTTTAAAATCTTCTTGGGAAGGCGATACGAAAGGTTTATATTGGTGAGCTCTAACATATTGGAGGTTACTATCCAGCGCGAGGAGCTGGCCGCCTCTATGTTGGTCATATCTGCACCGGTGGTGTAGCGTGGTATATCTGTTATATCGCCCGGCTCGCGCCATCTGTCGAGCAGATCTTTGTGTTGGGCAAAGTAGGAGAGGGAGCCTGTCATATATGAGCGGTATGCTGCATCGTAGTAGAATTTGCCACCCAACTGGTAGTAAAAACTCAATCTTAGATTGAAATTTTTCCAATTTATGTTGGTGCCAAAACCGCCATAAACTTTTGGCATAGCAGAACCTTCCCAATCGTACTTCGCTTTATTTACATTCTCTGTAAGTTGAACTCCGTTTATATCCAACAGTTCACTGGGGTCGAAGTCGTAATTGTCTAAATCGGGAAGAAAGAGGTTGTAGCCTGTTTCCGGGTTCACTCCACGCCACTGCCTTACATAAAATTCGTAACGGGAATAGCCCTCCTCTATTTTGTAATAACCGGAAGTGTATGGATCTAAAGGGAGCTCTACCAATTTGTTTTTTATAAGAGTGGCATTTGCATTGAGGTTGATCTTAAGCTCTTGACCATTTAAAATATTGCCGTCCAACGATAGCTCTACCCCTTTGTTATACATAGAACCTGCATTGATATCGATTGTCTCTATTGGGGAAGAGACAGGTTGAGGTACACTAAAGAGCAGGTCGCTGGAGACTCTATTGAAATACTCCAATGATCCATCTATCCTCCCTTTGAGCAGAGAAAATTCGGCAGCCAAGTCGAAGTTGCGCGAAGTCTCCCAAGTGAGGTTGCGGTTGCCTAAGCTCGATTGTACATAGCCCGGTTCGCCGTTGTCGTTCACCGAATAGGTGGCCCTCCAAGGATAGTAGGCTTCAAGGTCGTCGTTTCCAACCACACCATAAGAGGCTCTCAATTTAAGATGATCTACAAATTTGAGACTCTTCATAAACTCCTCTTTGTCTAACAGCCACCCCCCGCCAATAGACCAGAAGTTGCCCCAACGCACATCGCGGAAGAAGCGCGACGAACCGTCTCTTCTAAAGGAGGCGGAAGCGAAATATTTTTCGTCGAAATCGTAGTTGACCCTTGTGAGGTACCCCTCTACACGGTAGTTGTGGGTGTAGGAGTTGGGGTTGGCATTAATCTCAACAAAGTTGGCATACTCAAAGTTGCTGCCGTGAATTGTTTGGGTTTTCATTGAGGTGGTCATGTAGTGGTAGGAGTATTGGTAGCTTTCGTGACCTGCAAGAAAATCTATGGTGTGTTTCCCTCCAAATGTTTTGGTATAGTTCAAAAGTTGTTGGAAGGTCATAGTAGAGGTGTTGGAGATGTTCTTAGACGATGAGCCGGCATTGCCTTTAATCTCATAGACAAATCCTCCATTCCAGCTGCGGTACATATTGGAGCCCAACCCACCATTTACAGTAAGTTTAAGATTTTTAATAGGCTCCAACTCTATATATCCCTTTAGGTTGATAGTTTGGCGCAGATACCCTTTGTAGATATTGTGTACTTCGGTGGGGTGGTTGCTGTTGGCAAATGCATCGCGCCCCGAAATGGTAATGGTGCCATCTTCTGAAACCCATCCTACTCCAAAGTCGGGCATTTTATTGCCGTCGGCATCCAATATATAGGCACCGGTTGATGGGTTGTGGAGGTGTATAGGAAAGAGATTTCCCATAAAACGGGTGGCGCGGAAAGGGTTAGATATTGCACCGCTGGTTTCGCTCTGCTCCCCCTCCGAGGTGGAGTGGGAGGTGTTTATATTGGTTCCTACCCTTAGCCAATCGGTAATTTTGGAGTTGACATTGGCCTTTCCCGAAATTCTATTGAATTGGGAGCCAATCATAAAACCCTCTTCATTCAAGTAGCCGATAGAGGTGTAGTAATCTGTGTTTTGGTTTGCACCACTAATAGATACATTGGTGTCGTGTCGTTTTCCAACTTGGGTCACTCCTGCCCACCAGTTGGTGTCGTCTGCCCAGTGGTTAATGGCATTTGGAACAAGTTTTCCGTTGGAGTCGAAAAGTTGGTTGGCAGGTAGAAGATAGGGGTTGTAGCCCAATCCGGCAAGAAGCATGTCGCCCGCCTGTTGATTGGCCTGGGCCATGGGCATACCGTCTAATACTAAGGCGTTCCTATGTCCCTCCCAATAGAGTTCGGTATAGTCTCTATCGCCTAATAGTTCATAATCGGCCCCCTGTCTGGCGGTGATACCCAAGTTATATTTTGCTATCACTTTTGGCTTTCCAACTTTTCCACGCTTGGTGTTTACCAATAGTACCCCATTTGCAGCCCTTGCTCCATATAGCGCTGCAGAAGAGGCATCTTTAAGCACTGTAACACTCTCTATATCGCTGGGGTTGATGCTGGTGAATGCGTTGTCGTAGGGCATTCCATCCATTACAATTAGTGGGGAGTTGCTGGCGTTGAACGAGCCGTGCCCCCGCACCCGTATAGTTGGTTCGGAGCCGGGATGGCCGTTGGAGGTACCCACAATTACGCCGGGGGTGGTGCCTGCTATAGCCTGCGATATTTCGGTTATGGGCCTAAGGTCGAATACCTCTTGATCTACAACTGCTGCAGAGCCGGTAAAGGTGCTTTTTTTAGCGGTTCCAAAAGCTACCACCATAATTTGATCTAAGGTTTGGGAGGCAGCATGAAGTGTTGCATCTATCTTCTCTCGCCCATTTACGGGAATCTCCAACGGTTCAAAACCAATTGAAGAGAATATTAGTATGGCGTCGCGGGCTACACCCTCTATGATGTATTTACCATCTACATCTGAAGAGACCCCCTTGCTGCTCCCTTTTACCATCAATATTGGCAAAAGGGATTGGTTCGCCATCGTCGGCCGATTTTATAAGGCCGGTAACTCTCACCTGTGCATTGATGGCTGTACCAATTAGCACAAGGAAAAATAGAAATGAAATTTTTTTCACCATCTAAATTGAGTTTAGGTTAATAATTTGGAATAAGTAGTTGCAATGAATATAAGGGTAATAATCTTTTTTCTGATTGAAAAAAAGGTATTTATAAAAAATTAATTTTTGTAACTTAGCCTTTCTATAATTATTGGTGTAACCGCTATTATATGAATAGAAAAATTTTAAAATCACTTTTAAAGCAACCGGTTTTAGCTCTTGGGGCTATATTAATCTCCTTTAGCACACCTCTTTACGGCCAAGGATTCTATAAAGATATATTTATGGATGGGGGGATAACTCTCGCCTCTCGGAAGGATTTGCCTGCTGCCAGACGCTTGGGGCTCTCTATAGAACACTTTGCCTCTTCAAAGGGTAAAAAGGCCGAAGATTTTAATCTACAAGATACTTTGGTGCAAAATGCGCTCTTTTTGGGCGATGAAAATGATTCCAATGGGGTGATGCTCTACCCCGACGGAGCTCCCCGTTTTCGCTTGGTTTATGTAAATGGAGGCTCTTCGATGCAGCATGGAAAGTCGCTTACAGCACAAGGGAGAGAAAATTTTAGAACTTTCTTCTTCAATGGTGGAAGTTATGTGGGTACCTGTGCCGGAATGTTTCTTGCAGCAACGGGCAACCTCTTTAGAAAAAAGGGGCCTGTAGAGAATTTTTTTCAAATTTGGCCAGGCTACACCCAATCTTCGAGGCTTACTAAAGCGAGACCCGGGTTGGTGATAGAGAAGGGGAGTAGGCTGTTGCACTATTACGATTTTGGTGGCGACAACTATATAGATAGTGTCTATCACAACAATGGGGGGTTTCTCTATACCCCTTTGGGAATTCCGGAGGGTACCGAAACATTACTTAGGTACGATTATCTTCCATTGGTGGGGAAGAGTAAAAATATCTCTATGGATGGAGAGGTTGCCTCTTGGGCTTGGAAAGAGAGTGAAGGGAGCGGCAGAATGGTGGTTATTGGTTCGCACCCCGAATCGGTTACATACGGCGAAAGGTTGGATTTGATGTCGGCTCTTATTTTATATGCTTTAGATGGGGTGGGCTCTGCAAAGGTGAAGGGCGAACTTCTAAAGGGTGAAAGGAGGGTGATGGATAAGAGTACAGAGGATAACGACCCCGCTTTTACAAAAATTGGCGACAAGCAGTACCACCACTTCACCTTTAATATTCCCAATGGTGCCAAAAATGTTAGGATCTCTCTTGATGGGAGGGGGGATTACGATTTAAATCTCTTTCTTAGGGAGGGCTCTTTTGCTTTTGTTGGGGATGCGCAATATATGGAGATTGCCAAGGGTGCAAAGAAGGAGCTGTTGATAGACTCTCTTGATGGAGGGGAGTGGTATATTGGGGTTGAGTGCGACACTACGGTAGAGACTACCCAAGAGAAGTGGGGTGTGAGCTATAGTGGAAATGTGGGGGTTTTGAACGGTGTTGCCTACTCAATTGTAGTTGATTGGGAGTAATTTATTTTAAAAAATATAACTATTAATTAATAATTGAATTTCTTATGAGAAAACAGAAGACAAAAGTGGCCACTTATTCATTTTTTTCGTTGCCGCTTTTTATTTTAACCCTTTTACTATTTTTGATGCCTCAAGAAGCTGTGGCGCAGGGATTCTATAAAGATATCTTTATGGATGGGGGAATTAGGCTTACCTCTAGAAAAGATCTTCCTGCAGCAAGAAGATTGGATCTCTCTATTGAGTATTTTGCCTCTTCAAAGGGGAAAAAAGCATCGGATTTTACACTTCAAGATACCTTAATTCAAACTGCACTCTTTACCGGGAGCGACGACGATACAAATGGTGTTTTACTCTACCCCGATGGGGCTCCCCGTTTTAAGGCGATATATGTAAATGGGGGCTTTGCTCCAGCACATGCAATCTCTCTTGGGGAGAGTGGTAAGGATAATATCAAAAAATTTGTAAAAGAGGGTGGCAGTTATGTAGGAACTTGCGCCGGTATGTTTTTAGCCTCTTTGGGAAACAAACATAAGAATAACGGTAAGGAGTATCTTCATATCTGGCCCGGATGGGCATACTCTACTTTGTTGAGTAAAACTCCTATAGGCCATTTTATAGAGAAGGGGAGCCCCCTTTTAAAATATTATGACTTTGGTGGGGATATGCATGTAGATAGTGTTTATCATAATGGTGGGGGTTTTGCCTATCTACAGGGTGGCCTTCCCGAAGGGACCGAAATATTGACCCGTTACGACTATACTCCTAAAACAGGTAAGCAAAAGAATCACTCGATCCACAATGAGATTAGTACTTGGGCTTGGAAAGAGAGTGAGAGCACCGGCCGTATTTTACTTTGTGGTTCGCACCCCGAAGGGGTTACCTCCGGAGAGAGGTTAGACCTTATGTCTTCGTTCCTTCTCTATGCTATAGATGGAGTTGGAGCCCCTAAGGTGAAGGGAGAGCTTCAAAATGGAGTTGCTCGGATAATGGATAAAAAAACAGAAGATAACAACCCCGACTTTACCCGTATTGGAGATAAACAGTACCACCATTTTACCGTTGATATTCCTAAAAAGGCCAAAAATATTAGAGTTTCATTGGAGGGTGCCAAAGGATACGACCTTAACCTCTATCTTAATAGAGGAGCTCCCGCTTTTAAACAGGATGCCAATATGGTAGATATCTCTAAAGGGGCCAAAAAGAGTATCTTAAATAAAAAATTGGAGCCGGGAGTGTGGTATATTGGGGTTGAGTGCGACACCACTGTAGAGAGCAGGCAGGAGGAGTGGGGCTGGAGCTATACCGGAGATCTCTCTGTCTTGAATGGTGTTCCCTATACAATTAAAGTTGAATGGGATTAAATTTAAGTTTTAGAATAGTTAGTTACACTAATATGAAACAGATTTTTAAAAGAGCAGGGAGTGGTTTCTACTTTTTCCTACTTTTTGCACTTCTCTTCTCTACAACTCCTATATCTGTAAGGGCTCAAGGTTATTATAAAGATATCTTTATGGATGGGGGGATAAGGCTCACCTCCCGCAAAGATTTGCCCGCTGCCAGACGATTGGGCATGAGTATTGAATTTTTTGCCTCTTCAAAGGGTAAGAAAGCTGCCGATTTTACTATAGAGGATACTTTAATGCAGAATGCTATCTTTTGTGGTAGCCCGGATGATCTAAACGGCTCTCTTCTATACCCCGACGGGCAACCCCGTTTTCGTATGATCTATGTAAATGGAGGGGCAGCTGCAACTCACGGAAGATCGTTGACAGAGAGGGGAAGAGAGAATGTGAGAGAGTATATAAAGAATGGGGGTAGTTATGTGGGTACCTGTGCCGGGATGTTCCTTGGCTCTTACGGTTCGGTAACTCTTAGAAAGGGTATCAACCAAGATTATCTTCATATTTGGCCGGGATATACCCACTCTTCCAAACTTACAAAATCAAGACCTGGTCTCTCTGTTGAGAAGGGGAGCCCTCTTTTGAAATATTACGATTTTGGGGGCGATATGTATGTAGATAGCGTTTACCACAATAATGGCGGTTTTGCCTATCTACCTTTGGGCTTTCCAGAGGGAACCGAGGTTCTTATGCGTTATAATTGGGCCCCTGTAACTAAGAAAATATCTATAGATAAGGAGATTGCCTGTTGGGCTTGGAAGGAGAACGACCATAGTGGCAGAGTTGTGCTTATGGGCTCTCATCCCGAATCTGTAACTTATGGAGAGCGGTTAGATTTGATGAGTGCTTTGGTGCTTTATGCTACAGAGGGTTTTGGCTCTCCAAAGGTAAAAGGTGAACTGCTCAAAGGAGAGAAGCGGGTAATGGATAAGGGTACAGAGGAGAACAGCCCCGCTTTTACCAAGATTGGCGATAAGCAGTACCACCACTTTACCGTTGAGATCCCTTTGGGGGCCAAAAATATAAGGGTGGAGTTGGATGGAGCTGAAGGGTACGATTTAAACCTCTTTATGAAGAGGGGTTCGTTTGCCTTTATTAAAGAGGCCGACCATTTAGAGATTGCCAAGGGGGCTAAAAAAAGGCTCTCTTTAAACTCTTTGGAGGCGGGAGTATGGTATATTGCGGTAGAGTGCGACACTACTGTAGAGGTTGAAATGACACCCAAAGGGGAGCGCTATGTTGGAGATCGCTCTGTTTTAAATGGTGTGCCCTACTCTCTAAAAATTGATTGGGACTAAACTGTTAATCAAATAAGCTATTAATTGAAATTGTTTTAAGTATGAAAAATATTTTATCTAAATTTTCTGTAACCCATCTTTTATTAACTTTTATTCTTCTTGTAGTCTCTCAACAGGTTGAGGCTCAAGGATTCTATAAAGATATCTATATGGATGGGGGTATTAAACTCACCTCCCGTAAAGATTTGCCTGCCGCAAGACGGCTTGGCCTCTCTATTGAACACTTTGCCTCTGCCAAAGGGACCAACGATTCTCCTCTAACAATGAAGGATACTCTTTTGCAGACTGCCCTCTTTTGTGGCGACGAAAACGACACCAATGGCATTCTGCTCTACCCCGACGGCCAGCCCCGTTTTAGGATGATCTATGTAAATGGCGGAAGGGCTACTCAACATGGGGTCTCTTTAACCCAAAAGGGTTTGGATAACATTAGGAAATTTGTTGCCAATGGAGGAAGTTATGTGGGAACTTGTGCCGGGATGTTTATAGCCTCAAAAAATGTAATTACATCGGGGGAGAAGCCCAAGGAGGGTTACCTTCACATTTGGCCCGGCTATGCACACTCTACCAAACTGCTTAAAGCTTATACCGGACACTTTGTTGAAAAGGGGAGTCCTCTGTTGAAATATTACGATTTTGGTGGCGATTTGTATATAGATAGTGTACGCCACAACGGTGGAGGCTATGCCTATACAGAAACCGGCTTTCCTAAAGGGACAGAGATTTTAACGCGATACGACTATAACCATAAGACGGGTAAAAATAAAGATATTTTAATCCACCAGCAGATAAGCTCTTGGGCCTATAAAGCCTCTAAAGAGAGTGGCCGCGTGGTAGTTACCGGTTCGCACCCCGAAGGGGTAACCTCCGGAGAGCGGTTGGATATGATGAGCGCTTTAGTGCAGTATGCTTTGGATGGAAATGGAACCCCCAAAATTAAGGGCGAACTTAAGAGGGGTGTGACCAGAACTATGAATAAGAGTACCCAAGAGAATAACCCCGACTATACAAAAATTGGCGATAAGCAGTATCACCACTTTGTTGTAAATATCCCCAAGAGGGCTAAAAATATTAAAGTAACTCTTGAAGGGCAGAAGGGGTATGATTTAAATCTATATATGGCTAAGGGAACCCCCGCTTTTGCGAACAATGCCCAATTTATCAATATCTCTAAAGGGGGCAATAAAGCTCTCTTTGAAAATAAGCTTGAGGCGGGAGAGTGGTATATAGCTGTGGAGTGCGACACTACAGTAGAGGTTGTAAAAGAGGAGTGGGGCGAAAAGTATGTGGGAGATCTCTCCGTTTTGAACGGGGTATCTTATCTGATAACAGTAGATTGGAAATAGTACTGTTTCCAATCTACCTAACTAATGTAACTATTAGAGCTTTAGTATAATGGCTCTTCGAATGGGTAGTTCTCCTCTAAAAATTTGAGAATTGCCTTTGCCACATTTTTTGCAGTGGTATTGCGTTCCCCAGCAGCTCTATAGCTGTTGGGGAACTCCATTTGTATTGCATCTACAAAGTCGCCATTACTTTTCATGGAGCCATAGGTTACTGTTATATACCCTCCATTGAAGTAGGGCTCTGCCCCGGGACTCTTTTTGGTATGGTTGGGAACGCACTCTATATTGAAGCTTTTAAGAGCCGATCCAAATGAGGGTGTGCCCCTTAGCAGTTGTACAAAGTTGTAACCTTTTTTGTTGTTTTGAGTGAGGCCGTAGATTGAACTTGAATTTTTTGCTGTGCCTGCCTGAAGGGTTCCGTCGTCTTTATCTAAGTTGGTTTTGGTTACAGAATAACCCAACTCTACCTGTTGTACAGTGTGGCCATGGCCGTGGATATCTATAAGGAGCCCTCTTTTGAATTTGTTTTTAATTTCGTTTCGGGAGGAGGTAATAGTGCTGTGATAGTGCCTATAAACCGATGTTTGGGGGGAGCCGGCGGGAACTGCATAATGCTCTTCGCGATTTGCATCTACATACCACCGTCTAAGCTCTAACATGATTATATAGGGATATTTGCCGGTAAGTTTATAGAGTTCGCTATCAATCTCTTTGGTGAGCTCGATTGTGTAGTTGTCTCTTACATCTGCAAAGCTTGGGTCGCCGGTGTTGGCTTGAGAACGCCTGGTGTAGCTGCTGTTCTCTGTGCTACCTCCGTGTGGGGCAGAGAGTATGATGGGGAGGTTGCCGCTTCTATACTCTACATAATTGGTTATGGTGGTGACCCGTTGAAAGGGTGGCTCTACAGGAGGAGCAGGCTCTTCGGGGTTTTCGCCCTCGTTTATATTTGGTATCTCACCTTTTGAACAGTTCGATAAAGCAAGTAGCGAGAGGAGAATCAATAGCGCTGTTGCTCTTTTTATAAATGGAGCAACAGTTGCTTTGATAAATTGTATAGTAATAGCTTTTTTCATTTATTTTCTATTGATGGTTGCCCTACAAATATAAAAAAAAATGGTATTATTGCAGTTTGGTTTAGACCACTTTTATTCTAAAATATTAATTACTAAAATTATGAGAGTAAGATTTTACAAATTGGCACAAAAGATTCAACCCACTATCTTAATATTGTTTGTAACACTTTTGGCACTATTCTCTTGGGAGAGGGCTCAAGGGTGTACCTCTGCAATTTTTACCGGAAAGGTTACCGCCGACGGGCGCCCAATTATTTGGAAACATAGAGACACCAAAATAGAGGATAATAGGGTAGACAAATATAGTGGAGAGAGATACACTTTTCTCTCTCTTGTGAGCTCCAATACAAAGGGGCAGACTGCTTGGAGCGGGGTAAATGATGCCGGCTTCTCAATTATGAATACTGCCTCTTATAATCTTAACGCCGACAAGGATTTTAAAAAGCGTAGTGTAGCTTTTGTGATGTTTAAGGCGTTGGGGAGTTGTGCCACTTTGGGCGAGTTTGAGGCTCTGTTGGACAACTATAAAGAGCTTGGTTTAGAAGCTAATATTGGGGTTATAGATGCAAAGGGGGGGGCAGCCTATTATGAGTGTAGCAGATATGGTTGGGTAAAAAAAGATCTTAACGACCCCAAAGTTGCTCCAAACGGTTATCTGATCTATACAAATTTCTCTTTTACGGGAGAAGAGGATAAGGGTAGCGGCTATATTAGATACAATAGTGCCAGCTCTATTGTTGAGGAGGCAATTGCGGCGGGTAAAAAGATCTCTGCCGAATGGATAGCCTCTTCGCTCTCCCGCTCTTTCCGCCACTCTATGTTGGGCAAGGATTTGGCCGAAGAGACTCTACCAAACGGATATTTTATGGATCAAGATTTTATTCCCAGAAAATCTTCTGTCTCTGCCACTATAGTACAGGGGGTAAATAGAGGGGAGGATCCCACTCTTGCTGTTATGTGGACTATGTTGGGCTATCCTCCTTTGAGCATGGCTGTTCCAACAATGGTAAATGCCGATATTCCCAACTTTATGGGTTCATCCTCCGATAATCCCAACTCCCAATTGTGCGATCTTGTATTGGCTGTGAAGTATAAGAGAATTTTTGATGTGAAGAGAGGATCAGGCGAAAAATATTTCAACTACAGCACTCTTTACAAGGAGTATATAACTCCTATTGCACCTATCGAACACTCTCTTTTTAAATCGTTCGACTCTCTTAGGGAGAGTGCTCTACAAGGAAAAAAATTCTCCTATAAAAATCTTAAAAAGAGTATAAATGGAGCTTATAAAGAGTATAAAAAGGTGATGGAGAAGTAGTTCTGTAGACAACAGGCAACTAAGGGGTGTAGCGGTGGCGTATTGTATCTATACCTGCCAATGAGAGCACTCTTCTTGCAAAGTTGTCTACAATCTCTATAAGCTCTTTTGGCTTATGATAGAAAGAGGGAGAGGCGGGGGCTATAATGGCTCCCGCCTCTGCCAATTTTGTGAGGTTCTTTAGATGGATAAGGTTAAGGGGAGTCTCTCTTATTGCCATTATTAGGGGAAGCCGCTCTTTGAGCATTACATCGCCAATTCGAGCAAGTAGATCGCCTCCACTACCCGATGCAACCCTACCTACTGTAGAGAGGGTGCAGGGGATAACTATAGCTGCATGGGGAGGGTTGGAGCCCGATGCAAAGGGGTGGAAGTAGCTGCTGTTATCTATTGATTCTTTTGGTGTTTCTATAAGAAACTCTTTGGTAAAGTGGGGCGAAGCAGGTGTGCAGAGCTCCTCTTTCCAAACCTCTTTTGCCGTATTGGTAAAGAGTGTATAGAGTTCAACTTGAGGGTGCTCCCTCTTTACAATCTCTATAAGACGGCCAGCATATAGCTGTCCGCTGGCACCTGTAACTGCTACTAATAGTTTTTTCAAGGGTTTAAAATTTAAAGTAGTGCTCTTTGAGCCAAATTTTAAAGAGTGGATCTAAAAAGAGCATCTTGCCCCCCTCTTCGGTTAAAATCTCTTTTTTCTTAAAGGACTCTTTTTGCCGCTTTACATTGGCGCTTGAGCGTAAAGAGTACTCTTTGATAACTTGAGAAGAGGAGAAGAGGGAAACTCCATCTAATACCGCTTTTAAAAAGCTGATTTGATATCTGCTCAAGTTTGAGGTGATAATTTGATATCTGTAGGAGTGGAGTTGGAGAAGGGAGTCGAAAGAGTCTTGTAAAATATCATGGGTAAGAAAGCCGCGGGTGTGGGCATAGGCTATCTCTCCAAGCTGTTGCGCATACCAGGGATGCCCCTCTACCAAGCTGTGTATATTTGAGGCAAGCTCTGTAGAGATTACCCTCCCGGTTTTTAGAAACTGCTTTTGAAAGTGGTGGGTTAGATCATCTACTAAAAGTGGAGCAAGCTTCACTCTTTTGGCAAAGTTGTAAAGATACTTTACCTCTTCAAAGATATATTTCATGGAGTTTACCATAGAGCCGGTAATGATGTATTTGGTATTGCTCTGAAGAGGGAGTAGCCTATCTAAAATGGAGAGCAGATTCTCTTTGTCTTCAAGTTTTAAAATCTCTTGAAACTCTTTTATATAGATAATAGAGCTTATACCCATTTGTGTGTAGATAGTTTCGGGCAACTCTATAACCTCTTCTATTAAAGCTTGCGGGGGTGGGGTGGTGTCGTTGTTGGAGAAGTGGCAATCTATATCTCCTACCTCTTTTACCACTCTCTCTATCTGCTCTTTGAGTTTGGGAAGGGGCTCTACCCTTTTAAAGCGCAGTGGTTGAGTAGTGCATTGGTATAGCTTTTTAAAAATTGCCTTGGGGTGCGTAAATTGTAGAGATTTAGTGTGCAAATCTCTACCGGCTGCCCCTTTTTGGAGAGAACTCTCTCTACCTCTCGTAAAAGTGAATTTTTACCGCTCTTAGGGGGTTCATATATAACAATATTGCGCCGGCTCTCTATGAGCTCCATCAACTGCTTCACCTCATTTTGGCGGGAGATGAAAAAGGGGCCGGTCACAAAGTTGTTATATTTGAACAAATTTTCCATCTTCTACTAAATTAAAAAAAAAACTTTATGAGAGCTTCATAAAGTTTTTTTTTCTATCGCCCTTTGGTATAAGAGTGGCTCCTCTATTTTTTTAACTGCCGATTGAGCGCTCTATAACTTGTAGTAGATAGAGTAGGGGGCTTTGGGCTCTCTCTTCTTTAGTTTTCTTGATCCCTCTCTCTAAACGCTCTTTTATGGTTAAAATATGTTTATAGTAAAGGGGGGAGTTATCCTCTGCAACCAAGTATTTGATAGAGGTTAGTGGTTCAAATGAGGCTATTTCGTTCACCATCCACGGCTCCTCCCACCGGAATGCAGCGGGGTTTTTCTTCTTTGCCTTTTCGACTGCGGGGAGTGAGGAGTTGTTGAGCAGTACCGATACCATTTGATCCAACACTCTTTTTTGTGCTGCGGTGGGTTCCCTCCCCTTTTCAATCTCTTTAAAGGCAAAGTTTGTGAGCTCATTAAGCATCTCCTCTAAGGTGTAGGGATCGAACTTCTCTACACCAATCTCTCTCTGGTTTTGAGCGAAGGCTACATTGCCAATCCGCTGAAAAACTAAAGAGATAAGGTTGGCGGCAAAGAATGTAGAAAATTTGCTGTTCATCCCAGACATTTTGATAAGATGGGGGTTGTCTATCCACGATAGGTTGTCCAACTCCTCTAATATATATTTGAGGGTAGCTCTTTGTAGCGGGCCGGGAAGAGGTTTATAGGGGGGGTAGGGATCTCCTTCGTAACGGCTGTTAATCTCGATTCCCCCAATATTTACTATTAGATTTTTAAAGTGATCGTATAGTTTGAGGAAGATAAAGTCTGGGAATAATTCTCTATATGAGTCGTCTACATTGTCTAAATTGACCCAAGAGGCTCCATTTTCGCTTACATACTTTAGAACCTCAATGCCCTTTTGTGAGGCTCTAATTAGATTGTCTCCCAAATCTTCGGGGAGGGAGCGGGGATCAAAGAGGGCTCTAAAGTTTTACTCTTTGCC
>Ga0265293_10007816_pt1 | contig 16248 bp, 16 predicted proteins | sample Munlanlewell138R_FD_192505 | JGI IMG/M metagenome (GOLD analysis project Ga0265293, IMG submission 192505) | Leachate microbial communities from a municipal landfill in Southern Ontario, Canada - Leachate well 138R | ecosystem: Engineered > Solid waste > Landfill > Unclassified | place: Canada...
CCCTTGAGGATGTTCACCTCGCTCTTGGTGGTCCGTGGCGGGTTGGGGGTGATGCGCACCTTCTCCGGCCGTACGGTGAAGTCCATCTTCGCTCCGATGGGCTGCCGGTCGTAGTCGGTGACCTGGATCTGGGTGCCGAGGGCCGGCACATCGACGTGCATCAGGTACTCCTCACCGTAGGGCTCACAGGAGAGGACGGTGCACTCGAAGATGTTCGCCTCACCGATGAATTGGGCGACGAACCGGGTGGCAGGTGCCTCATAGATCTCATATGGGGTGCCGATCTGCAGGACCTTGCCCTTGTTCATCACCGCGATGCGGTCGCTGACCGAGAGCGCCTCACTCTGGTCGTGGGTGACATAGATGAAGGTGATGCCAACCTGGTCGTGTATGTGGTCGAGCTCGATGAGCAGGTTCTGCCTGAGCTTGGCATCGAGGGCGGAGAGCGGCTCGTCGAGGAGCAAGACACTCGGCTCGTTGATCAGTGCCCGTGCGATGGCGACGCGCTGCTTCTGTCCACCGCTGAGCATCGAGGGCTTCTTGTAGAGGTGCTCCTCAAGCTGCACAAGGCGGATGTACTCCTTGACGCGGCTGTCGATGGTCTTCCTATCCAGGCGTTTGAGGCGCAGGGGGAAGGCGACGTTCTCATAGACAGTCAAGTGGGGAAAGAGTGCGTAGGTCTGGAAAATGGTGTTGGATTGACGTCTCTCCGGCGGGAGGGGGAGGACATCCTTGTTGTCAAACGCTACGGACCCGGTATCAGGATAGTCAAACCCTGCGATAATTCGCAACAAGGTGGTCTTACCACACCCCGATGGCCCGAGCAGAGAGAAGAACTCGCCTTTCTCAATCGTCACACTCACATCATCGAGTGCCTTGAAATCGCCATAGGAGCGGGTAACCCGTTCAACAGTAACTTCAACACCTTTCAATCTTTTCCATTCCCTCCCTTCGTTTCAGGCATAAAACTTTCAGCGTCTGAAACCTTAACGAACAATTCGGAATATCGAATATTTACAACGCTCTGTCAAGCAGTCTAACCAATTTGGTGGACTTTTTGAAGAGTTTGATGGGCTGTTGTGATATCTCTCGTCCAGTAGGTACTTGCACACATCCGTGCTAGCGTGTAGAGCATCACTATAGAACGGATTACTGGCAATGTTCTGTGCTTTGCGATGATCATCGGTACTGTGCAATCCGTCGCTCTGTACCATAGCTTCTTCTCCAATGAATGTACGTGCGTTCACACAATTTTCATAAATCATCAACTTTTTTGTTGACATATACAGTGGATGTGATAAAGTAGAGGAGTAGGAATTAGGACAGTGTCCCAGTATATGGGACATGAGCCTAAAATAACGGAGAATCTCCCCTATGTGGGTGTTTCAAAAATCGAAAATGGAGGAAACGAGATGAAGAACATGAGAATTGTAGCGCTTGTGATGATTGTTATGTGCATCACTGTTGCAACATTGTTCGCAGAAGGTTCGAAAGAGAAGCCGTATCCGAACAAGCCGATTGAGATGGTTGTTCCATCGGGAGCTGGTGGGGGACAGGACACCTTGGTTCGTATGATGCAGCCCTTCTTGGAAAAGGATTTGGGAGTGTCGGTACGAGTGACCAACGTCGATGGAGGAGCCCACGTAAAGGGTATTGTCTATACCTACTCCAACCCGGCTGATGGGTATACGGTGCACTGTGAAAGCCCCTCGGGAATCATTGCTGACATCTTCAATAAGATGCAGTTCAAGTTCACCGAAGAGTTTGTCCCGGTGGCGCTCTTGCAACGGGACTCGGGAGTGCTGTGGGCAAGCACCACCGGTCGCTTCAATACGATTCAAGATGTAATCGCCTATGCGAAGGCCAACCCCGGGAAGGTCACGGTCTCTGTCGCAAGTCCCGGTGGTATCGACGATGCAGGCATTGGCCTCTTTGCCGACCAAGCGGGAATACAGCTCGCCCTCGTCCCGACATCATCGGGAGGTGAACGCATGGCGTCCCTCATCGGAGGTCACACCGACTTGATGTACGAGGAAGTCAGCGCAGTCGGTGACATGGCTGCCTCTGGCCAGGTCAAGCCGATGATTATCTTCTCAAAGGAGCGGGTCAATACCCCTGAGATGAAGGATGTTCCGAGTTCCGTTGAGCTTGGCTTTGTCGGATTGGAGAACATGGGTACGTGGAGAGGGTTCGCTGTCAAGAAAGGAACACCACAAGAGGTGGTCGACAAACTTGAGGCGTCGATGAAGCGCTTCTATGACTCTGCTGACTATCAGGCGTGGGCAAAGGACAATGCACTGGACATCACACCCGGTTGGCTGGGAGCAAAAGACTTCGGGAAACTGTGGGAAGATAGTCTTGTAATCTTCGATAAAGTCTTCACTGAACTGGGACGACTGTAGAGTCGCCGGTGCCGGACTCCCATGCACTGCGGTGCATGGGAGGTTTGGTCACTCTTTTTTTTAACAGCGAGGTACAACATGTTTGGAGAATTGATTTTTCATGCCCTGCTCTTTGTTTTGATGATGTTTTTATTCATCACGTCCTTCTCCTTCCCCATCCTGAACATCGGGGGGAAGTTGGGTGCTGCTTGGTGGCCACAAGTTGTACTGACCTTGGGAATGGTCCTTCTATTAGTCTCTGCAATACTCTTGATCAGAAAGGGGCGTGCCGCATTCGATGAAAAGGAAAGAATTGAGAAGAAGGAAATTATCAGCCTTGCAACATCGTCATTGATTTTCATCGTTGCATTGCTCTCGATTCGCACCATCGGGTTCTTGGTATCCGCATGGATTATCGTCCTTGGCTTTATGATCCAGCTCGGAGCACGCAAGGTGTGGGTCATCGCGGTGAGTTCTGTCGTCATCGCACTGATTTTCTCCCTGCTCTTTGGGCGTTTCATGATGGTCTCCCTCCCCCGTGGGATGGGAATATTCAGGGCCATCTCGTACTACATCTATTAGGGGGTCGTCATGGGACATATTCTCAGTGGTTTTTTATTTGCCCTTTCACCTGTCAATCTGCTCTTCGCAGTCCTGGGCAGCTTCTCAGGGATTTTGTTTGGAGCATTGCCAGGCATCAGCTCTGCCATGGGCGTGGTGCTTCTCCTCCCCTTTACGCACGGAATGAACGGGATCACCGCAATCATCCTTCTCGTCTCCAACTTCTGTGGATCGACGATGGGTGGCTCCACCACTTCAATTCTGTTCGCCACCCCGGGAACGCCTGAGGCAGTCATGACCGTATTGGACGGGTATCAGCTGCACAAGAAGGGACAGGGAGGCAAGGCACTGGGGATAGCCATCAGTGTCTCGGTCATCGGGGGGCTCATCAGCACATTCGTCATGCTCTTCCTCTGCATCCCGCTCTCCAAGGTTGCCTTGAAGTTCGGCCCTGCCGAGTACGTCTCGCTTGCTCTGCTCGGTTTGGCAGCAATCTCAGGCCTCGGCCATGGATCGATGTTGAAGACCGTTGCATCGTGCATCATCGGACTCATCTTGGCTACCTTCGGTACCGACGAGATAACCGGGATAACCCGGTTTCACTTCAATTCGACGATGTTCATGAATGGGATTCACTTCATCCCGGTCATGATCGGAGCCTTTGCCCTCTCAGAAGTTTTCATGCAGGGGATGAAGAAAAGCGAAACACAAGATTACAGCGTGGCCAAGAGGCTCAAGGTCGAATTCATGACCTGGGCTGAGTTCTGGCACTATAAGTGGTTGATTCTCAAGTCAGCCCTCATCGGGATGTTCATCGGCATCCTTCCCGGTACCGGTGGTACAATCGCTTCGGTGCTTGCCTATAGTGAGGCAGCCCGCTCTTCAAAGTATCCTGAGAAATTTGGAACTGGTATTCTTGATGGGGTCATTGCTCCTGAGACAGCCAACAACGCCTCAACCGGAGGCGCCATGGTTCCCACACTTACCCTCGGAATCCCGGGAAGTGGAACGACCGCAGTTATTCTTGGTGCCTTCATCATGCATGGCATGCGCCCAGGCCCACTCCTCTTCATGACCCAACCGACTCTGTTATACGCAGTCTTCATCTCCATGATCATTGCAAACCTATTGCTCTTCTTTGGTGGAATCTACGGAGTCAAAGCCTTCGCCCAGGTTGCGAGGTTGAAGTACTACTTCCAGGGTCCCGTCATCCTGTTACTCTGCTTTGTCGGTTCCTACGCCCTCTCCAATGACTTGGGAAGCGTTTGGATCATGCTCATTGCAGGGGTTGTCGGCTTCTTCTTCAAGAAGTATGGCTTCTCCGTGGCCGGCATGGTGCTTGGCTTGGTATTGGGAGAGATGTTGGAAGAGAACTTGCGCAAGGCGTTGATTATCTCGACGGGAAAGTGGAGCGGGCTCTTCTTGCGCCCGATAGCCGGCCCGATCTTCCTGCTCTGTCTCTTGGCAATCATGTGGCCTGTTATCAAGAAGCAGATTGAAAAGAAGAGTAATTCGAAGCGTACCGCTTGATTTGAGTGACTGAGGAGTCAATATGAGAAAGATACTGGTATTGGAGGGGGACGGAATCGGTCCCGAGATTGTCGGTGCAAGCATTCAGGTCCTTGAGGCAGTAAGCGCTACATTTGGATTGGATCTACACTTCGAATTCGATGATGTCGGCTTTGCAAGTCTGGAAAAGTACGGGACAACGCTACGCGAAGAGCTGTTGCAGCGCTCAAAGACGTACGATGGGATTATTTTGGGAACTCAGTCCCACATGGACTACCCTCCAGTATCAGAAGGGGGAAGGAACATCTCGTTGGGGTTCCGTATCGGACTCGATCTCTATGCGAACATTCGTCCAGCTCGAACCCGTCGGGCATTGCTCAAGCCGGGTCAGAAGGAGATGGATCTCATCATCGTTCGTGAAGCGACCGAAGGCTTCTATCCCGATCGGAACATGTATCTCGGTGGTCCGAGTGAGATGATGCCGACCCCTGACATGGCACTCTCGATTCGCAAGATCACCAAACAGGGATCTGAGCGGATTGCCCGCAAGGCGTTCGAGCTTGCGATGCAGCGAAGGAAACGAGTCACGGCAATCCACAAGGTCAATAGCTTCAAGTTGACTGACGGGCTCTTCCTTGACCAGGTGGCAGAGGTTGCCAAGGAGTTTCCCGAGGTCGAGGTCGACGACCAACTTGTCGATTCAATGACCGCCCATCTGGTTCGCAATCCCGGCCGTTTTGATGTGGTCGTCGCCACAAACTTCTATGGGGATATTCTTTCCGATCTTGCCAGTGAGCTTTCCGGTTCGATTGGATTGGCGGGATCGATGATGGCAAGCCAAACTCATTGTTGTGCCCAGGCCCAGCATGGATCGGCTCCGGATATCGCGGGAACAGACCGGGCAAACCCCTCTTCGATGATTCTCTCCTCTGCCATGCTCTTGGATTGGATGGGACACCACCTTGATGATGAGTCCCTCATCAACGCCAGCCGGCTGATTGAAGAGGCGATCGATGAGACTCTCGCCGATCCGGCAAAGAGGACGTGGGACCTTGGGGGAACGACCGGGTGTGTCGAATTTGGACGCTTGGTGGCCGAGGCGTGTACCGTGCGAACTTAAGGAGATACCGTATGCACAATTCATATTTTCATCGTGTCACTGCCTTGACGGACACGCGTTTTTGGATCAACAACCCGACTCGTGACGAAGCTGCAGCGGCTATCGAAGCCGGGGCAGTTGGATGCACCTTGAACCCCTCCTACACGCAAAAGATGTTGGACCATCCTCAAGAGAGTGGGTATGCTTTTGCTCTTCTGGATGAGTGTCTCAAAGAGATTGCTGATGACAATCAGGCAATAGCGGAGTTCCAACGCAGAATTGCTGCGCCCATCACCAAGCTCTTCGAGCCGATTCATGAAGCGAGCGAGGGTCAGCAGGGTTGGGTCAGCATCCAAGCCGATCCGATCCGTGAAACCGATGCTCAGGTCATCATTGACGAAGGAAGGCTCAATCGGGCTGTTGCGTCCAACGTCTGTTGTAAGATTCCTCTCACTGAAGCTGGCCTAGAGGCAATGGAAGTGCTACTGGGTGAAAACACCGCAATCAATGCAACGGAGATCTTTGCCGTGGATCAGGGACTTGCGCTGGGGGAGCTTGCCCAGCGTACTGCAAAGAAAGCAAAGATCTTCTACTCCCACATCGCTGGCATTTACGATGACTACCTGCATGCATATGCCGAGCAGCACGCGATCCAGATTCCCAGCGACTACATTGCCCAAGCAGGACTTGCCGTCTCAAAGAAGCTCTATGCGTTGGTCAAGGAGAACGCTTGGCCGATTTCCTTCGTCGGCGGCGGGGCACGGGGACCACACCACTTCTTTGAATTGGTCGGAGGAGACCTCAATGTGACCATCAATTGGACGGGGACAGCCGATCTCCTCTTGGACATGGATCTGCCAGTGATAGAACGGATCAGCCATACGTCTCCAGCCCATGTGATTGCTGCATTGCTTGAGGACTTTCCCGATTTCAGGCGTGGGTGGGAGCCGGGAAGCCTGCAAATTCATGAGTTCGAAGAGTTCGGACCAGTTGGATTATTCAACAGTAGTTTCGCAAAGAGTTGGACACGCGTTTTAGCGGTAATCGCTGAGCGACGCACCATACTCAAATCATAGGATAGGGATTGGATGGAAAAAAACAAGAGATTTGAACCTGCTCGATTGGTTGCGTTATCAGCCGCTCTGCTTGCCAAGGCAGGGCTGGATGAGCACGATGCTCTCACTATTGCCCAAGATTTGGTTGAAGCCGATTTGCGTGGGCTGTCAAGCCACGGAATCTCGAGAATCCCCATGTACTTGGAGAGACTCGAACGTGGTTTGGTGAACCGTAAACCGACTATACGAGTAGAGAAACGATCGGTCAGCTCGCTTCTCGTCGATGGTGATAACGGGATGGGATTTCTCGTAGCCCATCGCGCTGTTGAAGAGGGGTGTGCCTTGGCCGAACAGACAGGAATCGCTCTGGTGGGGGTCAAACACAGCACCCATTTCGGCATGTCTGCCCTCTACGTCAATCAAGCGCTTGCTCAAGGATTCAACTCGTTGATCTTCACCAACTCTTCTCCTGCTATCGCCGCATGGGGGGGACGAACACCGTTTTTGGGTGCCGCCCCGTTGGCTGCAGGAATGGTTGGCGGGCACTCTTCACCCCCGTATGTCCTTGATATGGCGATGACGGTCATTGCACGCGGGAAAATTCGTGTAGCGATGATCAACGGAGACGAGATCCCACTCGGGTTGGCCCTCGATCAAGAGGGAAACCCCACAACCGATGCCAAGAAGGCGTTTGAAGGGGTCTGTCTCCCGTTTGGGGGCGTGAAAGGTTCTTCTCTTTCAATGTTGATGGACCTTGTCTGTGGACTCTACACCGGCGCAGGCTTCGGTGGCGAGGTGAAAAGTTTATACTACGACCACTCAGGGCCGCAGGATGTCGGGCACTTCTTCGTCTTCATGAGGCCGGATCTTTTTTTGAGTGTAGACGAGTATAGGAGCCGGATGGACACCTTCTATCAACGATTGAAGGAGCTACCCACAGCAGCTGGTGTCGATGAGATTCTTATGCCGGGAGAGCCGGAACGGCGTACAACAGAGGAAAATCGAGAGCGCGGAGTAGCGGTCTCTGACCAGATATTGGAGACGTTGGCATCAACGGGAAAAGCCTACGGAGTCGAGATATCGCAATTCTTGTCATAAACAGGGACAGCAAAGGAGAAATATCATGCGTGTTGGGGTTATCCAGGGCAACGGCATAGGGCCAGAGATTGTGGGGGCAACCATTCAGGTGCTCGAGGCAACGAAGATCGATTTTGAGTGGGTTGATGTTGAGATAGGTGATGAGGCGATTGAGCAGTATGGTCACCCGCTTCCACCGCACTCGGTCGACCTGCTTCGAGAGTTGAAGTACGCCTTCAAAGGGCCCTTCGTTGTTGAGAAGATGAAGGGAAGATTGCTTTGCACCCAACCGGATGGGACTCAAATGATCTATCCCTCCCTCAACAATGCGATTCGACGGGAATTGAGCCTCTTCGTCTGCCCCCGTCCAATCAAGGGAGTGAAGAATATCTCTGGGGCGTATGAGGATTTTGACGTCGTGATCATGCGTGAAATTACCGAGGATGTGTATGCTGCCATCGAACACAGCATCGGTGATGTCGCAGCAGAATGTGTCAAGCTGACGACGCGGGAAGCAGCAATCAGAGTTGCGCAGTACTCCTTCGAGTATGCTCGACGCCACGGACGGAAAAAGGTTACCTGTGTCCACAAGGCCAATGCGATCAGCATCACCGACGGGCTCTTCCTCGCTTGTTTCAGGGAAGTGGCAGCGCGGTTTCCAGATATTGAAAGTGACGATGTGATGGTGGATGCTGCTGCGTACTACCTTGTCACCGATCACAGGCGATTTGATGTCATCACGACTTCCAACCAGTACGGGGACATCCTCTCCGACCTCTGTGCAGGCCTGGTGGGCAGCTTGGGCTTGGCTCCAGGTGGCAACATCGGCTTTGATGTGTCAGTCTTCGAAGCATCCCACGGTGCAGCTCCCGATATTGCCGGCCAAGGCATCGCCAATCCGACGGCGATGATCCTCTCAGGCGCGTTCATGCTGCGCCATATGGGCTTTGACCGTGAGGCGGGTGTGGTCGAGCACGCGGTGTGGGATGTGCTTGAAGAACGGCAAGCGTTGACCCCGGACCTGGGGGGGAGTGCAACAACTGCCGAGTATACCCAGGCGGTTGTTGCCAAGGTGGAACAGCGGATATGAAGCTCGCCTATGGGGTTGCTGCCGATGTACAGCTCGACGGATTTCTCGGCCTCCACGGGGATGTAGAGGAATCCTTCTCCATCCTGAGGGACATCGGGTACGATGGCGTCGAGCTGTATCCCCATCGACTGGAAAATGGGTTGGCCAGTCGGGTGCTTTCGCTGGCCGAACGAACCGGTCTTCACGTACCCGTCATCGGCACGGCGCTCATACCGAGACTTGATGGGTTGTCCTTGCTCTCTGAACGAAAATCCATCCGCAGTGCTGCCCTCGATCGGGTCAAAGAGTTCATCGACTGTGCCCGGGTACTCGGAGCCGACATCACGCTGGGCAAAGTCAGAGGTTCCCGTCCCAGCGATACACAGATGGATTGGGCTGCGGAGCTTGAGAGAATCTTGGGTGAGTTGTGCGCATACGGGGGAGGTGAAGTCAAGATCCTTTTGGAAGCACAACACCCATCGGTGGTCGATACACTGAGCACCAGTGGTGAGATTCTCAATGTGATCAACCGTCTCGGCCTCGATAATCTGTACGTTCACCTCGATACCGCTCATCTGGATCGAACCGAAGAGGACGGAGCACAATCAATCTTGGCGTGTGGTGACCGCTTGGGGTATATCCACCTCTCAGACCGTGACCGGATGGTTCCCGGTGAAGGGGGGATTCCCTTCGCCCCCCTCTGTGATGCGCTGAAGCGCATCCGGTACGATGGGTGGGTCAGTCTGGAGATTGCGCAAGGCGAGGATCCCGACAAGACGGCAAAAAGAGCGTACGAAGCTTCGATGCGACTGTGCAAGGGAGGGGAATAGGCATGAAGAAGATTGGGATGATCAGCGTAACGCTGGCGGCCGTTGGCCCCATGATGGAGCAGCTTCAGAGATTCAAGGATGAGGTGGCGGTCACCAATTATGTGGACACCGGCTTGCAGGACCAGGTTCGACGCCTCGGTGAGGTTACCGACCGGAGTCTTTTCCGGCTCATCTCGTTGCTGCAACGGGCCGAAGAGGATGGAATGGATGGGGTCCTCCTCACCTGTACCGTCTTCTCTCCCTTTGTCGAGCGGATTCAAACACTCTTTTCGTTTCCAATCCAAAGCGTTGATACTCCCATGCTTGAACGTGCTATAGAGCACGGAGGCAGTGTCGGTGTGCTCTATACTTTCCCCGCGACGGGCAAGACCAGTGAGATGGTGTTCCACGATGCCGAGAAACGGCTTGGCTTGAGACGAGACCTCTCGATGATCTTCCTCGAAGAGGCGTTCAATGCTGCACAACACGGCGACCAGGTGGCTCATGACCGTGCTATTCTCGATGCAATCTCCACCCATGCCCCGCACTTCGACGTGCTCGTTCTCGCCCAAGCGTCCATGGCTCACGTCGCCGAGCAAGTGGCCGATCCCTCCCTTCAGATTCTGACCAGTCCCGTCGAAGCGATTCGATCAATACTGCGAGCCATCGATTCAAGAGAGCGGAAATGATGCGCTACTCCCTTTGTGTTACCACAGAAGAGGTAGACAAAGAGATTCCCCTTGCCCTCCTTCGGGGAACGTTTATAGAAAAGCTACAAACAGCGTCACAGCTTGGCTATGACGGTGTCGAACTCATGGTCACCGATGCCCGTCTGCTCGATGGTGGTCACATCGCCTCCTGTATAGCCGAGCAGGGGCTTGTCATCTCTGCCATCTCGACGGGAGCGATTGTCAAAGAACGGGGAATTTCTCTCCTCTCTTCACAGAGAGAGGAGGAGGGCGACGCCATCGAGTGCCTGATGGGACTCATCGCCTTCGCCCAGCGATGTCAGGCTCCCATCGTGACGATCGGAAGTTTCAGGGGGAGAGCAGCGTACCAGGCAAGTCGCGCTGGTGTTGAACAACGGTTTGCATCGATTCTGTTTGAGGCAGCCCAAGAGGCGAGACAAAAAGGAGTGCGTCTTGCCTTGGAGCCGATCAATCGTTGTGATACCGACTTCATTCATACCGTTGAAGAGGTGTGGCACTACATCGATCTCATCGGATCGGATGTCGTGGGCGTGCTACTTGATACATACCATATCGCGATGGACGGGCTTGATATTGAGGAAACGGTTGGCAAAGCGTGCCGGAATGGGAACTTGTTGCACGTCCATGTAGCTGATACCGGGCGTGCTATCGTCTCGCGGGGAAGTTTTGATTTTAAAACCTTCTTCACTTCCCTACGATTACACAAGTATGATACGTTTCTATCAGCAGAGCTTTTCCATGGCAACGATGGAAATAAAGCTGCAGCCTTGACAATTGAGGCGCTACGCCAGATTGAATCGGAGTGTATACGGTGATTATTCACAACCAGCCTGTCTACCTTGTACGTGGAGAAACCCTCGTTCCTCTTGATGAAGCGTACCATGGTCCCCAGTCGGTCCATGGCTTGACGTACGACCTGCGGGAACGAACGGTAGGCAGAGGGGCGACCATCGCTTCGAGGATTCTTGCTGCACACACCGTCAAGGAGGAGGGTGATCGTCTATCGCTGAACTTCGACGTGCTCGCAAGCCACGACATTACCTATGTCAGCATTGTACAAGCGGCTCGAAGCAGCGGTTTGGAGGCGTTTGAAGTGCCCTATGTCCTGACCAACTGCCACAACAGCCTGTGTGCCGTCGGTGGGACGATCAACGAGGATGACCACCTCTTCGGCTTGCAGGTTGCCAAGAAGTACGGGGGCATATTTGTCCCAGCCTTCCAAGCGGTCATTCATCAATACATCCGTGAGATGCACGCAGCGGGGGGATCCATGGTCCTCGGTTCGGATAGCCATACCCGCTATGGGGCTCTTGGGTGCATGGGCTTCGGCGAGGGGGGGCCTGAACTGGTAAAGCAACTGTTGGGCAGAAGCTATGACATCAAATATCCGAAGATCATCGCAGTCTACCTACACGGGGCCCCCCCGAAGGGAGTGGGCCCTCAAGATGTGGCCCTTGCCCTGGTCAAGGAGGTCTTCGACAGTGGACTTGCAAAAAATACAATTCTTGAGTTCGTGGGTCCCGGCATTTCAAATCTCAGCGTTGATTTTCGAAACAGCCTTGATACGATGACGACTGAGACAACCTGTCTGAGCTCCATTTGGACGACCGATGATCGGGTCAGGGAGTACTATGCCCTGCATGGACGACCTGAAGCGTACGTTTACCTGTCCCCTGGTCCCCTTGCGCTCTACGATGGAGCGATCCAGGTCGACCTTTCAAAGATTGAGCCAATGATCGGTCTCCCGTTCCACCCGAGCAACGCGTGGTCGATTGCAGAGTTCAAGCAGAACAGCGAAGAGATCCTCACCGAGGCTGAACGCAAGGGCCGGGAGCAACTGGAGCAGGACAATCTGCACTTCTCGCTGAAGGACAAGCTCATCGATGGGGTGTTCCACGTCGACCAGGGTTCGATTTCAGGGTGTGCCGGGGGGTCATTCGAGAATCTCAGCGCGGTCGCCGACATCCTGGAAGGAGGGATGGCCAACATGGACCGATTCTGGCTCAGTGCATACCCGTCGAGTCAACCGATCTCCCTCCAGTTGATGACCCATGGCATTGCCGAGCGGTTGATGGCGTGTGGGGTGACCCTCCATCCAGCCTATTGCGGTTCGTGCTTCGGGGCGGGCGACACCCCTGCCGACGGAGCGTTGAGCATCCGTCACGTGACACGGAACTTCCCCCACCGGGAAGGGTCCAAACCACTGCAGAATCAAGTATCCATGGTCGCCTTGATGGATGCTCGCTCCATTGCCGCTACGGCAAGGAACAATGGTGCCCTTACCGCTGCAACTGAATTGGATGTCGAGTATCAGAGCCATGAGTATACCTTCAACGACTCCTCCTACCGGTCTCGGGTCTTCAATGGATTTGGGAACGCTGATCCAGATGCTCCATTGATCTACGGCCCCAATATCAAGGATTGGCCACAATTCTTTGCGTTGGAGAATCACCTGTTGCTGACCATCGCTGCAAGCATTGACGATGAAGTGACGACCACCGATGAATTGATCCCTTCAGGGGAGACAAGCTCCTACCGTTCCAATCCCCGCCGGCTCGCACAATACTTCCTCTCCCGAAAGGTTCCTGAATACGTGGGCCGCTCAGAGGAGATGCTGGTGATGGAAGAGGGGCGTCGGCACGGGGAGTATAGTCAACTGCTTGAGGACCTTCATGCAAAGGTCGTCGCTGCATATGTGCCGCACTCGGATCTTGATATCGATCAATTCTATCATCAGACAGGATTCGGCAGCGCGATCTTTGCCAGGAAACCGGGAGATGGTTCGGCGCGTGAGCAGGCAGCCTCAAGCCAGCGGATCTTGGGCGGCATGGCAAACTTTGCCATCGAATACGCGACCAAACGCTACCAATCCAACCTGCTTAACTGGGGAATCTTCCCCTTTCTCATTGATGAGAAGGATCGTCAAAAATTGAGCGTTGGCACGACAGTCTTCATACCCAATCTCAGGGTCATTCTTGAGCAAAACAAACGAGAGGTACCGATTCTGGTCATTCAAACAGACCAGGCGGAGGAGTTGGTGGTACAGCTTCCAGACCTTACAATGGAGGAGCGACAGGTGTTGCTTGCCGGGTGTCTGATGAACTACTATCGAAAGGAGCAACAGCCATGAGTAGAGAGAAACGGAGTCCGGCTGTTCGCCACTCTGCACAAAGCCTTGAGAAGGCACTCGATTTACTTGAGTATCTTGGCCAATCCGGCGCCCCGCGCGGTGCACGGTATATCGCAGAGGAGACCGATATTCCAAAATCCACCGTTGAACGGATCCTTGAAGTACTCGTTCGTCGAGGGTACGCGAAGAAAGAGGATGGCAAGTACAAACTGTGGACCGGGGCTGTTCCCCTTGCTGAACGGTTTCTAAGTAGTGATGCGCTGTTCAGGAATGCAGAGGATATCATGAAGGAGCTGGTCAAAACCTCGATGGAGACCGTCTCGCTCTATATCCGCCAAGGCTTCAAGCGAATACTTGTCTACCGTGTCGAGAGTCCCCACCCATTGCGGTTCTTCACCAAAGTCGGAGTAAAACTTCCCCTCTACCTCGGTGCCTCGGGAATGGTTCTCTGTACCGGTGTGGATGAAGAGGAGTTGAACTCTTACTTCACTGAGATTGCGCCGGTTACCCTCGCTGATGGCAAGCTGTTATCCAAAGAGGATCTGATGCAAAGGGTACGTGAGACAGCGCAGAAGGGATTTGCCATCGGGGTGAACGAGCGGTACGAGGGGCTCACTTCACTTGCCGCTCCGGTGTGGACCGATAAAAATGGAATGGTGGCGGCAATGAACATTGTCGGCCCTTCCTACCGAATGGATAAAAGAGACCTTGATACCATGGCCATTGAACTCCAATATGCAGCCAAGGAGTTGGCCAATAGGGTCGATTTGGGTCGCTGAAGGCTTCAATGACCAAGAACGGCTGCACGTTGAGAGTGCAGCCGTTTTACGCCAAAGAGGTCTCGAACCTCTGACCTACTGCTTAGAAGGCAGTTGCTCTATCCTACTGAGCTATTGGCGCCCGTGTGAAACGCTGAAACCTTAACGCACTTTATCAAAAAGGTAAAGGGATTGGAAGTTTCCATCATATATATCGCGAGCCATATGATTGTGTCTTGCATTATTGTGAAAAAGGTGGTATAGTATGAACACCTAGGGAAAAACTAGGAATTAATACAGGGAGGAACACAATGTTCAAACAAATCGACCTTTCATACGGGTTTGCAGATCTCGAGCCCCATATCGATGAACTGACCATGGTCACCCACTACACCAAGCACCACGCAGGGTATACCAACAATCTCAACGCAGCAATCGAAAAGGATGCATCGTTGTCCGGCAAATCAATCGAAGATATCCTTCTCAACCTTGATGCCATCGGCGACAACGCCATCCGCACTGCAGTGCGCAACAACGGGGGAGGTTTTGCCAACCACAACCTCTACTTCGATACCCTCAGCCCCAAGGCCAAACTCGCTCCACAGGGCAAGCTCGCCGACCGTATCACGAGTGACTTCGGATCGCTGGATGCGCTCAAGGATGAGATCAGCAAGCAGGCCGCAGGCCGTTTCGGCTCAGGCTGGGCATTTCTGGTCGCCCACAAGGATGGGAGCCTGGCGGTGGTGAACACCCCAAACCAGGACACCCCGCTGATGGAGAAGGACGGAGGGGTCCCGATCCTCGGCATCGACGTGTGGGAGCACGCCTACTACCTCAAGTACAAGAACCTCAGGGCCGACTACATCAAGGCCTTCTGGTCGGTTCTCGATTGGAGTGCGGTAGAGAAGCGCTATGAGGCGCTGCTCTAAAGAGAAGATGGAGGCTCCCTCGGTGAGGGAGCACTCCGCCATTGATTCGAATCACCACAGTACAAGGAGTAACGACACTATGACATCGACTGAGATCGATAAGGCTGGGAGTATCCGCTTCTTCATCAGAAGCCAGCAGATCTTCTCAGATCGCGACTATGAACGGCTCTCGAAGCAAATCGAGGGACACCGGTATTTTCTTGGCAAACGCCTGCATATGGACATCAGCTGGGACGAGGCGGTCTACTCGTGGCAGTCCAACATCTACGAGCCCATCGCCAGCCTCTTGGGTACGTGGACGACAGTGATGAGCTTCCCGTATCACAGACGGGCCGACCTGATCTTCGAGGTCATCGACCACCTCTACTACTTTAGCCTTGAGACGGGCAGGGAAGTCTCTCCATGGGAGGCGATGCAGGACTACAGCGTCCGCTACGGCAGGCCGCTGGGCAGGATTCTGGCCAAGATTCAATACCCCGGTGTGGCGTAGAACACGCAAAGCCTCTCACTCCATCTATCCATTCCATATCTGTTGGTTTTGTGAACAAGCGCCTCTTGGGGCGTTTCTTTTTTTCCCATGTCACCGGTCTTGAAGCACGATCGGCGGGATTTTCATCAGATGTTCTACCAAACGATCGCTTCGGTGGGTATACTTGATGCATACAACCACAAGGAGTATGCACCGATGGACACAACTCAGCTTCGCTCGCAATTCAAAAAGGAGTTGGTAGAGGACATCCTGCCCTTCTGGACCAGGTATGGCTGGGATCAGGAGTGTGGGGGGATGATCACGTCGCTTGGAGAAGATGGTGAGATTCTTGACCTGAGTTTTTCACAGGTTTGTATGATTAACTCCCGAGGCTAAGCCTGGGCGGCACTCTTCTTCTTCCGGCCGGTCTTCGAATCGATGGTCTTGACGACGGGGGCGCATCCGTCGGGGACCTTGAGGCCGAAGTATTGACAGATGTCCAGCTGCTTGCCTACGAACGGGGTGATGATCTTCGCCCGCCCCTTGTGCTCGATGCAGCGGATGTTCTTCATCTCGTCGATCAGGTGCTCGACGGTTGGGAACCTGTCCTTGAGGGCCAGCTCCTTCCACACCCGCTTGATGTGCGAGTAGACGACCAGGCCGACGAAGTGGATGAACATGCGCCCCTCCTT
>Ga0265293_10007818_pt1 | contig 16247 bp, 8 predicted proteins | sample Munlanlewell138R_FD_192505 | JGI IMG/M metagenome (GOLD analysis project Ga0265293, IMG submission 192505) | Leachate microbial communities from a municipal landfill in Southern Ontario, Canada - Leachate well 138R | ecosystem: Engineered > Solid waste > Landfill > Unclassified | place: Canada...
GGTGCCGCCTGCGCCACCCATGCCGCCCATGCCGCCGGTGCCGGAGCCGCCGAAGCCGCCGAAGCCGTCACCGCCGAGGCCGCCATTGCCGACGCCGCCAGCGCCGCCGGTGCCACCGGTACCGCCAGTGCCACCCGCTGCTGCCGCCGCTGCCGCATCAGCCGCCGCCGCACCCGCCAATCCGGGCGCCGCCGCCGCTGCTGCATCGGCTGCCGCCGCACCTGCGCCGCCATCGCCGGCCATGCCGCCGCTGCCGCCAGTCCCGCCGGCACCCGATCCGCCGGGGCCGCCGCTGCCCGATCCACCGGCACCGCCATAGGCAGAACCTCCGGAGCCGCCGCCACCACCTGCGCCGCCGTCACCGCCAGTACCGCCGCTGCCACCGGCACCAATGCCGGCGCCAAGGCCGCCGAGGCCGAGCCCGAGGCCGGTGCCTGCCGCACCGTCGCCTCCGGCCGCGCCATTGCCGTCGCCGGCGCTGGCGCTGGTGTGGCCGCCGAAGCCGCCGAAGGCGTCGGAACCATATGCCGAGCCGCGTCCGCCGGAACCGCCATCGGCATTGGCATCGCCTCCACCGGTACCGCCGCCACCACCGGCATCGATGCCGTCACCGGTCTTGGCGAAGCCGCCCGTGGCGCTGCCCTGCTGCTGGAAGTTTGCGTTGTTGTGGACCTGAGGGTCGCTCAGCGTGTCGTTGTCGACCAGATCGTTAACCTGATTGAAGACGAAGGCATTGTTGCCGGACCCGTTCAGCGAGCCGTTGAGGATGTCCTCGAAGGACACGTCGTCGCCCGGATCATAGGAAATCACGCCATCGCGATTGATGAAGAGCTGATCCACACTGGCGCCGCCGTAGAGATCGACGTCGGCGAAATCGTTGTCGCTGGGAATGATGCCGTCAAGGCCGACATTCACGGATGTCGACACCGAGGTCGCAACATTGGTGGCGACATTGGTGGCGTTGGTGGCGACATTCTCCGCCACATTGCTGGCCGCATTCTCGGCCGCATTGGCCGCTGCATTGCTGGCTGCGTTGTTGGCCGCATTGCCGGCCTGGTTCGATGCGCCGTTTTGAGCGGCGTTCCCGGCAGCATTGGCGGCGTTGTTGGCCGCAGTGTTACCGGCATTGTTGCTGGCCTCGTTGTTGGCCGTATTCTGCGCGGACTGTTCCTGGTCCTGGTTCTGCCAGGATTCCTGGTCCTGATGCTGGTCCTGCCCCTGATCCTGATGCTGGTCCTGATCCTGGCTCTGGTCCTGATTGCCGAGCGGCCAGCCAGGAAGATAAAGGCCAAACCCGCCAAGCCCGTTATTGTTACCCATGATCGTGTCCTCGATTAAAGAACCGTGCGACACGATCACCCGTCATCTGTCAGGCGACATGGTGCCGGCACGGTTCCACTGGTTCGACGACCGAAACGGCCGTCGTCTGCTGTGTGCATCCCCCCACGAAGATGGACAATGCACTGCTGTTTTGGGCACTGCTTGTTGGCCGGGAGCTTTCTTTCCGGAGACGCGGGACCCCCCTTGGTCAAGAACCCTCGTTCCCATTCCGGAAATTCTGGCTTGTCCGGCGTCTGGACTGTCGCGCCGGGAACTTCCATTGAACAGTTGCACCTGCGTCGTAATCCCATGCGCAATAAGGCAATGGGCGCGCATTCCCTCATCCGGGAGGATGGGATTAGAGACGGGAGCTACGTCCCTTTGGCTACGCGTATCGGATGGTATCCGGGCTGTTTCGGCTCTGGATGCATGGGTGGCCATGGCTCTGCCGAACAAACTGAAAGCAGTTCTTCCCATGCATTCCGAGCCTGAACGAGGTCGCGGTCGCTGCGGACCCAGTCGACAATCCGGTGGGGACAGGCCGGCCGCCACCGGCTTTTGGAGCTTTGCGGGGCAAGGCGGAAGCAGTGGTACAGCCTCCGACCAGACCGGCTGCTATGAAGAGGCTGATCCGGCAGCTCTTTCGGCTAAGGATCTGGTCGTTCTTTCTTTGTGCATGCCCTTGCGATTGTCATAAAACCGTTATCGGAAAACGGGAGAAACCGGCGTCCTCCCAGGACAGTTCAGGCAACAATCCAGGAATACAGGAAGCCACCCAATGAGCAACATCGCAAACTCGAACCGCTGGACGCTGCCCGCAGCGCTTGCGGGTCTGGCCTTTTCCACGGCCATGGGGCTTTCTGCAGCCCATGCCGACAGCATCACCGTCTACACCTCGTATGAAGAAGACGAGATCGCCGCTTTCCTTGAGAAGGCCAAGGCGGATCTTCCGGACCTCGACGTCAATGTGCTGCGCCTTTCGACCGGCGATCTGCACGCCCGCATTCTGGCGGAAGCCGCCAACCCGCAGCACGACGTGATCTGGGGCTGGGCCGTTACCTCGATGATCGACCCGCGCATCGGCGAGCTGCTGGAAGCCTATCAGCCGCAGGGCATCGACCGCATCGCCGATCAGTTCCGCGACAAGGATGGCAAGTGGTTCGCCACGACCGGCTACATGGCCGCTTTCTGCGTCAACAATGAAGTTCTGAAGGCCAAGAACCTGCCCATACCCACCTCATGGGCCGACCTCACCAAGCCTGAGTACAAGGGCGAGGTGGTGATGCCGAACCCGGCCTCTTCGGGCACGGGCTATCTGATGATCGCTTCGATCCTTCAGATGATGGGCGAGGAAAAGGGCTGGGAGTACCTCAAGGCTCTGGACGCCAACATCGCCCAGTACATCAAGAGCGGTTCGCGCCCCTGCAACGCGGCGAGCGAAGGCGAGTTTGCCATCGGCGCCTCCTTCGCCCTGCGCGCCATCAAGAACATCGGGGAAGGCTATCCGATCACGATGGTCATTCCCTCGGAAGGTGCAGGCAACGAACTGGAGGCCAATGCGCTGATGGCCGGCTCTAAGAACAAGGACGCCGCCAGGCGCTTCCTCGACTGGACCGTCTCGGAAAACGCCGTGAACGAGTACTACAACTGGAAGGAAATCGTCACCGCTACCGGCGGTGCGATGCCTGAGAAGTTCAAGGACGCCGGTCTTCCCGAAGACATCTCCTCGGTGATGTGGAAGATGGATTTCGCCTCCTCGGCTGAAAACCGGGCACCGGTTCTGGAACGCTGGCAGCGCGAACTGGAGCGCTGAGGCTTTCCTTTTTGCTATGCACAAGGCGGGGCGGGGCGCATAGGCTGCGCCCCGCCCCCTTATCGAGATTATTGCAGGAAGATTGCGTGACGCTCACCCTCAACCACGTGACGAAGCGCTTCGGTGATACCGTTGCGCTCGACGACATTTCCCTGACCATAGAGCGTGGCGAGTTCATCAGCTTCCTGGGGCCTTCGGGCTGCGGGAAGACGACGCTGCTTCGCATCATCGCAGGCCTTGAACTGGCTGAGGAAGGCGAGGTTCTGCTCGACGGACGCGATCTGTCCGATACGCCGGCGCGTAAGCGCAATTTCGGCCTTGTTTTCCAATCCTATTCGCTGTTTCCCAACATGACGGCGCAACGCAATGTCGGTTACGGGCTGGAATGCCGACGGCAGCCGCGAACCGAGATTGAAACGCGCTCGGCCGAAATGCTGCGCCTGGTCGCGCTTTCCGAACATGCGCATAAGTTGCCCTCGCAGCTTTCCGGCGGGCAGCAGCAGCGCGTGGCACTTGCCCGCGCACTGGCGCCTCGCCCTGACGTGCTGCTTCTCGATGAGCCGCTGTCGGCTCTCGATGCCAAGGTGCGCGAGACATTGCGCCTCGAAATCCGGGATCTTCAGAAACGGCTCGGCATCACCACCATCATGGTCACCCACGATCAGGAAGAAGCGCTGACTATGGCCGACCGCATCGTGGTCATGAACACCGGCCACATTGCGCAGGTGGGCACGGCGCGTGAGCTTTATGACCAGCCGGCAACAAGGTTCGTCGCAGAATTCATCGGCCGCATGAATATACTGAAGCTGGATGAGGGGCGCTTTGCCGGCAGGACAGTGGAACTGCCGGGCCAGCACCGGGATGCGAAGCTGATCGGCATTCGCCCGGAAGACGTTCGCGTTCATGCCGGCATCGTCGCGCCCGACAGCGGATGCTTTCAGGCCAGCCTGCGCAACGTCGTGTATCTCGGCAACCTCGCTCATCTGGTTCTCGACATCGAGGGCGCACAGGGCGAAGTGGTTGCCGAGGTTGCAGGCCATGCGCTCCACGACCTCACCGCAGCCGGTCAGGTGGCTGTCGGGTTTCCACGCGAATCCATAAAAGTGCTCGGATGATTGCCATCAACAAGGAGCGCGCGCGGCCCGTCGCCGTGCGCAGGCGCAACTGGCTGGCGTCCGCGCTGCCGGCACTGATCGTCGCCATTCCGCTTATCCTGTTCGTCCTTTATCCGCTCATCCATATCCTCGGCCGGTCGTTCTCGACGCCGGACGGGTTGGGTCTGGCCAACTATGCGGCGATGCTCGGCAATGAGCGGTTCCTGCGCATCACCGCGAACTCCTTTGCCGTCACCATCGTCAGCGCGGCGCTGGCGATCGTGCTTGCCTATGCGTTCGCCTATGCCGTGCAGCGCTCCACCATGCCCTTGCGCAACCTGTTCCGCCTCATTGCCGTGCTGCCGCTGTTCGCGCCATCGCTGGTGCAGGCGCAGGGGCTGGTCCTGCTGTTCGGCCGTAACGGGCTGATCAACCGCAGCTTTGGCCTCAGCATCGATCTTTACGGTTACTGGGGCATCGTCATCGCTTCGGTCCTCTACGTGTTTCCATACGCGTTCCTGATCCTTTCAGCGGCGCTCGCGGTGGCCGATGCGCGCATCTATGAAAGCGCGGAAATGCTCGGGGCCTCGAAGTGGCGGGCCTTTCGCACGGTGACGCTGCCGGGAACCCGGTATGGCCTCGCCGCTGCGATTTTCGTCTGCTTCACGCTCGTCATCACCGATTTCGGCAACCCGATGGTTATCGGCGGGGACTACATCGTGCTGGCGTCGGAAGTGTATAACCAGGTGATCGGTCAGGCGAATTTCGAAATGGGAACGGTGATCGGCATGGTGCTGCTCGTTCCCGCGGCGATTGCCGCCATCGTTGAAAAACGGGTCAGCGCCAGACAATTCTCGCTGATCAACGAACATTCGAAACCGCTGATCCCGCAAAAAGACCGTCTGCGCGATGCGCTGCTTCTTGGCGTCGTCCTGCTGATTTCGATGGCGATATTGTCGATCGTTCTGGTGGTTGTGTTCGCCTCCTTCGTGCATCTGTGGCCATACAGGATGACCTTTTCGCTGCGCCACTATGCGTTCGACGTTCAGAACGGCACCCAGCCGCTGTGGAACTCGATCTATGTTTCACTAATGGCGGCGGGCATCGGTGTCATGGCGGTGACGGCGGCGGCCTACGTCATCGAGAAATTCCCGTCTCCGGCGGCGCGGGGGCTTTATTTCCTGTCAATTCTTCCGGCGGCGGTGCCGGGCATGGTGCTGGGTCTCGGCTATATTCTTGCCTTCAACAATCCGGCCAACCCGATATACGCCATCTATGGCACGCTGCTCATCATCGCCATCGCCAACGTCTATTACTATCATGCCCACGGCTTCCTGATCTCGGGAACCAGCATGAAGCAGATCAGCGGGCGCTTCGATGAAGCATCGGCCACGCTGGGCGGCAGCCGGTTGCAGACCTTTGCCAGGGTCACGCTGCCACTTCTGTTCCCGACGCTGGTGGGGATTGCAGTCTTCTTCTTCATGCGCTCGATGGTGACGTTGTCCGCGGTGATCTTCCTCATCACCCCCAACACGCAGATGGCCGCGGTATCCGTGCTTTACCTTCAGGACCGGGGCGCGACCAATCAGGCCGCAGCCTTCTCGGTCTGCATCATCGCCATCATCATGATTGTGCTGCTGGCGATGCGCCTGCTGCTCAACGCCACCGGCCACCGTCACATCTCGCTGATCCGCTAAAGCCTGCCGCGATCTTTCAGCCTCGCTGCTTACGCTTCAATTTCCTATTCTTACTCATGTCGCCCGAGAACGGTGTTCTCTTTCGGGCGACATGCTTCGGGCATTTCCAATTGCTCGCTGACATGCAAGCGCTGTGCGCGCGCGGCAGACCGGCAGCAGCCTTGCATTCCGAAGCGGAAACATCTCCCCGACGCGCGCAGGGCCGGGCTTGCCCGCAGAGCGGCCCGTCTGTTTCTGTGCGGTATAATTGGTCTCGGTCCGGTGCCTGATCCGGCCTCGGCAACGAAAAACCCCGCCGCATGGTGCGACGGGGCTTTTTAAAACAGATCGGGAAAGGCCGGTTCGATAAAGATGAACCGGCCGGGTCCGCCTGCCTCAGACGAAGCGGAAGTCGTCGGCTCGCAGGGAGTCGATCTGGGTTTCCGCCAGCGTCAGCGAATTGTCCGCATCGAAAGTGATGACGACATGGTCGCCCGCCTGAACCGCTGCCGCGAGCATGGCATCGAAATCGGTGAAGATCGATGTGTCGAACTCGATGGTGTCTTCATGCCAGTCGCGGAAGTCGGTGATCGTGTCGTTTCCGAAACCGGCAGCGAAATGGAAGACGTCATGGCCCGAGCCGCCGGTCAGGATGTCGTCGCCGGCGCCACCTTCGATGCGGTCGTCGCCGGAGCCGCCGGAGATCACGTCGTTGCCGGCACCGCCGAGCAGGACGTCGTCACCCGAACCGCCGGACAGGATGTCGTCGCCTTCGCCGCCATCGAGATGATCGTCGCCGGAGCCGCCATTCAGCGTATCGTTGCCCAGACCGCCGATCAGGGTATCGTCGCCAGTGCCGCCGGACAGGATATCGTCACCGTCGCCGCCGTCGAAGCTGTCATCGCCATTGCCGCCGGTGATGATGTTGTCGCCATCGCCGAAGGCAAGGTTTTCGATGCTGGTGAATGTCAGCGTGCCGATGCCGGTGCCGGCTATGCGGCCCGAAGCCATGTCGACGAAAAGCGGTCCGGTTGCGGCCGACAGGTCGAGCGTATCGTAACCGTCGCCGCCGTCGATGACGTCGTTGCCCGGACCGGCAATGATGATGTCGTCTCCCGCGCCGGCGTAGATCGTATTGTTGCCCGCGCCGCCGCTGATGATGTCGTTGCCCGCGCCGCCATAAATGGTGTCGTCACCATCTTCGCCGTAGAGAACGTCGTCGCCGTCGCCACCATCGAGATGATCGTTGCCCGCACCGGCATAAATCGTGTCGTTGCCTGCACCGCCGAGCACATGGTCGGCACCGCCGCCCAGATGGATCACGTCGTCGCCTTCACCGGCGTCGATCTCGAAGCCGGCGGAGGAGGTGGAGGTGACGATGTCGTTGCCCGCGCCCAGACGGATGAGGCCTTCGACGGTTGCGCCGACATGTAGTGTCAGCTGGTCGTCCCCGTCGCCCATGTCGATGGCGCTGCCGCCGGTGGCGACGACGGCGCCGGAATTTTCCAGCTTGTCGTTGCCGCCACCCATGGAGACGCCGCCGACGATGCGGCCTGTGCCGGCGTTGATCAGCTCGTCGTCATGGTTGCCGATGAGGTTGATGGCTTCGTTGCCGCGCAGGTCGAAGCGGGCGGCATCCTCGGCACTGACGTTCTCCGGCCCGTTTCCGTCGCCCTGGATCAGGCCGCGATTGACGATCAGCGTGGCGCCGAGGGCGTTCTGATTGCTCGAATCGTCAACCTGAATGGCGCGGCCATAGCCGTAGATGCGGCCGGTCTCTTCGTTGACGATGGAACCGCCGCCCATCGAGATGCCTTCGGAAACGTTCGGCTCGCCGTTCTTGTAGCCGTTCGCGCCCAGACCCTCGACCGAGCCGGAGTTGATCAGGGTCAGCAGGCCGTCGACGTCGATGGCATCGCCATCGCTGTCGGCCAGAGCGGCCGAGCGGCCCTGCATCACGCCGCGGTTGGTGATGTAGACACGGTCGGCTTCGGAGCCTTCGCTGTCGATGTTGACGGCCGAACCGTTGCGGCCGATCATCGTGCCATCATTGACGATGGTGATGCCGCGCTCGCCGGTCACGGCGTGCTTTGCGCCCTCGAGGAGGCCGTCGGCATAGTTGTTGACCTTGCCGCCCGCGTCGTCCTGAAAATCGATGGCGTCGCCTCCGGCCACAGCACCGGCTTCAGCGGAGATGATGCCCCAGTTGTTGACGGTGCCGTTCTGGCCCGGACGGATGATGTCAGTGTTTTCGCCATACTGGCGGATGATGCCGCCCGCGAGGTTGTTGATGGTGGCGCCGGCGCCGTTGTCGTCAAAGTCGCGGAAGTCGATGACGCGGCCATCGGCTTCGATCACGCCGCTGTTGTTGATGGTGATCGTGGCGTCGGCAGCGCCTGCCTTGTTCGGCTTGAGCGCACCCTGCAAGGTGCCGCCTTCCAGATTATTGATGGTCAGCGAGCCGGATGCACCCGCCGTCACCTGCAAGAGGCGCTCACCATCATCTGCCGCGACGAGGCCGGCATTGGTGAGCACCGCGTCGCCACCGCCGGCCCAGGTCACCACGTTCTTGTCAGCCCTGATCTGGCCGCCCGCGGCGATATCGACCACGTCGTCCTCATCGATCAGGATGCCGGAAGTGAGGGTCGCGCCGCTGTGAACGGAGATCCGCTCGAAATCCGGGCTGGCAATCACGTCCCACTCACCGGATTCGACTTCCAGCGTTTCGATGCCGGCGGCGTGTTCGATCTTGCCGGCGCCCGTGCCTTTCAGCCTGAGCGTGTCATCGCCTTCGCCACCGTCGGCAACGATCGCGGCGTTGCCGCCCGCATGCGCCTCGATGATGTCGTTGCCTTCGCCACCCTCGGCGACATCGCCGGCTCCGACGACGATGCGGTCGTCACCCGCGCCGCCGATGAGGATGTTGGCGCTGTCATTGCCGATCAGCACGTCGTCGCCCGCGCCGCCAGTGACGTTCTCGATGTTGAGAAGCGTGTCACGGCCGATGCCGTCGCCATGGGCCTTGCCAGTGCTCAGGTCGACCGTCACGCCATGGGTATCTTCGGAATAGTCGACGGTATCGTTGCCTTCGCCGCCGTCGATGTAATCATTGCCTTCCCCGCCGATCAGAATATCGTCGCCGTCGCGGCCGAATAGGAAGTCGTCGCCGGCTCCGCCACGGATCAGGTCGTCGCCGTCACCGCCGTCCAGCACGTCGTCGCCCGCACCGCCATCGAGATAGTCATCGCCGTCGCCGCCACGGATCAGGTCATCGCCGTCGCCGCCGGTGACGAAGTCGTCGCCCGCGCCGGCATCGATCACAAGGTCGCCCTCGACGCCGATGGCGGTCAGGATGTCGTCGCCATCGCCAAGGCGGATTTCGCCATAGATCTGCGAGCCTTCCAGCAGGCTCACCCGGTCGTCGCCGTCGCCCATGTCGATGGCGACACCATCCTTGCCGATGATGGTGCCGGAGTTGACGAGAGTGTCGTCGCCGCCCTTCATGTCGACGCCGTCGAGGATGACGCCGTCATTGATCAGCGTGTCATTGCCGTCGCCATAACCGCTGCCCTGTCCGGGATTGGTCGGCTTATTGTCATCATCATCGCCGTTGCCGCCGCCCGGTGTGACGGTTCCGGGGCCGGTCGCGCCCGGCGCGCCGCCATTGTCGGTATTGGTGGTTTCAGGCGCGGATGAAATGCCGGACTTCGCGGCGCGGGCCTGGCCGCCGGTAGCCGTGCCGGAGGTGATTTCGGAAACCTCGACCGTTGCCAGCCCGGCCAGCGTCCTGATGCGCACGGGGTCGATGTTCAGGCCATCGGCTTCGATGACGCCTTCTTCATCCGAAGCTGTTTCACCGGCATCAGTGGTCAGCGCCTTCAGTGTCACTGTGGCGCCGGCGGGCAGGTCCTGATCGGCCACCCACGCCCAGCTTGCGCCCTGACCCTGGCGGAGATTTTCAAATCCGGTGTCATCGATGGCAACGATGTTGCCCTCCAGCACAGGTTCCAGAACCCGGAAGACGATGCCGTCGGCATCGGAATTGTAGCCGGCAAAGCCGGCTGCACTGACTGTATGCGCCATGATAAAATCCTTGCAACGAGAGTAGGCGACAGTCCCGTACGGCGCGTGCCGGACGGAATCTGCCTGAATTGGGTTCGGCGCATTAATGACTTGTTAAGGATGACAGATTTTTAACAGAAATGGATGAGTTATTATTTTTCGATCTGGAAAGATAAAAATTTAACTTCGATTAAATGCACGCAAAAGAATCCGTATGAACCGGATGTATTGCGGATAGATAGATAAAGATACGAAGTAGGAGAAATATGTGTTTAGCTATTACTAAAAATAGCCAAAGATGACGTTTCAAAAACAGAAGCGTCTTCCGGTATTCGGGGAAGTGACTGCTTCCCGGGTACAAGGCCGCTGCGAGAGAGCTTCGCCGGAATGAGAGTAATGCTGCGCTGAAGCCGAAGCGAATTCATATACGCAATAGTGGGCATTGTGATTTTCAATGCCTGTCCGGCCGCCGGATTTCACCGAGTTGTCATGCGCGACTTTTATGGGCCGTCTCGTCATCATGCCGTTCGGGACGTGGAAAACGTGTTGCCCAGATCCAGTAAGAATACAGCCAGTCAGGCGCTCGCTTCCTGTCGCTCGGCGTTTTTCGCCGTCGCCCTGTTTTCGGCCTTCGTCAACATTCTGATGCTGACGGGCTCGATCTACATGCTGCAGGTCTATGACCGCGTATTGCCTTCCAGAAGCGTGCCCACCCTCGTGGCCCTGTCGATCATCGTGGCGGTCCTCTATATCCTGCTCGGCCTGTTCGACTGGCTGCGTCAGCGCATCCTCAGCCGTGTGGGTGTGGAACTTGAACGCAAGCTTGGGGGGCCTGTTCTGCGCGCGATCCTCGGCGCTCAGGTGCGCGGTGCTCCCGGCGGCACCCAGCTTTCGCGCGATCTCGACAGTGTTCGCAGCTTCCTGTCCGGACTTGGACCCACCACCCTGTTCGATCTGCCGTGGATACCGCTCTATGGCGGGCTTTGCTTTGTCCTCCACCCCTATCTGGGCTGGACGCTGGTTGCCGGCGGAGCGGTCCTCGTCGTGCTGGCGCTGCTGACGGAAGTTCTTTCGCGCCGTCCCAGCACGGAACTGGCGTGCACGGGCGGGGAGCGCGCATCCATGGTCGAGGCAGCCCGGCGCAATGCGGAGGCTGTCACCGCCCTTGGCATGGGCGGACGGGTTGCCGGTCTGTTCGAGCGTGTCACCGACCGGCATGTCGCCGCCAGCCTTGGCGCAGCAGATATCACCAGCACGCTTGGCGGTATCTCGAAGACGGTGCGTTTCATGCTCCAGTCCGCCATGCTTGGGGTGGGGGCATGGCTGGTGATGCACGATGAGGCATCATCCGGCGTTATGATCGCAGCTTCGGTGCTGAGCAGCCGGGCGCTGGCGCCGATCGAACTTGCCATCAACAGCTGGCGTCCCTTCATCGGTGCGCGGCAGGCCTGGGGGCGTCTGGTGGCGGGGCTGTCTGCTGAACAGTCCACACCCTCCGTCGCGCCCGAGCGTCCGCACCGCGCGATGACGCTCGACCGTATCTCGATTGCACCGCCCGGCAGCCAGACACCTACTGTGAGGGATGTTGCCTTCACGCTGGAGGCAGGGCAGGGGCTGGCGATCATCGGGCCTTCCGCTTCCGGAAAATCCACGCTCGCACGCGCTATGGTTGGTGTCTGGCCGGTTCTGCGTGGCAGCCTGAGGCTTGACGGGGCGACGCTGGACCAGTGGCCGGAAGAGGAGCGGGGAGCCATCGTTGGCTATCTGCCGCAGGACATCCAGCTTTTTGCCGGAACGGTGGCTGAGAACATTGCCCGCTTCGACCCTTCCATGACGGAGGATGCTGTGCGCGCGGCGGCGGCCGCTGCCGGTGCCTATGATCTGATCGTGGGACTTCCGAAGGGGTTCGATACGCCGATTGGCGAAGCGGGCGGTATCCTGTCCGGCGGCCAGAGGCAGCGGATCGCGCTGGCGAGGGCACTCTATCGCGATCCCTTCCTGGTCGTGCTCGATGAACCAAATTCCAGCCTCGATGCGGATGGCGATGCAGCGCTGACGGCGGCGATCGCCGGGGTGCGCGCGCGAGGCGGCATCGTCATCGTCGTGGCGCACCGGCCTGCCGCACTGGCGGGAATAGATCTGGTGCTCATTCTTGCCGAAGGGCAGATGCAGGCATTCGGGCCGAAGGACGAAGTGCTCCGAAAAAGCCTCGTTCCCGCCTCGCAGCCTGCTTCACATACTGGTCCCGAAATGTCCGGATCCAAAAAGAGCGGCCCCAAAATCGTGAAGGCAGCAGCAGATGCGCGCGGTTAATGAAAACAGCCCCCATGGGGGCGCAGCAGGCGAAGAAGCTCGTCGCGCCGATCCGCGCCGGGATATCCGTCGCGCTTCGTTCTTTGGCATTGCAACCATCGGCATCCTGTTCGGGACGGTCGGCCTGTGGGCGGCGACGGCACCGCTGGCTGGCGCCGTCATTGCATCAGGCAAGGTGGTCGTTGAAAGCAATGTAAGGCGCATCCAGCATCCATCCGGCGGCGTGGTCGCTGAAATCCGCGTCAGGGATGGCGACTATGTGCGGGCGGGCGATGTTCTGATCCGTCTCGATGAAACCAATGCGAAGGCAAGCCTGGCGCTGATCGATATCGAGCTTCTGCGCCTGCAGGCCCGCAAGGCCCGGCTGGAAGCGGAGCGCGATGGTCTTCCCCGTCCGGTTTTTCCAGAAGCCCTGCGCGACCGTGCCGATGACAAGGCTGTGATCGAAGCTGTCCGCAGTGAGGAGCGTCTGTTCGATATCCGCAAGGCCGCCGCAGACGTGCAGCGCTCCCAGCTTCGCGAGCGCATAGAACAGTCGAATGAGGAGATTACTGGGCTGGCTGCCCAGATCGATGCACGCAACAGGCAGACTGTCCTCATCGGTCAGGAACTGGAAAGCGTCCAGAAGCTGTTTGACAACGACCTCGTGGCCCTGTCGCGGCTTACCTCGCTCCAGCGCGAGGCCTCACGACTGGAAGGCGAGGCCGGCAGCCTTGTTGCAGATACGGCGCGCGCCAGAGGCCGCATCGCCGAGATCGAATTGCAGATCATTCAGATCGACGAGGATCTGCGGCGGGAAGTCTCCACGGAACTGCGCGATGTCGATGGCAAGATCGCCGATCTGCTGGAGCGCCGCATTGCCGCGCGTGACCAGCTCGACCGTATCGAAATGCGCGCGCCGCAGGATGGTATCGTTCATCAGCAGACGGTGCATACGATCGGCGGTGTCATCGGCCCCGCCGAGCAAATCATGCTGATTGTGCCGGAGACGGACGGGCTCGTCGTCGAAGCGCGGGTGGAGCCCGCCATGATCGACCGCCTGCATGTCGGGCAGAAGGCCATGGTGCTTTTCCCTGCCTTCGACAGCGCCACAACTCCGGAACTGGAAGGCAGCGTGGTGCATGTATCTGCCGATTCCAGCACCGATCAGCAGACCGGAGCATCCTACTACACGGTGCGTGTTGCTCTCGGGAAGGAGCAGGTTCAGCGTCTCAGCGGCAAGGAACTGTTGCCCGGCATGCCTGCGGAAGCCTTCATCCAGACCGGATCGCGCACGGCGTTTGCCTATCTGGTGAAGCCCGTGGAGGATCAGCTCGCCCGCGCCTTCCGCTACGATTGAAGACTTTTTCAGGACAGGGCTTCAAGCATCCCTGTTCATGAAACGGCGTTTTCAGCCGGCAGCGGGTGCGGGTGCAGGGGATTGCGCCGGAAACTGGGCCGGAGACTGAAACGAGTCCAGAGCGCAGCGAAAGAATTCCGCGATCATCGGCAGCCGCCGCCGCTCGTCCAAGCAGACCACATATTCGTTGATGGGGAAACGTGCGTCCTGAAGCGGCAGGAAATGCAGGCGCGGATCATTGCCGAATTCGAGATCCGCAATCGCGCCGACCCCAAAGCCGGCGGCGACCGCATCGCGCACGCCTTCTCTGGTCGACACTTCGATTACGTCGCCCAGCGTTACGCCGTGCTCGGTAAGATTCTGTTCCAGCACCTCACGCGTGCGCGAGCCGCGCTCACGCAGCACGAAAGGCTGTCCCTCCAGATCTCCGATGCTGACGGATCCGCGCGGAACCCATGGATGGTCTTTGGGCAGGAACACGCCCACCTTCATGCTGGTGAGCGGCTGGCTGTGGAGGCGGGCATCCTTCGGAAGCTGGGCGGTGATGCCGAGATCGACGCGGTACTGGATGATCTGCTCGATCACAGTGTCTGAATTCTCCACCTGAATGGAAAAGGTGAGCCTCGGCCGCCGCCTTCGCAGCTCGCCCAGAATGGGAAGCGTGTGGGCGGTGCCATCGGCCGCCACCCGCAATCGCCCGCCCTCGACCCGGCGGCTCTTGAGCATGGTGCCAGCTTCCGAGAGGGCCGAAAAAAGTCGCGATGTGACTTTGTAAAGCGCTTCGCCATCGGGGGTGAGGCTGACACCCCGCGGGCCCCGCTCGAACAGCGTGACGCCGGAGATCGCTTCGAGCTGGCGGACCTGCCCGGAAAGCGTTGACTGGCTCACCGCCATCTCGCGCGCCGCCTGCGAGTAGCCACCCGATGTCGCCACGAAATGAAATGCGCGCAATTGTGTGACGGGTGCCATGGTCCAGACTCTGCCGGCTTGTTTCAGGGTCCGCCAGAAACGTATCCGGTACCGCCGGGCAACTGCTGCTGGCAGGACAATGCGTCTCCCTAGCCTCCGTATGCTGCGGATTTGTGACAAGGTGACGGTGGCAGGTCCTGCATCAAATTCAAATGGTTAGCCGGATAATTGGCTGATCGATGCCAATGCTGGGTATGGCAATTTTAGATGGCGCCGCACTGGCCGCTTTCAACGATCTGTCATGTTGGCTGCTTACCGCTGACAACGAATTTTAAACCACGTCGGACGCTCGCGTTCCTCGTGGCTGACTGCAACAACCCCAGGAGAGTTCCCATGGCTGTGATCAGCAATCGTATCCTCGACTATATTGCCAAGCGGGGGGCGGAAGACCGCGTCATCGACCTGTCGACCGTGTTTTCCGGCTCTGGCCTTACCTATACGGTGAGCAGCAGCGATCCGGGCATCGCCGATGTCGTCATCGAAGATGGCAAGCTCGTTATCGATTACACTGATGCGCTTGGCCACACCGACCTGAAGATCACCGCCACCGACGCTTCCGGTCACAGCGTGACCGACAATGTGCGTGTCCGCGTAGCCGGTGAGAACGCCTATACGATCGCCGTGCTGCCCGACACGCAGGACTATACGAATGCCTCGCGCGTCGGCACGTTCAAGACCATGACGCAGTGGCTGGTCGACAACAAGGACAGCCTCGGCATCCAGTTCGTCACCCATGTTGGCGACATCACCACCGAAAACAGCACCACCCACTGGGGATACGCAAAGGAGGCGCTGAGCATTCTCGACGGCGAGATCCCTTACGGGCTGACGCTGGGCAACCATGACGGCGTTTCGGGCAACTTCGATTCCAGCCGCATCAACAGCTACTTCTCCATCGAGGATCTGAAGGCAGCCAATGGCGAGCATTTCGGCGGAGCCTACGATCAGGAGCCGACGCTTTCCAACAACACCTACTCGACCTTCACCGCTCCGGACGGAACCAAGTGGATGGTCCTTAACCTGGAGTTCGGTGCGCGCGCAGATGTGCTGCGCTGGGCCGGCGAAGTGATCGAGGATCACCTCGATCACCGCGTCATCCTCACCAACCACTCCTACATGACCTGGGCCGGTCGTCACGACGCCACCGGCGCGCCGCTCTATGATGAGGGAACCGGCTACGATTACGGCCTCGGCAACTCGAAAGAGGCGGCCAGCGACGGCGAGACCATGTATCGCCAGCTCGTGCAGAAATATCCGAACGTGACGTTCACCTTCTCCGGTCACATCTTCGGTGACGGTGCCGAGACGCTGGTTTCGTACGATCAGTTCGGCAATCCGGTTTACCAGATGATGGTGAACTATCAGAACGGCGTTTCAACCGAGATCACGGGCAATGCCGGGCAGGCCAGCGGCAGCGCTGGCGGCAATGGTGCCATCCGCCTGCTGACCATCGACCCTGAAACCGGCTCGATCTACACCTCGACCTACTTCGCGGCGCTCGACGATTACATGGACAGCGTTCGTGGCGACGGCGAACTCGACCGTGATGGCCTGACCGGCCCCTATCGCGGCCATCAGGAAACCATCACCGGTGTCTATCTTGGCCCGCCGGAGGTGCCCGCGATCGCCAAGGCCGGCAACGATCAGTTCGTTTCGGCGCA
>Ga0265293_10007819_pt1 | contig 16246 bp, 15 predicted proteins | sample Munlanlewell138R_FD_192505 | JGI IMG/M metagenome (GOLD analysis project Ga0265293, IMG submission 192505) | Leachate microbial communities from a municipal landfill in Southern Ontario, Canada - Leachate well 138R | ecosystem: Engineered > Solid waste > Landfill > Unclassified | place: Canada...
TTCGTAAGCATCCTTGCCTTGTGATTATCTTCATCACAAGCATATGTCGGTAATTGAAAAGCATCATTATCCATTGTAACGTATCGTTGGCTTTGTTGAATATATGAGGCTTTAAGTTCACATAATAGCGTGCTAGCTACACGGTTAATTCCCTCAGCAACAAAAAAAACACTAGCTGTTCGCAAAGCTTCCTTACAGGTTCTTTCATCAAGCTGCTTAATTTGATTACGATCAATCCATGCCGCTATTTGATCTAGTCCTGTCTGTTCAAAGTTTGTGATGTTCACTAGCATCTTCCTCTCCAATTGTAACTATTTCTGTAAATAACCATTGCAACCGTTCTGATTGATCAGTCAAATATAAATATCCGATAAGGCATTCAAAGGCTGTGCTATGACGATATTCGTTGACAGTTGCATTCTTAGCAGTTGTGTTAGACTTCGTGTTACGCCCTCGCATTACAATTTCACGTTCTTCAGCAGTTAATCTCTCAAATAGTACATGGAGAAAGTGGGCTTGTCTAGGAGCACTAACATATTTAGTCGCAGCTTTATGTAATTGATTTACTTTAGCAATCTTTTTATTTAATAAATGTTGGCGAACCATCACCTCATACACAGCATCCCCAATATATGCTAATGCAAGGCTTGATAGCTCTTTGTAGTTGGGCTTTTGCAACTTAATTCACCCGTTTCCAACGCATGCCTTGAGGCGTATCTTCAAGCATTATTCCACGCTCTAATAGCTGGTTTCTAATCTCATCTGCCTTTTGAAAATCTTTTGCTTTGCGAGCAAGCTGGCGTTCCTCAATTAAAGCTTCTATTTCTGTTTCCAGAATTTCACCCTGTTGTTCAAGCTCAATTCGGAATATTCTCATAAGACCAGCAATAGCATCCATATATAATTGTAAAATTCTTGTATCATTAACACTGTTACGCAAATAAATATTCGCTTCTCTTACAATATCGAAAATAACCCCTAGCGCTTCACCTGTATTGAAATCATCATCCATTGCATCTTCAAAACGAGTAAGCTCCGCCGCTATCTTTTGTTCAAATTCCTGTAAATCATCATTTAGCGCAACAGCCATTTCCATACGATATTTCAGATTGCCATAGGTCGTTCGGATTCGATCTAGCCCATTAGCAGCTTGCAAAAGCAGCTCCTCACTGAAGTTGATTGGAGTGCGATAATGCGCTGATAATAAGAAGAATCGCAATACTTCCGGTCGATGAACTTTACGCAATTCATTTACAATCATCACATTACCAAGTGACTTAGACATTTTTTTATTTTCAATATTGATGTACCCATTATGTAGCCAATAGTTAGCGAATGGCTTCTGATTTAACGCTTCACTTTGGGCAACCTCATTCTCATGATGCGGAAACACTAAATCCTGCCCGCCAGCATGTATATCAATAGTTTCTCCTAGATATTTTTTGGCCATTGCCGAACACTCAATATGCCATCCTGGACGACCTCTACCCCAAGGGCTATCCCAGGTAATTTCATCACCTTTTGCTGCTTTCCAAAGTGCGAAATCTAACGGGTTCTTCTTACGCAAATCAATTTCGATACGTGCACCGGCCTGTAACTCTTCTAAATCCTGTTGTGATAGCCTGCCATAGTTTTCAAATCCAACAGTGTCAAAATATACATCACCGTCACGCTCATAAGCATAGCCTTTATTAATTAATTGCTCAACAAATGAAATTATTTCGTTTATGTGATCCGTTACACGCGGATGAATGTTAGCGCGCTTAATGCCTAAGGCATCAGCATCGGCAAAATATGCCGCTATATATTTCTCAGCCAATTGTTCAACTGTTGTACCTTCTTCCTTGGCTTTGTTAATTAGCTTATCATCAACGTCTGTAAAATTCTGCACATACGTAACCTGATAGCCACGATATTCAAGGTAACTACGAACAATATCGAACATCGTAAAGGCTCTTGCATTCCCAATGTGAATGTAATTATAAACCGTTGGCCCACATACATACATTGTGACTTTCCCAGTCTGCAAGGTTTTGAACGGCTCTTTTTTACGGGTCAAGGTATTATAAACCTTAATCGTCATTTTTTTCTCGTCCTTTCAATTGCTCAATCTCTATTCTAAGCTCTGCCATTTGTCTTTGCATATCGCATAGCATATTGGCAATTGGATCTGGTAGATTATCATGATCTAGCTTAGTGCTGATTCTTTTGCCATTACGCACTACAATTCGTCCAGGTATTCCAACAACTGTAGAATCGGCCGGTACATCTCGCAACACTACTGAGCCAGCGCCAATCTTAGCATTTTCTCCAATTGTAATTGATCCAAGCACCTTCGCCCCGGTAGCGATTAATGCCCCATTATTAATAGTGGGGTGACGTTTCCCCTTTTCCTTACCAGTACCGCCTAGAGTAACGCCCTGATAAAGCGTTACATCATCACCAATTTCCGCAGTTTCACCGATGACGACACCCATACCATGGTCAATAAATAATCTCTTGCCTATAGTCGCACCCGGATGGATTTCAATGCCAGTTAGCCAGCGACTTATTTGAGATATAAATCTAGCTAATACATACCATTTGCTTTTATATAGCCGATTAGCAATTCGATGAAACCACAGGGCATGTAATCCCGAATAGCAAGTCAGGACTTCTACAATGCTTTTGGCAGCTGGATCTCTATCGAAAACTGCCTCAATATCTGATTTAATATTATCAAACAATTATCTCAACTCCCAAAGTTACAGCAATGCTTGTAATCTCGCAATAACTACCTGTTTCCCCAGTAGCCATAATGACTGGTTGAGATCAGGTCCGTGCACAACTCCTGTCGCTGCAACCCTAACCGGCATAAATAATTGTTTACCTTTAAAGCCTGTCTCTTTCTGTGCTGCTTTAAGAGCTGCTTGAATTGACTCAGGAGTATATTCATCCGTATTATTTAGCTGCTTAATAAATTCAGTGAAAACTGGTATTGCGCTAGGCTCTGACAATACTTGTTTAGCTTCATCATCATAGCTGATTGCTTCCTCAAAAAATATTGTAACTAGCTTAGGAAGCTCCGCTCCGCTATTCATGCGTTCTGTATATAGTGCTACTAGCGCTTTAATCCATTCTAATCTATTCTCATCAATATGTTCACATATATAGCCTGCTTTTTGTAAATGCGGAATTGATATTTCGGTAACGACATCTAAATCAGCTTGTTTCAAATAATGGTTATTCATCCAATTTAATTTATCCGGGTCGAATACCGCCGGGTTCTTCGCTACTCGATCAAGACTAAATTCTTGAATCAATTCATCTAAGCTAAATATTTCGCGTTCACCCTCTGGCGACCATCCTAATAATGCCAAGAAGTTAACTAATGCAGCAGGTAGAAATCCTAATTCACGGTATTGTTCAACAAATTGAATCACTGATTCATCACGTTTGCTCATTTTTTGGCGGTCTTTACCTAATATTAACGATACATGAGCGAATGTGGGCATTTCTAAACCTAATGCTTTATATATCAACGCTTGGCGTGGCGTATTCGATAAATGCTCCTCACCACGAATGACATCTGTAATACCCATTAGATGGTCATCAATTGTTACAGCTAAGTTATAAGTTGGCATTCCATCAGATTTAACAATAACAAAATCGCCAATCCCATCACTTTCAAAGGTAACACGGCCACGAACCTGATCGTTAATTACAATCAGTTCGTTGTCAGGAACACGAAAACGGATTACTGGTTTGCGACCATCAGCAATATATTCAGCTTCTTCCTCTGCAGATAGCTTACGACATTTGCCAGAATATTTAGGAGTCAGCCCTAACGACATCATCGACTCTCTATCTGCCTCTAATTCTTCCGGCGAGCAATAGCAATGATACGCATGACCCGTATTTATTAATTTATCTATAAACGATTGATATAACGATAACCGTTCAGAAGAGCGATAAGGACCATGCGGACCACCAACTTCAGGTCCCTCATCCCACATTATACCCAACCATTTGAGACTTTCTAACATCTTAGCTTCAGCATTATCAACATTGCGATTCTGATCTGTGTCTTCAAACCGCAATATAAACGATCCCTTATGCTTTTTGGCATATAAATAGTTAAATAATGCCGATCTTGCTCCACCTATATGTAAATGACCTGTTGGACTTGGCGCAAACCTAACTCTTGTCTGTTTCATATATTTTATCCTCCGTTACTATCTCTAAATCTTAATATTTACTAATCACGTAATTACAATTTTATTTAGTTTCTTTGTAATAATACAACTGCCTGAGCAGCAATTCCTTCTTGTCGTCCGGTAAACCCTAACCGTTCAGTAGTTGTCGCCTTAACATTTACTAACTCCAACTGACTTTTACATGCATCGGCAATAATTGCTCGCATTTGATTAATATACGGCGCCATCTTTGGCTGTTCAGCAATAATTACACTATCAATATTTCCCAAGCAATAACCATGTTCACTTACCAGTTGCCATACATGACGTAATAACTCTACGCTAGATATGTCTTTATACTTAGGGTCTGTATCAGGAAAATGCTTGCCAATATCTCCTAATGCCAACGCTCCCAGCAACGCATCCATTATCGCATGCACTAATACATCCGCATCAGAATGACCTAATAGACCTTGAGTATACGGAATATTTACTCCTCCAATAATAAGTTCTCTATCATCCGCAAATTTGTGCACATCAAAGCCATTACCTATTCGCACATTTGTTGCCTCCCTTTCAAGATCAATTCTGCCAGCTTCACATCTTCCGTAGTTGTTACTTTAATATTCTCATAGCTTCCGAAACTAATCGCTACTGGTCTATGAGTCATTTCCATCAACATTGAATCATCAGTGACTTTGGATAAATCACCCTTACTAGATAGCTCTGCAATTGCTTCCTTAAACCACTGCTTCTTGATAATTTGCGGTGTCTGAGCCGCCCACAATGTACTTCTAATCGGCGTTGATTGTATTAACTGTTCATCAGTATCGACAACTTTAATCGTATCTTTTACAGGTACAGCTGCGATTGCTGCTCCTGTTTCCATAGCCTGACTAATGCATCTATCAATAATTTCTTGTGTGACTAGCGGCCGTGCTCCATCGTGAATAAGCAAATATTCAGCATGCTTAGCTACCTCATTAAAACCGTTAATTACGCTATGAATTCGTTCTTTACCACCAGCTACTATGTTTGTCACTTTAAATAGGTTATATTCGTCCGCTAAGCGTCTTGCCTGTTCAATTTCACCATGACCGACTACCCATATTACCTCACTAATTAATTCATTACTGCTAATAATCTCTATCGTACGTACGACCATTGGTTTGTCCAATAAATCTATGTATTGTTTATTATAGCCTACTCCTAAACGTCGTCCCATTCCGGCAGCAGGAATAATGGCAGATACAGTCACAACTTCCCCTCCAACATAGCTTGTCTATATAACTAAGTTTTCTTTATATTTTTATATTTTACATTAAAGGTGATAATATTTCATTAATAAAGATAGGCTTCTATCATCATAGAAGCCTATCTAAATTCTTTATCAAATATCATAACTTTTATTTAAAATCATATTTTTAATATCATCATTACGTAACGTATCATAACATATTCTACTAAACATTATCCACGATTTATAACGCTTTTTCAAGTAGCTTCGGTTTAGCAAAAATCATTCTTCCAGCCGATGTTTGCAATACACTGGTAACTAACACATCGATCTCGTTACCTATATAAGTTCCGCCACCTTCAATGACAATCATAGTGCCATCATCTAAATAAGCAACACCTTGTCCGTGCTCTTTACCATCCTTGATAACCTGCGCTCTCATTTCCTCGCCTGGCAATACAACAGGTTTCACCGCATTTGCAAGATCATTTATATTAAGTACAGACACTCCTTGAAGCTCGCAAACCTTATTGAGATTGAAATCATTAGTTACGACTTGCCCATCTATCAACTTAGCTAGCTTAACTAATTTGGCATCAACTTCAGACGCATCTTCAAAATCGCCTTCCCATATCTCTACCTTTATCTGTAACTCTTTTTGAATTCTTTTGAGAATGTCTAATCCTCTTCTACCACGATTACGTTTTAACGTATCTGATGAATCAGCAATATGTTGCAATTCCTGTAATACAAACCCTGGTATAATAATTGTTCCTTCTATAAACCCAGTATTACAAATATCAGCTATTCTGCCATCAATAATTACACTCGTATCTAGTATCTTACCTTTACATCCATTGACCTCAGCACGTTTATTACCACGTTCCTTAAAAGGTTTAAAATGAAATATAGCAGTTAATTCTTCTCGTTTTGAGATCATCACTTTGAATCCAATATACCCCAATACAATTGACAAAAAAATCGGTATGATAGGTCCAATAACTGGCAACCCGCTAACTGCGGGATGAATCAAATAGGCTATCAATAGACCTGCAACCATTCCAAATACACCCATCACAATCTCCATCAATGGTGTCTTGGTAATAAAATCTTCAAACCATTTTATGAGTCCAATAACATAATCAATAAATTTAGAAGCTAGTAATAGTGCAAAAACTAAAGCACCTAGTGCCGCTCCAATATACTGCGGATAAGAAATTCCCCCTAAATTAAGCATAGAATCCATAAAACTAAACATCTTTGGTCCAAACTGATAACCTAACGCTATTCCAAAAATCACAAAGAAAAAGTATACAATTTTTTTCAACATCCATTCACCTCCTTTATTCATTATTTACCATATAGGGAATTTCTATAAGTGTGTATATCAGAAAAATACAATTGCTAAATTAATAATAAATACTATGACATGAAAAAATAAAACATCAATGACCTAATAATACTATATACAAAAAGAATATCTAAAATAAATGTGCTATTTTTACTATTATATTACTTCATGTAATACAAAAATGCGTCATATAGACGCATTTTTGCTTTTGTCAATTAGTTCGTTAATAATACCTAACGCTTCTATTTCATCTATTTCTTTAACTAGGACAAATTCACTTACTAAAATCTGCTTAGCATTCTCTAACATCTTTCTCTCCCCAGTGGATAAGCCCTTCTCTCGCTCTCTAAGCATTAAGCTTCTAACGACTTCAGCAACTTTAAAAATATCTCCACTCTTAACCTTATCCATATTAGCCCTATAACGCTGATTCCAGTTTATAGATAAATCTGCGTCTTCACTACACATATTATCCATTACGTTGTCAATTAAACTATCGTCAACGACATCCCTGAGGCCAATATTCTGAACGTTGTTAATCGGGATCATTACCTTCATGTCCCCTACAGGCATTCTCATGACATAATACTTACGTATTTCGCCAAGAATTTCTTTTTCCTCAATGGACTCAATGACTCCAGCACCATACATGGGATATACGACTTTATCACCGACATTAAACATATGACACCTCCACCGAGTATTCCATATTAAGGTTATCACAAAAATAGAAAAATGTCAAAAGTAAAATATATTAGCATATTTATACTATTCACGTCAACATATAAAATGCCCATTTTTTAAAAAAATATGTATATTTACGTTAATTTTCTTTCTTGCACTCTATTAGATGTCCTTAGGCTTCTTTTTTCTAAAAAAACGCCGATAGGTACGACCCTTTTTCCTAAAACCATAGAGGGCGTATAAAGCCAACGGTAGGAATAGTAATTTGTTAACCTGCCCCGGATAAAAGAGAGCTACAACTAAAATAACAGCTATTACTATCGCCGAAATATAGTATACAAACTTCGGTATTCCTAGCGTTTTAAAGCTCGGATACTTAATATTGCTAACCATTAAATAGCTTAAAAACAGCATTCCAGCTATCAAAATTGGTGATGGAAATGATCCATAATATAATGCAAAGGTTGCTAAAATTCCACCCGCAGCAGTGATTGGCAATCCAATAAAATAACCAGGAATGCCTGCTTGCACGTTAAAGCGCGCCAGTCGTAATGCTCCGCAAATTGGGAAAATAGCGGTAATAATCCAGCCCCAAATCCCGAAATCATTCAATATCACAACATACATAATAAATGCAGGTGCTACACCGAAGGTAATAACATCACATAATGAATCCAACTCTTTACCAAATTCACTTTGGGCATTTAACATTCTTGCCACCCTGCCGTCTAGACCATCTAATAGCATTCCTGCAATAACCATTATTGCGGCATAATCCCACTGCCCTTCAAAAGCAAAAATAATCGCAATAATCCCCAAAAATAAGTTCCCAACTGTAAATATGCTAGGTACAGCTTTCGTTAGCATCATGCTAACCTCCCAATTGGAGTAATTCCTGCTTGCACAGTGTCTCCTGGTTTGACTAGTATCTCAGCTGATGCAGGTAGAAAATGCTGCGTTCCAGAGCTAAATTTAATCATACCGATTTTATCTCCTTGCTTAACAGCTTGATTGACTTCAACCCATGAAACTACTCTTCTAGCCATGATTCCAGCAACTTGCACTATCATTACTTTAGCGGCATCATTTTCAATCCCGATGTAATTGCGCTCATTAACTTCATAGCAGTTATCTCTAGTCGCAGGAACAAATTTACCCTTTTGATAATGCTGATACGTAACCTTACCAGTAATTGGTGCTCGATTTACATGCACATTTGCCGGTGACATAAATATATGAATAGCTTTTGCTGGACCATTGAAAAACCTCTGCTCGTCAACATCCTTAAGTTCTACTACTTTACCATCACATGCAGCGTATATAAATTTTGCATCTTCGTTAATTTGGCGTTGTGGATCTCTGAAAAAATATAATATAAAAATAATAAGTCCTACTCCAAGTAATGCAAGCGGCTGATAGATAAAATATAACGCTATCGTTACCAAAACCGCTATTGCTACACTAACAATTCCTTCATCCTTTAATGCATGCTTATCCATTATCCATTATCACCTCTATGTTAAGTTTGTACCATTGTATGCGATTACTTGTAATTTAACAACCGATGCGACAGCTCACATCCTTTATATTCTCCCCCCTATGCTAGCTTCTAATGCTTCTGATATTGTTTTCACATATATCAATTTTACCCCTTCAATATTTAATTCTCTAGAAGTATATGGAATTACCATCTTTTTAAATCCGAGTTTTTTTGCCTCAGTAATTCTGGCCTCCATTTTTGTTACGGAGCGAATTTCTCCAGTAAGCCCTATCTCGCCAATCGCTACTAAATCATGAGCAACCCCAACATTTCGGAAGCTTGAAGCTATTGCTATAGCTATTCCTAAGTCAACTGCTGGCTCATCTAGTCGCACTCCACCAACAGCATTGACAAAGGCATCTTGATTCTGTAAGACAAAGCCGGCCTTCTTTTCCAAAACTGCCATTATCAGTGCCACACGATTATTATCCACACCGGTAGCAGTTCGCCTTGGGCTCGCATAACTTGTAGGCGAAATTAATGCCTGAATCTCAATTAAAAAAGGACGACTACCTTCCATGCTAGCTACGATTGCCGCTCCAACAGTATCCCGATTACGATCAGACAAAAAGATTTCAGAAGGGTTATCAACTTCCCTCAATCCTTGCTCATCCATCTCAAAGACACCTAGCTCGTTAGTTGAGCCAAATCTATTCTTAACAGTACGTATTAAACGAAAGAAATGATTCTTATCTCCCTCTATATATAAAACCGTGTCCACCATGTGTTCAAGCACCTTTGGCCCAGCAATCGAGCCTTGTTTGGTAACATGCCCCACTATAAAGGTTGCGATTTGATGTTCTTTAGCAATAAACATTAACTTGGCAGTTGCTTCTCTTACCTGCGAAACACTACCAGGTGCAGAGCTTATCTCTGGCATATACATAGTCTGAATGGAGTCGATAATCAGTAAGTCAGGATTATGCTGAAATACTTGTACTGCTATTTCATCCATGTTCGTTTCTGCTAATACAAGGATATTCTCATGAAGTGCATTTAATCTTTCGCCGCGCATCTTAATTTGGCTTAAGGATTCCTCGCCTGATACGTACATTACTCGCTTACCACTACTCGCTAGATGGAATGCCGTCTGTAGAATAATTGTCGATTTCCCAATCCCAGGGTCGCCACCTAGCAGAATCAATGATCCCAATACTATTCCGCCACCCAGAACCCGATCGAACTCTTTGATTTTCGTAGTCATTCGTTGCTCATGGGAATATTTAATATCAATAATCGCCGTTGGCTTTTTAGAACCTCTGTCTACTCCTAGTGCATGCCGTGAATCTTTATGTTTCGACTTAATTGTATCTATTTCCTCAACTAAGCTGTTCCATTGCTGGCACTCTGGGCATTTACCATACCACTTCATCGATTCAAAGCCACAAGCCTGACACACATATTTCGTCTTTACTTTCACGTGCACTACATCCTATCCCAGTTTTTATATGATTTCTACTTTCACAAGTTATTATATGATTCCTACTTTCACAAGTTATTATATGATTCCTACTATCTCGAAATTCTTTATGATATATCCATTGTAGCCGTTTATTAAGCTAGTATCAACAGAAAAAGGGACTATCACTAGTCCCTGCTTAATCATCGACTGTAACAAGTTTAACGATGAAAACAATCTAACGCTTGAGTTTCTTTATAAAAAAGCGTAATCTATATAAACATATGGCAAGCACTATTGAAGCAATATCGAGAAACCTTAGTCGCAACGACCGTCTTATAAATTTATTACTGTAAGTGAAGCTCGGAGGATATTATGTATCATGCAGAAACATGGAAACAAAAAATAACTTTATATCTATCAATTTTGTGGCCGATCATGGTTACTCAGATAAGCTTAGTAGCAATGAATTTTGTTGATACGATTATGTCAGGTCGTGTCGGAACAGACGACCTCGCCGGTGTTGCAATTGGTGCCAGCTTGTGGATGCCGGTCTTCACTTTGGTTATTGGTATCCTATTATCTGTTATACCAATTGTTGCCCAACTCTCTGGTAGTGGACACAAGGAAAAAATCGCTCCTTCAGTGACACAAGCACTATATTTGGCAGTTATTCTTAGTTTATTCGTAATCTTAATCGGCAGACTATTCCTTGAAGATATTCTAGTCTTTATGGATTTAGAGCCAGCTGTTCAACATATTGCATTCCATTACCTAGTAGGATTGTCTATTGGTATAATTCCGTTATTCGTGTCAAATGCTCTGCGTAACTTTTTCGATGGACAGGGCTTTACCAGAATTACAATGTTAATTACCGTTTCAGCTGTACCATTTAATGTTCTATTTAACTATGCGTTGATCTTTGGCCACTTCGGGATGCCAGCACTTGGTGGTATTGGTGCAGGTTATGCTACCGGGATAACTTATTGGTTAATACTGGGCTTTAGTGTATTGCTTACGATTGGCTTACCAAAGGTTCGCCATTATCGTATTCTCTACCATTGGCCGAAACCTTCTTTAAAGTTTTGGAAGGAACAACTATCGATTGGGCTACCGATTGGCTTATCGATTTTTTTCGAAGCGACTATTTTCTCTGTTGTCACTCTACTAGTTGGTATTATGTATACGACTACAACAATAGGTGCGAATCAAGTAACATTGAGCTTTATTTCTTTACTTTTCACGATTCCGTTAAGTATATCGATGGCGCTTACGATTGTTGTTGGCTATTCGGTTGGTGGCAAACAGTTCAAGAGTGCTAAACAGTACAGTTTAATAGGTTTTCTCGGGGCACTTTGTTTTGCAGGGTTTAATGCAATCCTATTAATAACGTTCAGAGAGCAGATTGCTTCGTTATATACAGATGACCCACAAGTTATTATGCTTGCAGGGCAGTTCTTCATTGTCGCAACGTTCTTCCAGTTTTCAGATTCTGCCCAAGCAAGTCTGCAAGGCGTTTTGCGCGGTTATAAGGATGTGACCATTCCATTTTTCATTGCCTTTGTTTCCTACTGGATTATTGGTATCCCTGCGGGATATTTATTAGCTGCTTACTCCCCTTTAGGCGCATTTGGCTTATGGGTCGGTATAAGTATAGGATTGTCTTGCGCCGCAATAGGGTTCTTAGTAAGACTACGAATGACACAGTCACGTCTTGAAAAAACAATACATGAAACAATATGATATGTTAGAGCATCTCTTCAAGTATTTCCACTGCGTCTTCTATCAATTGCGGACATATAGCTTTAAACAGTTTCTTATCTTTGATCGTTTGGTATTCCTTCGGATCAGCAACAGAGTATCCTAATAGCTCCTTACAGATAATCGTCTGGCGCTTTTCCTTGAAACGATCAATGAAATCCTGTGTTAGTTGATATTCCCTATGTTTCGTGTCTTTATCGCCTTCGATGTGATGTCCATACTTCAGTCCGATTACCATCAACGCACCAGTTACGGCACCACATACTTCACCCTGACGTAACCCACCACCAAAGCTTGTAGCAATCTTATAGGCAATCTCCCGCTCCAATCCTAATTCTTCACAGAAAACTCCAAAAACCGCTTGGCTACAATTAAACCCTCGGGAAAAGATATCCTTTGCCGCTTCTTTCTTAATTTGGTTATCGTTCATTATATATCTCCTCCTGCTATGGTTAATATCCGCTCTAATTCATTCATACGAGCATAACGATCACTACGGTGCACTTCCTTGCCATCGACAAACACCATAACAATCGGCGCCACTAACACCATTAACCGTCCGGCAATCGCTGGTACATCTTTACGCTCAACAGTTGCATATAGATACTGCGGATATTTATTAGCCAGCTTCTCAATCTTATCGACGAGTGCCCTTGACGTACTACATAGGCAATCTGTAGCAAGGAGAATAACCCGGGAGTTAGAGACAAGTATAGATTCTATCTGTGCTATATTTGTGATTTGCATAAGTCACCTAGCTTTCTATAGTATATTTCGTTAACTTAACACTATAGCTTCTTGCTCTAGCTTGCAATTATTATCTAGCATATATTGAAGTATGTCTATAATATAGGTGTTTTGATTTTTCATTTCTTGTCTCATTTGATTCTGATAGTATTCTATTAATTGCTTTAACCGAATACTATCATTTTTCGTCAATGGTTTGGCGTATTCTTGATAGGTTACGAGAGTACTTATATCCATTTTATACGGCTGGAACTTTACCCCCGTCTGTTCTCTTAGATGCTCAAGAATATAATAACCACCCGCATCTATGTCACCAAAGTGATAGTATTGAATAGTTTGATTATGCTGATAAATGTTCTTAATAAACTCTCTACGCACACGATTATGATAGCCTCCAAGGTATATAGCTAGCATGGTTGGATCACAAAAGGTATGGAAACTTGTGAGATTTTCTATTGTAATTACAGCGCTACCAGTTACCTCAACCTGTTCAACGTCTGCTAACATAGCTGAAGATACTGCTATATCACCTTGTAACAAAGATAAATCTAACGCTTGCCCTTTTATTTTGATTTTTCCAGCTCCCTTGAAATTTACATAGGTAGGATTCTTAATAATATTTAGGTTCCCTAATATTTGCTCCTTATCAGGAAATTCCCCATATTCATAGAGTATACTGACCACTTTCGAACGAATTTGTTCAAAGCGCTTTGAGTCCTTAAATACACGAACCGAAAAATCCCTTGTGAATGTTTCTGAATCAACTAACAATAACTGTTCAACTGCTTTTAAAACATCCGCAAATTCTTCTATATCATCATTAAAGTGTTGAACGTTTTTGTTCTCTTCAATACGCTGTATCTGCGCTTCACAGAATCGTTGTAGAATATCATTCTGCCCCATATATCTTTCAAACAACTGCAAGATTGCTTCATTTACGTCCTTCTTGGGATTCCGATCTACATAGCGATATACACTATCAACTTCGTCTAAACGCAATATAATATGATTGTAAACATTGGCGGTATTAGCTTTTGCATTAACTAAACCTTTACGAACTAAAATGTCGATGGCTTCATTGACATCACGAAACAGCTCGTAATTTGCATGATCTATATATTTCGGGAATAATGAAGAAACCTTAACTAAGAAGGTTTGGTTCACTTGATTGCTGCCTACAAAGCTTTTACTACGTTCGTATTTATCCAGCAACGTATTTAGAATTCGTCGCTCATAGTTACTACTCACAGGTCATACTCCTCAATAATACTTGTTGTTCCTTCACGGATAGCCATTAGTATCGTATCCACCTTTTCCCCAATAATCTCCACTTTCGCAGGTGGTGTCGCCAAGATAATTTGAAAGCCTTGGCTATTGAAAAAGTCCATCATTGAACTAATCCGATTATCATCCATTTTGTCAAAGGCTTCATCGAGCATAATTATGCGTATTGTATCACCCAGCTTATACAATTGTACAAAAGAAGCAGCAATGGCAACATAGTATGGCGTTTGTGTTTCTCCTCCACTTTTCTCACCATAAATTTTCGAGAAGCGTTGCACAGTTCCATCTTGTTTTTCTACGATAATATCGTAATCCAAATAGCTACGGTAATCCGTGTATTCAGCAAGAACTTTCTCACCTTTATCATCGTAAGCTGTCAGTTTTGCAAATAAGTCTTCCATTTCCTCTTTGTAGTCTTCATCAAAGGAATTCGACCATAGCGTGTACCCATCGACGTTATTCTTAGCTGTAATCATTTGGTAAATGTTTTCTTTTTTCTTGTCATGTGTAATCTCGAATTTATAACGATCCTCACCATAATAGATATCCTTCAAAGCTGCATTAAGATACTTGAACTCCAATCGGGCATTTTCAATATTCTCTTTCAACTTCGCTAAGAAAGATTCCCTAAACTCTAGTTCGCAATTTTCTTTTGCCTTATTGAGATCTTCTTCATATTTAATGATATCGGCTGATATGAGTTTGTGATGCTCCTTGACATAGTCATCAATTTGTTCATGTCCCGTTCCCAAGTCGCAATCATATTTTCGACAATATTGGCTTTGTAAGTCGATTAGCTGGTTAGCGAATTCCTTCTTCTTATTTTCTAACCCGACCTTCATCGGTGAGAAATTCTGTACGATAATTACTGGCGCTTTCTGTTTCATTTGTTCATCAAACTTCTTCATACCTAATACAGCCGCTTCCGTATCTTCTGTACAAAGACTTACAAATTGTTGCTCAAGGTTTTCTATCTGCTGTTCCATGAATCTAATGTTGTTTTTATTCGTTTCTATCCTATTTCCCAACTCACCGATTCGTCTGATTGCTAGCTTATATTGCTCTTCCATATTCTTAACATTTGTTCGCTGTTCTTCGATTTGTATTTGAATCTCGATGTAGCTAGGGTCTTGCTCTGCTTTTCTCAATTCTTGTATTTCGCTAGCAATCTGTTGTTCTACACGCATTAGTTCTTCAGGTGCGGATAGATGCTCATTGATAACATCAAGGGTTACCGATTTAAGTTTTTCGAGAATTTGTTTGTTAATACTTAGCTTCTCTTGCTCTAACTTACTATTTAATTTTACGCTTTCTAGCTCTGCCTGTTTGTTTAACAGTTGAATCTCAAATGCACGGGCGCCAATATAAGGCGTGAGATATACTTTCTCATTGATTTTACGTACGGCATAATTCTGATACAGCATGCAGTCTGGTGTAATCGCTACATTGTATTTTTTAAGCTCTTGTACATTTTCACAACGAATAACTTTATTTAATAAGTAGACAGCATAGGCTTTAGCCCAACGATTATCACTTTTGACTACATAAGCTAGGGAATCATGATCCACTTGCGCCTCTGTATCAAGCTTACCTGTGTCTACGAGACCTACTGAGTGAATTTCTTTCTTGACCTTGTTATACACGTCCAAGGCAACCTTATAGTGTTGAGGGTCTACAATTATATAGAAACGTTGTGTATTCAAATAGCCTTCGACAGCATTTTGCCATGTCGCATCTATCACTTCTAATAAATCAGAGAAGATACGCACTTCACTTCGAATCCCTCGCTGTAGAAACTCTTTTTCGATCGCTGCTTTAAGCTTTGTTGTGTTTTCTGGATAGGTTAGTTTTTTGTTTTTTAAATTTTTGATGTCCGCTTCTAGTGCCACTTGCTTACTTTGATAAGTATTTAGTAGATCATGTAACTGATATCGTTCCCCATTAAACCTTTCTGAGAGTTCTTCCCAGGCTTTTTCTAAACTAATGAGAACGGTGACCTTATCTTCTAATTCACAGTCAATAGCCGTTAACTGATTAAGTTCTTCCTTAGTTAGAACTCTAATATCAT
>Ga0265293_10007820_pt1 | contig 16245 bp, 16 predicted proteins | sample Munlanlewell138R_FD_192505 | JGI IMG/M metagenome (GOLD analysis project Ga0265293, IMG submission 192505) | Leachate microbial communities from a municipal landfill in Southern Ontario, Canada - Leachate well 138R | ecosystem: Engineered > Solid waste > Landfill > Unclassified | place: Canada...
CTGATCAGATGAACACGATCACCTTTAGTCATACTTACCCATGTAGGTTGAATGGGATCAAATGTAATGGTGTCTTTATCCTTATCAAAGATAACTGTTCCACGAGGATATCTCATCACGAAAGGATGCTTTTGCAGAAAAAATCCATAGTGAAGTAGATCCATCGCTTCTTTCGCATTGTATGGCATCGTAATCACCATATTTGGCATCAGATAAAACATCGAAAGATCGAATAATCCCTGATGCGTCGATCCATCCTCACCGACGATACCTGCGCGATCGATACCGATGACCACATGGTGGTTGCTTCTGGCGATATCGTTTAATAATTGATCAAATGCACGCTGTGCAAAGGTTGCGTAAAGGGGTAAAAAGACAGGAATCTCTTGGTGTGCGAGCATCGCAGCCATGGTTGCTGCGTGTTCTTCAGCGATACCAACATCTAAATATCGATCGGGATAGGCTTGTGCAAACTTCGAAAAAGAAGCACCAATTTCCATGGCTGGCATAACGACAAACGTACGATCGATTTTTTGAAGTTCCATCATCGTCTCACTGATCATTTCACTCCAACTGATACCCTTCTTTAAACCATTGGATGGCTTCGATACACCATGATAGGTACCAATCTTATCGTTTTCTGCTTCAATATGCCCCTTACCTTTTTCGGTAATGATGTGAAGTACAACAGATTTTCTAATCTTCTTGATGCGTTCTAAATTATAGATTAAACTTTTGATATCGTGACCATCGATCGGTCCAATATACATATAACCTAAATCTTCAAAGATATTTTGTCGTTGAAGGAATCCTCGTATACCACGTTTGATACGACCTAAAAAACTGACGATAAAACGAGGAAGTATTTTCGCCCAAATGCGTTTCCATTTAATGATAATCTTCATTGAACGAACTTTTGTTAGTGCTTTTGAAATGGATCCCACACTCTTTGAAATGCTCATCTCATTATCATTTAGGATGATAATTCCTTTGAGGTTTAAATCGTTTCCGATCAAATTGAGTGCTTCAAAGGCCATACCGTTAGTAATCGATGCATCACCGATTACCACGATACCATTACCGGGTTCGTTTTTTAATCTTTTAGCAATCAATGTGCCATGAAGTGCAGAAAGTGCAGTTCCTGCATGACCCGATTCCCATTGATCATGAATTGACTCTTCATAGTTGATATAACCCGATAATCCCTTAGTTTGTCTTAGCGTATCGAATTGATTGGCTCTTCCAGTTAATATTTTATGAGTATATGCTTGATGACCTACATCAAAAATAAAGACATCCTCTGGTGTTTGAAATACTTTATGCATCGCTATGATCAGTTCAACTGTTCCCAAATTCGAACTTAAATGACCACCGGTCTTTGCGATCGATTCAATTAAAAAAGTACGAATCTCTTCCGATAATCGTTTCAGTTCTTTATGATCAAGTGATTTGAGGAAACTTGGATCTTTGATGTCTTTAATATTCATGTTTATTTAATATCCTTCACCACAAGTTTTTCTGCTTCTTCGAGCATCTGATAACAAGCCTTGGATAACTCAAGACCTAATTGATACTTCTTGACCGCTTCATCAAGAGGTATTTCTTTATTTTCTAGATCCTTCACGACTTGTTCTAATTCTTTAAGCAATGTTTCAAATGATTTCTTTTCCATAATTAATTCTCCTTAAGTGATTTAATTAAAGCACTTGCACGACCATCTTTCAAGCGAAGTTCAATTTCATCTTCTACTTTCAGTTCATGAATGGAAGTGATCAGTTTATTTTGTTTGGATAAAACAGCAAATCCCTTATCCATCACCGATAATGGATTGAGTGTTTCAAGTTTTACACGGTATAGTTCAAATAAACTACCTTTGGTCTGCATCAGCTGTTCAAATGAACGAAACATGAGATGACTTACCTGTTCATGATGTTTTCTTAACTGTATTAATCTATCTTCTGGACTCTTGATGCGATCTGATAATCTTGTGATAGCATAACTTTTGGTCTCCAAGTAATAAGTATACATGAGATTAAGTTTATCCTTCAGCCGATCAAGAGAATCCTTGTGGTCATTTAACTTAATGGAGGGTGATAAGAGATCCAAACGTTGATCAAGATAGAGGAGTTGCGTACGTTTACTATCAAATAGTCTACCTAAGGCTGTATGAATTTCCTTCACATATTGATCGATCTGCAAGATCAAATCACTTCGATTCGGTGTCGCAAGTTCAGCAGCTGCTGTGGGTGTTGGTGCTCTAAGATCGGAAACAAAATCAGAAATGGTAAAATCTGTTTCATGTCCAATAGCGGTAATGATTGGTATTTCTGAATGATAGATCGCATCGATCACGGGCATTTCATTAAATCCCCAAAGATCTTCAATCGAACCACCTCCACGACCAACAATTAAGACATCAGCTTGTTTTAATTGATTGGCATAAATGATTTGATTGCGGATACTATCTGCGCTACCAGGTCCTTGAACAAGAGCACTGTATAAATGAACTTCAGCTAGAGGATAACGTCTTGAGACCGTATTGATAATATCTTGAATGACAGCACCTGTTGGTGATGTCACCACACCGATCACTTTTGGAAATGAGGGAATCGGTTTTTTGTGTTCAACATTAAAATATCCCTTTTCTTCGAGTTCTTTCTTAAGTGCTTCATACTTAAGGTAGAGTTCTCCGATACCATCAGGTGTCAAACGTTGAACTTGAATCGAATAGGTTCCCGAGGGTTCATAGACAGAAATTCTACCCTCAATCAATACATGATCTCCTTCTTGAGGTGAAAAGTTGATATTTTTTGCATCACTTGCAAACATGATACAGGATATCTGAGCATTTTCATCTTTCAAAGTGAAATAAAGATGTCCTCTTGAGTGTTTCTTATAGTTAGAGATTTCTCCTTTGATTAAAACAGAAACAAGGTGTTTGTCACCTTCAAGTTTCATTTTGATATATTTGGTTAACGCCGTAACGGTTAAATAGGTGCGTTTTAGACTTTGATCTATTGGATTCAATCCATCATCCCCTTAGATTCTTTGCGATGTTATCGAGCAATCGATTGGTAAACTTGTGCTGTTTTCCATCGTCTAGATTGCTATATGTTTTGGTGAGTTCAATCGCTTCATTAATGACGATTTGTTTTTCTGTTTTCGTAAACATGAGTTCGTAGACTGCTAAACGAATGATGGCTCTATCAACATAATTTAATCGACTTAAACTGTAGTCAAAAAGATGATTGGTAATCACCTTGTCAATATCGGTTAATACCTCCATCATGTGATCGTAATACTTTTTAATTTCATCACGATCAAAGGAAGGTATCCATGGTATATGATCACTAGTGTAGAGATCATATTGATAGAGTTGATTCATCAGTTCGATACGTATTTCTCTTCTGGTTGGATTCATATTTTCTACCTCATGATGATTGTATCATATTTGATACAAAAAGAAAAAGAGATGACAAAAAAACACGGTGATTTCACCGTGCTTATTATTTTATCTACCGAGCCAACCACCATCAACTGCTAGTGTATAACCGTTGATGTAGTTTGCATTGTCTGATGCGAGGAATACCGCTGCACCTGCGATGTCTCTAGGTGTTCCCCATCTTCCAGCTGGTATACGCTCTAAAATCTCTCCAGCACGTTTTTCATCATCCCTCAAAGCTTTCGTGTTGTTGGTTGCCATATAACCTGGAGCAATCGCGTTGACGTTGATGTGATACTTAGCCCATTCATTGGCCATCGTCATCGTGATACCTTTGACAGCTGATTTAGATGCGGTGTAAGAAGGTACGCGGATACCACCTTGATAGGAGAGCATTGATGCGATGTTAATAATCTTTCCACCACTGTTTTGTTTGATAAACTGGTTGGCAACTGCTTGACTGAAAAAGAAGACTGTTCTTGCGTTGATGTTCATTACATCATCCCAGTTCGCTTCTGAAAATTCTAGTGAATCTTCTCTTCTGATGATGCCTGCATTGTTTATCAGTATATCGATATGACCCATCTTTTTAACGGCTTCTTCAACGAGTTGAATCAAACCTGATTTATCAATGGTGATCAGATTAGCTATCACACCTATATACGTTCTACCGAGCTTTTCAACGAGTTGTTTCGTCTCACTCGAATCGACATAATCGATACCTACAATATCCGCACCAGCTTCAGCAAGACCTAAAGCCATGCCTTGACCTAAGCCGGTTGATGAACCTGTGACAATCGCAACTTTCCCCTTTAAACTAAATTGATCTAAGATCATAATAACCTCCTACTTTAGATCGGACATCTTCACGAAGTCCATATCGTCAAACGTTTTATTTTCACCACACATACCCCAAATGAAGGTATAATCAGATGTTCCAACTCCTGCATGAATCGACCAACTCGGTGAAATAACAGCCTGTTCATTTTTGATGACAAGATGTCTTGTTTCATCAGGTTCACCCATTAGGTGAAAGACTCTGGTATCAGGAGCCATATTGAAGTAAAAATAAACTTCCATACGTCTTTCATGTGTATGACAAGGCATGGTATTCCAAGCTGATCCTTCATTTAGAATCGTCATACCCATCACGAGTTGACAGGATTTACAGACAGCTGGATGAACGTATTGATAGATGGTACGTTCATTAAGTGTTTTTGGTGATCCCCATTTGTTGGGTTGTGCTTTACTAAATGGAATATGTACAATGGGATAAGACATATGCGCTGGTGCACTGTTGATATAATATTTGGCTGGATCCATAGGATCTTTGGATGCAAAGATCACTTCTTTGGTACCTGCACCAATATAGAGACCATCCTGTGGTGCCATCTCATAGACTTTTCCATCCAAAACAATTTGTCCTTCTCCACCGATATTGATGATTCCCATCTCTCTTCTTTCTAGAAAATATTCAGTTCCTAAATCCTTCGTAACGGGTAAAAGCACCTTCTCGTTAACAGGCATCACACCACCAGCGATGATTCTATCATGATGCGAATAGTTAAACAAGATATCATCTTTTTCAAAAACCTGTTCAATAAGATATCTTTCTCTTAGTTTACTGGTATCATAGTATTTTGAATCTTCTGGATGATTGTTATAACGTATCGTTAATTTCATGTTTCACACTCCCTTTTCTAATAGTTTATGGATGTAATCATAACTGAGCTTAATATCCTCACCGGTTACACCTTCAAAAATGAGGAAAGCTTGTGGACAATAGGTTTGAATCATATCAATGATTTTAGGATAGTCCATGAGACCTTTCCCAAGACCCACTTGAAATAATTTTTCATCTTTGATGATAAAGTCTTTGAGATGAAAGATGACGATGTCCTCTTGAAAAAGATCGATGGCATCTTTTAAAATCGATACATGGTTTTTATAGTTATCAAGATTGAGATAATTGAATAAATCAACGATAACTTTGACAGATGGACTATTGATTCTATCGATGATTTCTTTGAGCTTTTTAGGTGAATAGGCAACGTGTGCATAAGCACCTTCTAAAGCTATATAGCACTTATGTTTATGTGCAAACAAGGCTAACTCTCTAAAGACTTCAACCACCTGATTTAATGCTTCATCCGTATGGTTTTTAGGATGATACGTCCAAGGACTTCCCTGATAAGAACCGGTCTCTGTACCAACATACTGAACACCCAAAGTTGAAGCAATCTTTAAGTGTTTTTTGAAGTTTTCTATTCCTAAATGAACCTCATCTATGTTTGGATGAACCGGATTGAAATAAGCACCAAGCATGAAAATTGATGGCTTTCTAAAGGCATTTTTAATGCTTTCTAGATCGATTAAATCGATCGATTGATCGAGTGCTTTCTTAAAGACCAGTTGCACACCTTCAAAACCAAGGTTCTTTATTTTATCGGATAGTATATGTGGTTCATACTTACCCACATCATGGGCACGTATGCCTAACTTATTCACTGAAATCTCCAAGATATCCTAGTTTTCTTGAGATACGTTCTGCGATACTGACAAATTCTTTGGCAACAGATTCTCTACCATTTCCATCACCTGCTAAATCGGATGCTACGATGACACCAACCACACGATTTTCAAAGTTCCAAACCGGTGCAGCAAGTGTACAAATATGCGAGTTATCATCGAGTGTTGAATAGATATAGCGCTTCTTTTGAATCTCATCAAAATGAGGTAACTGATGATTTCTTACCTGACGATCAAAAACAGCGTAAGCTTGACCAATCGGAGAATTTTCAAAATCGCGTGAAACACTTCCTATTTCTTGAGGTGTTACGATCTTTGATGAAGATGGCTGATATTTAAAAACATAGACGATTTTATCGTTGATCCTTTTGGTTATAAAAACTGTTCTTCCATAGCGATCACCAAAATCTTTGAGTTCGTACTGAGAAGCTTCAATTAAATTTGAATTTTTCGTATAGACGGATCCAATAGCAAACATCTTCGATCCGATAACGTAATTTTTTAGTCTTGGATCTTTATAATAGATGGCATCTGCGCGATAAAGTGTCTGCAAGAAATCATAGACGGTTGCTTTAGGGATATCTAACATGCGATAGATTTGACCTAGAGTCAAGCCTTCGTCATGCTTTGCGATTAGTTCTAGTATTTGTAAAATGCGCGATACGGTACGGTTATCTTTCATCGTTGAACACGTCCTGACTGATCCCCTTGGACTAAGCGATCAACCTCATCTTCTGTGACGAGATTGAAATCACCTGGGATCGTATGTTTTAATGCGGATGCCGCAACGGCATACTCAATGGCTTCTTTGGGGCTTCTTTGAATCAATCCGTGGATAAGTCCAGCAGCAAATGAATCACCACCACCCACGCGATCGACGATGGGTTCGATTAAGTAATGCTTGGATTCATAAAATTCTTTTCCATCATAGAGTAGTGCTGACCATCCGTTTTTTGACGCAGAATAAGATTCTCTAAGGGTCGATGCGATCATTTTGAATCCAAAGATTTCTTTCATTTCAATAAATAGCTGTTTATAGGCATCAACATCAAGTTTTCCTTGTTTGATATCGACATGTTTAGGCTTGTAGCCTAAGACAAGTTCAGCATCTTCTTCATTTCCAATACAGACATCAACATATTTCATCAGTGGTTTCATCACGCGTTGAGCATCTTCTTTTGTCCACAGTTTCTTGCGGTAATTGAGATCAACTGAGATCATAAGTCCGGCTTCTTTAGCCTTCTGGCACGCAATTTCAATGATCTTTTCTGCACTTTTGCTCAGTGCAGGTGTGATACCTGACCAATGAAACCAGGTAGCACCTTTAAAAAATGATTGAAAATCAAAATCCTTAGGATCTGCTAAAGCCATCGCGGATTGACTCCTGTCATAGATAACCTTAGATGGACGCATCGAGACACCTGTTTCTAAGAAATAAATTCCGATACGTTCTCCTCCTCGTGCAATATAATCGGTTTTGATCTGATGAGCAGATAGAAAATGAATGGCTGCTTGACCTATTTCATGTTTTGGAAGTTTTGAAACAAAATAGGCATCGTGTCCCCATGATGCTAAACTCGCACAGACATTGGCCTCTCCACCGCCAAAGACGACATCAAACTCTTTTGCTTGCACGAATCGTTTGTGATCTTGAGTTGATAGGCGAAGCATCAGTTCACCTAAAGTAACGATTTTTGCCATATCCATCACTCCTTATTTTTAGCATGGCTAAATGCACTCACATATGCTCTAGCCAACTTGGTTACACCTTCAAAATCACCATGTTTTGCTGGTTTGGTGAGTTCAGAACCCACACCGACTGCAATCACCCCAGCTTTAACCCAATCTGCGATGTTATCAAGCGATACACCACCGGTTGGCATAATTTGGATATCTGGAAGAGGTCCCTTGACTGCTTTTACATAATTTGGACCAAATAAACTTCCAGGAAATAACTTAATGATTTCTACACCATGATTTAAAGCTGTCATCATCTCTGTAACGGTCATACAACCGGGTAGATAAGGTATTTGATAGTTATGACAAGTCTCTAATGTTTCTAAATCGAATCCAGGGCTAACAATATATTTTGCCCCGGCTAAAATAGCTTTCTTTGCTGTTTTACTATCGAGTATCGTTCCTGCACCAATCAGCAGTTCACTTTTCGAAAAATGATCATATAGCGATCGAATCACTTCTTCAGCATGGGGTACGGTGAACGTGACCTCGATAGCTTTTAGACCACCATCGATACATGCTTGAGCAATCATAATAGCTTCTTCTTTTGACTGTGCTCTTACCACAGCAACCACACCAATATCTGCAATCTTATTGAGTACATCAAACTGGAACATGAAATCACATCCTTTGAACTTAAGTCGTTTATTAAATCAAGATGGTGTCTATATTTACATACACTCATATTATATGATGGACATCCTAAATATTCAATCCAACACTTAAATATCGATATATTCACCCACATTTTCTAAGAGAACCCGCTTACCAACGGGGGGATCTAACGTAACATGTTTAAGTGATACATGATCAACATAACGAAACTGAAGTCCCACACCTTTCATGGGTTCCAAGAAACTCATCATGGCTGGTAGACCTTCTTGCATATCTTTTGCGTAAGTGAAACTGACATTTTCAAGTGTAATGGACTTGATGGGTTGTTCGGGTAGGCCATAGAAAAAGCCAGCAGCTACATGAACATTTTTGCACACGATATTTTTAAAAGTAAATGAACCCAAATAAGGTGTTCTGTGATCAACTATTAATTTTTCTTTACTGTAGACGTAGGGTGTTTTACCATCATCATCACAGTAATAATACATGTTCATAACAAGTGGTGTTAAAACGTCTTCCATGTAGACGTTATCAAATGTGATTCCGTCAATCACAGCAGATTCACCACGTCCTCTTCTCGTCTTGATGCGAAGTCCACGATCGGTCTGTTTAAAGTAACACCTGGTAACGGTTAAATCCTTGATACCACCACTCATTTCACTACCTAAAACTACACCACCATGGCCATAGGCCATCATGCAGTTTCTAACGGTCATATTAGAGGTTGGTTTGCGGTAGGTCATGCCCATGTCATACTTTCCTGATTTGATAGCGATACAATCATCACCTACAGAAAAGTTGACTCCGATAACATTGACGTGATCACATGACTCCGGATTGCATCCATCGGTATTGGGTGAATCTTTAGGACTGATGAGTTTGAGATCAACAAAATCAACATAGGATGAAAAATAGGGATGCAAATTCCACGATGGCGTATTGGTGATTGTTAAACCTTGAAGACCGATCCGCTTACTATTCGATAGAAAAACTCCTTTAGGACGCCAAGCACCCCCACGCATTTCCTTGTGATTGATCCACCAATCGGAGAGGTGTGCTTGTTCATCAATCATACCTTCACCAATAATCTTGACGTTTTCAACCTCGATTCCTGTGATGATGGACGCAAACGTCGGTGCTGGATTTCCTTCCCATGAAGAAAGTTCTAATAAGGTCCCATCTATCCGCTTAATCTGCGCGGGTAAAATCGGATACTGATTTCTATCCGTGTGACCAAGAAGTGTCGCATATTTATCCAGTTCAATCGTGATATCACTCTTTAAAAAGAGTGGTTTGACTAAATATCTTCCCTCAGGAATCAACACGGATCCCCCTTTAGGGCAAGCGAAAATAGCACTTTGAATCGCAAGTGTATCATCTACTTTAGCATTTCCTTTTGCACCAAAATCCACGACGTTTAAACGAGCAGTTTCCATATCTGTTTTAAATGTCAAATTTTCTTCATTTACTTTTAAGTGATAGTTCGTATCAGGTTCTAAATGATAGATTGAAAAGACGTTGGTTCTTACTTTACTTAGAACCAACTTGTGATCGAGATAAACATCATAGGCCTCTTTAGCGAAATAGATGTCTTGATTATCCAGTTCAATAGAAACACTTCTTGATGACTTAAATACGATATTAAGCATCCTTTTTCACCTCATGCTTCATAAAGATTGCGTTTTTGATGAGTAACCATATCCAATCAGTCAAAAGAAAGATAAGTCCAAACGTAATGGGATCATTCCCTTTATTTTCAAAACCAAAGAACAACATACCAATGGATGGTACACCTAAATCGAGAAGCCATTCGATCAAGAAATAGCCACTCATAAGCATGACAAGTACATATAAAGCTGTCATCAGTAAACTAAAGACCGACTTTCTTGTCACGTGATGTGGTAAATAATGAAGCGTTCTTTGACGATCATTATCCATCCAAAGAATGACCTTTGATACGATGTATTCAATACCTAGTATCAACAAGAGGTAGAGAGCAACCATCAGATCAAGAGCATCGCTTTGAAAAGCAGTGAATGTTAAAAAATAAGCAGCACCGGCAACCCAAAACTTCATAAACCCGATTTTGACACCAGGATGAATATGGGATAACTTGTCAATGCTGTAGGGATTCAACTTTTTGGGATCTTCTTTTTTTTGATTATTCTTCAATTTTGACATACTTCCAATCGACATAAAACCACGCAAAGATTGTTGCTATGGCATAAAAGATAGCTCCCGTAATCATGATGGTAATCGATAGATGTCCTGCAGGTGGAATAACGTAGCCATCCGTACGAATTAAGACCTCTGTGTGAAAGACCTTAACATAGAGATAAACGAGTACAAATTGTACGATATTGAGTCCTGTAAAGAGCATCAGTGATAAGGGAGATCGTTTCTTCTTAAATGATAATGAATTAGCAAGCTGTATCAAGGAGATCATATAGATGGCAAACAGATAGAAACCAACCACACGGTTTGTCAGCATATTGATCGCTGTGATATGTGATTGAAAATTGATACCCGCTGTTCTAAAATCCAAGAAGAGTGTAAAGATAAGTGTTCCAATCACTGTAAAGATAACAGGAATGGAGTACTTATTATAATTATACCAACGAATGTGCCAAGGTTCACGTTGAATTTCATTCATAAATACATTCCTCCGTTTCCTTGTCAAAATAATAGATATGATTTATATCAAAATTAAAAAGTGCTTCTTCTCCTGTATGAAACATGGTGCGAGCATTAATCTTTGCCATCACACTTTTATCATTAATCAAAATATGAACGAGTGCATCAGAGCCTAAAAGCTCATAAACTTGAATGGTGGTCTTAAATCCATCATCAAGTGGACAGTTACATGGTTTGTTTAATACGATATTTTCGGGTCTGACTCCTAAAATGATAGGTTTACCAAAATAACCCTTCTTTTTTAAAACTTCATGCATCTTAGATGATGAAATATCGACTTTGATATCTCCAATATGAATCTTTCCTTCTTCATCTAGGGTTGAATCAAAAAAGTTCATAGGGGGCGTCCCAATAAAATTAGCAACAAATAAATTCTTTGGATAATCATAGAGTTCTTGAGGTGTTGCAACCTGTTGTACATATCCATCTTTCATCACGACGATGCGATCTGCAAGTGTCAACGCTTCAATCTGATCATGGGTCACATAGATCATGGTTACGCCTAATCTGTGATGTAGCTCCTTGAGTTCTTTACGCATCTGTCCTCTTAACTTTGCATCCAGATTCGATAGGGGTTCATCGAGTAAAAAGACTTTGGGATCTCTAACGATTGCACGACCGAGTGCAACACGTTGTCTTTGACCACCTGATAACTCCTTAGGCTTACGATTTAAATAAGGAACGAGTCCTAAAATATCAGCAGCCCACATCACTCTTTCATGTATCTTATCGGAATCTTCTTTTCTCAGTGTGAGTGAAAAGGCCATATTGTGATAAACCGTCATATGTGAATAGAGTGCATAGTTTTGAAAAACCATGGCGATATCGCGATCTTTTGGAGCTTTGTCGTTGATAACTTCTTGATCGATCAATAACTTTCCAGATGTGATCTCTTCTAAACCTGCTATCATACGCAAGGTCGTTGATTTCCCACATCCTGAAGGCCCAACAAATACAATAAATTCACCCTCTTCGATATCAATATTGAAATCAAAGACAGCTTGAACACCATTAGGATAGATTTTATTAATGTTTTGAAGTGTCATCGTCGCCATACTATTCACCTATCTCTTTCAAATGCTTTGCAAGTATATGATGTTTAGCAAGGGTAACATAACCACCTAAAGCAATACAAGTAGCTGTGATGATCAAAAAGATCATGATCCATGAAAACTGCGATAATGTTAATTGCCCTTTGCTGAGCAGATTTCTTGGAACAAACAAAATGCGCAGTAAATGAATAGATGCAATCACCAAACTGACAATCGCCCAATTTTTTTGATAGATTTTACATCTTTCAGCGGTTAAAAAAGTGAGTAACAACAAAATGATGTTAATAACAATTTCAAGTGCAATCAGATGATTCGGTATAATCTGAGTTGGTGTAATGATTCGAAAGAGAGCAACAACAGAAAATGCCAGACCCAAAAGAATCAGTGCATATCCCAACTTATTGGTTTGATAACGCATCTTATCAGCTTTAATGTTCATTGATCAATAACTCCTTGATCAGTTTTTTACGTTCCTTTTGTGCTAACGCTTTATGTATGGTAAAAACAAGCAATAAAACAGCAACGACTAAAATAAAATAACTCAAATAAGTACCTTGTTCAAAAACAGCATAACTCTTTGCACCAGCACCGTGTGTAGCATAAAGATAGCTAGGCACTTCATCTTCTGTTAATTGAGCATACATTTGATGTAAAACTCGGTTGTAATAAATCGTTAAAACTGCTTTAACTATCATTAAAACCACGGTAATTATGCTTAAAAGAAAGTTACTCAAATAGTACTTTTTCCGTTTGATACTACCAAATGCTAGGTTGAGTAAAACAACAATAATCGTGAAAAACCCCAAATCAACCATCATATGATTCGCTGTTTGTGAAGCACGGAAAAAACTAGCACCTCTTGTCTCTGTGACAATTCCAGCCCAGTTTGTTGTATAACCAAGTGCATAGATAAAATAGCTCACTACACTTATTAATACAAGGGTTTGTATGAGTATTTGTCGTTTTCGATAGATCCAATGAAGAGCACTGATCAGTGCTTTTTTCATAAGTACAACCTCTCTTTTAAACATAATCTATATCATGAGTCTCCGGGAGGTTGCCCTCCCGGATTCATGATTTATAAATTTTTACTGATTAACGCGTGCAATAGCGTTGTTTAAAGCTTTCTTGTAAACTTCGGTGTATGTGTTAACTTCATTGATGATAATCATGGTTGATAAGTAGGTTTCTCTTGTTACAGATCCACCTTCACCACTAAATCCGTATTTGACAAGAATAGGTAAACTATTATTTGCCCAGATGTCATCAAATGTTAGTGCTGCAATATCTGCTGATTCATCCGCAGTTAATGCAAAGACAGTTGGGACAAATTGATACCAAGGATTGTCGCTTTCATAAACACCTGCTAAGCGGAAAGTACCTGCTTGAACAGCTACGTTGATGCGTTCAATACCTGTCTTACCCTGTGGTGATAATGTCTGATATTCCAAACCTAACGAACGAATATGGCCGATAGGCATCGTTGCACCGACAAAACGTCTTAAGTAGTTAATCATATTACCAGATGCAAGATCTTGCATTTCTTCCATTGCGTCTTCACTAATCGCTGGGATTTCAACACCATTGTATTCAAATGTTCCATCAATCCAACCAGCAGGTCCGTAGAGATGGATATTACCGATTGCATCATTTGATGAATAATCATAGAGTTGATCAAACAATGTGAGAACACGCGCAAGCTTTTCAGGATCTGATTCAACGTGTGCAGGAATACCCCAAGCTTCTGATTTAACAGCACGAACGCCTTCTGAGAAATGGAAATATTCACCATCACCCATCCAATCAACAACAGGAGGTAATACAGTTTCAAAACGGAATGTTGGATCTAGCTTTATAGCTTCTGCAATATATCCATTAGGAGTTGATGATGCATTGTAGTCATAGGTCATAAAACCATTCGAACCTTTAAGTAAGTTAGCTCTCCAGTCATAATTTGATCCTTCATCAAAGTTTGATGGAATCAAGCCATCATTATACATTCTGGAAAGTTGATCAACTGCATCATAGGTTACATCCTGTACACGAGCATCTTCAACGATACCATTTTCATCAAAATATGCCCATTGATAACGTGAGAAAGCACCACGAACACCATACATTTCAAGACCTCTAAAGAAGTTTCTAATACGTGATGTCTGGCTTGTTCTAGCAAAGTAAACTTCAACTGCACTGAGTGGATCAGCTTCTGTGTTCGTACCTGTACCAAATTCACGTGTCAAATATGCTGGATTTGCTTTAATGACATACATGAGTGCTGCAAGTTCATCGGTATCATAAGCTGCATCTGTTCCAACAAAAACATCGGATAACTTGTCATAGCCTTGTTCACCATAGACTTCGTCCATGTAGGTTCTAAATGCAGTTGCCATCGTTGCACCAGTCTTCGTTGGTAAATCGCTTAAAATGTCAAGAATGTTTTCAGTGTGTGCTTTGGTAACGGTACGTGTTGTACCATCTGCATTGGCAACCAATACATCAACATCCATATTATCGGGTGTGACTTTTTCAACGGTAAATGTACCCGCATAAGTTGTAGCATCAAATGTTGGTGATGCAACATCTAGAATGTCTTGTACCCAGTCAATACGCATGAGGAACATCTGTTCGATTTCACCAAAACCATCAAAGTAAGGTGTATAGTAGATTCCACCATTTGCAGATGTCATGGATGCTCTAACTGAAGGATTTTCTTGTAAGAATCTGCTTAAATTAGGCATATAACCAAGATATTTAGATAGATCAACAAAGTTTCCTGTTACACCATATTCAGATAGATCTGCAGCGGTGCTGTTGATCACGTCTGCACCAGCAAAACCAGTGGTTGCATAGGTGTCAAATTGATCATTGGTGTTACCTGATTGTTTGACATCAACAAAATCAATATTGAGGAGTTCACCAATTGTTTCCCAAACGGGCATTAGACTACCATCACTATAGGTTTTGCCATTGAGTGCATGATAAGGATCGCCTTCTTGGAATAAGATACCACGACCTTCATAGTTGATTGCTGTATTAACCGTTACTTCATCTTCTGATTCCAATAAGAAGTTGCTTACTGAAATATCAAAGGTTGTGGTCTTTCCACCAAATGCTACGGTAATAACTTTCTTACCATAGACTGTCGAACTGAAGCCGCTGAATACAGGTTCGTTATCTTCAAGAACGCGTGTTGTGCCATCACTGTAGAGTGCGTTAATGACGATACCATCCTTGCTAAATGTTCCACCAATACCATACATGGTTTGATAGGGCAATTTAGCAACCTGAAGTGCCAAGAGAGTTACAGGAGCTTCTGGATCACTGACAACAATTGTAAAGGTTGCTGTCTTTCCACCTGATGTAACCGTTATGGTTTGTGCACCTGATTGGTCACCATTAAAACCAGAAATGGTGTAATCAGCTGTGGTTAAGATCGCTGTTGAACCGTCTGAATAGAATGCTGTAACTTGCAGACCCGTTAAATCAAGTTCATCTGAACCAAGCTCATAAGTTGCTTGTGTTGGCGCAGATTCAATTGCTATTGCAACGAGTGTCTTTTCAGGTACTTCAGTTTCTTCACCACCATCGATACATCCGACTAAAGCAATGAGTGATAACAACATAATCATCACTGCAAAAACTTTCTTCATACTTTCTTTCCTCCACTTTCTTTTTTATTCTTTAACCCCACCCACATTGACACCTTTTGCAAAGTATTTTTGCAAGTAAGGATAGACAATGATTATGGGGATAATAGACATGACAATCATCGCATACATGTAACTGTAAGGCGAATAAGGTAAATCTGTTATGGACGCATTCTCATCAGTTAGAAAATCGGTTAGATAGCGTCTTAAGAAAACCTGCAGGGGATGCTCATTGTTGTTGTTAACCAAGATTAAATTCCAGAAATATCCATTCCATCTGGAAAGTGCATAAAATAATGTAACTGTTGCAAGTGCTGATTTACTCATGGGTAGATATACATTAGTGAGCACTTGAAATTCATTCGCACCATCAACAATTGCTGCTTCTTCAATTTCCTTGGACACACCACTAAAGTAATTTCTTAACAAGATGACATTGAACGCTTGAACACCAAATCCGTAGACGATCCCCCATCTAAAATCGACACCAAACATTCGATAATTGAGGAAGGTAGGAATCAAACCTGCA
>Ga0265293_10007821_pt1 | contig 16243 bp, 19 predicted proteins | sample Munlanlewell138R_FD_192505 | JGI IMG/M metagenome (GOLD analysis project Ga0265293, IMG submission 192505) | Leachate microbial communities from a municipal landfill in Southern Ontario, Canada - Leachate well 138R | ecosystem: Engineered > Solid waste > Landfill > Unclassified | place: Canada...
CGTTCGATATCCATTGAGTCAAGTACCTGCTTGGACATTTCCCGGTCTGCCAGGCCTCCGCAGCGCTGAATCAGGCGATCGGCCAGGGTGGATTTTCCATGATCAATGTGGGCAATAATCGAAAAATTGCGTATATGTTGCATATAAGGCTGAATTAAAGTTTTTGTATGGGACTCATAAAAAAAGGGCGCGATGCGCCCTTTTAGCGTATGTCGTATTGTAGCCTTATTTTGACGGCGTTACAGGCACCCACTGGGTTAAATTTTCACGTCGGATCAATAAAGCGGCCGCTTTGTCTTTAGGCAGCTTGTCAACCGTCTCTTCAAACTGCTTGACATCCTTGATGTCCTGATCATTGACAGCAAGAATAATATCGTCAGTGCGCAGGCCGGCAGACTGTCCCGGACCATCCACTTCGGTAATCTGGACCCCGCCCTTGATACGCAGCTTGGTCATGGTTTCCTGGGATAAATTACCCACGACCAGCCCCAAACGATCAGCCTTGACGGACTTGTCTGCTTCGGCCTGGCTGGCGGCAAGCTCATCGGCCGGACTCGAAGGGACTTCACCCACGGTGATTTTCAGGTTTTGTTTCTTGCCACGACGCCATACTTCGATATTCGATTCGGTATCGGGTTTTGTCTGGCCCACAATACGAGGAAGGTCTGACCATTTCTTGACTTCTGAACCGTCAAATCCAATGATCACGTCACCGGCCTGGATACCCGCCTTGTCAGCAGGACCACCTTGCTCTACGTTGCTAACCAGTGCCCCTGAAGCGTTTGCAAGCCCCAAAGCCTTGGCAACTTCATCGGCCACCTCACCGATTTGCACTCCGATACGACCGCGGGTGACCTTACCATTTTCCTTAAGCTGATCAACCACCTGCATGGCTTCATCAATAGGAATAGACAGGGAAATACCCATAAATCCACCACTTTGGGAAATGATTTGCGAATTCACGCCCACCACCTCTCCGTTCAGGTTAATCAAGGGACCACCCGAGTTACCGGGATTAACCGCCACGTCAGTCTGAATAAAAGGCAGGTACTCACCCGTATCCCGATTGATGGCACTGACAATACCCGAGGTTACCGTGGAATCCAGTCCGAATGGAGAACCGATCGCCAGTACCCACTGACCTTTTTTCAGGGTATCTGAATCGCCAATTTTAAGAGTTGGCAATTTTCCATCACTGTCGATTTTAAGCAAGGCGATATCGGTACGTTGATCGGACCCGATGACCTTGGCGGTATACTCCTTGCCATTGTTCAGGGTAACCAGGATTTTTGAAGCACCCGAAATAACATGGTTATTCGTAATAATATAACCATCATCGGAAATGATGAAACCGGAACCTACGCCACGCGGCACGGTTCTTTCAGGCTGCTCATTACCACGCTGGCGAGGTTGCGGCGTGGCCCGTGGTGGCATGAAATCGGGACCGAAGAAAAAGCGGAACAATTCAGAGGGATCACCACCATATGGATCGTAGCCACCCCGGGCACGGGTTGAGACGGTTTCCATGGTTCGGATATTGACGACCGCATTTTCTGTCTGGTCAACAATAGCGGTGAAATCGGGCAACCCGACAATACTTGCGGATACATTTGCATTTTGCACATCCTGGGCATTGGCAACATCACCACCAACATAAGAAAGCCCAGCATAAGCAGCACTCAGCCCAATCACGGTATACAGTACACTGCGTTTCAATTTATTATGTAATATTTTTTTCATGAGAATCCCTTTCCTAATTCAATTTGGATGATACGGGTGGAATAAATTTAGCCGAAACCGCCATTTCTTCAAGTGTATCCATGGGCACTGCACCAATCACGGTTACCCAATAATCATCCACGCGTTGACGAAAAACATTCAGGGAACCTACTTGTACTGCACCATGAGCCTGCAACGTTTTTTCCGCTTCTGTCACTTTTTGCACAAAAACGGAAATTGAAGAAAGGCCGTCTGAAAGAATTAGGTGCTTAACTCGCTGATTAGTTCCTTTCGGTCGAATAATACTTAATATCGGCACGTACCCCTGAGGGGCACGCAGCTTCCAGCCTTCGCGGGCGAAATCAACTGAAACAAGTTCTTCTTTTTCGACAACCCAATCATTAAGTTTGTAGCCCGATTGCAGCAAGGCGGTATCAACATCCTTACCCATGACCAAACCGGTAAAAGTGATCTGCTCTACCACTTTGTTATCAAGACCGACAGTTTGAGACCTTAATAACAATTTTGTTTTGACATCAACACACAAACGATAACCATAACGATCCAGGGTGCGCGGAGCCAATTCCAGCTGCTGGCACTCGTAACCGGCAACCCTCTCTTTTTTGCCACTAAGCGTGGCAGTGTAGTACTGGTTTAAATGTGTAGCTTCGGTTTGCAAAAAAGCCGGGAAGCGGTCTTTACGGGCCGGCGTCAAAACAATTTTCTTTTGTTCCGGCATAAGGCATTGCACAACGTCATTGGTCCGCAAATACTCCTGAGGATCACCATCAAGCAACTCAAGCCGCTCTTTGACACCTTCGCCATCAACAATATGCGTGACACGTGAAGACATGATCTGCTCGCCTTGCTGATAAGTGAAAACACCACTGTAGTCATTGCTGACCGATGCTTTCTGCACTTGCTCAAGAAATGCGACCAGATCATTGCCCACCAGGGGAGTGGCCGTTTGGGCCATGACAGGTGTCGCAAAAACCGCCCCGAGAAGAACCAGTGACAGCCATTTTGTTTTTGCTTTCCCTGCAACCTTGCTGGATGAATAATGCAACATTAGCGATTAGCTCCGTACTCGTAGGAAACCAGGTGTACGGGACGCGCACCCACCATTTGACGATGGGCATGAATATAATCGTTGTAATCCCGGTTCAGTTCGGTACTGGGTGAGGTTTGCGATGCCACCACGGGTGCGGATACGGGTGGTGCCACCTCATCTTCAGCCATAAATGGCTGAACCACCCACACCACCGATGCCACGGCTGCTGCCACTGCCAGTCCAGACAAACCCTGGCGCAAGCCAAGACGGCGCGCCGGAGCCACGGGTAGCGGCTCGGCATCAATGGCCTTGCTTACCCGTGCATAGAACAGGTCGGAGGGTTTGATGGCCAGCTCATCGCTGCGCATGACATCACCAATCAGGTGATAAGTGTCCCATACTTGCCTGCCATAGGAATTATCCAGGTTTTCCAGGTCAAAACTGATATCTTCACCGTCAATAAGCGCCGATATGGACTCATCCCAATCAAGTGACTGCGATTCATTTAATGTTGAATGTGTTGTGTTCATGTATCAGCTCCTTACCAGCGACGATCGTTATCCTGGCCTAAAACAGGCTTGAGTCGGGTAGCAATCGCTTCCCTGGCTCTGAAAATCCTGGATCTTACGGTTCCAATGGGGCACTCCATGGTTTGTGCAATTTCCTCATAGCTCAAACCTTCTATTTCGCGCAGTACAATGGCCGTCCGCAAATCTTCGGGCAGATCTTCAATAGCCTTATTGACGGTATGGGCAATTTCACTGGAAACCATACGCGACTCAGGTGTATCAATGTCTATAAGATTGTCTGATTGCGAAAAAGTTTCGCCCTCTTTCGTTTCAAAGGTATCTGACACCAGCATTTTTCGCTGGTTGGATGAGAGCCAGTTACGGGCAGTATTAATGGCAATCCGATATAACCAGGTGTAAAAAGCGCTTTCTCCGCGAAACTGGGGCAAGGCGCGATAGGCCTTGATAAACGTTTCCTGGGCAATATCTTCGACTTCAGCCTGGTTATTGAGCATACGTGAAAGCAAACGCATGATTTTTCGCTGGTATTTAAGCACCAGTAAATCAAATGCCCGTTTATCGCCTTTCTGCACACGGGCAACAAGCTCTGCATCGACGTCACGATCACTCATGGCGCCTCCTGTTGAAGGGACCGGTTCCAGCGCATCGCGTGGCAAAGGACCCTAAGTTTACGCCAACCCGTTTTACCAACGGTAAATGGCCAGATGGTGATCAGTTTTCCTGACATTTGCTGATTAAATGGATTTTCAAGCTGCAGGGTAAGCCAGAAAGGTCCCTGCCAGAATTGTCGCAAGACCAGACGCTGTTGTGAGCCATTACCGGAAAGCTCCCATGGCTGGGTTGCATGGATCTTAAGAAAAGATGGAGCAGTCTGTGAGGATTGAACATGAGCCAGAAAAATGGCAGCAAGCCCAAGACCCAAAGAAAATCCGGCAAGACATGCCGTTGCCACAAACAACATGCATGCCTTGCAATAACATTCAAACCTGCCTGGCCGTATTTCAAGCAAAAACGACCAATGAAGATTCAAGTGTGAAGATGACAAATTAAGCCCGTTTCACAACCATTGAACCGTTTGTACCACCAAAACCAAACGAATTGGACAGCGCATATTCTATTTTCATTTCACGAGCCTGGTTGGCGCAGTAATCAAGGTCACAACCGGGATCCTGATTGAAAATATTAATGGTTGGAGGGGAAATCTGATGATGAACCGCCAGTGTCGTGAATACGGCCTCGATACCACCCGCCGCACCCAGCAAGTGCCCGGTCATGGACTTGGTGGAGTTGACCACGGTTTTATAGGCATGGTCACCCAAAGCCAGTTTAAGCGCATTGGTCTCGTTTTGATCGCCCAGCGGTGTTGATGTACCGTGTGCATTCACATAATCAACCTGATCAGGATTGATTTTTGCATTGTTCAGGGCATTCAGAATGCCACGACGCGGGCCATCGCTATCGGGAGCGGTAATATGGTGTGCATCAGAGCTCATGCCATAGCCGGTAAACTCGCCATAGATGCGGGCACCGCGTTTTTTGGCATGTTCGTATTCTTCAAGCACCAGTACGCCAGCACCTTCACCCAACACAAAACCGTCACGATCTGTGTCCCAGGGACGTGAGGCGGTTTCAGGGTCGTCGTTACGGGTTGAAAGTGCGCGCATGGCGGCAAAGCCGCCAATACCCAGCGGTGAAACGGTTGCTTCAGCGCCACCGGCAATCATCACATCGGCATCACCGTATTCGATCAGGCGGGCTGCGTCACCAATGGAATGCAGACCGGTTGTACAGGCAGAAACCACTGCGTAGCTGGGACCTTTCAGGCCCAGCATAATGGTAAGGTGGCCTGAAATAAGGTTAATAAGTGAAGCCGGTACAAAGAATGGGGAAATACGGCGTGGACCTTTGGCCAGGTATTCGGTTTGCGTTTCTTCAATACGGTGAAGGCCACCAATACCCGAACTGACAATCACACCGATTCGTTCGGCATTTTCTTCAGTGACTTCAAGCCCGGAATCGCGCCAGGCATCGATACTGGCCGCAATACCGTAATGGATGAAGGTATCCATTTGTTTGCCTTCTTTGGCAGACATGTATTGGGTCAGGTCAAAATCCTTAACCTCACCGGCAATCTGTGAATTGAAGCCCGAAGCGTCAAATCGGGTAATACGACCGATTCCGGAACGTCCGTTGATAATATTATCCCAGGCTGTATCAATTGAATTTCCTACCGGGGAAACAATACCCAAGCCAGTAATTACGACACGTCTTTTCACAGAAGACTCCTACCTTAATTTATATTTAAATGAATCGAATGATTGCCTTGGCATAATGCCATAAACAAAAAAACGCTTGGGAAAAGCATAATGCAATATAGCCTGAAAACCTTCAGACTACTGACACAACGCTTTCCCAAGCGCTTTTGCATCAACCGGCCATTGACCCGCAAAGGATCAATGGCTGGAACGGCTACATTAAGCTTTATTCTTGTTAATGTACTCAACAGCTTGCAGAACTGTTGTGATTTTTTCTGCTTCTTCGTCTGGAATCTCTGTTTCGAACTCGTCTTCCAGAGCCATTACCAGCTCAACCATATCCAGTGAATCGGCACCTAGGTCGTCAAGAAAAGAAGACTCGTTTTTGATTTCAGCTTCATTAACGCCAAGCTGTTCTGCGACAATCTTCTTGACGCGTTGTTCGATGCTATCCATTTAACTCTCCAAAGGGAATGAATCCCGCGAATTATAGCCAACTGCTTATAAAATGCAAAAGGCTGTTGTGACAAAAAAAATTATTTTAGCAAATAAGTATTAAAAACTTATAAAACCAAAATACCATCCAAAAAGTTAAAATGCGTGTACTGCCAACTGTGCATTTTATTAAAAATTAATCTTTTGTCCTTAAAAAAAGACAAACAGGGCAAATAAATTATTTTCAATGCCCCTTAACGTGCCGGAAATACAGCACTACTGCATATACATTCCGCCATTTACATGCAGGGTTGTACCGGTAATGTAAGCAGCCGCAGGGCTAGCCAGAAACGCCACTGCATTGGCCACATCTTCGGGCTGGCCAAGACGGCCCAGGGGAATCTGGCTTAGCAATGCTGTGGTTTGCGACTCACCCAGGGCACGCGTCATATCGGTATCGATAAAGCCGGGCGCCACACAATTAACGGTAATGTTGCGACTGCCAAGCTCACGGGCCAGTGCCCTGCTCATGCCGGCAACGCCTGCTTTGGCGGCAGCATAATTGGCCTGTCCAGGGTTGCCACTTGAACCAACCACCGACGTTACATTAATGATACGGCCCGAACGTGCTTTCATCATGACCTTGAGAACGCCACGTGACATGCGGAAAACCGAACCCAGATTGGTATCCATGACCGCAGACCAGTCTTCATCTTTCATGCGCATGGCCAGGCCATCGCGCGTAATACCTGCATTATTGACCAGGATATGGGGTGCCCCCTCTTTGGCCAGTTCTGCAAGCAAGGCATCGCAGGAAGCGGCATCGGTAACATCAAGCACCACGCCCCTGCCACCAAAGCCGGCCAAATCGGCGCTAATTCCTTGCGCACCGGACTCTGAGGTTGCTGTCCCAATAACGGTGGCACCACGCTTGGCCAGCTCTAGCGCAATGGCCTTGCCCAGCCCACGTGTTGCACCGGTAACCAGGGCAACCTGACCACTTAACTCTTTTACTTCAGACATTGTTATTCCTTATCCCTTCAAGGTTTCCAGGGCTGCCTGCAAGGACGCGGGATCATAAATGGAGATCCCTGTCATTTCAGGCTCGATTCGTTTAACCAGGCCACTTAACACCTTGCCAGGACCACATTCAACAACATGGGTCACGCCCTGCTGTTTCATGGCACGGATGGTCTCAACCCAACGCACTGGATGCCAGGCCTGGCGCACGAGCGCGTCACGAATGGCTTCTGGTGTTGCAGCCACCGCCACATCAACGTTATTGATCACATCAACGCAAGGCATCGCAATTGTAATGCCTGACAGCGCTTTTTCCAAAACACTGGCGGCTGGCTTGAGCAGGCTGGAATGAAAAGGCGCGGAAACAGGCAACGGCAGGGCACGTTTGGCACCCGCCTGTTTGGCCAGGTCGCAGGCACGTTCTACCGCACCCTTATGACCGGCAATAACAACCTGGGCGGGCGCATTGAAATTAACCGCTTCCACCACTTCAGACTGCGCCGCCTCGGCACAAACCTGACGCACGGTATCATCATCAAGACCAAGGATAGCTGCCATACCACCCGTTCCCACCGGAACGGCAGCCTGCATGGCATCAGCCCTTATCCTTACCAAACGCACGGCATCCTCAAGCGAGAATGAACCTGCCGCCGCCAATGCGGAATACTCACCCAGACTGTGACCAGCCATTAACGCCGGCTGTGGGCCTGCCGCCTGCACGTATGCCTGATAAATGGCATAGCTGGCAGCCAGCATGACAGGCTGGGTATTAGTGGTTAAATTAAGCTGTTCAGCCGGACCTTCGGCAATCAATGCTGCCAGATCCTGGCCAAGCGCTACCGAGGCACGTTCGATAATTTGCGTGACGACCTGGTTTTCTGCCCAGCTATTAAGCATGCCTACGGTTTGTGAACCCTGGCCCGGAAATACAAAAGCAATTTTCATGTTGGTTTGTCTCTTGAAATTAGTTTACAGGCGCACCAGGGCAGAACCCCAGGTAAAACCACCGCCAACGCCTTGCATCAGCACGCAGTCACCCGACTTGAGGCGACCATCTTTACGAGCGGCATCAAAAGCCAGCGGTACACTGGCTGCCGAGGTATTGGCATGCTCGGCAACGGTTGCCACGATTTTTTCAGCGGGCAGGCCCAATTTACGTCCAAGATAATTGATAATGCGGATATTGGCCTGATGGGGAACCATCCAATCTATGGCATCCAGAGATACTCCCGCTTTCTCACAAACCTGACGCGCCGATTTTTCAAGCACGGTTACAGCCTGCTTGAACACAGCCTGGCCATCCATACGCAGGAAGGGATCACCGGTTACCACCCCGTTTTCTATACGCCCGGGGGTATTTAATATCGTATTAAGGGAACCGTCGGCATTAAGCTGGGTGGCAAGAATGCCAGGTTCTTCGGAGGCCTGAAGCAACATGGCACCGGCACCATCACCAAACAGTACGCAGGTACCGCGGTCATTCCAGTCTAAAATACGGGAAAAGGTTTCTGCACCTATCACCAGTGCGCATTTGGCATTGTTCGCCTTGATGAAGCTGTCTGCCGTTGCCAGTGCATAAACAAAACCGCTACATACTGCCTGCACGTCAAAAGCTGCACCGCCCTTGATACCCAGGCGGGATTGTACGATACAAGCCGTGCTTGGAAAGATGAAATCGGGCGTGGAGGTGGCAACAATAATCAGATCAATGTCAGCAGCATCGATACCGGCATCTTCAATGGCACGCTTGGCGGCAATGACAGCCAGATCACTGGTTTTTTCATTATCACTGGCCAGATGACGCTGGCTGATACCGGTCCGGGTCACAATCCATTCATCGGATGTTTCTATGCCTTTTTCTGCCAGCTTGGCGGCCAACTGGTCGTTAGTAACACAGTTTTCCGGCAAATAACTGCCTGAACCTATAATTTTTGCAAAACTCATGACCAACTCCTTGGGCCATGCCTGGATTGAAGGAGCAGGCACAGCGTTTTATATTTTTTATTTCTGTTCGGTGGTACTTTCAGCATTATCCCGGTCTATTCTTTGCGTCATCTGGGTGACTGCCGTTGCGGTTTTCTCTAGCAACCCCCTGACAACTGCACCACGGGCCCGCTCAATGGCCTTGGTATAAGCAAAAACATCTGCCGAACCGTGACTTTTGAAGACAATACCGCGTAAACCCAACAGGGCAGCACCATTATAGTTGCGATTATCAACACGATCACGGAAACGGCTTAGCACCGGCCGGGCAACCATACCTGCCGCCATTGTAAGATAATTTCGGGTAAATTCCTGTTTTAACATGGTACCGATCATTTTGGCCAAGCCTTCAAGCGACTTCAGGACCACATTACCCACAAAGCCGTCACACACCACAATATTGGTGGTTCCCTTGAAAATGTCATCGCCTTCAACGTTGCCATAAAAATTCAGGCCGCTACAGTGCAGCAGGGCCGATGCTTCTTTGACAACCTCATTGCCTTTGATGGCTTCTTCACCAATATTAAGCAAACCAACTGTTGGCTTCTGGATATTGTCGATCGCTTCGCACAGCGCCACACCCATGATGGCGAACTCCAGCAAGTGCTGGGCCGAACAATCGACATTGGCACCCAGATCCAGCATGGTGGTAGCCCCACCTTTCTGGTTGGGTATGGCAGTGGCAATGGCAGGCCTGTCAATGCCTTCCATGGTTTTTAACACATACCGTGAAATAGCCATTAAAGCACCGGTATTACCTGCCGAAACAAGCGCGTCTGCCCTTTTCTCTTTGACCAGGTTGACGCCAACCCGCATGGAAGAGTCTTTTTTACGACGCAAAGCGACCTCAACCGGATCATCCATCGCCACCACTTCAGAAGCGGGAACAATTTCAAAACGGCTGAGGTCGCCTGGATTTGCTTGCCTGAGAGCCTGTTCAATTTGTTCAGGAACGCCGGTTAACAGAAAATGCGTGTCAGGATACTGCCGTGCAATCTGCACAGCAGCAGGAACAGTCACGGGCAGACCGACATCACCGCCCATGCAATCTATAGCAATACGTACCACGATAGTAATAAACAGGCCACGCTTGACAACAGCGCGGCCATATTCTCAACTTAACCGATTATTCGTCGTTTTTTGTTTTCAGAACTTTACGGCCACGATAGATGCCGTTAGGACTGATATGGTGACGCAGGTGCAATTCGCCAGTTGTTGACTCGATTGCTGTAGCAGGTGAGCTCAAAGAATCGTGTGAACGGCGCATATTGCGTCTTGAAGGTGACTTTTTGTTTTGTTGAACAGCCATGATGACTCCAAAAAATGTTGTATTAAATAAGGTAATACAAACTAAAAACTATAAACTGTAAAAATTACCGCTTTTTGAGCTGTTCCAGCACCGCGAATGGCGAAGAAGGCTTTTCGAGCTCATCATCGGGCAGCGCCGCCTGTGAAGGACAACTCTCGTGCCGTGGCACGTAGGGCAGACTTAAAATTAAATCGTCCTCAACCAAATCGAGCACACTCATGTGCCGGGAAGAAAGGATTTTCTCGTCGAGAGATTCCTCTATTTCGCCCGATTCAGTCAAATCACTGTGAAGATCGGCCTCGGAAGTAACCAATTCCAGCACCGACTCATTATTTACATCAAACCTGAATAAACCAAGACAACGCTGGCAGACAAGCTGCGGACTGGCCTGCACATGCAAACGCAACAACCGTTTGCCACGCGCATCTTTTTCACCTTTCAGTGACCAGACAACCATACCGCTTTCATCTGTTAATTGCTCGGGCAAATCTTGTGTAAGCCTTAAAAAGGCACCTAAAGGTGTCTTGCCGTTTACCTCACCGGCGCGGCGCACAAAATCAAGGGAATCAATAAAAAGACCCTTGCCTGAACCCACCTGACTTTTCGCCGCCAGGCTTTCAGCTTGGCTTTTTTCAGCCTGGCCTTTTTCGTTACTCATATCCCTGCCCGTTCCTTATTCCCTGCATTTCTTTATTCAAGGTTTGCACAAATATCGGAAAACATAGGATAATAACCCGTTATTTATCATTTGGTCAATTAAAACAATGACAAACCGTGTTTCCCGTCTTATTCTTGCGTCATCTTCCCGCTACCGAAAAGAAATGCTGGAGAGATTCCGCCTCCCGTTTGAAGCGATCTCCCCTGACATTGACGAAACCCCGCATCCGGGCGAAACACCCGCCCGGCTAGCCTTGCGGCTTTCAGTCGAAAAAGCGCTGGCCATTGCAGCCAACCACCCAAACAGCATCATTATTGGCTCAGACCAGGTCGCCACACTTGATGGCTCGCCCATTGGCAAACCCGGCAACTTTGACGCCGCCAAAAAACAACTGCAGGCACTGTCTGGCCATTGCGTGGAATTTCATAGCGCACTGGCCGTTACCGATGGCAGCAGAACCGAATCGGCCGACATCATTACGCGATGTTATTTCAGGCAACTTAGCGATGCTGAAATTGTACACTACCTTGAAATTGAAAAACCCTTTGACACCGCCGGCAGCGCAAAAGCCGAAGGATTAGGCATCACCCTGATGGAAAAAATGGAAAGCGACGACCCGACCTCTATTATCGGCCTGCCTTTAATTACCCTGTCCCGGATGCTCCGCTCATTTGGCATTAACCCCACCCTGTCTGCCCAGGAAAACCCGCACCATGACTAAAACCCTGCACCTGATACCCGTTGGCCTGGGCGAGGCCCCCACTTCTTCGTGGCTGCCTGCCGATGCCCAGGCACTGGCTTCGCGCCTTACCTGTTATATTGCTGAAAACGCCAAAACCGCCCGCGCTTTCCTGAAACTGATAGGCACCCAAAGCCCCCTGCAGGAAATCACCATTCATACGCTTGGCGCAAAAACAAGCGCGGGCGAAATCAACCAATGGCTGAATGATGCCGGCCCAAACAGCGAAATCGGCCTGGTATCCGAGGCCGGCTGCCCTGCTGTTGCCGACCCGGGCGCCAAGGTTGTCATGGCTGCCCATAAAATGGGCATTCGCGTCATTCCATGGGTCGGACCTTCTTCTATCTTGCTGGGCTTAATGGCCAGCGGCCTTGACGGACAACGTTTTACTTTTCATGGTTACGCCCCCGTTAACCCAACCGAACGCGGTAAACAACTGAAAGCCTGGGAAGCCCAATCAGCCAAACTGCAACAAACCCAGCTATTTATAGAAACCCCCTATCGCAATGCGGCCATGTTTGAGTCTTTGCTTAACGCACTGCGACCCGACACCCGCCTGTGTATTGCACGCTCTGTCACCACCCAGGAAGAATGGATCAAGACCAAAACCATTGCGCAATGGAAAGCCGGCCCGGCACCCGAGCTGGATAAAAAACCCACCCTCTTCCTGTTTTTGGCCAGTTAATGGCGTAACCGGCTAGCTGTCTTCCTGCGCGGCCAAGTCCATTAAAATCGCAGCCGTTTGGAGGTCGGGCTGGCCATCATAGCGCTGCGGGCGGTAGTGCATCTGAAACGCCTGCAGCACCCGGCGAGTTGTCGCTTCAGTCTCAGGCCCAAATTCCACCTCATAACCAATACGCCGCAATTTTTCCTGAAACCACAGCAAATCCGGCACACCCTCCACCGCCAAGCGGGCCTCGTATTGCCGGACACGGTTTTCATCATACCAGCGCCCTATGCCCTGCCTGGCCAACGCTTCCCAGGGAAACACAGGACCAGGATCAATTTTACGCTGCGGAGCAATATCACTATGACCCACAATATGCTTTGCCCTGACCTGATGGCGCTGCGCCAGATCACGTAACAAGGCCGCCAGCAACGCTACCTGTTCGGGCGAATAGGCATCCCACTGCGTTTTTTGCTCGTCCAATGGCCCAAGATTGACCACCTCAATACCAATTGACATGGCATTAAGATTTTTATAGCCATACCACTGGCTGATACCGGCATGCCAGGCCCGGCGATTTTCATCCACCAGACGATACAACACGGGATGCCTTCCAGCTGTTAGCAGATAATGGGCACTAACCCTGTTTTGGGTAAGAATCCGCAATGAATCGGCATTGTTTTCAGAGGTGTAATGCAAAACGATAAAACGAACCCGACTGTCCTGTGCCAACGCGACAAAAGATTCATTTACCGGGTAGTCAGACCGTGAACAAGCCAGCAGCATTAACAGGCCAAATATACCTGACAAGCACCGAAGCCATCTGGCCGCCAAATACATTAAATCTGTTCGCAACATGGCCACGCCCTTCCCTCATGCAAGTATGTCTTTATGACCCGGAAGGCCGACCAGGGCCTTGCGCATTTCCCACCGAATCGACAATGGCCTGCACCTTGCGGCGTACCATTAGCGCATTTACCACACGCCAAAGCAGCAGAAAAGCCATCAGCAGCGTAAACACAACGGGCGCCACCAGGCTTTGCCCTTCTTCGAGCATTTTCCAGAAATGAATAATAACCAGTATGCCCACCCCATACACGGCACGATGCAAACGCTGCCAATTACGTCCCAGTTTGCGAATGGACTTCTGGCGAGAGGTGGCCGCCAGCACGCACATGATGGCAAAAGACAATATGCCCAGCAGAATATATGGGCGATCGGACAGGTCCTGGAGCATGAACGAAAAACTGAGTTTGCGATCTAGCCAGAGCCAGGCAATCATGTGCAAAAAAGCATAAAAGAATGCGTACAAACCCAGCGTTCTGCGCCAGCGCAGCAGGGCCGGCTGCCCCAGAATTTGACGAATGGGCGTGACAGCCAACGCAAGACACAACATGCCCAAGGCCCATTGCCCGCTGGAACGGGCAAAAAACAAGGCGGGCTCAGCCGTCATGCCACCTATACTGTCCAGATAAAACCAGCGCATCACCGGCAACAAACCCAGCAAAAAAACAAAGGGCTGAACGCGGTCAATACTTTCGGCTTTCCAGGTTTTCATTTCGCTTCCTTACCAGGCTCAGGAAAGCGCCTGGCTTCCATTGGTTTTGCAATGCATTTGCAACAGGCCCGCAAGACTGGCAACATCATCAACAATACGGGTAGGCTTGCTTTCATTAAGCTCACGCAGGCTATGCGCACCATAAGTCACTGCAATACTTTCAACGCCGGCATTATGCGCCATCAGGATATCATGGGAGGTATCGCCAATCATGACCGTTTCTTCAGCCGGTATCGCCAGGGTTTCCATAAGTTCATTGAGCATTTGCGGATGGGGTTTACTGAATGTTTCATCAGCCGTGCGGGTGGCGGCAAAATAATGCCCCAGTTTTTTCTGCTCAAGCACCCTGTCCAGCCCAACCCTGCTTTTGCCAGTCGCCACGGCCATCGTGACCCCATTATCACGAAGCGCTTCGAACAGCGTAGAGATCCCGTCAAAAAGACATAAATCGGGATCACGGGTGAAATAATGAAACTTATAGCGTCGAATAAATTCAGGCAACTGTTCGGCCGTTAAGGTTGGCACCACCTTATAAAGGGCACTTTCCAGCGACAGGCCAATGACCCATCTAGCCTGCGCCGCAGGTGGCACTTCCAGACCCAGATCCCGACAGGCCGACTGTATGGCCTGCACGATAGACTGGGTAGAATCAATAACCGTTCCATCCCAATCAAATACAACCAATGAATACCGCATATTACGTTACCAACCTATAAAAGTTAAATCCGCTGTTCTTCCAATTGCCTCAGGACTTGCTGGCAAGCCACTGGCAACGGAGCCTCAAACTCCATGGTTTCACCACTAATGGGGTGTGGCACCTGAAGACGGTGCGCATGCAAAAACATGCGACTGAAACCATGACGTGCAAAATATTCCCGGACATCATCCTTGCCGTATTTCTCATCACCGACAATTGGAAAACCGCTGGCCGCCAAATGCACCCTGATTTGATGAGTCCGGCCGGTGCGCAATTCGGCACCCACCAGCGTATATTTCCCGAACCGTTGCACGCCAGTGATAATGGTATGGGCAAAGCGACCTTCCTTGTCGACCCGCACCCGGCGCTCCCCGCCCGGGGTAAGATATTTGGTGAGTGACAGCTTGACATGCTGCCGGTCATTGACCCAATCTCCGCACACCAGGGCAAGATATTGCTTGCGTCCACGCGATTCTCGCATAATTTCATGCAAGGCAACCAGCGCCGAGCGTTTTTTGGCAATCATGAGCAAACCCGATGTTTCCTTGTCCAGACGGTGCGCCAACTCCAGAAACCGGGCCTCAGGCCGGGCGGCACGCAGTTGTTCAATAACTCCGAATGAGACCCCGCTTCCTCCATGCACGGCCACACCGGCTGGTTTATCTATAACCAGCAGGGCGTCATCTTCATAAACCACAGGAAATTCGGCGCCCGGCACTTTGCGGGGTGCATCGGGTTCGGCCGTGCGCAAGGGTGGAATACGCACCTGGTCTCCCACTTGCAGGCGATACTCGGCCTGGATCCGGCCTTTGTTAACCCGCACCTGTCCACTGCGAATGGCTTTATAAAGATGGCTTTTCGGGACTCCTTTGCACACCCGGATCAGAAAATTATCGATGCGCTGATCGGCAGAATCGACATCAATCTCGACCACTCTTACAGAAAAAGATGAATTATTATCAGAAGTTTGTTTCCACATACACAAAAGAGCTCTATAATTCCCTCACCATATGAAGATCGGTGTGGGAAGATCGGGCGTAGAGAAGCTAAAAAGCTGTTTCCGCCAAATCGTTAAAATCACATTGTACTGCTACTATCAAACAGCCGTACCTGTATTTCTCACCCGCTTCAGAGTTACTGGTCACCAAGCAGGCAACGCTTACTGTTTTGTTATTAATGCGGCAGGAAAATCATCTGCCCACAAAAAAGCCTCTTAGCCTGTTTGCTGTACGAATGAATGAATAAAAAACGCCTAATTTTTATTCCAGACTGGCATCGTCTATGCGCCGTCTGGAATATACACAGAAGTTATTAAAAAATTGAATTTATCAATAAATATCAATTATCTGCAGACCGGGTCCTCTCCTGCTTTCAATCAAGGAACCACACCCGTCAATCAAGCGTATACATGCGCGGAGTACCTGCGCGCGTTCATTTTACCCTTTCATTCGCACCCAAGTAACTCTGTGGTTAATGCATACGATGTCCGTTGCATTAGTTAAACGGAGAATACCTTAAATGAAACGCATGTTATTTAATGCGACGCACCAAGAAGAACTACGCGTCGCGATTGTAGATGGGCAAAAACTCATCGACATCGACATCGAAACAGCAGGCCGGGA
>Ga0265293_10007822_pt1 | contig 16242 bp, 18 predicted proteins | sample Munlanlewell138R_FD_192505 | JGI IMG/M metagenome (GOLD analysis project Ga0265293, IMG submission 192505) | Leachate microbial communities from a municipal landfill in Southern Ontario, Canada - Leachate well 138R | ecosystem: Engineered > Solid waste > Landfill > Unclassified | place: Canada...
TGGAAAGGATACCGGACGACGACCTAGCCCTGGGCCTGGTCCTTATGGACCCACTGCTCATCCTGCTGCAATTCTGGCAGGGAGACGTGACCATGAGGGACGGCTATCAGCACCTGAGCCTGGAGCAGAGGCTGTTCCTGTGCGATGAGTCAGACCGGGTGCTATTGTGCACCGGGCGCAAGATTGGCAAGACCATGAGTCTGGAGCGCGACTTTGTCCAGATAGGCATGGTGCACCAGAAGCAGGGCACGCTGGACGAGGGGTTGTTCTTCACCCCGGCCCAGGCGCACATGAACCCTGTGCGCGACCGCATCTTCTCCAAGATATACCAGGAGCCCATCTTCCAAGAGATGGTGGCCCGCACCAGCAAGGGCAACCTCATCATGTCCAAGGGTGATGGCGTGGTGGAGTTCGTCACCGGGTTCAAGTGGCATTTACGCATCGAGGGACTGTCGGGCTCAGACGTGAACATGGTCGGCCTACGCAGCATGGTGATTATCGGTGACGAGATGGCCTTTGGTATCGACGCCTGTCACAAGTCACGGGTCAACACCGCGCTGCCAGGTTGCAGGTGGAAGTATTGCGGTGTGCCCAACGGGGTGCGCGGCACCCCATTCTGGAGGCTGGACCAGACCCCAGAGGGGCAGTATTGGTCCAGGCACAAGTACACACAGTACATCAATCCGATATTCGACCCGCAGTCGGAGAGGCGCAAGCTCGTCCAGGACCACGGAGGCGAGCACACGCAGTCGTATATCACCCAGGTGCTGGGCCAGTGGGGCGACGAGGCCATGTCGTCGTTCCCGCCGAGCACCATTGCCACGTACGACGACCGGCCTTACTTCCTGTACAACTGGAATGCGGACATGGGCAAGCACAACGCCGAGCGCGGCTACGTGCTGGACACCATAGCCAAGCAGGTGAGCACCGAGAACCGCGTGGTAATAGGCTGGGACTATGGCGTGTCGCCTGACCCTGCGGTTATAGTCATGTTCGTGGAGGACGACCCGGGTGTCTGGTATCTGAGGGCCATGTTCGTGCTGCGCCAGGTGACGTCGCCTCACCAGATTTCCTTCGTGGACCAGATTGCCGACAGGTTCAACGTCGCCTTTGTGGTGACAGACGAGGCCATCCTGGTCCAGCAGTTGGAGCACTCGGCTCGTTGGACATTATACGACGACATGGTAGGAACAGGCAACGTGCAGTGGGCCAACCTGAACGGTCGCATCGAGCTACTGGACAGCCGTGGCGAGGTGGTGTTGGACGAGCTAGGGAACACCATCCGCGAGCAGCGCAAGAAGTGGTCCACCGACGAGCTGCGCAACGCCATGATTCACGCCCGGGAGAAGTTGCAGTATCCTTACAAGGTCATGTTGCCCGAAGAGGACGACTACTTCCTGGCAGAGCTTCTGGGAACGACAGAGCGCAAGACGGTAGGCGGCTACACGCAGTACGTCACCGCCAAGATGACGGAGGGCAGCAAGTCGCCCGATGACCACCGGACAGACGCCTGCCGCTTCGCGATGCTTGGCATTTATAGCCTGCTAGGTGCCAGGGCCAAAGACCGACGCCCACCGTTCAGCGCCTACAGGGGTAAGCTGGGCTGGCGCGGTGGGCGTCAGGGCTGGCAGCCGCCCTGGGACCGAAACTAGTTTTCCTCGGTCAAGACGGCGTCTTCGTGCTCAAGGACCAGGACCGGCCTTTCCAGGGCGACCATCATGGCGTACAGGTCCCCAGTTAGCTCCTCCAGCGTATCGCCCCCTGGCGCTATCCCGCCCTCGGACCACAGCCTGATGTTCTCGTCGTCGTCGTAGTAGACCTCGTGGATGGCATAGCCCTGGAGGCTTCTAACGACCCGGTAATCCCACACCATGCTAGAGCGTCCTGCGGACCACGACCGCGAAGTCACCTTCGGGCAGCTCGGCCGTGGTGGTGGAGAACTTGGGCTTCTTCGTCTCGCGGTCGTACCAGCCCTCCTTGAGGGGCCTGGTCCTGGCGAATGCCGCCACGGCGGTCTGCCACTTCTTGGCCTCGTCCTTGCTCTCAAGGCCGCGCTTCATCCGCGACCGGCCCGGTTGCAGGTCGCCGAGGTACAGCCTGATTTCCTCAGCCCGGGACATGGTGGGCTCTGTGACGTCGTACCAGTCGTCGCCCAGGCCGGAGGCGCTATCAACCGGCACATCCTTCTGCGCGGCCCTCGTCTGCTTGCCCTTGGCTGTGACGTAGGCCATTGACCGCCTGTTGACCTCCTCGGCGTCCAGCGGCGGCTTGCACATCCGGCCGACGTTGGCGCACGCCTCCTGGTAGGTAGCCTTGGTCATCACCTTCTTGCGGGCGTCGATGATAGCCGCCAGTTCGTCGTTGTGCTGCGCCAGGGCTGCCAACTCGGACAGCGCGGCCTCGCCATGCCTCACCAGCAGCCCTCGTTCCTCTGCGATGTCCCTGAGGATGCGTTCGTAGCCCTCGGCCATGAGCCGCCGGTGCTCCGAGGTCACGAACGACTTTAACAGCTTCCCGTTCTCAGCGCCGCTAGTTATCTGGCCGCTGATTTGTGTTGCTCCCATTGTTCACCCTTTCCTTTCCCATCTTAGGGCCGCCCCTTTCAAGGCTGCTGCCCGTATCTCCGCCGGCAAGGCCAGAAACAGCTCCCTGGACTTGCCCAAGTACACCTCCGGGTCCATATCGACCCAGGAACAAAGCCAATCCAAAAAGTCACTTTCGCAGAAGGTTATGGCCTCTACCAGGTCCTCGATAAACTCCGCACTGGTCCGTTCGCTGCCCGACAGCACCTGAAGATGCCTGTACAAGATTCGGCACACGAATTGCCGCCAGGCATCAGCCGCCTTTAGTTCCGCTACCGCCGGTCTTAATCCGGTCAAAGTTTTCCGCATGTTCCTCGCTCATAACGCCCCGGTCTATTTGCAACCTTATGATCTCCCTTCTGTCAATCTGCCCGCCGTGCAACTGCATGTGGCAGTCGTGGCACAGGGCTATTATCGCCTCTGGCACGTCTACCTGCCTGCCGAACAGGTGGTGTCCATCACCGCCGTCCCTGACAACCCCCAGCAGGTGCAGGTGTCGCTGGCAGGTCCACCCATCCCGCCGCAGCGCTTCCCAAGTGGCCTCTGTCCGCCCCGTCATCGAAACATAGCCCTCAGGCTTATTATAGCACTGCGGTGCATTCCTTGACAGTTGGTGGTCTTTGTGATATAGTGGGTCTGTGCAGGGCACCGACAGGTCTGTACAGGAGTAGTTATGGCCGAAACGCTTGAAGGCGTCAGGATGTACGACAAGGACCGGCGCATTGCCGGTTACGACCCCACCTTTAGCCGCTGGAGGGATGCGGCGGGCAGGTTCACGACCCGGGAGGATGCAGAGGCTATGCCGGTCTTTGGCGGCCGGTATATCGCCATCCCCAACCAGGCCAGGGCCAGCGAGGCGGCGGAGCAGTTAGAATACCTCATGGGTGGCCTGGACCCCCGCCAGTTGCGCATGGCGGAGAGGGCCACCGACCCCATGCCGGGCGCTATCCTGGCGATGATGCGCCTGGCCGAGTTCTACACCAGGACCGAGGGCGACGTGTTCCAGGCCCTGGAGTTGCCGCTGGACATTGCACTAAAGCCCCTGGAGTTTCAGTCGCCGGACAAGAGCTACCAGCGCGAGCTTGAGGAGCTGTACTCGGAGCGCAACATCGACGTCCACCAGTGGTTGTATTACATCTGGTTGTGCTCATCCATCTACGGCCAGGCATACCCCCTGGAGGTATGGGGCGACTCACCCGAGGCGACGCGCATCGTCCTGGTGCCGCCCAAGAACGTCGAGGTGGGCCGCTCGTTCAACCTGGGTGGTGGCCTGGGCATCATGCCACCGGATGGCTCGGACCAGTGGACCATGGACCTGGTGGAGTCCGCATTCCCCAAGATGGTCTACCAGCGTTATGTCGAGGACTGGAACGAGCAGGTGGCGCGTGGCAGCAACATCCTGATTCCTGAGGATTACTGTTTCCCTGTCAGGGAGAAGTCGCTGCCGTTCCAGCGCTACGCCGTCCCGCCGCTTGCCAGGGCGTCGCGGGCATTGTCTACCAGGCGCATCTTCGAGGAGATGCGGCGCGCCACGGTCGAGGGCCACAGGAACCAGTTGTGGCTGTTCCTTCTGGGGGACGCGGAGAACAGACCGCTGCCCGAAGAGGTGGAATACCTCAGCGACCAGGTGGAGGGCATGTACGGCGAGCGCACCGGCGTCCTGGTGTGGACCGGCGACCTGAAGGTGGAGGTTATCGCCCCGCAAGCACCCGATACCCTCATGGCAAACGAGACGTACGTGGGCCTGACCATGGAGGTCTTTCGCAAGCTGGGCGTCAGCCTCAAGGTGGTCAGCGGCGAACGTGGCCCCCTGGGTGGTGCCGGCGACACCGGTGACCTGGACATGGACATCGGCATCCTTCTGGAGCGCCTGACCTTCAAGGTGAACCAGATGTACCGCTGGGAGCGCAGGTTCAGGCGCAAGCTGGCGGAGAGGATGGGCGCTGCCGCCGTCAAGGCCGACAAGGACACCGTGGTGCGCTTTGGGCGCATCAACATGGAGGTCCGGCAGCAAATCAAGGAACGGCTGCTGCCCTCCTTCCAGGCAGGCCCGATGTCGGTGCAGACCTACTTGCAAGAGGCAGGCTACGACTACGAGGTCGAGCTGGAGCGCAAGAAGGACGGCAAGGAGGACAGGGAGCTGTTCGCGCCGCCCGCGTCCTTCGCCCAGACGGTGGTCAACCGCGAGGGTGCGGAGCTGAAACGTACCGAGCAGTCGCCGTCGCCCGGCCGTCCGCCCAACCAGAACAAGCAGGAGAAGCCCAGGGACGTGCTCAAGGCTTCGGCCCCCAGCTTCGACGCCTACGTGACCGAGGTGTATGACGCCTACGACGCCATGTCGGCCAGCGGTGACGTGCTGTCCTTTATAGCCCAGTTGAAGGACACCAACGCCCGCTGGATGATGGACTTTGCAGCGGATGGCTACGCCTCGTCCGGTGGTGCCTTCCAGGTGCCACGTGAGTGGGTGAACCAGGCTGTGGCGTTCGTCAACTCCTTCGCCGACGAGTTTGGCAACCGCCTGGCAGGCATCATTGGCGACCCCAACGCACTGGCCGACAGGCGCTGGAACGCCTACCTCTATCCGCAAGAAGGACGCCACCTGGCCTACATGTACGGCGTGCAGTGGGCCATGAGGGAACGTGGCGCGCTGGGCTGGAAGCGCATCCTGCACCCGGAGCTGTCATCGACGGGTCCATGTAAGGACTGCATTGCCGACTCGCGCCTGATGCACCCCATCGAGGAAGGGTTTTTCGAGTTCCATCCCCACGGCGTTTGCTCGGTTCAGGGGGTGGCATACTACACTTCACCGACCGAGATACCGATAGAGGTCCCCGTACCGCGCAAGGAGTTCGACCCAGGGCATATCCTGGAGTTCCTGAAGCAGATTGGTAAGTCCATTAGCAAGAAGGTGGAACAGATAGTCAGGAGGGTGAGGGGCTAGTGGGGGTTATCTACGTCCACGCCGACACGTCCGGACTGGATAGCTTCTGCTCTACGTGGTTATGTCTAAACCCGGCCCAGGCGCTGGCTACGGCAGGCTACGCCGTGCAGATTATGTCAGTTACGGACTTTGTCGCCAAGCGGCCACTGGATGAGCTTATCGTCGTGGAGCGGCTGTTGTGGGACGGGTGCGAGCCGTCCACGTTCGACTCCATGCCTAATGGTCCGGTGAAAAGCCTGCTGCTGGAGTTCGCCGGTCTACGGGTGCTGGAGACGATAGAGTACGCGCAGTCCAAGGGCTGCAAGGTCATCGCTGTCTTTGACGACCACTACGAGCAGTACCCGGAGCACGTCGAGTTCAACGGCATCCGCGACAAGTGGCTGCACGGCACCATTAGCGGCAGAGCCATGGGCTTCCTGCCCGCCGACGACTTCAGGAGGGGACTGAGCCTTGTCGATGCGGCCATGACACCTTCCCGGTATCTATGCGATTACTACGGGCGCTATGCCAGGAAGATGTATTATGTTCACAACAGGCCAACCTTCAGCTCGGCCCCCTGGTGGTCCGTGGTCAACACGGCCCCAAGGCCAGACGGCAAGCTGGTTCTTGGCTGGTCTGGCACAGCACAGCACTACCACACCTGGCTGGACAACAAGCACTTGCTAGGAGCACTCGTGGTACTGAGGGACGAGATTGTGCTGCGCGGTGTGATACCACCGGCCATCGCTCGTATTATAGACTCGTACGGCATCGAGCTGGAGGTCCTGCCCCCGGTGCCTATGGATAGGTTCCCCGATGTGGTAGCCACGTACGACGTAGGCATCTGCCCCTTGCAGGGCGAGTACGACCAGGGCCGCTCGTGGATTAAGTGGCTGGAGTGCTCGCTCATGGGCAAGCCCGTGGTGGCAAGCCGCCTGGCCGGTGTCTACGACGAGTGCCGTGGTGGCTACAGGGTCAAAGACGAGTCGGTGAAGGAGTGGGTCACGGCCCTGGAGTGGCTGACCAACGCGGACATGAGGCAGGTGAAGGCAGCGGAGGGTTTGTCCTGGGCCTGGGGGCAGGGCTGGGACGAGAACCTGGCCGAGCTGCTGCGGGTGTTCGTCGAGGTGCTTCATGATTGACGTCGTAGTGCCCATCTTTAACCAGTTCCAGCTTGTGGCTCAGTGCCTGGACGGCCTGAAGACCCAGTCGCATATCGGACGCATCATTCTGGTAGACGACGCGTCCACGGACATGCGCGTAGCTGACTACCTGGATGCGGTTTCTGTTGACCCACACCTGGACATTATGTTGGTCCGCCACAGTGCCAACGAGGGGTTTGTGGGCGCGGCAAACCACGGCATGGAGTACGTCAGCACCGAGTTCGCGGCCATTATCAATTCGGATACAGTGCCCGTAGGTGACACCGCGCTGTGGGCGCTGGCTTGGTCTATGCACAACCACGGGGCAAACGTTGGCGGTGCCAAGCTGCTGTTTGCCCCCGGGTCGCGGTATGGTGACCCGCTGCACATCCAGCACGCGGGCGTGGCCTTCAACCCGGATGGCTACCCCTATCATCCGTTCATGCACTTGCACCCCGGCACCAAGGCCGCCAACTATGCCAAGATGGTCACCGCGGTGACCGGCGCGGTCTTTGGCGTGCGGGTGGACGTGTGGCGCTCGCTGGACGGTTTCGACCAACTATTCGCGCCGGGTGTGTACGAGGACGTGGACTACTGCCTCCGTGCCGGCAAGGTGGTCTACGAGCCTGGCTCCGAGTGGCTGCACGTCATGCACGGCTCGCAGGTAGACGGGCACAACCTGTTCGACAACGAGACACGGAACATCGATAGGCTATTCAGGCGCTGGTCGCCCATCAAGTGCGATGAGGAGCTATACTTTGCTACCGAAAAGGCTGGTCTTTACCCTGACGCCGGGTAGGACGGGCACGATGTACCTGGCGAACGTGCTGAACACCGTCCAGGGTGTGTACGCCGAGCACGAACCAGAGCCTAACTTCGTGGACATTATGAGAAGTTCGGTGAATTACCCGCCGCTGGGCGTGGCCTGGTGGCGCGACGTGAAGCTGCCATACCTGAGCGAGTTGACGTGCGACATTTACGTCGAGACGGGCCACCTATTCGTGTGCGGTTTCGCCTCGCAGTTGGTGCAGTGCGGCGTCGTACCCGACGTGATTATCCTACGACGCCCACTGAGAGATGCAGCCCTGAGCAGGTGGAGAAAGAGGTCAATCCCAGCCAGGTCGCGTATGGGCCAACTGTACCTTCTAAAACCGAACGACAAGGGCACGATACTGCGCATCGACGACTGGCACGACTTGACAGATTACCAGCTATGCTACTGGTATTGCCTGGAGGTGGAGGCCAGGACCAGGCTCGACGCCCTGATGGTTTCGTCTCGTGGTGGCTTGGTGGCAGACACCACCATGCGTGACATAACATCAACCGAGGGGTTTCTATACCTGTTGAGGCAACTGTGCATAGCGCCGGTGCTGAGCGATAGGTACGAGGAGATATGCGCCATCAAGATGAACGCCTGTAGGGACAGCGATTATACCGCCTTCCCCGAGGACTTACTTGGGCAAGAGCAAGCGGTCGTCGAGAAGATTAGGTGGTAGCGTGAAGATAGGCATCATCTCCGAGACGTACGGGCGACCTACTCCGCCGGTTGGCTACGGCGGCATCGCCGCGACCATCCACGACATCAGCGAGGAGCTGGTGAGGCGCGGACACGAGGTCGTGCTGTTCGCCACCGAGGGTTCGTGGACGAGTGGACGCCTGGTGCTTATCCCCGGCGGTGACGTTCCGTTGCGGCAGAAGGTGGTGCCGGAGTACGTGCTGTTTCTGGCCGCCAACTACATCAACGGGTTCGACGTCTGGATTGACGGCTCGCACCACAAGCGCTTTGCGCGCTACTGCATGGAGCACTACCCGGAAGAGAACGTGCTGTGCCCGGCGTGGAACCCAAATTCGGAGGACTCGCCGTGCAACACCGTGGTCCAGTCGCCGCACATGGTAGACAAGCAACTGCTCAACAAGCCGGACAACACACCGTTCTTCTTCGCAGCCATACCACTGTGGGAGTACGAGCCGAGCTACGGGCCGGGTGACGGCGGGGTATCCATAAACGTCCTATCCGAGTACAAGGGCACCGACCTGCTGGTGGCATCGGCCGCCCGGCACGGCTTTCCTTTAAAGCTGTATGGGCCCATCTCCAGCGACTCCTGGTACAAGGCCAGTGGTGTGCAGGATAAGGTGGAGCGCTATAGCAACATCCGATACATGGGTGAGTGCGGGCCAGAGCGCATCGACATCCTGCGCAATGCCACTGCATCGTTCACCTTGTCGGTGTGGCCCGAGCCGGGCTCCCGGGTGTCGCTGGAGAGCTTTGCCTGTGGCTGCCCGGTGATAGCCCTGGAGTGCGGCTGCTTCCCGTACTACATCGAGAGTGGCGTGAACGGTGTGTTATGTAAGAGCCGTGACCCGGACACCATCTACGAGGCATACCTGGAGGTGGAGAGCGCGGGTCGCAGGATGAGGGAAGCAGCGCGCAAGACGGCCGAGGAGAAGTTCAACCTGGGCGTTTACGTCGATAATTGGGAGAATCTATTTCAGAGGATGATTAGGGGGGAAAGATGGGCCTAATGCCCGTTTCAAAGCCACGGGTCCACGACTTGACGAGGGCCTTCGACGGCATCATGGACCGTGCCTGGCTAACCAACGACGGGCCCACCGTGCGTGCTTTCGAGGAGCAGGTTGCAGCCCGCCTGGGTGTGCAGCATTTCGTGGCAATGGCTAATGGCACTCTGGCGCTGGAGGCCGCTGTGCGGGCACTCTTCAGGCCGGGCAGCATAATCGCCATGCCGTCGTTCACGTTCGTCGCGGTTGCCACGGCCGTGGTCAATGCCGGCTGCGTGCCGCGATTCCTGGACATCGACCCTGCCACCTGGACGGCCTCCTGGTGCCATGCCAAGACCATGCTGGCCCGGGTGACCGGCTTTCTGGTGCCTAACACGTTCGGCGTATCGCCGAACCACAAGTTCTCGGTACTGGGCCTGCCGGTTGTCTACGACAACGCCGAGGGCTTTGGAACCCATCAGGGCATGTGGGGTAGCCTGGATGCGTACTCCTTTCATGCCACCAAGGTGGTGAACACCGCCGAGGGTGGTGGTGTTGCAACGAACGACGATGGCGTCGCCACCTTGTTGCGACAGTGGCGCAACTTTGGCTTCGACGGCAGTGGTGGGGTATCGTGCGTGGGCACGAACGCCAAGATGAGCGAGTTCCATGCCGCCTGGGGTCTGCTGAGCCTGGGCGACGAGCTGGACGAGAAGCTGTCCCGCCGGGAGCTGCTGGACGCCTACCGCAAGAACCTTCAAGGGATTGTAACATTCCAGCAGGGGAATCCGTTGCAGTGCGTCGTGCTCGTGGAGAACAGGGACGCGGTGGCAAGGGCCCTGGAGGCGGCGGGCATCGACAGCCGGCCGTACTTCTACCCTATCCACCGTATGGAGCCTTTCCAGAAGTACGTGGAGCCCGACATGCCACTGGCGGCCACCGATTACATCGCGGCCCGGGCGCTGGCTCTGCCTTTGTGGGCAGGGCTCGGGCCCCAGGACGTGGAGCGCGTCTGCGGGATTGTGAGGGCGAACTGTGGATAGCATGATTATCGTCGGTGCCTCGGGCGGCATCGGCAGTTACCTGGCAGGCTGGTTCGGCAAGGACCACCATCTGTTCCTGGTCTGCCACAAGAACCAGCCTCCCGCGGTGAATGCCACGGTCATTCAGGCCGACATAGAGCATGGCGAGTTCAACGTTGACTACCTATCGTCCAGGTTTGGACCGCGCATTATCCTGGTCAACGCTGCCGGTGTGTCGGTGGACGGCATGGGCCACAAGATGTCACGGGACGACTTTAACCACGTGCTGGCCGTGAACCTTGCCGGCGTGTTCAACACCTGCCGTGCGGTGCTGCCTCTCATGCGGCTGCGGGGCTGGGGCCGCGTCATCAACCTATCGTCCGTCGTAGGCAGCATGGGCGTGCCAGGCACGTCCGCCTACGCCGCGTCAAAGGCAGGGCTGGCAGGACTAACCAGGGCGCTGGCAGTCGAGAACGCCCGCAAGGGCATCACCGTCAACGCCCTGAACCTGGGCTACATGGGCATTGGCATGATAGACACACTGAGCGAGGAGAACAGGCAGGCGGCCATCGAGCGCGTACCCATGGGCAAGCTCGGCGACCCGGCCAACGTGGCTCACGCCATCAGCTTTCTTATCGCCGCTGACTACGTTACGGGGACGACAATCGACATCGACGGGGGGCTTCTAAGCACATGAGATTCAAGGCGATTGGGGACAACGTGACAATCTATCCCTGGGCTCGGATAGTGTCACCGGAGGTTATTCAAATCGGGAACCACGTCATCATCGACGACTTTGTCTTCCTTTCAGGGGGAAAGGGCATTATCATCGGTGACTATGTCCACATCGGGATGCACACCGCGATTACAGGCGGCGGCTTGCTGGTGATGGAGGACTTTAGCGGACTGTCCGGCGGCGTCCTGCTCTACACCGGCGGCGAGGACTACGGCGGGCAGTGGCTGACGAATCCTACCGTGCCATACCCGTACAGGCGGCCGTACCGCTCGTCTGTGACGATGCACCGGCACAGCCTCATAGGCAGCGGTTGCGTGGTCCTGGCCGGTCCTGACGGCCTGGAGATTGGAGAGGGTGCGTCCGTGGGGGCCATGACCTTGGTCAAGGACGACCTGGAGCCGTGGACGGTGTATGCCGGTATACCGGCCAGGCCCATTAAGAAGAGGGATAAGGACAGGGTGCTGGAGCTGGAAGCGCTCCTGAGGAGTGGTTGCAGTGAAGATTAGCATCAGCACGTCGCACCTGTATGGCATGGGCGGAGGGGCCAAGGCGGTGTTCGCCCTAGCGAGAGGGCTGAGGGCGCATGGCGTTGTGGCTGTGTACACCAAGACACCGCTGCCGAACAGCGTCCTAGCCGAGATGCCCAAGGACGTCCTGTACGCCAACTGGTATCCGGGTTGCAACGCGGGCTACGACCTGCACCTGAACATCGACCACTTCGCCTACGACCCACCGCTGGCAGCCAGGAATGTGGCCTACATCTTCCACCCGCACGGCCGGAACCGGCCACCTGCTGGTTACGAGTTGCTGGCCGTCAGCCGCTTTACCAAGGATGAGATTGCCAGGGAGTGGGGCCAGGAGTCCAGGGTCATCTACATCCCTATCGAGGATGACTACCATGTCGGGCCCAAGGAGAGGCTAATCCTGCACGTTTCCAGGTTCTCCGCGCCGACGCAATATGCCGACAAGGGGCACCGGCAGATGATTCAGGCATTCCGCTCTATGGCAAGCAGCGGCTGGCGATTGATTATGGCTGGCTCTGTGGACCCCAACCAGTCGGGCTACCTGTCGTCCATCATGGCGGCTGCCCAAGGGAGTGACGTGCAGTTTGCCATAAACCCAAGTCGCCATGACCTCCTGGACCTGTATTCCAGGGCGGCTATCTACTGGCACATGACGGGCGCGACGATGGCTGGCATACCTGGTGCGCAGGAGCACCTGGGCCTGAGTACCGTCGAGGCTATGGCTTCCGGCTGTGTGCCCATCGTGCGCGGCACCGGCGGCCAGCCGGAGATAGTGGAGGATGGCCTGAGTGGCGTACTTGTCGAGGGCGCGGCAGACCTGGCGCGCAAGACCGGGATAGTGGCCGGCGACATGGGGCTGTGGTCTACCATCCAGCAAATGGCCTACCGCTGCGGTCGTGAGTGGTCCATGTCTGGCGTTACGTTCCCGCAGCGGCTGCGGGCTGCTCTGGATGGTGTAGATGACACGCCGCCAGGGATGAAGCTGCCCACCGCGCTGCACTACGGCCCGGAAGATGTGGACATAATCATCCCGGTATGGAACAGCACGACGGTGGCCCGCTGCCTGGACAGGATACCACGTGGCCCCCGGGTCATCCTGGTGGACAACGGCTCGGACGTGGAGGTGTCGCACCCTCGGATTGACATCTACGTCAAGAGCGACACGAACCTTGGTTTTGCGGGTGGCAATATGCTAGGCTTCCAGCACTCGGACAGGAAGCTGGTGCTGATGCTCAACGACGATTGCATACCGCCTGACGACCCTAATGGCATCTGGCTTATGGTCATGTTGGTCACTATGTCAGAGCGGGATGTAGGTGTAGTGGGGGCCAAGCTGCTGTACCCCGATAGGAGAATACAGCACGCTGGCGTAGTGTTCGATTGGAACAGGGTTGACGTCGGCTACCACAGGTGGCATGGCAGTGGCGACTACCCGATGACCGGCCAGAAGACCGATGTACCTGCGGTAACTGGCGCGTGCCTGTTGTGCAAGAGAGAGCTATTCGACCTCAGGCCCGACCTATACCCGCATGGTAACTATGAGGATGCTCACCTGTGCCTCACCGCCTGGTCACAGGGGAAGCGTGTGGTGTACCAGCCCGCTGCCGTGCTGACCCACATCGAGGCCAATACAAAGAGGGGCACGCAAGTTGATTATGTGAACCATAACCGAGCGGCGTTTATCGCCCAGTGGCGGGACAGGTTTCTCGATTCGGAGGAGATGGCGGTTGTCAGGAGGGTCAATGCAGACGTTAAACGCGGAGTGGAGAGTAGCTATGCCGCAACAGGACAAGGCTACGACGAGTAAGCGTAGCAGCAGTTCGCCGACGAAGCAGGAGTTGTGGGAGGAGCTGTGCAATAGCCGCGAGGAGCTTGTCAGGGTTCTGCAAGAGAACAACAAGGTCATCAGCCAGACGGCACAGTCAATCGACCGGAACACGGAGTCAATTCGCAGCGTCCACACCCTAATGGGCAACATGCAGCGGGTCATCGAGTCGCTGATGGCCCAGATGGTCAGCGCCTCAATCCAGGTATCGACAGGGGTGCCATTGCGCGTGTTCCTGGTGGTCGTCATGGTCATGGGCCTCATCATCATGGCCCTGCTCGGTGTCAATATACCAGACGTCATTGAGTTTTTCAAGTAACGAAGGGAGAAGTACGATGAGGGAGAGAATTGTTGGACTTACCGTCCTGAAGAACGCGACGGCCATGGGCTACCCGTGGGTGGAGGCCATCCTGGCTGTGGAGCCGGTATGTGACCACATCCACATTGCCGAGGGCTACTCGCACGACGATACCTGGGATACCGTGCTGCGCTTGAAGCGCAAGTTCCCTGACAAGGTATCGACCAGTAGGTACCACTGGCCCAAGATGGACACCGGCTTTAGCATCGGTGCCGCGACGAACGACGCACTGTTGCAGGTTCGGCACCTGGGCGGCAAGATTCTGTACGTCCAGGCTGACGAGCTGTGGCACCCCGACAACCTGCCGGAGCTGAGGCGTCTAGCCCAGGAGGACTATGACGCCTACATCTTCCCCTTCCTGCACCTGGAGCACAACTGCCAGGTCATCCAGAGTGGTGCGGGCTATCAGCACGCCATCCGCATGGTTGCCAACCGGGATGAGATAGTTGCACACCGGGACGCCTGGACGTTCGAGGGCTACAGCAAGGGCTTGCAGGTCATGTCGCTGGCGCACCCCATCGTCCATTGCAACTACTGCTTCTGGGACAACAAGGTCGTCAAGAAGGAGGTGCAGGCGGTGGAGTTCTACGAGGACCTGGGCAACTACAAGGTGGCAGCCGAAGAGGCACGCCGCGAGTACGACGAGCACCGGGGCGACCCGCCAGCGATGTACACCAACACCGAGTCGCCGTTCGGCGTTCACCTGCCGCCTATCTTCCTGCCCATGGTGGGGCAGAGGCGGTACTACATCAGAGAGGAATTGCTGAGATGACGAACATGGTATGCCCATGCCCGTATTGCGGTGGGTACCACACGGATAACTTGACCTGTCCTTATTATGGCCCATACGACCAGCACGACACCAGCGTGAGCGCGTGGGTACCACCGGTGCAGTACATCGAGCCACGAAAGGGCTGGCTGTGCCCCCGGTGCGACCGCGTCAATGCGCCGTGGAAAGAGCAGTGCGATTGCAGCGGCGACGTTAAGGCAACCAGCGCCATAGTCTACGAGCTTGGCGACCCGGAGCCCGTGGGCCATGCCGGCGATAGTTGAGTATATCTGTGGCTGGTGTAAGTGGAAAGGGACCAAAATCTACGAGCAGATAGCGGAGTGGCTGCCGGATGGCACGCCACGGTATTGCTGCTGGCTATGTGGTCTGGAGGTATTCAAACTTGGCAGCAAAACTGGTAACAGTGAGCAAGGAAGGGCTTGAAATCCAGGTGGTCGAGTACGTGACGCCCAGTGGCAAGGCGGGCAGCATTACCGTCAACAAGGATGTCCAGGTGGAGAGCAAGCAGGATGGCCCGCCGCGCTATAGGTTCGGCTTTGAGGAGGATAGCGGATGAAGATAGCGACGTACTGCATCACGTTCCCGGAGGAGATTGACATCCTGCCCAACATGATAGGGCAGGCCAAGAAGCTGGGCGACGTGTGGCTGATTGACGGTGGGCCCACGGGCCACCTGTGCCACCACCCCAGGCCAGACACGGACCCGTGGGGTGTGCTGAGGCTATCGGAGGACATGGGCTGCATCTACGCCAGGAACGAGTGGCCCGGCACGCCCGGTGCTCAAAGGAACCATGCACTGAAGGTCATGGAGCCCTACGGCTACGACTGGATTATCCAGAACGACAGCGACGAGCTTTGGCCCGACCAGTCTGTGGAGTTGATACCTGGCTACCTGGATGCACTCCCGTCAAATGTGACGAACATCCAGGTCAAGGTCCTGCCGCTGGTGGAGGACGAGGACCACTACTCGAAGACCTACGCCCATCACCTGACACATGCCCGGATTAACACGCCGGGCGCGGTCAGGTGGGGTGAGACGTGGCACGAACACCAATTCTTCGAGGGAGAGCGGTGGCAGAGTGGCCTCTGGTTGCTGCACACCAACTGGCTCTTTACAGAGAGACTGAAGAGAATCAAGGGACACGGGCTGGAGAGGTGGGGCAACGTCGATAAGACACCACTGCCGCCAGATAGGTTTGAACTGACATGGCCCAAGTTACAGTATCCGCCAGAAGATTCGGCCGTCGCTACGGGTTCGTAGCCGACCACGACGACTACGTGGTGCGGGCTTACATGGATGCCGTCGGGTCTATCAAGCTGCTCATACCCGACGGCATCCTGTGGCCCGAGTTCTACGCCTGGGTTCGCGGCCAGTATTGGCAACCGCTCAAGGCGCTTTTTGTCTTGAGCGCCGACGTGGTGCCGTACATGCTGCACCTTAAAGAGAGATTTGGCACGCAACACCACGTCGAGCTGGTGTCCATTGGCGAGGTGGACAGCGCCGACTTTGACCGGCACCTGACGTACGAGCAGATCGGCTGGGGCCTGGACAGGAGGCGCTGGCGGACGCTGGGCAAGGGCAGGAAGAAGTTGCCCAGGCGCAAGCCGGTGTTCTACTTCTCGGAGCCAGAGCCGCTGTTGGAGGGCCAAATCAAGGACCTGGGATACAAAGTGGTGTCAGGCCCAAAGCAGGCATACAACCTGGGTGACGTGACCGTCGTGCCCGGTGCGCGCAGAATACCCTACGACATCTACGAGTCTGCTGCTACCAGCGTGCCCGTCCTATCCGTCAGGGCCAATGCCTTCTGGCTGAGCACCGTCGTCGGTTTTGATACATACATCGAGGAT
>Ga0265293_10007823_pt1 | contig 16241 bp, 11 predicted proteins | sample Munlanlewell138R_FD_192505 | JGI IMG/M metagenome (GOLD analysis project Ga0265293, IMG submission 192505) | Leachate microbial communities from a municipal landfill in Southern Ontario, Canada - Leachate well 138R | ecosystem: Engineered > Solid waste > Landfill > Unclassified | place: Canada...
AAGGACGTGCAGGCCGCCTTGCGGCGGCTGCCGCCGCAGCATCGCCAGGAAGTGCTCGACGAGTTGCAGGCACGCAGCCAGAGCGGCACCGTGCGCAATGTCGTGGCCTACTTCTTCGCGTTGGTGAAGCGTGTTTTTGCGGGCGAATTCCGCCTGTGGGCAGGTCGCAAGGAGACGTCTGCCGCGAACCGGCCTGCAACTCCGCCGCGCACCGAAGCCCGCCCGGAACCGACTGCGCCACCGGCATCGCGTGAAACCGCCCTGGCGCACATCGCCAACATCCGCAAGATGCTGAATGCCCCGACGAACGCTGGGGACATCGCAGCACAGGCAATGCAGGCCAGGGGATGGCAGCCGCATCCTGCGTAGCAAATGCTGCCGCGAAACGGGTCGTCACTGCACGCCGCAGTGACGACCCTGCCCACGCCAGCAACAATGCGGGCGAATGCCGAATCCTATTGCGTGCGGCAGACATGATGATGGCCGCCCTACACTGACCGGGCAGTTGCCAAGACCGATGGGCTTCATACATCGGCAACCCCAACAGCGCAGGTTCCTGCAAGCGCTGGCCCGACAGGGTGGAACCGCCCCAGGTATGCCCAGGCTCCGACCGCATACCGGCCCTACCCCGGGCGGAGCCTTCTTCGTCTGTTTGAACTCATCCCTACCGCGCCGCCTGGCGCACTGTCCTTTGCAGCAATTGACTGTGCGCAACGTACAGGACTTCGGCTGCTTTTCTCATCCCACCCACTATAGGAGGACTCGTCCACGTTCACATCACTTTCGTCTTGTAGTACCTCCGTCCGGGCTTCCAGCAGGGAGCAAGACGGACGCCTCATTCGAGGCTCTGGTGTCTCCTGAACACCATGCCTTTGCCCTCACGGGATCTCGCCTTGGCGAGTTGGCACCAACACTAACCATTGAGTTTCAGGACCACGCAGTACAGCGCTTTGCTTGGAGGCCGGAAGATGGACGACTTGACCTATACCCTGCGGCAGCTTTGCCAGCGCAACCGTGACGGCAGCCACAACACACAGGCTGACCGGATGCGTTCTCTCTCGCTGGCTGCGCGGCAACTACGCGAGGCCGGTTTCCGGCAGATGAAGGCATCGTCGCTCAAGGGCAAGCACGTCCAGACGCTGCTGGATCGCTGGCAGGGCGAAGGTTTGTCGTCGGGCACCATCAAGAATCGGCTCTCTCATCTGCGCTGGTGGGCCGAGAAGATCGGTAAGGCCGGCATCCTGCCGGCGGACAACACGCAACTCGGCGTGGCCGAGCGCCGCTATGTGACCAACATCAGCAAGGCCCGCGAATTGGGCACAGGTCTTGAGCAGGTCACCGATGTCCACGTGCGCATGAGCCTTCAGTTACAGGCCGCCTTCGGATTGCGTCGGGAGGAAGCGATCAAGTTCCAGCCCTGCTATGCGGATCGGGGTGATCACATCGCCCTCAAGGGATCGTGGACGAAGGGCGGGCGTGAACGCATTGTGCCGGTCACCACCACAGAGCAACGCGACGTGCTCCAGGCTGCGCACCGTCTGGCGGGCAAAGGATCATTGATTCCGGCACATAAGACCTACATTCAGCAGCGGCACATCTACGATGGGCAGTGCAAAGCTGCCGGACTGAGCAAAATGCACGGGCTACGTCATCAATACGCCCAAAGCCGATACGAAGCTCTTACGGGCTGGAAAGCTCCCGCAGCGGGAGGGCCTCCGTCCGGAGTGTTGAGCGACACCCAGCAAGCTATGGATGTTGAGGTGCGACAGGCAATCAGCCGCGAGCTGGGCCACGAGCGCTTGCAAGTTACCTCTATCTACCTCGGTAGATAGGTGAGGCCTGTGGAATAGCGGAGCAAACGGCCTTTCCAGTGAGTTTCGCAACGCTCAACGCATCTGTATCAGGCTATGACAACGGCCGTTCTTACTGTACAATGCAGTACATTTGCAGTGTCCAATGGAGAGGCTATGTCCGTAAGCAAGACCGCTACGCTGACCTTCCGGATTGATCCTGGCCTCAAGGAGGCGCTTCGCACCGCAGCGAATGCCGAGCATCGCTCCATTGCGAACATGGTCGAGGTTTTAATTCGGGGCTACTGCGAGCAGCACGATATTGAGATCCCGCACTCCGAGGAAACCAAGAACAACATTGGAGCGCGTTCATGATCAAGACGGTCAAGCAAGCCTGTCGGTTTAATCCCATCATCCGTGACTACCGGATGAGCCAGGGGATCGAGAACCTCGCAGACCTCATCAATGACGCGGGTGACGGCAGCGAGTTCTTCTCGCGCAACTTCGTCACCCATGGCATGGATCAGCTTTTCCGCGAAGGTCTACTGCGCCTCTCCGGCAAGTCAGATCAGGCGGTGTTTGAACTGACGCAAGCGATGGGCGGCGGTAAAACGCACATGATGATCGCGCTGGGCCTGTTGGCGCGCCACGCGCATCTGCGCAAAAACGTTCTACCTGCGGACTTGGCTTCACGCGTCGATTTTGGGCAAGCGCGCATTGCCGCGTTTAATGGCCGCAACAACCCCGACAACTTCATTTGGGGCGAAATCGCCACCCAGCTCGGGGCGGCGGAAGCCATCAGGCCGTATTGGGCGAATGGCCCCAAAGCCGTCGATCAGCGCCAGTGGAAGGAGATCATTGGCGACGAGCCAACCCTGATCCTGCTCGACGAACTGCCGCCTTATCTCGACAACGCCAGCACACAGGTGTTCGGCCAAGGCACGTTGGCGAATATGGCGGTCTACAGCCTTTCCAGCCTGATGAGTGCTGCGTTGGAACTGCCCAACTGCGCCATCGTGGTCGCCAACCTCTCGGGCAGCTACAAAGCCCAGACCAAGGCACTGGCCGACGCTATCTCCAATCTACAGCAGGAAACCCGCCGTCAAGCGATGACCATCACGCCAGTGCAACTGGCGGGCAACGAAATCTACGAAATTCTCAAGAAGCGCCTCATCGACGAACTGCCGGACGAGCGTGTCATCGCCGACATTGCCGAGGAGTACGCACAGCAGATCAAGAAGGCCGAGGACGGTGGCTACATCGTAGCCAGCAGCATCGAGCAGATCGCCGAGCAGGTGCGGGAAACCTATCCCTTCCATCCCTCCTTCAAGCACCTCGTCGCGCTGTTCAAGGAAAACGAAGGCTTCCGCCAGACCCGTGGCCTGATGCAGTTCACCGCGCGCCTGCTCAAGAGTGTTGATGAGCGCGAAGCCGACGACGTCTTCCTGATCGGCACGCAGCATCTCAACTTGAACGACGAGCAGGTCAAGGACGAGATCGAGCGTATTGCGCCCAAGCTGATGCCAGCGGTGACGCGCGACATCGCCGACACGGGCAACGCCATCGCCGAGCACATCGACGCCGACCTGGCGGGCGATGCCGCGCAGCAGCTCATGACCTTGTTGCTGTCGTCCAGCCTGTCGCGCGCCGTCGGTGGTCGCATTGGCCTTTCCGAAAGCGAACTGATCGAGTTCCTGGCCGCACCCCAGCGAAAGCCCGACGAGTTCCTGCAGGCTTTGCAGCGCTTGCGCGAATCGGCGTGGTATCTCCACCGCGAAGAGCAACGCTTCTTCATCAAGGAAACCGAGAACCTCTCGCGCCAGATCGAGCGCAACGCCAAGGAAGTTCCGCAACCCAAGGTCGATCAGGCGCTCATCAATCGCCTCTCGGGCATCCTCGCGCCTGTCAGCAAGATCGCCTATCAGGACGTGCAGGTGCTGCCCAGGCTGGATGAACTCAAGCTCGGTGGCCCGCGCACGCTGATCGTCATCAAGCCGGATGGCAAGGTGCCGCCCAGTGAATTGCAAAACTTCTTCGACTACCAACAGGAGAAGAACAACCTGCTGGTGTTGAGCGGGCAGGACAGCCTGCTGGCCGACGCGGTCGAAGAGCGGTTGCGCGAGCTGTACGCCATCGAGCAGATCCACAAGCGCCTCAAATCCGGCGACACCTTGTTCGAAGAAGCCCGCGATCGCTTTGAAGAATCGGAAGATCGCTTCAGCAAGGCGCTGTCGGCGGCCTACAACCGCCTGTACTTCCCTGCTAACGACCCAGTGGACGGGCGCGACGTGCTGGCCGGGGTCACCATCGACCAAGGACTGAAGCTCGGCCAGGGCGATCAGTCTGCCGAAACGCAAATCGAAAAACTGCTGGCCAGCCCACGCGCCGATTACAAGCTCGTGGCCGAGCTGGGCAAGGACAACTTCGACGAATGCTTCGCGCAGGCTGAGGAGTACCTGTGGCCTTCTGGCAAGGACAACCGTCGCACCCCTTGGAAGGACGTCGCCACCCGCGCCAAGTGCTCGCCGATCTGGCCGTGGATGCCGGGTGCCAGTGGCTTGGATACGCTCAAAACCGAAGCCCTGAAACAAGGTCGCTGGCGCTTGGGCGAGGACGGCTACATCGAGAAGGGGCCGTTCCCCAAGGACAAGGCCACCGTCAACGTCTCTGTCATCAACGTCAAACCGGACACTGGCGAAACGGTGCTGAGCCTCACGCCGCGCCACGCGGGTGACAGCCCCGTCGTCTACTGGTCGAACAAACCCGATGTGTCCGATAGGGACAGCAAGGTCGAAGACCTGGAGAACTTCGCCACCGGCGAGGGCACGGTCTACTTTGTGGTGAAGGAGCCCACCGGGCGCTATGAAAGCGGCCCGGCTACGCGCTGGCTCGCCGACCTCAAGATTCGCCATCAGGTCGACCCCGCCGCTGACAAGCGTCGGGTCACTCTGGCTGCCACGCCGCATGCCGACATCTTCTACACACTGGACGGCTCCAACCCCAAGGACGGTAGCCGCTACGACGCGCCGTTTGAGATCGGTTCCGCGAGCTACCGTCTGCTGGTGTTCGCCCGCGCGGGCGAGGCCAACAAGACAGCGGATTTCCAGATCCCGGCCAGCGGTGACAAGACGGTGCAGATCGTCGACAGCAAGCCCGCGCGCCTGCAAAGCAAGCGCGTCACGCTCGACACCACCGACCGTGTCTTCAGCGTCATCAACCGCTTCCGCGATCAGCCGGGCACACGCTTCAAGGGGGTGCGTGTCGAAATCGGTGAGGGCGAAAACACCGTGACCGTGCGCTTCCAGGAGCGAGAAGTCACCGCCGCCATCATCGAAGGCGTCGTCAACAGCCTGCGCGACGTGCTCAAGGAGCCCGACGCCCCACTCAACATTGCCATCGCCGACGGCATCGCCTTCGATACCGGCTTTGCACTCAAAGAGTTCGCCAAGCTCGCCGGAATCGAGCTCAAGCCGGGCGACATCAATCAGGAGGAATAAGGATGGCTAAAGCCGCAGGTAACACACCATCGCCCAAGGCGCGTGCGCAAGTGCTGCACACGCTGGGTTTTGGCGTGCCTGCGACTTCTGATCCACATCACTTCAAGGTCGTTATTCCCAAGGCCAGCACGGGCAAAGTTCAGATCAGTGAGCACCTCGGCTTGCAGTCGGCAAGCAACGACAACGCGGTGATCGACCGCGTTCTACTGGATCGCCCGCGCTGGACCGCCATCCGCGCTGAGGTGCAGCGTGCCTTCAACGCTCGTCTGGCCGCGCATGGCATTAAGCCTGGCGCGTGGAAGGTCGGCGACAACCCTGTAGATCGCTTGCTCGGCAAGGAATTGTGCGTACTGGCCTGGGCCGTCGAGCAGATGGAGATGGAGAAGGTTCCAGTCGCTGTGCGCAACTGGTTGGCGCTGCGCCCGGAGGAGCGCTGGTGGCTGTTTGGCATGACGGCCATGAGCACCGGCGGGGTGATGGATGCGGGCAAGGGCTGGCGCGCGGCGCTCAAACACGCCTTGGGCGATGTGGCGCAGAGCGAACTGCTCGCTCCTCGTGCCCGACGCAGCAAGCCGGAGCAGGAAGTTACCCAGGCCTCATTAGGGCTGTTCGGAGACGAAGCGTCATGAACGCCGTGCCCCTGCAGCCGAAGATCTACCACATTGCCCACGTAGATCGTCTGCCCTCCATCGTGGCAACAGGTGGCCTCTTGTCGGACGCAATGGTGCAAGCGCAGGCGCTGGGCGGAAAGATGATTGGGATGAATCACATCAAGCAGCGTCGTTTGACTGAGCTTCAGCTCGCAAGTCATCCCGGCTTGTTCGTCGGTGCCTGCGTGCCGTTTTACTTCTGCCCGCGATCCGTGATGCTTTATTTGATCCACCGACGCAACGCAGAACTGGCTTACCAAGGTGGGCAAGCGTCCATCATCCACTTGCAGGCGGATTTGGGCGCAGTTGTGGCCTGGGCCAACGCGCAACCCGCTCGCTGGGCGTTCACGCTATCAAACGCCGGATCGTATTTTTTTGAAGACCGCAATGACTTGGCGCGTCTTGCTGAAATCAACTGGGCGGCGGTGCAGGCGAACAACTGGAGTGGCGGCCTGAAAGAAGGCAAACAAGCCGAGTTCCTGTTGGAGCAACATTTTCCGTGGCACCTGATCGAACGTATCGGCGTGCAGTCGGCCACGGTCTATCGACAAGTCGTCAACGCCCTTCCGGCGCACGGACACCGGCCTCCGGTCGAAGTGCGCCCGGACTGGTATTACTGAATGAGAGGAGCACAGCCATGATCGAGTACACCTCGGGCGACATCCTCCAGTGTGAGGCCGACGCACTGGTCAACACCGTCAATTGCGTCGGCGTGATGGGGCGTGGCATCGCCTTGCAGTTCAAGAACGTCTACCCCGAAAACTTCAAGGCTTACGAAGCGGCCTGTAAGCGCGAAGCCGTGCAGCCTGGTCGCATGTTCGTTTTTGAGACGGGGCAGCTCACCTTGCCGCGTTTCATCATCAACTTCCCGACCAAGCGCCACTGGCGCGGCAAGAGCCGTATTGAGGACATCGATGCGGGCCTTGTCGATCTGGTTAATGTCATCCGTGACAAGGGCATCCGCTCCATCGCCATCCCGCCGCTGGGCGCAGGACTGGGTGGGCTAGACTGGAACGAGGTGCGCCCACGCATTGAGCGCGCACTGGCAGAGCTTGCCGAAGTACGCGTGCTGGTGTTTGAGCCCAAGGGAGCCCCGGCCAACGACAAGATGGCGCACGTGCGCGAGGTACCCAAAATGACGGCGGGCCGCGCCGCCTTGGTGGAACTGATGCAGCGCTATCTTGGCGGCCTGCTTGACCCCTTTGTCACCCTGCTTGAAGTCCACAAGCTGATGTACTTCATGCAGGAGGCAGGTGAGCCGCTGCGTCTCCAGTACGTCAAGCACCACTACGGCCCTTATGCCGAGAACCTTCGGCATGTGCTGAAGGCGGTGGAAGGTCATTTGATCGCTGGCTATGCCGATGGCGGCGATGCGCCGGATAAGCCGCTCACTCTGGTGCCCGGTGCGGTGGAAGACGCCAAGGATTATCTGGATCAACACGACATCAGCCGCGCCCGTTTCGAGCGCGTAACCAAGCTGGTCGAGGGCTTCGAGTCGCCTTACGGGCTAGAACTCCTGGCCACAGTGCATTGGGTGATGAGCCGCGAGGGTGCCACACAGCATGAGAGCGTAGAACGTCAGGTCTATAGCTGGAACGCACGCAAGCAGCAGTTCACCCCGCGCCAGCTTGCCATTGCCGAAGAGCGGCTGCGCTCCCACGGCTGGCTGTCACCTGACTTGGCTTCGGCCCATTGAGGATTCATCAGGGAATGCAGAACACAATAGCCACCCTCACGCCATTGGCCCTGAAAGATGCGCCCGCGCTAATCGAGACGGTTTTCCCCGCCCAGAAAGTGTCGCTCGAGGCACAGAGCGAGCGTAAAGCTGGCGCGGCTCAAACACTGACTGCGCTCGGATCCTATTGGAAAGGCCGCAAGCCGCTGATTTTGGTGCGCTCCATAGTGTTGGGCAGCCTTCTGCCGCCAACCAATGACCCGGAAGCAGATCTTGCTATTTTTGAAAAGCTCATGGCTTTCGACGATGAGGGCTTGGCACGCCGCGCGCTAGTTGGCAACTCCGTATCGCCAGCTGAGATTGCGGCACGAATCCAGCTCGACAATCCATGGGATTACTTTAAAGCCACACTCAGGCGAAGTGATGTCACAGGTGGAGATGTTCGCTGGATGAGCTTTCCCCTTGACGCGGATGCAGAAGGCATCTCTCTGCGCTGGCAGCGCAGCTTGAGTGACGACGACAAGCTGGTGATCTACCGTAAGTTGATGGCCACCTACTCCAGCTATGAGGAAAAGGCCAGTCTGGGGAAGCGACCGGAAGAGTTGAATCAGGAATGGCTGTATGCCCCAGTTTGGGTAGAGGTGAATCGCCATTACGCCCATTTGGGCGTGAACGTGAACTCTATCGCAGAGCTTGTGGAGCAACTGGGCATCCTTCGATACGGCCACCGTCCGCGCGTGGGCGATACCTTTTCGGGCGGTGGTTCCATCCCGTTCGAGGCTGCACGTATCGGCTGTGACGCCTACGCCTCTGACCTCAACCCCATCGCCTGCATGCTGACTTGGGGCGCATTTAACGTCATTGGTGCCTCACCCCAGCGACGGGTAGAAATTGAGGGCTCGCAGCACTCAGTTGCTGCAATGGTGGACGAGGAGATCACCTCCCTCGGCATCGAACACGATGAAAATGGCAATCGCGCCAAAGCTTATCTCTACTGCCTTGAAGCCCGTTGCCCAGAAACCGGGTGGATGATTCCGTTATTGCCGACGTTGATTTTGTCGGTCAAGTACAAGACGATCGTCAAACTCGTGCCGGATCACAAGACGAAGTCTTTCCATTTTCAGGTGACTCGAGACGCTTCCGAGAGTGAAATGAAAGTGGCAGCCAAAGGCACCGTTGCTGCCGGTGACATGACCTATGAGTTGGATGGGAAGTCTTATCGCACATCGATTAAGACGCTGCGTGGAGATTACCGCAAGGAAGATGGCACCACAGGCAACCGCCTACGCCGCTGGGAGAAGTCTGACTTTAAGCCGCGCCCCGACGATATTTATCAGGAGCGCCTGTACGCGATCCAGTGGATCGCCAAGGACACACTGCATGCAGGCCGTCAGGACACCTGGTTCGCTGCACCTACCGCCGCCGATCTTGAGCGCGAGCAGCGCGTGGAGCACATCGTCCGCGAGAACCTGAGCCGCTGGCAGGACGAAGGTTTAGTGCCTGATATGGCCATCGAGCCGGGCTATAACACCGAGCAACCAATCCGGGAGCGAGGCTGGACGCACTGGCATCACTTGTTTAATGCCCGTGCTCTCCTGTTGCAAGCACTGAAAGCCGGTGCGGATAAGGGATGTGTTCAGTACCTGAGATTGGCGCGTGATGCCGACCGATTGTCCAGACTATGTCGGTTTAATTTCAATCCACAACCAAGTCAAGGTCCGAAAATCGAGCAGGTTTTTTCCGACCAGGCACTCAATCCACTGTTCAATTATGGGACGTATTCCTCAATCGGGTTGGAAGAGTACGTAGGAAAGTTAAAGAGCTCCATCGGCGTGGGATTACAACCGCGAATTTCCAACGTACCCGCAGACCAAATTGGCGGTGAGGCGATTTCGGATATTTTTATCACCGACCCGCCCTACGCAGACGCGGTGAACTACCACGAGATCACCGAGTTCTTTATTGCCTGGCTGCGCAAGAACCCACCCAAACCCTTCGACGATTGGGTGTGGGATTCGCGCCGTGCACTGGCTGTCAAAGGCTCTGGCGAAGACTTTAGGCGCGGCATGGTCGCTGCCTATAAGGCGATGGCCGAGCACATGCCCGACAACGGCATGCAATGCGTCATGTTCACTCATCAGGACACCACCGTCTGGGGCGATTTGATCGGCATCTTCTGGGCTGCGGGTCTGCAAGTAGTCGCTGCCTGGTACATCGCCACCGAAACCACATCCGAGCTCAAGAAAGGCGGCTACGTCCAGGGTACTGTCATCCTGATGCTCAAGAAGCGCGCTGCGGGCGAACGCACTGGCTTCAAACAGCGCCTGTTGCCCGCAGTACGTCAGGAAGTGGCACGGCAGATCGAGACCATGATGCACCTGAACGACGCCGTGGAAGCACATCACGGTGAGCCGGTGTGGGGTGACTCCGATTTGCAGATGGCTGGGTACGCAGCAGCCCTCAAGGTGCTGACCGCCTACACCCGCATCGGCGATGAGGACGTCACCACCTTTGCCCTGCGCCCGCGTGCACGGGGTGAAGTGACCGTGGTGGACGAAATCGTCCAGCAGGCAGCGGAAACCGCATCCAGCCTCCTGGTGCCCGAAGATCTCACCGCCGACGCCTGGGGCCGGCTCACTGGCATCGAGCGATTTGTACTGCGGATGATGGACATGGAAACCGCAGGCGCGGGCAAACTGGACAACTACCAGAACTTCGCCAAGGCCTTCCGCGTAACGGACTACACCCGTGTGATGGGCGATATGCGGCCCAACAACGCACGCCTCAAGCGTGTCAGCGAATACGCTTCGCGCGATCTGACAGATGCCACTGAGATCGGCGTAACGCGGCTGGGTCAGCTCATCATCGCTTTGCAACAGCTGCTCAAGGACACCGAGGCGCAAGCTATCGTCGAACAACTGCGAGCCGAGATGGCAGACTTCCTGGAGGTCCGATCCCTGCTTGTGGACATGCTGGCCTTCATCGAGCGCAAAGCGCCCGAATCTGAGGTGCGCTCTGCCGCCGAGGTTTTGGGCGCGCGCCTGAAGAATCTGCGCTTCGGCGACTGAGGTCTTGATCCATGGGCATCCGGCGCTTCTCTTCGCGTACCCATCGGCTGGATGCCAGCTTCCTGATACAGCATCTGGCTGGTGCGCAGAGCTACAAGCGCATTGCGGGCTATTTCACCAGCTCGTTGTTCGAAGTGGCTGGCGAGGCGCTGGAGCACATCCCCGAGGTCAAGATCGTCTGCAACGTGGACATCCACCCAGACGACCTGAAGGTGGCGCAACTGCGAGAGAGCAAGATGCTGGGCCGCTGGAACGAGCGCGCCCTGGAGGCCGAGGCACTGCTGAACCGCGAACGCTATCGGCGGCTGGACGCCTTCCTCGGCAAGCATGGGCAGGCGGTGCGCATAGCACCGGACGACATCTGCGGTTTCGTGCATGGCAAGGCTGGTGTGATTACCCTGGCTGATGGCCGTAGGCTGGGGTTCATCGGGTCGATGAACGAGACGCGAAACGGCTGGCAGCGCCACTATGAAATCCTGTGGGAAGACGAATCGCCGGAGGGTGTGGCGTGGATCGAGGAAGAATTCGACTTCCTCTGGAACGCCGCCAAGCCCCTTCCGCAGGCCGTGATCCGCGAGGTACATCGGCGCGGCTATCGGCGAGAGATCGAGTTCGTCGAGATCGACGATGACGAAAATCTTGCCCCTGCGGCACTGATCGAATCGCCGCTGTACCGCGAAGGCCAGCAGTTACAGCCGTGGCAGCAGGGGTTCTTAACCGAGTGCTTGCGCCATCAGCGTCTGTACGGCACGGTGCGCCTGCTGCTGGCCGACGAAGTGGGCCTGGGCAAGACGTTGTCACTAGCCACCGCCGCACTGACGCTCTGCCTGTTATCCGACAAAGACAATGGGCCACGCCGCCCGGTAGTGATATTTGCCCCGGCCACACTGACCGAACAATGGCAGACCGAGATGCTGGACAAGCTGGGCATCCCGACCGCACGTTGGGATACCGTTGGCAAAGTCTGGCTAGATGCTGACGAGCGAGTGCTGTCGCCTGCCGGGCGCGAGCAAATCGCCCATTGCCCTCTGCGCATCGGCATTGTCTCCACCGGTTTGATGATGCGCGACTCGCTGGAAAAGCAGCACCTGCTCGGTATGCGCTTCGGCGTGGTGATTCTCGACGAAGCGCACAAAGCCAGAACTCGCCAGGGTTTCGGCAAGGAAGCCGGAACACCGAACGAGCTGCTGGCCTTCATGCGTGAGATCGCCGCCCGGGCCGATCACGTGCTGCTGGGAACGGCCACGCCGATACAGACCAACCCTGCTGATCTATGGGACTTGCTGGGCATCCTGCATCAAGGCCCAGGCCGCTTCGTTCTTGGCCACGACCTAGCGCCGTGGCATCGACCCGACGAAGTGCTCGGCATTCTCGCGGGCCGCGTGGAGGTCGAATCGCTCACCCATGCGTGGGAACTGTTGCGCTCGCCGCTTCCTCGGATGGAATCAACCAGTGAGCCTCGCGCCCGACGTTTGTTTTCCGCTATTCGGCAAGACTTGGGATTGCAGAACGGAGAGTGGCAAACCAACCGTTCGCTGGCCGATCTGACGGAAGAAACGCGGGAGATTCTGGAGGAAGAGCTCGAGCGCCGCATATCAGGTGCCACGCTGTTCCAACGCGAGAACCCGTTGGTACGCCATGTCGTGCTGCGCAAACGGCAGCAACTTGAAGATGCCGGACTACTGGCTCGCGTCGGCGTGGACGTGCATCCGGAACGCGGGCAAGTATCGGAGCAGCGCGCTTTCGATGCCTTGTTCGAGGGCAAGGCGCTGCGCACGTCGGAAGACTTCAGGCAAGCCTATGGCGAAGCCCGCGCTTTCAGCAAGGCACTGGCCAAACGCGGTAAAGGCAGCGGTTTCATGAAGAACCTGATGGAGCAGCGCATCTGCTCCAGTGTCCACGCAGGCTTAGCGACGGCCCGGCGCTTGCTGCAAGGCGATGCCGAGCACGAGGAAGACGAAGAGCAAGAAGTTGATCTCAAAGTCGAGACGGGTGAGGAACGCGAAGTTCTGCAACGCCTGATTACCCGACTCGAGCGGTTGGAAGCCGATCCGAAGATGGAGGCCGTCGTCCACTTTCTCGACAAGGAGAAATGGCTGGGATTGGGCGTCATCATCTTCAGTCAGTACTACGACACAGCGAAGTGGCTGGCGGACTTACTGGCTGCGCGCTACCCGGAAGAAGCCGTTGGCCTGTACGCGGGCGCGGGTCGCAGCCGCCTGTACCAGCGTGGCGACAGCGTGAGTGTCGAGCGCGAAACCTTGAAGCGGATGGTCGCGGAGCACCAGATTCGCGTGATGGTGGCAACCGATGCTGCATGCGAAGGCTTGAACCTGCAAACACTGGGCACGCTGATCAACGTTGATCTGCCGTGGAACCCCACGCGCCTCGAACAACGGATTGGCCGAATCAAACGCTTCGGACAGCGGCGCGAAACCGTGGATATGCTGAACTTGGTGTTCGAGCAAACCGTGGACGAAAAGATTTACGAGCGTCTGTCCGAGCGCATGAAGAACCGCTACGATCTCTTTGGCTCTCTGCCGGACACCATCAAAGACGAATGGATCGACGACATCGAAACACTCGGCGAGCGGCTGGATGAGTACATCAACGCCCAGAAAACCGCGACTGGCTTCGATTTGCGCTATACCGGCACGATGATGCCGCCGGAGAAGGATTGGCGCGAATTCACCGAGGTGCTATCGCGGCGCGATCTGGTAACGCTCATGAGTGCCGCATGGGGATAGCTCTCATCGCCAAGCATTGAGCTTCAACCGCTTACAGAGATTCGCCTCAGAGGCCCCGGCTGTCTACCGTACTGGGGGAAGTCCACACTGAGATTCTGTTGAGTACGGAAAAACAGGGTAACCAGCGAACAATTACCCTATTTATCCCATCATTTACCCCATTTCCAGGTCCAGCCTTCGGCAAAAGGCAAAAGGCAAGGGAACAGCACTCAAGGGACAATGGCCCTATCCAGAAAAGGAAAAGGTCGCTCTGTCCATTGGTTCTGCAACACCCAGCCAACTCATCCCTATGCCGTGACGCTACCTTCCGCCGCACTCAAATAGTCCGCCCAGTCCTGCAACAGCGTCCTTCTCTGATCCAGCAGCAACGCCTTGTTGTACGTCGCCCGCACCTTGTTGCTTTCCACGTGGGCAAGCTGCCGTTCGATTGCATCAGGCCGGTATCCGTTCTCATTGGCCCAGGTGGAAAAGGTCGTCCGCCAGCAATGCGGTGTCGTGCCTCGCCCTAGGTTCATGTCGCGCATAGCGTAGGTGAGCCGGTTGGGCGTGGTGAAGCCCCTGCCGCTTCGATGTGGAAACAGGTAGCGTCCACCGCCAGTAATGCACTGCAAATCCTTCAGCACGGCAATGGCCTGAACAGACAACGGGCTGACATGGTCGCGCCGCGCTTTCATCTTCGCCGCAGGCCGACGCCACAGCGCATCCTCAAAGTCGAACTCGTCCCACTCGGCATCCGCCGCTTCCCCTGGACGGCAGGCGGTCAGAGCAATCAACCGCAGGCACAGCGAAGTTTCCGGATAGCCCCGGTAACCGCGCAACTCCTGATAGAACTTCTGGATTTGCTCTCGCGTCATCGCCGCCTTGCTCTCGCTGAACGGCACGCGCAGCAGCCCACGCAGGCTGGGAATTGGATTTGCCTCGACCAGCCCCCGCACCACCGCGAATTCAAAGATGGCCGAAAGATCGCCTTTGACATGGATGGCCGCCCACGCGCCATGTGCCTTGCACTCCTCCAGCAACGGGCGAATCTGCTTGACGCCAATGTCGCTCATCGGCATCCCGTCGAACTTCGGCGACAGGTACTTCCTTATGCGGGATTCTTTCGTGCGGTAGGAACTGAGCGCAAAGACTGGCTTGATCTCGGCCAGGTACGCCTGCGCCACCTTGGCGAACGAGCTTTCCTTTGCGCGCTTGCGTTCCTCCAGCGCTTCGAGGTTACGCTGCTTGACCTGCCGCCGTTCATGGGCAGGATGGATACCTTGCTTGACCAAGACACGCGCCTTCTCGCGGGCCGCGCGAGCTTCCGCAAGGCTTACCTGGGGAAAACCGCCAATGGCAAAGAGGTTCTCCTTGCCTTGCAGGCGGTACTTCCACCGCCAGAGCTTGCCGCCGGTGGGCTTGACCAGCAGGAACAGGCCCCCGCCGTCTGAAAGTTTCCAGTCTCGATCAGTCGATTTGGCCGACCTGACCTTGAGGTCGGTGAGTAGATTTTCGGGCATCGTTGGACTCCACTGCGGGGAGATGTACCCCCACGGTTGAACACGAGTACCCCCAACGCTACCCCCGAATTTTTCAGACCTCGATGAACAATAGGAACGCTCAGCAGACCGTATTGTTTACGCAACCCATTGATTTACAAAGGGCCAATCTATCTACCAAGCGCTACTGAGCGCCACCGAGATCCAGCAAAATCGTCAGACGTTGATCACACGTTGAACCGGAAATGCAGCACGTCGCCATCGCGCACGACGTAGTCCTTGCCTTCCAGCCGCAGCTTGCCTTTCTCTTTCGCCCCGGCTTCGCCGCCGAACGCGATGAAGTCGTCGTAGGCGATGGTTTCGGCGCGGATGAAGCCGCGTTCGAAGTCGGTGTGGATGACGGCGGCCGCCTGCGGCGCGGTGGCGCCGGTGCGTACGGTCCAGGCGCGCACTTCCTTGACGCCAGCGGTGAAGTAGGTCTGCAGCCCGAGCAGGGTGTAGGCAGCGCGGATGACGCGGTCGAGGCCGGGTTCGTCCATGCCCATGTCGGCAAGGAAGACGGCCTTGTCCTCGTCGGCCATGTCGGCGATTTCGGCTTCGATGGCGGCGCACACCGGCACGACGACCGAGTTTTCGCTTTCGGCGTGCTGGCGCACGGCGTCCAGGTGTGGGTTGTCAGTGAAACCGTTTTCGGTGACGTTGGCGACGTACATCACCGGTTTGGCGGTGAGCAGGAAGAGCGGCTTCAGCAGCGCCTTTTCCTCCTCATAGAGGTCCAGGGCGCGCACCGGCCGGGCCTGGTCGAGCGCCGCCTGGCATTTTTCGAGGACGTCGACCAGGCGTGCGGCTTCCTTGTCGCCGCCCGAGCGGGCAACCTTGCTGTAGCGGTTCAGCGCTTTCTCGACGGTGGCCAGGTCGGCCAGCGCCAGTTCGGTGTCGATGATGCCGATGTCGTGCAGCGGGTCGATGCGCCCGCCGACGTGAACAATGTTCGGGTCTTCGAAGCAGCGCACGACGTGCGCGATCGCGTCGGTTTCGCGGATATGGGCGAGGAACTGGTTGCCCAGGCCTTCGCCGCGCGAGGCGCCTTCGACGAGGCCGGCGATGTCGACGAATTCCATCACGGCCGGCACGGTGCGCTGCGGCTTGACGATCTCCGACAGTGCGACGAGCCGCGGATCGGGGATTTCGACGATGCCGACGTTCGGTTCGATCGTGCAGAACGGATAATTTTCGGCGGCGATGCCGGCTTTGGTCAGGGCATTGAAAAGCGTCGACTTGCCGACGTTCGGCAGGCCGACGATGCCGCAGCGCAGGCTCATGGCGGTTCCTCGGG
>Ga0265293_10007824_pt1 | contig 16239 bp, 10 predicted proteins | sample Munlanlewell138R_FD_192505 | JGI IMG/M metagenome (GOLD analysis project Ga0265293, IMG submission 192505) | Leachate microbial communities from a municipal landfill in Southern Ontario, Canada - Leachate well 138R | ecosystem: Engineered > Solid waste > Landfill > Unclassified | place: Canada...
TGGAGCGGCCACGCGGGTAACGTGGGTTGCGCGCGGGGTTGTCACTTACGATAAGGTCACTCAGTACTCCCGCGGCACGCTTGCGATCCACATCGTTAGCCCGCCAAAGGGCGTCCAATTCTTCCTGGGGCACTGGAACGGTGGCTACGGGTCTACTCCGCGTTGATGAACTGAAGCTCACGGACCTGCAGGCAGCGGCGCGCCGTACGCTCGGCGAGACACTTATGCCAGACATCCTTGCTGCGTTTCTCGCGTCCGTCGATTGGAGCGGGTATCGCAACGCGCGCGTCGATGTTCGTGAGCTCCTGGGCGTCCTGGAGGCGCTCGCCACTGACTTCGCCGAGGGAGATATCACGACCGAGGAGTACCAAAGCACCCTCCGGGGCATCGCGCAAGCGAAAGTCGCGTAACTCACTCACACGATCACCGCTCCAAGAACCGCGGAGGCGGTCCCTTCGGGGCCCGCCTCTCGCCGTATCGGCCTACCCGCACTTGTTGTAGCCGCAGTTGCGGCAGACGAGGCAGCCTTCGCCGTAGAAGAGGACCGAGCCGCAGTCCGGGCAGCCGACACCGCTGACGACAGCGGCGTCCTGGGCCTTGGGCACATACGTGTCGGCAGGGGTGCTGTTGGCGACCTCTTCGGCGGGGATGAGTGTCGGCTGGATGGCGGCCGCGGCGGCGTCGAACTTCTGCTCGAGCCAGCGGAAGACATAGTCGACGATGCTCGTGGCAAGCGGGATCTGCTTGTTGTTCGTGGGGCCGCTTGGTTCGAAGCGGGTGTTGCGCAGCTTCGAGCTCAGCTCGGGCAGCGGCACGCCGTACTGCAGGGCGTAGCTCGTGAGCATTGCCACTGTGTCCATCAGCCCTGAGACGGTCGAACCCTGCTTCGAGACGTTGATGAACACTTCGCCGGGGGTGCCATCATCGAACAGGCCGACGGTCATGTAGCCTTCCTGCTCGCCCACGCGGAACTTGTGCGTGATGCTCTGGCGCTCGTCGGGCAGGCGCCGGCGGACGGGCCCACCATGCTGCGCGATGAGCTCCTGTGCGGCTTCGATGGCCTGCTGTTCGTCGCTCTTCGTCGCGTGCTTGAGTACCTGCAGGTCGCGCGAGCCGTCGCGGTAGATGGTGATGCCCTTGCACCCTTTGCGATAGGCGAGCTCGTAGGCGACGCGCACGTCGTCGACCGTGGCCGAGTTCGGGAAGTTGATGGTCTTCGAGACGGCGTTGTCGGTGTGCTCCTGGAAGGCGGCCTGCATGCGCACGTGCCACTCCGGCTCGATGTCGTGCGCGGTCACGAACACGTCCTTCACCCACTGTGGCACTTCGGGCCGATCGGCGAGACTGCCGCCTTCGGCGAGGAAGCGCATCAGCTCCTCGCTATAGAACCCTTCCTCGCGTGCGACGCGCTCGAACTGCTCGTTCGCCTCGGCAAGCTCGGTGCGCTTGGTGGGGTCGTCCTTGTCCAGGTAGTGCGAGCGGATGAACGCGAGGGCGAAGACCGGCTCGATGCCGCCTGAGCAGTCGGCAATGATGCTGAGGGTGCCGGTGGGCGCGATCGTGGTGCGCGTCGAGTTGCGCATCGGGCGCGGGCCTTCCGGGCCGCGCGGGCCGTAGATCGAATCGGCCCAGTCGGGGAAGTTGCCGCGAACGAGCGCGAGCTGCTGCGAAGCGGAGTCGGCCTCGCGCTGGATGAAGCCCATCACGTCGCGGGCGAGCTGCAGCGCCTGCTCGGAGTTGTAGGGCACGCGCAGGTCGATGAGCATGTCGGACCAGCCCATCACGCCGAGGCCGATGCGGCGGATAGCGTGCGAGGTCTCGGCGATCTCAGGGATCGGGTACTGGTTCATCTCGATGACGTTGTCGAGCATGTGGACGCAACGGCGCACGACCCGCCCGAGGCGCTCGTAATCGACTTCCTTCGCGCCGGGCGCGCCCTTGGTGAAGTGCCCGAGGTTGATGGAGCCGAGGTTGCAGCTGTCGTACGGATAGAGCGGCTGCTCGCCACAGGGGTTCGTCGACTCGACGGGTCCGCGCTTCGGCACCGGGTTCGCGCGGCTGTCGTTGATGCGGTCAATGAAGATGACGCCCGGGTCGCCATTCTTCCAGGCGTTTTCGAACATCGTTTCCCACACCTGGCGGGCATCGCGCTTCGCAACCACATCGCCCGTGTTCGGGTTCAGAAGTTCATACTCGCCACCCTCTTCGACGGCCTTCATGAAGGCATCGGTCACGGCGACGCTGATGTTGAAGTTCTGCAGCGTCGTCATGTCCGCCTTCATGGCGATGAACTCGTCGATATCCGGGTGGTCAACGCGGAGGATGCCCATGTTCGCGCCGCGACGGGTGCCTCCCTGCTTGATTGCCTCGGTGGCCGAGTCGAACACCTTCATGAAGGACACGGGACCGCTCGCGACGCCCTTCGTCGACTGAACCCGGTCGCTCTGGGGGCGCAGACGCGAGAAGGCGAAGCCGGTGCCACCACCAGACTTATGGATCATGGCGGTGTGCTTGATCGCCTCGAAGATGCCCTCGATGGAGTCCGGCACGGGGAGCACAAAGCAGGCCGAGAGCTGCTGGAGGTCGCGCCCGGCGTTGACCAGCGTCGGCGAGTTCGGGAGGAAGTCGAGCGAGGCCATGAGCCGGTAGAAGCTCTCTTCGGCGGCTGCGCGGTCACCCTCGGTCCCGCCGAAGCGCAGTTCGGCCTCGGCCACGTTACGAGCGACGCGGCGGAAGCACTCGTCGGGCGTTTCGATGGAGTCGCCTCCGTCGTCGCGCTGCATGATGCGGCGCTCCATCACGACGATGGCGTTGTCCGAGAGCTTCGCCGGTTCGAACCCGTCCTGCCCCATATCGAGTCCCTCAGGAATCGTGGTGACCATGCCTTCCCTCCACGATCGCAAGCGATCAGTTTAGAACAAATGTCTCAAATTACAAGTGCGGCGTTGCCGGTTCGGCAACTTCGTCGCTTCGTCGTATACAGGGTCCGCCCGACATCCCGCGGGCCGCGACCAGCGTGCGGCCGCCGCTCGCGGCCACGGCATCCGCGGTACTGAAGTGGGCGATGAGCTGGTGGGCGATGGCGCCCGGGCCATCGCGCCGGACCATATCGATCAGCTGCTGTGGACGGACATCGCGCACAACCAGCAGGTACGCCTTTTCGGAGAGCACGAGGCCACCGACGTCAGCATCACCCTCCGGGGTGGTCACGATGCCGCCACTGAGCCGCTGGCTATGGAGTTCCCAGATCCGAAGCCTCATCGCGATGCTCCCGTCCGTTCGAACTCGTAGTGCACGCTCTCGATGTCATCGAGCAGGCGCGGCCGCGGCCGTTGCTCCTCCGGCTCCGGGAAGGGGAGCTGCAGCGAACGTTCGCTGAGCGATGCCACCCGTCCCTCCTCGAGCGCTTCTACTGCTTCCTTTAGCGACTCCAGGTCGGTGAAGGGGCGGTAGACGGAGGCGAAGCGGATATAGGCGATATGGTCGGTCTTGCGCAGGACCTCCATCGCGATCTCGCCGACGAACGCCGACGGCACTTCCGCACGGCCATCGGCCATCACCCGCGACTCGATCTCGGCGACCATCAGCTCAAGCTGGGCCACCGAAACGGCACGCTTGCTGCACGCCTTGCGAATGCCTGCGAGCAGTTTCTCGCGGTTGAAGTCCTCGCGGCGGCCGTCCTTCTTCACGACCTGCACCACCGAGAGCTGGACTGTCTCGAAGGTGGTGAAGCGCTCGCCGCAGGAGATGCACTGCCGTCGGCGGCGGATGCCGTCATCGGTTGCGCGGCTATCGGTCACCTTGGAGTCGCGGAATGCACAGTAGGGGCAGCGCAAGTTTGCATAATCCGATAAGAGTTTGAGCGCCTTAGCAATTGACGCTCCGAGAGCGTAATCGAGGAAAGGCACAAGACGCAACATGTTGTAGGGCGCGCTGGGCCAGCTACCAGATGTGGTAGTGCTTACTTACGTCACATGTAGACTCGGCGGCGACTCTTGAGGCGCTGAAATTACAGCTTCATCGCAACGCTATCAGCGTCGCCGCTGGGACTCGAAGAAATCGCAGGCCGGCGTATCGGTCCAGGGGGCGAGGATGCCGCTCCCCGGATGTAGACAGGTCCCGCGGCCGGCATCTCCATCCTCGACGAATTCGCGGCAGCGGCCACAGACCTGTGCGGGGGCCAGGGCCGCAGCCTCGCGAAACGGATGATCGACGGGCAGGTCCCAATCCTCGGTCTGCTCCAATTCGAGCGCCAGGAGCTCCTCGAACGTTGGTTCGGCGAGCAGGTCGAGGTCGCGGTCTCTGCGGACGGCCTGGCGGCGCTCCTGCTTTCGCGAACGGCGTCGTCCCATAGTGCCTAGCGTAACGCGCCGAGGAGCGCCGCGCAGGCCGCCAGGGAACCGCGTAGGATTCGCCGGGGAGGGACCATGGCGGAACAACCGTTCGCGGGTATCACGGTAGTCGAACTCGGGCAGTTCGTTGCGGTGCCGTATTGCGCGCAGCTCCTTGCGGAGGGCGGGGCGACCGTGATCAAGGTCGAACCGAAGGATGGCGACCCCACGCGCCACAACGGGCCCATCGCACCGTTCGAGACGCGCTACTTCGTTGCGCGGAACCGCGGGAAGCGCTCGCTCCCGCTTGACCTGCGTCACCCGCGTGCGGGGCGGATCATCCATGCGCTGCTCGCGCGTGCCGACGTGGTGCTCATGAACCTGCGGCCCGGCCTTGCGAAGCAGCTCGGGCTGGACTACGGAACGTTGTCGGCGAAGTACCCGCGGCTCGTCTTGGGCAACGTGACCGCCTTCGGCACGCGTGGCCCCGACGCACTGCTCGCCGGTATGGACCTCGTGGTGCAGGCGCGCAGCGGGCTCATGGCGGCGCTCGGCAAGACCGCGGACGGGCTGCCTGCCGCCGGAGACACCCCGGTGGCGGATTACATGGCCGCGGTTCTGCTTGCGTTCGGAGTGGCCTCCGCGCTTTTCCGGCGATCGGCTACCGGGCGTGGGGGCGAAGTCGATGTGTCGCTGCTCGCCGCAGCGATGGCGCTTCAGAACAACCTGATGGTGCGTGTGGAGTCGATCGACGGGGGCACACACCGCGAGCTGCGGGAGTGGCTCGCGGAGGCGCGAGCGGATGGGGTGTCCTTCGCGGACCAGGCCATGCGCGGACCGGTGCCACGAACGAGTGCCATGACCGCCGTCTACTACCGCACCTACGCGACCAAAGACGCCGCGATCGCCGTGGCGTGTGTCAGCAATGGTCTGCGGCGGCGATTCCTTGCCGCCACGGGGATGGACGACCTCGCGTTGGCGGACGGCCAGGTATCCCCGGATGCGCCCGCCGAACACTACGAGTCGCTCAAGCATGCGATGGAAGCCCGGATTGCCCAACGGACGACGGCAGAGTGGAAACAGGCGTTCGATGCCCACGGGGTGCCAGCGTCACCGGTGTACCTTCCGTTCGAGCTGCTCGAAGACGAACAAACTGTCGCAAACGGCATTGTTCACGACGTATCACACCCGGTACTCGGGCCAGTACGCGTCCTGGCCACGCCGGTGGAACTCGATGGCGAGGGCTTCCGAACATGCCAGCCCACTGCCCCATTCGGCAGTGAGACGCGCGCGCTCCTGGCGGAACTGGGCCTCACCACAGCGGAGGCCGAAGCGTGTATTGTCGAAGGGGCGGTAGTTGAGACTGAGGCCGAACGGTAGGCGGAAACCGGGCCGTCGGTCCTGCCAACTTCCCGGCTGCGATGTATCGTAGGCCGAGAAATCAAGCAGAGGAGCAAATCGCTATGGATAGATCGACGTATCAGCGAACGCGGCGGCTGGCGGCGCCCGTGCTTGCATTTTCACTCGACCGCGACGCCGAGGACCTCGCTCGGAAGGCGGGGATGGCATCCGCGGGTCGCGCGGCACAGACGCTGATGAAGGATGGCCCGGTGCGCCTCACGCTGGTTGGCCTGAAGGACGGGACATCCATCCATGCACATACTGCGCCGGGGCCGATTACCATCCAGACGCTCCGTGGGACATTGCGCATCAAGGCTGGTGATGACGTGAGCACGGTCCCCGTAGGTAGCTTGATCGCCATCGAAGCGGAATTGCAGCACGACGTCTCCGCGACCGGCGATAGCGCGTTCCTCCTGACTCTGTTCCTGCCAGAGGGTGGCGAGGACACGACACCGGCCGCCCAGCTGGCGCAGGAGGGGTAGCCACAACGCGCGGTGCCTGCCCTGCCGGCCGCCCGTATACTGAACGGGCGGCCAGCGACCAGAGCGCGCCGGCTGCAGGAACGGGACCGGCAGGAGGGCACAGTGTTCGATAACGACAAGCTCGAGCGTGCGCGCGAACTACGTCGCGAATACGACGAAGCGGTGGTGCAGGAGGGCCGCGAACTCGCTGGGCCGTTCATGACGGTATCGAGCCGGCCGATCGAGCGGGTCTATGACCCCACCGATATCGCGGACCTCGATTACGAGCGCGACATCAACCTGCCCGGCTCCTACCCCTATACGCGGGGCATTCACAAGACCGGCTATCGCGGCAAGCCGTGGACGATCCGCATGTTTAGCGGGTTCGGCTCGGCCGAAGAGACGAACCAGCGCTACAAGGATCTGCTGGCCACCGGCAATAACGGCCTCTCGATCGCGTTCGACATGCCGACGCTGCTCGGCTACGACCACGATGAGCCGTGGGCCGAGGGTGAGTTCGGGAGCTGCGGCGTGGCTGTCGACTCGCTCGCCGACATGGAGATCCTGCTGAGCGACCTGCCGCTCGACAAGATCACCACCTCGATGACGATCAACTCGCCCGCGCCCGTGGTCTGGGCGCTCTTCATCGCCGCCGCGGAGAAGCGCGGCATCTCCCGGGCGAAACTCGCGGGCACGCTCCAGAACGACATCCTCAAGGAGTTCATCGCCCAGAACGAGTACATCTACCCGCCTGACCACTCGATGCGGCTGGTGACCGACACGATTGAGTTCGCGTCGCAGGAGATGCCGCTCTGGAACCCGATCTCCGTGAGCGGCTATCACATCCGCGAAGCGGGGACGACCGCCGCCCAGGAGCTCGCCTTCACCCTTGCGAACGGCGAGGAGTACGTGAAGTGGGCGCTGGAGCGGGGGCTGGACATCGACGAGTTCGCGGGCCGCATCAGCTTCTTCTTCAACAGCCACAACGACTTCTTCGAGGAGATCGCCAAGTTCCGCGCGGGGCGGCGCATCTGGGCGCGGCTGATGCGCGAGAAGTATGGCGCCAAGAAGGAGCGCTCCTGGCTGATGCGCTTCCACACGCAGACCGCCGGCGTCTCGCTCACGGAGCAGCAGCCCGAGGTGAACCTCGTGCGCGTCGCCATCCAGGCGCTCGCGGGCGTGCTCGGCGGCACGCAATCGCTCCACACGGACGCGATGGATGAAGCGATCGCCCTGCCGAGCGAGAAGGCGGCACGCCTCGCGGTGCGCACGCAGCAGGTCATCCTCCACGAGTCGGGAGTAGTGAACACGGTCGACCCGCTGGGCGGCAGCTACTTCGTAGAGAAACTGACCAGCGACATGGAAGCGGATGTGATGAAGATTTTCCGGGACATCGAGGCCCTCGGGGGCGTCATCCCGGCGATCGCGCACGGTTACTTCCACCGGGAGACTGTGGAGTCGTCGGCCCGCTTCCAGCAGGAGGTCGAGACGCGCGACCGGATCATCGTGGGCGTGAACGAGTACCAGCTCGAGGAGCCGCTGGAGATCCCGATCCTGAAGTTCGACCCCGAGGGTGAGAAGCGGCACCTTGCGCGGCTGAAGCAGTGGAAGGCGGAGCGCGACCAGGAAGCGTGGGCCGAGGCGATGGCGAAGCTCGAAGCGGCGAGCCGCGAGGAGAGAACGAACACGATGCCGTTCATCATCGACGCGGTGAACGCCGGTGCGACGGTCGGCGAAGTCTGCAACCTGTGGCGCCGGGTGTACGGCGAGTACAAGGAGCAGGTGTTCGTCTAGAAGGCTGCTTCGCCGAGTCAGCTCATAGGAGCGACTGGCTTGCATCCGGTGGCCAGGGGCGGAGATGTCCGTGCGGAGGCGCCGGGGTACGCTGCGCGTATGAAGGTCGATGCGGTCATCGTGGCGGGAGGCAGTTCCACGCGGTTTGGTGGCGACAAGCTCCTGGCCGAGTTAGCCGGGCGCCCGGTCATCGCCTGGTCATTGGCGGCCTTCGAGGCGGCGCCGAGCGTGGCCAGCGTCATCATCGTCGGGACTCTCGAGCGCATCCCGAAGTTGACGAAGCTGGGCCGACAGTGGGCGCCGACGAAGTTCACTGCGACCACCGAGGGAGGTGAGCGCCGCCGCGACAGTGTGGAAGCGGGGCTCCGAGCCTCGACCGAGCGTTATGTAGCGATCCACGATGGCGCCCGGCCGCTGGTGACCGTCGACCTCATCGAGCGCGTCAGTGCCGGGGCCGAGGGTCGCCCGGGGGCGATCGCGGCGATACCCGTGACGGACAGCATCAAGGAGGTAGCCGACGGTCTCATCGTAGGCCACCCGGAACGATCGCAGCTCTGGGCGGCACAGACGCCGCAGGTCGTGCTGCGGGGCGCCTGGCTGCATGCGGCGGCAGCGAGCGATAACGACGAGACCGACGATGCGGCGATGCTCGCGCGCCTGGGCCTCGAGTGCGCGGTAGTCGAAGCAAGCGTCGAGAACCTGAAAATCACGCGGCCCCTCGACCTTGAGGTGGCCGCGGCGATACTTCGGAGCAGAAGGGCATGATACGAGTGGGGCAGGGCGAAGACCTGCACCGGGTTGACGACAGCCGCACGCTGGTGCTTGGCGGCGTGATCATCGAAGAGGGTCCAGGGCTCGCTGGCCACAGCGATGCAGACGTGCTCCTGCACGCGATCACCGACGCCGTCCTCGGCGCCGCGGCCCTCGGCGACATCGGGCAGTACTTCCCGCCCAGCGACCCGCGCTATGCACACGCCGATAGTGCCGATTTCCTACGGAAGGCGCTTGAACTCGCGCGGGAGGCGGGCTGGGATCTCGTGAACGTCGACGCGACCGTTCGCACTGAGCAGCCGAAGCTGGCGCCATACATCACGCACATTCGAGAGCGCATCGCCGAAATTGCAGGGACCGACATTGGTGCGGTGAGTGTGAAGGCGAAGACGAGCGAGGGTCTCGACGCGGTGGGCCGCGGGGAAGCGATGGCGGCCACGGCGGTGGTGCTCGTCCAGCACCGGGGCTGACACGAGCAGCGCAGCGCCAGCCGAACCAGCCGAAAGAGGAACAGGCCACCCTTCCGGGTGGCCTGTTTGATGTGACGTGTGGCGACGACGAGCTAGGCTTCGTCGCCACCGATTTGGAAGTCGTCGAGCTCGGTGTCGGGGCGAGAGCCGCCGATGAACTCCTCGTCCTCGTCGAGGATGGCGCGACGCACGGTGGCCGTCTCGTAATCCTCGCCCGTCGAATGCCCTTCCGCGAGCAGGCGCTCAATCTCTGGGCCCTCTTCGAGGAGGAGTGCCTCGGGGAGGTCCAGTTCGGAGATGTGCTGGCGCTTGGGAACGGTAATCTCCGCTCGTGCCGGGATGAGCTTGCCGATGATGACGTTCTCCTTCAGGCCGAGCAGGTGGTCGGTCTTGCCTTCCACCGCGGCATTGGTGAGAACGCGCGTGGTCTCCTGGAACGACGCGGCAGCGAGCCATGAGTCGGTGTTGAGCGACGCCTTCGTGACGCCGAGCAGGACTGGCGTGGCCGTTGCCGGCTCGCCCCCTTCGGCGATGATGGCGTTGTTCTTTTCTTCGAACTCGCGGCGGTCAACCAGGTCGCCCGGCAGGAAGCCGGTATCGCCCGGGTGGTCCACCTTCACGCGGCGAAGCATCTGGCGAACAATCACTTCGATGTGCTTGTCGTTGATGTTCACACCCTGCGACTTGTAGACCTTCTGGACCTCATCGACCATGTACTTCCGCACGGCGTCACGGCCCTGGATGCTGAGGATGTGCTGCGGATTGCGAGCACCCTCGGTGATCTGGTCGCCGGCGTTGACGAAGTCGCCTGAGTCGACGGTGAGACGGGAGGCCGCCGGGATGGCGTACTCGCGCTCTTCACGCTCTTCGTAGACGACCTGTAGCACTTTCTTGCCAACACGGACAACGCCGGGGATGCGGCTGATGACCTGGTCGGCCACCGCCACTTCGGCTTCGCCCTTGGCTGCGGGCTGCGCAAGCACGGTTCCCGAGGAGATGTGGTCACCGTCCTTCACGAGCACTTCGGACTTCGCCGGGAGCGGGTACTCCTCGACGAGCGTATCGACGTTGCTCACGCGAACGACGCGCCGTTCGTTCTCCTGCGCGACCTCTACGACGCCATCGATCTCGGAGATGATGGCCTCGCCCTTCGGCGCCCGTGCTTCGAAGAGCTCCTCGACGCGGGGCAGACCGCTGGTAATGTCGGTTTGGCTGGCGACACCACCGGTGTGGAAGGTCCGCATTGTGAGCTGCGTCCCGGGTTCACCGATGGACTGCGCGGCAATGATGCCGACTGCCGTGCGCTCGCGGACGAGCTTGCCGCGGGCCAGGTCGCGACCGTAGCAGAGCCCACAGAGGCCGCGCTCCGCCTCGCACGACATGGGCGTCCGCACCATTACCCGCTGGACGTTCCGTGCTTCGATCTCCCCGACCACACTCTCCGAGATCTCCTCGTTGCGGTCGCAGATGATCTCGCCGGTGTCTTCGTCGGCGATGGGCGCAGCGGCGTAGCGTCCGATAACACGTTCACTCAGTGACTCGAGCGCGTCGGGATCGTCCTCGCTCTCGATCCACATTCCACCCGTCGTTCCGCAGTCGTGCTCCAGGATGATGACATCCTGGGCAACGTCGATGAGACGGCGGGTGAGGTAGCCGGAGTCGGCCGTACGGAGCGCGGTGTCGGCGAGACCCTTGCGAGCTCCGTGCGTCGAGATGAAGTACTCGAGCACGGTGAGGCCCTCGCGGAAGGAACCGCGGATGGGCAGTTCGATGACGCGTCCGTTCGGGTCGGCCATGAGGCCGCGCATACCGGCCATCTGGCGGATCTGGGTGATGTTCCCCTTCGTCCCGGAGCTGGCCATGTAGTTGAGCGAGCCGTACTCGGGCATCCGGTCGCGGATCGCGTTTTCGATGCGCCGGGTGGTTTCGCTCCAGATGTCCACGGTGCCCTGGTAGCGCTCATCATCAGTGATGAGCCCCATCTCGAACTGTTCGAAGAGTTCGTCGACCTTCTCGTCGGCTTCGCTCAGCAGTTCGCCCTTATTGCGGGGGACCTGGATCTCGTGGATGGCGATGGTGATGCCGCTCTTCGTCGCGTAGTGGAAGCCCACATTCTTGATGCGGTCCACGACCTCGGCAGTCATCTCGCCGCCCAGTTCGCGGTAGCAGTCTGCGACGACTTCGCGAAGGTTGGGGCGGTTCATGACGTCGTTCCAGAACGGCAGCTCCGGCGGCAGCACATCGTTGAAGATGATGCGCCCGACGGAGGTCTCAATGAGCCGCGGCTTCTGCAGGCCGTTCTCGCTGATGGTCTCCTCGGGCAGCACCTCGCCGTGAACCTCACGGTCGGTGCGCACGCGGATTGGCGCGCGGAGGTCGACCACACCGAGCTCATAGGCGAGCTTTGCTTCTTCGAACGAGCCGTAGACGCCCTCGGTGGGGCGGCCATTCGCGGCGCGATAGGCCCCGCGAGCGTGCTCATCGATGTCGGTCATGTAGTAGCAGCCAAGCACCATATCGAGCGACGGCGCGACGATCGGGTTGCCGCTCGCGGGGGAGAGCAGGTTGCGAGTCGAAAGCAGGATCTGCTTCGCTTCTGCGACTGCCTCGCGCGACAGGGGCACGTGCACAGCCATCTGGTCACCGTCGAAGTCCGCGTTGAAGGCGGCACAGACGAGCGGATGGAGCTGGATGGCCGAGCCCTCGATCAGCACTGGCTGGAACGCCTGGATGCCGAGGCGGTGGAGCGTGGGGGCGCGGTTCAACAGAACCGGGCGATCCTTGATGACCTCGTCGAGGACGTCCCAGACCTCGGGGCGGGCGCGCTCCACGATGCGCTTGGCGCTCTTGATGTTGTGGGCCAGGCCCTTCGCCACGAGCGAATGCATCACGAACGGCTTGAAGAGTTCCAGCGCCATTCGCTTCGGGAGACCGCACTGGTCGAGCTGAAGTTCGGGGCCGACGACAATCACAGAGCGGCCAGAGTAGTCGACGCGCTTGCCGAGGAGGTTCTGGCGGAAGCGCCCCTGCTTCCCCTTGAGCATGTCGCTCAGGCTCTTGAGCTTGTGGTTGCCACTGCCGCTCACGGCTCGGCCACGGCGGCCGTTATCGATCAGGCTGTCGACGGCCTCCTGCAGCATCCGCTTTTCGTTGCGAATAATGATCTCGGGTGCACCGAGGTCGAGGAGCCGCTTGAGGCGGTTGTTGCGGTTGATGACGCGCCGGTAGAGGTCGTTCAGGTCGCTGGTTGCGAAGCGGCCGCCATCGAGCTGCACCATGGGGCGCAGGCTCGGTGGGAGCACGGGCAGCACCTGGAGGATCATCCACTCCGGCTTGTTCCCCGAATCCTTAAGGGACTCGACGACGTTGAGGCGCTTGGTGGCCTTCTTGCGGCGCTGGCCGCTCGCCGTCAGGATTTCGCCCTTCAGCTTTTGGCGGAGCGCATCCAGGTCGATGCGCTCGAGCACGCGAAGCACCGCTTCCGCGCCCATGCCGGCCTTGAAGACGACTCCAAACAGGTCTGAGAGTTCGCGATGGCGCGTCTCGGTCAGGAGCACGACGCGGTCGTCGCGGATCGGATCGACCAGGTCCTCCAGGTCGTTGATGCGCTCGCCGTACTGCTCTTCGACTTCGTTCCGGATCTGCTTCTCGCGGTCGAGCAGCTCGCCGTATTCGGAGCGCACATTCGCGCGTGCTTCTTCCTCGGCGTTGCGGACGTCGATTTCGACTTCCGCCTTGAGCTTCTCCGTCTCCTTATCGAAGGCAACGAGCTTCTTGTTTCCCTCGCGCTGGACACGGCCGATCACCGTCTTGGTGACCTTGACGCCGGGTTCAACCACGACGACGTCGGCGAAGGAAATCTCCTCGTCGAGGACCTCTCCGGCCGATGCCTCGGCCTTCTCCACGCTGCGCTGGATGGCTGCTTCGAGGGCGTCGCGGGAGAGCTTGCGTTCGGCCTCGATCGTCTCCTGCCGCTGGAGGATGGTCTTTTCGAGCTCCTCGGCGGCGGCATCGAGTTCGAGTTCAAGTGCCTGGCGGCGGGCCGCATCGGCCCCGAGGCGCTCGTCGATGACGCGGGCGATCTCTTCCTTGAGGCGCGCGATCTCCATCTGCTTCGCGTCCTCATCGACCTCGGTGATCATGTACTGGGCGAAGTAGAGGACGCGCTCCAGGTTGCGCGGCGAGATATCGAGCAGGAGGCCGAGCTTGCTCGGCGTGCCCTTCACGAACCAGATGTGGCTCACCGCGCTGGCGAGCTCGATGTGGCCCATGCGCTCGCGGCGGACCTTTTCGCGGGCCACCTCCACGCCACACTTGTCGCAGATGATGCCCTTGTAGCGGACGCGCTTGTACTTCCCGCAGTAGCACTCGAAGTCCTTCGTGGGGCCGAAGATCTTCTCGCAGAAGAGCCCGTCCTTTTCCGGCTTGAGCGTACGGTAGTTGATGGTTTCAGGCTTGGTTACTTCGCCGTAGGACCACGAGCGGATCTGCTCGGGGCTCGCCAGCGAAATACGGACCTGGTTAAAGTCGTTCACTTCCAGCATGTGAAGCTGTCTCCCACGTGACCGTTAGCGGGTCACTCGCTCCGCGTGTTCGAGAAGATATCGTCGTGCTCGTAACCGGTGAGGTTCAGGCCGAGCTCGGGCAGGTCGTTCGAGGTGTCTTCGATGAGCGAAACGCTGCCACCGTAGTCATTCGAAACCTCCACCGAGAGCCCGAGGCTCTGTAGTTCTTTCACGAGCACCTTGAACGACTCGGGCACACCGGGCTCGAGCACGTCCTCGCCCTTCACGATCGCTTCGTATGTCTTGACACGCCCGACGACGTCGTCGGACTTGACCGTCAGCAGCTCCTGGAGGATGTGGGCCGCGCCGTAGGCTTCGAGCGCCCACACTTCCATCTCACCGAAGCGCTGGCCACCGAACTGCGCCTTACCACCGAGCGGCTGCTGGGTGATGAGCGAGTAGGGGCCGGTCGACCGGGCGTGGATCTTGTCTTCGACCAGGTGGATGAGCTTCAGCATGTAGATGTAGCCCACGGTCACCGGCTGATCGAACGGCTCACCGGTGCGCCCGTCGTAGAGCAGCATCTTGCCGAAGAGCGGCGGCGGCACGTTATGTTCCGAATAGATCCGCTGGGCCTCTGCCTCGAGTTCCTCGATGGAGTGGCCCGCCTTGAGTGGCTTGTCACCCTGTGCGGCACGGAACTCGTTGAGCCAGATTTCCAGGCAGGCGCGCTTCGCCGCACCCGACTCGGGGTTTCCGAAGACTGGCTGCGAGTCGTAGCCCTTCTCTTCGAGCCAGGACATCGCACGATCGATGTCGAATGCCCGGTCGCGGGGGTCGACAAAGTAGAAGGCGCCGGACTCAGTCGCAATCCAGGCCCGGGCGAGCGCATCATCGATGTCCGCGTCGCTCGCCCCGTCGAAGACCGGGCTGATGGCACGGAAGCCGAGCGTGTTCGCTGCCCAGCCGAGGTGCGTTTCGAGCACCTGGCCGATGTTCATCCGGCTGGGAACGCCGATGGGGTTGAGGATGATGTCGATCGGCGAGCCATCGGGCAGATATGGCATATCTTCGCGCGGAAGGATCCGGCTGATGACGCCCTTGTTGCCGTGGCGGCCGGCCATCTTGTCGCCTTCGGAGATCTTGCGGCGCTGGGCGATGCTCACGCGCACGAGCTTGTTGACGCCCGCAGGCAGCCCCTCGTTCGTGTCGCGCGTGAAGACCTTCACGTCGATGACTTTGCCGCGCTCGCCGTGGGGCACGCGCAGGCTGGTGTCCTTCACCTCGCGCGCCTTTTCGCCAAAGATCGCGCGGAGAAGCTTTTCCTCTGCCGTCAGCTCGGTCTCGCCCTTGGGCGTGATCTTGCCGACGAGGATGTCGCCCTCACGGACCTCGGCGCCGATGCGGATGATGCCCTCTTCATCGAGGTCGCTCAGGCTCTCCTCACCGACGTTCGGGATGTCGCGGGTGATCTCTTCCGGGCCAAGCTTGGTGTCGCGAGCCTCGACTTCGTGCTTCTCGATGTGAATCGAGGTGAACTTGTCTTCGCGCACCATATTCTGGCTGATGATGATGGCGTCTTCGAAGTTGTAGCCCTCCCAGCTCATGAACGCGCAGAGGACGTTCTGGCCGAGTGCCAGGTCGCCGCCCTGCGTGCTGGAGCTATCGATGAGGGGCTGCTCCTTCGTGATCCGTTCGCCGCGGAAGACGAGCGGCCGCTGGTTGAGGCACGTGCCCTGGTTCGAGCGCGTGAACTTCACCAGGTGGTATTCCTTCTGGCCGAGGTCTGAATCGTCGTAGCGGACGATGATCCGCTGTCCGTTCGCTTCCACGACTTCGCCATCGCCTTCAGCGACGACAACGTGGCCACTGTCAACTGCCGTGCGGCGTTCGAGGCCCGTCGACACAAGCGGCACCTCGGGCCGCACGAGCGGCACCGCCTGGCGCTGCATGTTCGCACCCATGAGGGCGCGGTTCGCGTCGTCGTGCTCCAGGAACGGGATCAGCGCCGTCGCGACGGAGACCATCTGCTTCGGCGAGACGTCGAGGTAGTCCACCTCTTCCGGGCGGACCATCTTGAACTGTTCGTAGAGGCGAATCTCGACGCGGTCGTGCAGGAAGTGACCGTTGTCGTCGATCGGCGTGTTCGCCTGGCCGACAATGAACTTGTCTTCTTCGTCGGCGGTGAGGTAGACAATCTCGTCGGAGACGAAGGGGCGAATGGCGACGCGGCGGCCCGGGATGCGCGCAACAGCGGCCTCGTCGACCACCGTACCGGCTTCGAGCAGGACGTTGCCGTCCTCATCGATCAGGTCCTCGCGGACGGCCTGGCCAATGAGCCGCGGATCGTCGGCGGGAAGCTCCCGGTGGACGCGGCGATAGGGCGTCTGGATGAAGCCGAAGTCGTTGAGGCGACCATAGGTTGCGAGCGAACCGATGAGGCCAATGTTCGGCCCTTCCGGTGTCTCGATTGGGCAGATGCGTCCGTAATGGCTGTGGTGCACGT
>Ga0265293_10007825_pt1 | contig 16239 bp, 17 predicted proteins | sample Munlanlewell138R_FD_192505 | JGI IMG/M metagenome (GOLD analysis project Ga0265293, IMG submission 192505) | Leachate microbial communities from a municipal landfill in Southern Ontario, Canada - Leachate well 138R | ecosystem: Engineered > Solid waste > Landfill > Unclassified | place: Canada...
TTTTCTTTATTTGGGCACAAAAAAAGCGGCTTATAAGCCGCTTGAGCCAAAAAAGGGAATTGAACCCTTGACCTGCTCATTACGAGTGAGCCGCTCTACCCCTGAGCTATTTTGGCATAACGGGAGCATAATAGCGTACTGAGCGATTTATTGCAAGCTGTGGCGCAACTTGACCATTGGCGGCGTTGTGAAGTAGGCTAGCGGGTGAGGAAATTGATTGAAAAAGCGTATTGTTTTTGCCCCAGCTGCCCCTCGGGAGTTAATCGAGATATTGGTCAACCACCCCTCACGCTTTGGCCCAACCGTCGGTCAAAGCTGGGATCCAGAGGTGGCTTCTTTTCTTATGGAGATGTATCCAGAAGCAATCGAACAAGGCTTTGGCTTAGAAGAGATTGCCATGATGGTTGCTGAGGATGAAGAGGTATGAATGTCCTAGGTATTGAGACCTCGTGCGATGAGTGTGCAGCGAGTGTCGTCGTCGACGGTAAGAGTATTCTCAGCAATGTAATTGCAACTCAGATCGAGGAACATCGAATCTATTACGGAGTTGTTCCTGAACTCGCTTCACGCATCCACACTGAGTGGATTGGACCAACGGTCCAAGCGGCGATCGAAGACGCTAACGTCCCCATTGATGCTGTAGCAGTAACAAACCGACCGGGCCTCCTTGGCTCGCTCTTAGTTGGTGTTTCCTTCGCCAAAGGCTTCGCCGCAGCACGGGGCATCCCCTTGATCGGGATCGACCACATTCGCGCCCACCTCTACGCCCCTCAAATAGAACATGAACTTCAGTACCCGTACTTAGGAGTCCTTGTTTCTGGTGGCCATACGGTCATCTGCAAGGTTACGAGCTATGATGAGTTAGAGGTCCTTGGTACAACGATCGATGATGCGATCGGTGAAGCGTTTGATAAAGTTGCCAAGCACTACGACTTTGGCTATCCTGGTGGAATTGCCATCGATCGATTAGCCCAAACGGGAAATCCATTAGCGTTTCGCTTCCCTGGTCCGAAAATTAGAGAAAAAACAAACCCCTATGACATCTCGTACTCCGGTCTTAAGAGCGCAGCGATTAACCATCTCGATAAGTACTGGGATGGCGAGAGCGAGAAAACCCCAGCGAACATCGCCGCGTCCTTCCAGCGCAGTGCGATTAACATGCTCATAAAGCGAATCCGTGCTGCTTTAGAAGATACTGGCTTGAAGCGCATCAGTGTTGGAGGGGGAGTTGCAGCAAACTCCTACCTACGCAGTGAGCTCAGCCAATTTCGACTTGGTGGGTATGAAGTCGCCTTTCCATCGATGGCGCTCTGTACCGATAATGCCGCGATGATTGCAGCGTTAGCGTACCATTACCTACGTGATGGAATTCAGGACGGCTATGATATGAAAGCAAGTGCACGCGTCAGTGCCTTTAAAAAACAGTACACCCCAGGAGGCTGATGGTGAACATCGATTTAGATCTTGCAATTAGAAAGGTACCTAATTTCCCGAAAGAAGGGGTACTCTACTACGATATTACGGGAATCCTTGCCGATAGTGCGGCGTTTAACGCCTCAATTGAAGCACTCGTGGAAAAGGCAAACACCTACGAATTTGACTACATCGCTGCGGTTGAAGCGCGGGGCTTTGTTTTTGGAGCTCCCCTAGCAGAGAAGTTGAATGTTCCGATGATTCTCATCCGCAAGATGGGTAAACTCCCCAACGAGGTATATACGAAGAGCTTCGCCCTTGAGTACGGTGAAGACGTAATTTGCGTCCAAAAACTCGACGTTCATCCAGGAAAAAAGATCCTCCTCGTCGATGATTTAATCGCAACGGGGGGAACACTCGAAGCTGCAGCAGCGATCTTTGAAGAGCACGGGGCAATCATTAGCGGAGTCCTTGGAGTCATCGGCCTGCCATTCCTTAACTACGAAGAAGTCCTCAAAGGTTATAAGACCGAAGTCTTAATTACCTACGACTCCGAGTAAGAGTATGATTACTGCAGCAGTAAATAAGCCCGCCACTGCAAAACAAGTTTTCAAAAACTTCCAGATAGGTAAGCGGCAATTGTGGGAATCGTTACCACCGCATATAGCTGCGGGGTTAACTCAAGAAGGGGAGGAGGCGCTCGGTAAGCCATGGCCCTTCTTGACCCTTACCCTCTTCCAAGATTACTTCTACACTGGAAATCGCAAGCGCTACGAAGAGTTGTACTTTGCAAAACGAAAGAACCTTTGCTCGCTCGTCTTAGCGGAGTGTGTTGAGAATAAGGGTCGCTTTCTTGATTCGATTAGCGAAGGGATTTGGTCGATCATCAGCGAAGTCTCTTGGGTCTTACCCGCCCATAATACCTATAAAAGAGATACGCATGCTCTCCCGATTCCCCTCACCGATAAACCAATTCTTGATCTTTTTGCTTGTGAAACAGGTGCCCTCCTCAGTACAACAATCCATTTGCTTAAAGAGGTTCTCGATCCTCTGCTTGTACGGACTGTTTCTGACCAATTGGATTTGAGGATTCTTACTCCCTACCTCGATGATTACGTTTGGTGGATGGGTCTTAAAGGCGAAACACTCAATAACTGGACGACGTGGTGTACTCAGAATATTCTAATCACTGCCTTTACGTTGGATATTAAAGAAACCATAGTGAAAGAACTGTACCACAAAAGTGCGAAAAGCTTAGATGCGTGGCTTGATCAATACGGTGACGATGGGTGTTGTGATGAAGGGCCGTCCTACTACCACCACGCCGCCTCATGCTTATGGGGGTGTCTGTACATCCTTGAAGAGGGGCTAGGACCAATCTTTACTAAGCTCTACCAACAAGAAAAAATTAAAAATATCGCCGCCTACATCATGAACGTCCACGTCGCCGATGATCTTTACCTCAACTACGCTGACTCTTTGCCGAAGGCTGGTCGCCTTGGAGTACGGGAGTATCTCTTTGGTAAAACAGTAAAGAATCCTTCGTTAATTCGCCAAGCCCTTCTCGATTACCGGATACATCCCTTTGAAAAAGGGGACAACGACTACAACCTTTTCTATCGTCTGCTTGCAGCAGTGCATAGTGAAGAACTTCTTACGACCCCACTGCCCAAAGAGGAAAAGAAGCCGTCCTTTATTTGGTACCAGAGTGTTGGTCTAGCGATCTACCGCCGAGGACCTTTTACCCTCGCAGTAAAAGCAGGAAATAACGGCGATAGTCACAACCACAACGACACCGGTTCGATAATTCTCTATGCAGGGAAAAAGCCCCTCTTAATCGACGTCGGGGTAGGGACGTACACCAGCCTAACCTTTAGTCCCAAACGTTACCATATTTGGACGATGCAGAGCGCCTACCACAACGTGGTGAACTTCCCCCCAATCGGCCAAGAGGCGGGAAAGGATTTTGGGGCCACCCTTCTCTTTGTTAATGATGCTAAAATTGTCCTTGAGCTCCGAGGGGCGTATCCAGAGGAAGCGAAGGTTAAGAGTTACATCCGAACGGTAACGATAACACCTGAAAAGGTTATGGTTCACGAGTTTGTTGAGGGAACAAAAGAGCCAATGCTTACGTTGATGAGTCCCGAACGATGTACAGCAAAAGAGTTCGACCTAGTAGGTGATGGGTGGAACATTACTGTTGATGGTAACCCAATAGAGTTGGTTGTTACCCAGCTGTGTGTTGAAGACCCGCCCTTAGTAGCAGCGTGGGGCAACGAGCTCTATCGGACAACAATCACCTTTGACACGCAGTTAACGTGGTGCGTGAGCGTAAACTCATAGATAAAACCACTCAGCTGATCAAATCTATTTCTTTACCACAGATTTAGATGCACAGAGAAATCGATTGACATCTCCACTCTTAGGTCCTAGTATATTCATACAAACGTAAAGCATATAAGGGGTAGCATATGAATAAACGCCTCCTTGTTTCTTTCCTTCTCTTCCTTATTATCCTTCCCTTAGCGGCAGTTGATGATGCAAAGTTCACAGTCACAACTTCCGTTCAGCCAGTAACAAAACATGGATTCACAACGCTCGCACATGCTGAAGATTTAGAGAGTTATGCCGATATCATTGGATCAACGAACATCGGGAATGGAAGCGCTGGGGTAGATATTTTGTTTGACTAAGGTGGAGATGCCGATGAGCCCCAGTTCCTCGGGGCGTACGCGTTTGCTACGAATGCAACGAGCCAAGTGACGATTCAATACTCGGTCACTCCGTTTATCCACGACGATTACCCAAGTGCAGCGACGATTCCCTTTGTCCTCGGTGTCGCATGGAAGAATGGAAATTATAAAAATGGACTTCTTTTAGGTGCACAAGATGGAGAAGACGCTAAAGTAATTCCAGTTGGAATCACGGATTTTTTTGGATCCAACCCCGCCCTTACGAATAGTCCAGCAGTCGTTGATCTCTACCAAACTGATGTAAGTCCCGATTCAATTCGGTGGGCTCTCTTTACGTTAGTAATGAGCTTTTTTGAAGGACCATACAATGAAGCTGGTCCTTTAGAGGGCTCGTACACCTCAACAATTACTGCTACGCTCAGTGCTCTGTAGATGCTTTGACATTCCCCTCAATTCTCGGTAGAGTGGGGGTAGTTGTTGGCCCCTTCTGTATTTCTACGAGTGGTTGACAAAGGATTGAGGATTTTCGTATCCTACCGAAGGATTTTAGAAATGGGATGTAGTGTAATGGTAACACTGCAGATTCTGGTTCTGCCTTTGGGGGTTCGAATCCCTCCATCCCAGCGATCGGTTCCTTCGTCTAACGGTTAGGACGGGAGATTCTCAGTCTTCAAATAGGGGTTCGATTCCCCTAGGAACTAGAGTTGAAGTACAGGGCAACCACTGGTTGCCCTGCTTTTCCGATAGAGGAATTTCCATGATTACAGCATCAAATATAGGCCTTTCATACGGCACCCAAGTTCTCTTTAAAGAGGTAGACATCAAGTTTACCCCCGGCAACTGTTACGGGATTATCGGAGCAAACGGTGCTGGAAAATCGACATTCTTAAATATCCTCAGTGGCGAGATCGAGCCAGACACCGGTCAAGTTATTATTACCCCCGGTCAGCGCCTCGCAACCCTCAGGCAAGATCACTTCGCCTTTAATGAGTACACCGTCTTAGAGACCGTAATTATGGGGTATGAGAAGCTCTATTCGATCATGAAAGAGCGGGATGTCATCTACAGCAAAGAAGATTTTACTGAAGAAGATGGACTGCGAGCTGCCGAGTTAGAAGGTGATTTTGCTGAACTTGGGGGATGGGAAGCGGAAAGTGAAGCCGCCCAGCTTTTAAGTGGCTTAGGTATCGCCGATAGCCTTCACGAAAAGCAGATGGCTGAAGTTGAAGACTCTATTAAAGTTCGCGCTCTCTTAGCCCAAGCCCTCTTTGGAAATCCGGATATTCTCCTCTTAGACGAGCCGACGAACCACTTAGACTTAGAGTCGATTCACTGGCTTGAGGACTTCCTCGCTGATTTCGATAATACCGTGATCGTTGTCTCCCACGACCGGCACTTCCTTAATACGGTGTGTACCCACATCGCTGATATCGACTACGGGCGCATCCAGCTCTACGTAGGTAACTACGACTTCTGGTACCTTTCTAGTCAGCTTGCAGCGAAGCAACAGCGCGATGAGAAGCGTCGCCGCGAAGAGAAAATTGCTGAGTTGAAGGAGTTTATCTATCGCTTTAGCTCCAACGTGGCCAAAGCCCGCCAAGCAACGAGTCGAAAGAAGCTCATCGATAAACTCACCATCGATGATATTCGCCCATCAAGTCGGCGCTTCCCTTACGTGGCGTTTAAACCTAATCGCGACGTTGGCCGAAACATCCTCGACATCGATGGCCTCTCTAAGACAATTGAAGGGAACCTCTTACTTGATACCTTCTCCCTGCACGTTAACGCGGGAGATAAGATCGCCTTCGTTGGCCCAAACCACGCCGCCAAAAGCGCCCTCTTTGAAATCCTCAGTGGAAACGATACCCAAGACAGTGGAACGTATACCTGGGGTGTTACTACTAGCCTCTCCTACTTTCCGAAGAACAATAACCACCTCTTTGAGGAGCACATCGCCATCGTCGATTGGCTGCGTCAATACAGCCCCGACCAAGACGATACGTACGTTCGCTCCTTCTTAGGGCGGATGCTCTTCAGCGGTGATGAGGCGTTAAAGGACCTTACCGTCTTAAGTGGAGGGGAGAAGGTCCGCTGCTTACTCTCGAAGATGATGTTGGAAGGTTCAAACGTCTTGATCTTCGATGAGCCGACGAGTCACTTAGACTTAGAGGCGATTACTGCCCTGAACAACGGCCTTATTGAGTTCACTGGAAACATCCTCTTTAATAGCCACGACCACCAGTTTGTTGAATCGGTGGCGAACCGAATCATTGAGTTTACTCCCGGTGGAGTGATTGACAGGATGATGGGCTTCGAAGAGTATTTTAAAGACGAAGCGATTAAAAATCTGCGCGTCGAACTCTACGGGGGAGTGAAGAACGCCCTCGCATTGTAAGGAAGAGGCGATGTTAGTTGCGGTTGATATTGGCAATAGCCACATCGTAGTAGCGGTCCACAACGATAAGGAGTGGATTCACTCCTTTCGGATTCACAGCGACCAAAAGAAAACGACCGATGAGTATTTCGTAGTTTTAGAATCGTTGATGAACAGTGCGAAGGTCAGTCGGCACGATATCACTAAGGCGGTGATCAGCAGCGTTGTTCCGAACCTTACCCGGGCGATCGCAAAGAACATCTACAACATCTTCTCAATTCAACCGTTAATGGTTGAACATACAGTCGAAAGTGGCCTTGAAAAAGAATCAATTCCGGAAGAACTTGGAGCGGACTTACTTGCAAACCTCGCCCAGGCTCACTACGCCCATCCCAATGAGTGTGTGATGGTGATCGATTTTGGAACTGCGCTGACGTTCTCAACAGTCAGTAAAGAAGGGAAGGTCTTAGGCGTCGCAATCGCCCCAGGCTTGGTAACCGCCGTAAACTCCCTCTTTGGCTCAACTGCTCAGCTACCGCAAGTTGAATTAAAAACCCCACCGTCTGTGGTGGGGCGAACGAGCCGAGACTCAATTAATAGTGGAATTATGTTTGGCTACGCGGGCTTAGTAAAATCGATGATCGAGCGCACTGAAGAGGAAATCGGAGAGAAGCTCTATGTGATCGCAACTGGGGGCCTTTCGCGGACGCTCAGCCCCCTCGTTGGTCGGATTAATCAAGTTGCTCCCTTACACACCCTCGATGGGCTGAAGCTGATCAGTGATTTAAACTGAAGTGCCCATCGATCATAATCGGGACCCTCGATCCATCACCTAAAATCGCATCAATATTCATATCTGCCGATCCTACCATGAAGTCAACGTGGGCGAGGCTCGTGTTACACCCTGCTTTGTGCAGCTCCTCTTCAGTAGTGAGCTTTGAACCCCCCGTTAAGCAGATTGGGTACCCCTCTCCTAAAGCGAGGTGACATGAAGCGTTTTCATCGAGGAGGATTGAGTGGAAAATTAACCCACTCTGTGCTATCGGGCTCGATTCATCAACTAAAGCAACTTCGCCAATTCGCCGAGTTCCTTCATCGATTTCAAAGAAACGATCGAGGGCGTCTTGGCCAACTTTTGCTGAGTAATCAACGACCTTTCCCTCTTTAAAGACAAAGCGGACTTCCTCGGTGGGGGTATTTAACACAGAAACTGGTCGAGTTGTTGTTACATATCCTTCAGCAACGAGGCGGTCGGGGGTTGAGAAAATCTCTTCAGTCGGAAGGTTGGCGAAGAAGCGGTTTCCTGAAGGAAGCTCTTCAGCACCCCCAACAAAACGCGCCTCAGCTCTAAAGCCAATCGTTAAATCTGTTATAGGGCTCTTGAAGTGAAGCGCTTTGAAATCGAGGTTGTTGATGAACTCCATCCGCTTTTCAAGCATTTCGTGCTTCTCTTCCCACGCCCTTTGAGGATCTTCGTGATCAAGAAGAAGAATAGGCTTAAGGACTTCAAAGAGGTCTTTTTCTGTTGCATCCTCACCGAGGACTTGCTTTGCCCACAGTGGACCGGGGGCGACACAGACACACCACGGCAGTTGGTGGCGCATCAACGCTTTGGAGCGGGTTTGACTCGCTAACTGGCGAGCTCGAGAGGCGAGTTGGTTCTTAGTTGGATCAAGGGGGCCGTGATCAAGGCGTTCATCGGTTGAGTCAACTCGAATAAACGACCACCCTTCACTGATAAACTCATAGTCAAGCGCTTTGATGTACGCTGGGACAAATTGAACCTCTTCTTCGGTTTGTGCTTCTAAGCGAGCAGAGAGGAGGTCTAAATCATCGGTGAGAATTTGAACGTACGATGCTCCTAAGCGGTAGGCGGCTTTGCCTAAGGCGCGGGCAAAGTAGTAGGTGCCCACTCCCGTAGTGATGAGAACCGCTTTGTTCTTTTGAAGGTTAATACCTTTGGTGATGATTAACTCGGCGTACCGCTCGATGTCTCGTTCGTTCATTTCTTCACACTCCTACAGGGTAAAAGACCCATTCTCAATTATTAAAGACTCACTTCCATCTTCATGACGAAGGCAGAGAGTAAGATCACTTGGTAAGGGCAAATCGAGATGGGCGATCGATTGACCAAGGCCTTGGAGGGCTTCATCGTCCATCCCAAGGGGAAGGGTGTCGACTAAGACTCCTCCAAGGTGGAGGATTGAACGACACTCTTTTTTGTAGTGGGGGTGGGAAAGCTTCGTGAGGTAGCGGCACTCGATCGTGTTGGAGTCTGCAATGCTTATTGCGCTGACTCGCTTCGAGCCTTCATCAACACCAAAGTAGTGATCTAACGCCGCTTTGCCACCGCTGGCGGAGTAATCGATGACCACTCCTTCTTCAATGGTGAAGGTAGCCTCTGTAACTTCTTGACCAAAGAGGGTAAAGGGGATTTCAACTTCTATTACTCCCTGGACCGATGTAGCGTCAAAAGCGGTGTGGAGGGCTTGGATTGGTAACAGGGGGATGTACTGGCGAGCCGAAGGCAGGGTGAAGACTCCGCCAATCCACGACGAGTGCTCGTGTTGGTGAGCTACAATGGAAACTCCTTCACCAACGATGGTTATTTCCCCGCGTTTTAGAGCATTAATGGTCTTCTGGCGGTAGGTTATTACGTTCGCTTGTTCAGCCCAATATGTCGCGGGCCAATCGTCAGAAAGGCGCATGATTGTTCCAAACAGATTCCACATCTCTTCTTGGGTTACCAAATGGCCAAGTAAGTCCGCAGCCCACGCCGTACCTGGGTAGGGGATGTTTGCCCACGGAATAGAGATACGACGATCTAAGAAGAAGGGATCGGCGAGGTGGCCGTAGTGGGCGAGGGTACGAACCTCAAAGGTCGGCTCATTCCACTCTTCATCTTCACCGTAGGGGAACTCATCTAAATCAACGATGTGGGCAAGAACAGCGGTAGTAATTTCCGGGCGCATTAAGTTCTTCTCTTCAGGATCGATCGGGTAGGTTTGAAGGACTTTTCCTAATGATGTTTCAACGATCGTAACGGGTAAAAGAGTGACTTTCACGGCCTTCTTGGCTAAGAAGCGGGCAAAGTTCATCGTTCGGGCATTGGTATTAATTGTGAGGCTATCGCCCTCTTGAAGGCGAAGTTGAATTGAGATAATTACTTCGGCGTATCGCTCGTGCATAAAACTCCTCAGAATGAAAAGAGGCACCCCTGGGGAGTGCCTCTCACTAGAGCGCCCTACGGGAGTCGAACCCGCTTCTTCAGCTTGGAAGGCTGAGGTAATACCATTATACGAAAGGCGCAACAACCGTCTATTTTTATAGTGTATCGCCCAATCTTCGTCAAGTACCTCTGGGGAGATTTACCCCTTGGTTGACACACTGTGGTGAACATTGGTACAAGAAAGGTAGATTTATTTAACGATAAGCGAGGGTAGAAGCGTGGGTCAACGCGGAGAAGTGTTTTCAACGAGGCTCGTGAAAAATGAGCGCACGTATTTTTTTAATGTGAAAGAGAATGTCCGAGGGGATGTCTTTTTGAATATTGTCGAATCGAAGGGTTTGCCTGATAGCGACCGCTTTATCCGTCAGTCGATCATCGTCTACCAAGAGGACTTAGGGGAGTTTTTAAAAGAACTCCAAAAATCCCTCGATTTTATTAAACAAAATACCCGTTAATATTGAAAGCTCAGGCGATGGATGGGCGTCGGCCCATACGTTCTGAGCGCCTCTTTGTGCGCCTTGGTGGGGTAGCCCTTGTGCTGGGCGAAGTTATACTCCGGCCACCGGTGGTGATACATCGTCATGATTCGATCGCGCTCCTCTTTTGCGAGGATTGAAGCGGCCATAATCTCACTGACGCTCTGATCACCTTTAATCACCGCTTCGGCGTTACATGAGAGGGGTGGGATTTTGTTTCCATCGATGTAGGCACACGCAATCTCATAGGATTGCTGAAGCTCTTCAACGGCAAGGCGCATCGCCTCGAGGGTTGCCTGAAGGATGTTAATCTCATCAATTCGGGTATTTGAAATTTCTTTAACTGAATAGCAAAGCGCCCGCTCTTTAATGAGGAGCTCAAGCGCTTTTCGCTTTTTAGGGGTAAGCTTTTTTGAGTCATTCAGAAGGTGGGTGGGAAAGTCGGAAGGGAGGATTACCGCAGCGGCAACCACCGGGCCGGCTAACGGTCCGCGACCCGCTTCATCAACACCACAGATTAGAGCCATCCTCTATTACCTCCCTGCTTTGGTATGCTATAATCGCTCCTAGATATCGTCAAGCGAGGGTGTGCGTTGTTTCTTAAATCACTTGAACTCTATGGATTCAAATCGTTTCCGGACCGAGTTAAACTCCAATTCTCCGATGGAATTACCAGCCTCCTTGGCCCGAATGGGTGTGGGAAATCTAATATTGTTGATGCAATTAAATGGGTTCTCGGTGAACAATCGACAAAGACTCTTCGTGCCTCAAAGATGGAAGATGTCATCTTCAATGGCACGGATTTACGCAAGCCCCTCCAAGTCGCTGAGGTAACGCTTGTTCTCTCCAACGAAAACGGTGATTTGCCAATCGATGAGAGTGAAGTTGAAATTAAACGACGAATCTTCCGTACTGGGGAGAGTGAGTACTACATCAACCGTAACCGTGCCCGCCTCATGGATATCCGCGAGCTCTTCTTTGATACTGGAGTAGGTAAGAGCGCCTACTCGATTCTTGAACAGGGGAAGATTGACCAAATTCTCTCATCCCGCCCCGAAGACCGCCGCTACATCTTTGAAGAAGCAGCGGGAATAAGCCGGTATAAAGTACAGAGCTTAGAGGCGGAGCGAAAACTGGAGCGAACCGATGAGAATATCGCCCAAGTTGAGACAATTTTGCGCGAAGTAAAGCGCAGTTACGATACAAAAAAAAGTCAAGCTGAAAAGGCGAAAGCCAACCGCGAGCTACGCACAGAACAATTTACCTTAGAGGTGGATATCCAACTCTCAACGCTCGTCTCCTATTCAAAATTACGGGAAGTGCGCATTGAGCAAGAGCGGACGTTTGCCCAGCAGTACGATAAAAAACGAAGTGAGCTCGGTGAGTTCGATGAACGCCTCACCCAGTTAAAGGAAGATCTTCGAATCCTCGGAAGTTCAAGGATTAGCATTCAGACTGAATTGCAACGCCTCGATGAAGCAACAAAAGGGCGCAGTGAAAAACTTGAATTACTCACCTCTCGCTATCGCGACTTCTTTATGCAGCAGGAAAACGCCCAAAGTCGCAGCTCTTCAATTCAAGAGCAGATAAACCGCGATCATCAAGAAATCCAAGAGCGCAATGAGCGAATTGCTGAAATACATGAGCGCATTGCTACCCTTGAAGGGGAATTAGAGGGCTTTCAGAAATCCCTTGGCAAGAATCGAACTACGATTACCGCCAACCTTGATACAATCGATTCCCTTGAGGCGGCGAACGTCCACCTTGAAGAGGAAGTTGATCAATTAACCGTTGAAGTTAAGGCACTCAGTGACGCAATAGTCATTCAGCTTGAAGAGCAACTGCGCTCAAGTGGCTACACCACCAAAGCGCGCAGTGAAGCTAAAAGTGTTCTCTTGGCAACCTTGGAGCATATTAAGCAATCGATTACGAAAGAAGCGGAGTTTGCTGCCCAGCTGAAGCGCGCTGATCTTTCAATTGATACCCTTAGTGAACGCCAACAGCAGTTCTTTACCACGTTACAAGACTCCCTTGCTGCGCTTTCGGCGCACTTTACTGAGTACGAAGCAACTCAGGCTTCTTTCCTTGATGAGCTCATCGCCCCTGAAGGGACAATCGCTAAGAAGCAGAGCCTCGATAGTGCTGTGCTTGAAAAGCGCAAGACGATCGTTAGAAACCGCGAAGAGATTACCTACCTACGCGAAGAGAACAATCGTCTTCAAGATCAAGTAACACTCTTTCAAGATGCAATTGGCGAGCACCGGAGCGCCTTGGGGCAACTGCGCACTACGAAGGATGGCGCACTCGATTGGATCGCCAACCTTAAACGGATGATTACTGAGCGAGAGTATGAGCACAAAGACGCCCTTGCTGCAGTAGCAACTGCCCAAGAGCGAATATATGAAACCCAAGAAGATATCCGGAATGTTGAAGCGGAAGTAAAAGAGATTAAGGAAAAAATCGCCCAGCTGAATGTTGAGCTCGATGATCTTGCCAAGCGGATTGAAGAGCAAAGTCGAACAATCCTAGAAGAAGAAGCGGGTAAGGAAGAGGCGTTTACCGAGATTCATAACCTCCGCAGTGAGCGAGAGAAGGCGGAGCTTCAGGCGCAGAACTTAGAAGAACAAATTACCGCGTTGTATACAAACTTCTTTGACTCCTACGGCAAATCCTTAAAAGAGTTTGAGCACCGGCTTGAAGAGGAGGAGCTTGATGATAGTCCTGTTCTTCGCGCCCGCCTCGAAGAGGTGAAGAAGCGCGTTGCAGGGATGGGGTACATCAACCAAATGGCGGAGCAGGAGTTTACTGAGATTAAAGAGCAGTATGACTTCCTCACGAAACAGCTCGATGATCTAGAAAAGGCTAAAGCGGACCTTGATAGCGTTATCCTTGAGATTAAAACGCGCAGTGAAGAGCTCTTTATGGAGACGTATAAAGAGATTTCAGCGAACTTCCAAGCGATGTTCCGCCGCCTCTTTGGGGGAGGGCGAGCTGAACTGAAGCTCGTTGATCCAGAGAACATCTTAGAGAGTGGAATTGATATTCTTGCCCAACCGCCGGGAAAGAAGCTCACCCACCTAACTTTATTAAGTGGCGGGGAGCGGTCGATGACCGCCGTTGCCCTCCTCTTTGCAACGTACAGTGTAAAGCCATCGCCGTTTACTGTCCTCGATGAGATCGACGCTGCTTTGGATGATCGAAACATCGGCTACTTCCTCTCGGTTTTAGAGGAGTTTGCTCAAAAGAGCCAATTTATCATCGTCACCCACAACAAACACACCGTAATGGGTTCAACAACCCTCCTCGGAGTTACTCAGATGGAGCCGGGTGTTTCGACGATGGTGAGCTATCGCCTCGATACCTTAGAAGGTAAGCCCGTTATCCTCAATGACGATGCGAAGGCGGTAGATTTCACCGAGGAGGGCTCGTTGATTAGCTAGCGCTTCTTGACAGGCTTTGAGCGTGTAGGGTATAAGGTCAATTTGAGTGTAAGAGTACGAGATAATGTTTGATTCAATCAGTAATACGTTCAGCTCGATTATGCGATCGATCGCTGGGAAATCCAAGATTAGCGAAAAAAACATCCAAGACGCCGTTGAAGAGATCAAAGTTGCGCTCTTGGATGCGGACGTCAATATTCGCGTCGTCCGCCGCTTCATTAACTCCACGATGGAGGAAGCCCTTGGTGAAAAGGTACTCAACGCAGTTGACCCTGGTGATCAATTTGTAAAGATTGTCTACGACAAGATGGTCAACCTCCTTGGGGACGAGGAAAATCAAAAACTCAACCTCAAAGGCCCCGATACCCCCTCATCGATTTTAATGATGGGTCTGCAAGGCTCCGGTAAAACCACTACCAGTGCAAAGTTAGCGCTTCGCTTAAAGAAAGAGGGCCGCCGTGTCCTCCTTGTAGCCGCTGACTTAGTCAGACCTGCAGCGATTCTTCAGCTCCAAGTCCTTGGTGAAGCAGTCGGTGTTGAAGTCTTTGCAATCGAAGGGGAGAAAGACCCTGCTAAGGTTGCGAAAGCGGCGTTTGCAAAGGCAAAAAAAGAGCAGTTTAATACGTTAATTGTTGATACGAGTGGGCGGATGCACCTCGATGATGAGTTGATGAAGGAAATTCAAAAAGTCCGCGATGTGCTCAAGCCTGAAGAGACGCTCTTTGTCGCCGATGCGATGACCGGTCAAAGTGCCGTTACGATCGCTAAAGAGTTTGAAGAGCGCGTTGGTATCAGTGGTGTTGTCTTAACGAAGTTTGATAGCGATACCCGCGGTGGTGCTGCCCTTTCACTTCGCTCTGTTGTTGGTAAGCCGATTAAGTTCATCGGTGTTGGTGAGAAGGTTGAAGATTTAGATCCCTTCTACGCTGACCGGTACGCCTCACGAATTCTTGGTATGGGTGATATCGTCAGCCTTGTTGAGAAAGCTCAAGAGGTATTTGACGAAGAACAAGCGCTGAAGATGCAGGCGAAGATGGCAAAGAACACCTATGATTTGCACGACTACCTCGAACAGCTTGAGTCGATGAATAAGATGGGTGGTATTGAGTCGATGTTGGAATTGATTCCTGGGATGAAAGGCCAGATCAGTGAAGACGATATCGACCGGGAAGAAAATGAACGAGAGAAGGCTATCATCCGCTCGATGACCTATGCTGAACGAGAAAATTACCTTATACTTGGACCGACTCGGCGGCGAAGGGTCGCCAAGGGTAGTGGTACGCACATCAGCGATGTGAATCGACTGATCAAGAAGTTTGAAAAAATGCGCCTGATGATGCGCAAAATGACACGAAATAAAAAATACCAGGCTGAGATGTTAAAACAGATGGGTCTGTAGTTGAATATCATGGAGGAATTGTCACGATGGTGAGCATGAGACTGAAGAGGTTTGGATCAAAAAAACGACCGGACTACCGAATTGTAGTGATCGACTCCCGCGAGAAGCGCCAAGGACGCGCGATCGAGGAAGTTGGCCACTATCACCCCCTTGCTGCGAAAGAAGAGCAGTTGGTGATCAAAGAAGACCGCGTCAAGGAGTGGTTGCTTAAGGGCGCCCAGCCGAGCGATACGGTTCGCAATTTGCTCAATAAGAGCGGCGTACAGGTGAATCGCAAGGCCCAGGACTAAGTCCTAGGAGCAGAGTGTGGAAAAAGATCTTGTTGAATATATCGTGAAGTCGCTTGTCGATTCTCCGGATGAAGTGGATATCAATGTGGTTGAGGGCGAAAAGTCTACAATCTTAGAACTCCGCGTCGCCAGTGAGGATGTTGGCAAGGTCATCGGCAAGCAGGGTCGGATCGCCAAGGCGATTAGAACGATCCTCAGTGCCTCAGCAACCCGCGATGGGAAGCGGGCGGTGTTGGAGATCCTCGACTAAGATGGATCGCCTCATCGCTACAGCGACGATTGGACGGACCTTCGGGTACGAGGGGGAGGTGCGAATCTACCCGAACAACGAAGAGTCCGCCTATCTTAAGAAACTCAAAACAGTTATTGCCGAAGATCCGCAGGGGCGTAGACTCACCCTTGAGATTGAGTACGTCCGAATCGACGGCAATGGGGTGTTGATGAAGTTTGCGGGCTACGACTCTAGTGAGAAAGCCCAAACAATCGTTGGTTTGCGTGTACTTGTCGATCGTGAGCTCGCCGCCCCGCTGAAAGACGGCGAGTACTATACGGCAGATTTAATTGGCTGTGCGCTCATTTCTGATACCGTGCCGCTGGCAACCGTCGTTGCAACGATGGATGGAGCCCAGGGGCTTTTATTGGAAGTTGAGCGAAGCGATTCAAAACGCTTCTTAATTCCATTCCTTCACGTCTATACGGGAGTTGTGGATATTGAGCACAAGAGCATTGAGCTGTTAGCGCCATGGCTCCTCGACTGACGATAACAATCCTTACCCTCTTTCCCGAGATGCTCGAGGGGTTTTTTACCTCTTCGATTATGCGGCGAGCGGTAGAGAAAGGAACTGTTGCATACAACCTCGTTGATTTTCGAGCGTGGGCGACAGATAAGCACAAGAGCGTTGATGATCTTCCCTACGGGGGAGGG
>Ga0265293_10007826_pt1 | contig 16238 bp, 18 predicted proteins | sample Munlanlewell138R_FD_192505 | JGI IMG/M metagenome (GOLD analysis project Ga0265293, IMG submission 192505) | Leachate microbial communities from a municipal landfill in Southern Ontario, Canada - Leachate well 138R | ecosystem: Engineered > Solid waste > Landfill > Unclassified | place: Canada...
GTGGTTGTCAAGGTCGGGTAGTATTTTCGCTGAAAATCTCCACCCTTCCCCTGACATAAATAATCATAATTGACGATTAAGTTTATTAGGTTTGATGATTAGTTCAATTTGCTATTGCAATTTAAGTAGTTTTAAAAAATTAAATCTTTCACAATTATCAGAAAGCAATTGAAGTTTATGCAAAAATGAAGTACTATATTAGTAGCAATTGATTTGGAGTATCCAATACTCCACAAATTAAATTAAGGAGGTTTAGCATGAGAGAAAAGAAAAAAGCAACCATTGGTCACGCACTGATTCCCATTTTAGTATTAATTTTATCTCTATTTGTTGGTATCGTTTACCTAGGTGCCGATGCTCATATTCCTATACTTATAGCTATTATCGTAGCTGCTGCAGTAGGAATCTTCTCCCTTGGTTTTACATGGGGTGAAGTAGAAAAAGGGGCAATTGAAACCATACAAATGTCAATGCAGGCAATTTTGATATTGATGGTTATAGGAACAGTTGTTGGTTCCTGGATTTTAAGTGGTACAGTTCCTGCAATGATCTACTACGGATTACAGATTTTATCCCCAGGTATTTTCCTTGTAGCTACTGCAATTATCTGTTCAATAGTATCCTTAGCAACTGGTAGTTCATGGACAACAGCTGGAACAGTTGGTATCGCTCTAATGGGAGTTGGAGCAGGTCTTGGAATTCCTAACTACATAACAGCAGGTGCTGTAGTATCTGGCGCTTACTTTGGAGATAAGATCTCTCCATTATCTGATACAACTAACTTAGCACCCGCTATGGCTGGATCAACATTATTTGAACACATTAAGTACATGTTCTGGACAACTATTCCATCAATGGCAGTAGCATTAGTTCTATATGGAATAATTGGCGCTAGATATGCAGGAAGCCAACTTGATACATCTAATATTCAAGTTATACTTGATGGTATTGCTGCAAACTTTAATATTTCTCCAATTTTATTCTTACCACCAATCATCGTTATTGGTTTAGTAATTATGAAGGTTCCTGCACTTCCAGGTCTTATTTCTGGTACAGTAATCGGAGGTATATTTGCAGCTGTATTCCAAGGTGCTGGCTTAGGAGATATTATCAACACAGCTCATTATGGATTTGAAATTGAAAGTGGAGTTGAAATGGTTGATGAGCTACTAAACCGTGGTGGACTTGATAGTATGATGTGGACTGTTTCACTTATATTATTGGCCATGACTTTTGGTGGTATCATGGAAAGAACGGGAATGTTACATGCTATAGCATCAGCAATCCTAAAATTAGCAAAGAACACTGGATCACTTGTACTTGCAACAGTTCTTACAAGTATTGCAATTAACATCCTTGCAGCTGACCAGTATCTTGCAATTGTTATCCCAGGAAGAATGTACAAAGATGCTTATGATGAAGCAGGTCTTGAGCCTAGACTTCTTTCAAGAACCCTGGAGGATGCAGGTACTATGACATCTGCTCTAATACCATGGAATACTTGTGGTGCTTATATGTCAAGTGTACTTTTAGTTTCACCATTAGCATATGCCCCATTTGCATTCTTAAACCTATTAAACCCAGTAATAGCTGTATTCTATGCCTACACTGGAATTAGTATTAAAAAGCCTACTAAAAAGACTGCTTAGTAAAATAATAATTATATATGAATAAGGGACTCAAAAAATTTGAGTCCCTTATTTTATCTATATTTTTTCTAATATATCCTCTGTATCAATGAGCCACTTGGGAATGGCAGCTCTTATGGTCTTCTTTGGATCAACAACTTGAGAAATTTTTAAGTCCATGCTGATGCTTGCTAATAGGTAAGCTTCTTCAAAACTCATATTCAATGCCTTAGAAAGGATTCTCACTCCTTCTTCTGTTGCTGAGTATATGGCTTTATCTACATCATCTCCAGAAGCTACGATCATTGTACTATCCTTAGTTTCAACTAATGGCCAGTTTATTTTCTTGTTCTTTATTACATCAACACTTAAAACAACTTGTGCTGGTATTTCAAGTCCAGTAAAACAAATTTCTCCATCTCCCATCATGGCATGACAATCCCCAAGAGCTAAGAGAGCCCCTTCTTGACTGACGGGAAAATAAAGGATCGCTCCTTCTCTAATATCTGTAGTGTCCATATTCCCTCCGTGCTTCCAAGGTGTTTCAGTAGGACAATCCCCATCTTCTTCAGATGGAGCAACCCCTATTACTCCAATCATCGGATCTATAGGAAGTTTCAATCCTTTAAAGTCAACATAACCATCCTCAACAGTGAATATCTTTACTATGGGTACCTTGGCCAAATCACTAAGTATTCCATGCCCTGGCACCACAGCTGCTGATCCCTTGTGAGCCACATCTATTCTTTCAATTTTCACCTTAAGAATATCTCCCTTTTCTGCTCCATTTATATATGTGGGGCCTGTTGCAGGATTTATCTTATCAAAATCAATTTCCATAAGGACTTGATCTTCTCTTTCAATCTGCTGAAAGAAACAATCATTGGTATCCACCTTTATTATTTCCCCTGGTTCCATTGTAATAACTGGTTCCATATTGGGTTTAAAAGTGTAAATCACCTTGTCACTTTTTAAATGCTTCATTAGAAGTCCCCCTTCATCTCAGGAATTATATTTATAGGAGTTTTATCCACTAAAAAACTTACCATTGATTTTGCCGCATTCCATGCTAGATCATTCATAGTCTTTTGTGTTCCTGCAGAAATATGAGGACTTGTAATAACATTGTCCATCTTTAGCAAGGGATTGTCTAAATCCATGGGTTCTTTCTCATAGACATCTAATCCTGCCCCTGCGATTCTACCCTCCTGCAATGCTCTAATCAATGCTTTCTCATCTATAACTGGACCTCTGGATGCGTTAATCACTATAGAATCCTTCTTCATCAAAGAAAATTCTCTATCACTTAATATATGGTGCGTATCCGCAGTTAAAGGAGTTAATAAGACAACATAGTCGCTAGTTCTTAGTAGCTCATCTTTATCCATGTATTTAACACCTAGGGTCTCCTCAGCTTCTGGTTTTCTACTTCTATTGTAATATAGAACCTTCATATCAAAACCTAAAGCACATCTTTTAGCAACCATCTCTCCTATTCTTCCCATGCCAATAATTCCTACAGTACTTCCAGAAATATCCTTGCCAAAAAGGTTAGAATTGTCTATCTTAGTCCAGTTCCCAATCTTAACGAAAGAATTAAGTTCAGTTAATCTCCTGCCTGTTGCAATTAATAGTCCCATAACAAAGTCAGCTACAGTATTATCCAATATCCCTGGAGAATGGGTCCCCGCCACTCCCTTTTCCTTCATAGCATCAATATCAAAATTATTATAACCAACTGTTATGTTACTTATTACCTTTAGATTCTTTCCCTTACTTAATAACTCCTCATCCACTCTAGTTCCTAAAAAAACTGCACCCTCTACATCCTTTATGACTTTTAAAATCTCTTCATAGGTATTTTGTTTTGTAAAATCAAGAGTTATGAGATCTGTTTTTTCTTCCAAATAATCCTGTATTTCCTTTACCACAGGATAAGCTAATAATGCCTTTGGTTTATTCAATTCAATCAACCTCCCACTACTTTAACTCAGGAATTATTGCATTTGAATCCCTTCCATAAAGAATATCCACTAGTGCCTTAGCTGCGAACATTGCCATTTCGTCCCTTGTTTTTTGTGTTGCAGACCCAATATGAGGCAGGGTTACCACGTTATCCATTTTTAATAGTGGATTATCCTTTTCTATTGGCTCTACTTCAAATACATCCAATCCCGCTCCTGCTATTTGACCTGATTCTAGTGCTTTAATCAAAGCTAGTTCATCTACTACCGGTCCCCTGGATGCATTTATGATGAAGGCATCTTTTCTCATGAGACTAAATTCTCTTTGACTAATTAGATGGTAGGTTTCATCATTTAAAGGTGTCATTACCATTACAAAATCTGACTTTTGGAGAACTTCATCCATTGGCAGATACTTTGCCTCATACTTTTCCTCTGCAAGATCATTCCTTCTCCTATTATAGTAAAGAATTTCCATGTCAAATCCCAAACTTGCTCTCTTTGCCACACATTCTCCAATTCTTCCCATTCCTATAATCCCAAGTGTTGAGTTGTGGATGTCCTTTCCAAGGAATCTACCCATGTCTCCCTTTCCCCAATTTCCATTTTTGGTATATCTATCTGCTTCACATAATTTTCTACCTGTGTTAATTATTAGGCCCATTATTGTATCTGCAACTGTTTCATCAAGAACACCAGGAGTATTAGTGCCAATTATCTTGTGTTTTTTCATAGCCTCCACATTAAAGTTATTATATCCAACACTGATATTACTTACTACTTTTAGTCTGGGTGCTTTAGAAAGAAGATTCTCATCAACAATCATACCAACTTGAATTATTCCATCAACCTCTTTAATAATATCTAACATGGCATCAAATTTCTTTGGTCTTGAAAAATCCCACATGATAACTTCAGTATTTTCTCTTAAGTACTCTTCCACATAATCAGCTACTGGATTTGCAATAAATACTTTTGGTTTTGTCATATTATCATTCCTTTCTATTTAACAATCCATAATAGTAAAAGCGTAGATATAAATGCTATTAAAAATTGAATAGGTGCATACTTCTTATACTCCTTATATAAATCTCCTGTGGTTACTCTCATCTCTCCAGCAGTAAGTACCTGACATAGATGTAGAGGTGAGAAGTAGTAACCTAAAAAAGACATAACAAGTAAGAAATAGGCATATACATGAACCTGCCCATCTGGTAAATTCATCATTCCCAACATGGGTAGTGTTATGGCTAATGATGAAGTAGGATAGCCTGTTATAAAGCCGAAAACAACAGATACCAAGGCAAATATTAATAGTATCCCAATACCTGAGTCTATTTTAGAAAGTAGTGACTCAACTAATAATAGCATCTGATCCAACTGAAGAATTATATCCTTTAGTAGTAATACAGAAACTACAATTAAAATGGTATTAATATTTATTCCTTTAATTACCTGGTTGATAAAACCTGACTTATTACTTAATAAAAATGCTGCAAAAACCGAGAATACCATGGATACAAAAAAAGGTAACCCTGTAATAGCATTAACTATAACAGAAATGTAAATTGGCGATGTATATAATAAGAACTTCAGTATGTTCCCAAGTACATTCTTATCTCGCACTCCCTTTTCAGTTTTTATGTCTTTTATAAACAGGTTGTATCCTAAAAATACAGTTGATGCTACAAAAATAAAACCATAACCTACTACCTTATATATGTTGATATCCGGTAGTCCAGCTCTTATAAATAATAGTGATGTGGTAAAGGGTAAAACCATCATTGAGACATGTCTAAAAATTAGGTTGATTACTGCTCTCCTTGGTCTTTCAAGGTTAACTTCTTCTCCAATCCTATTGATAAAGGGTGCAGAAAGTATCGCCCCTCCTGGAACAGACATTAAACCAATCATTGATGGTATGATCATAAGGATTATTTTTTTACTGGTTATTACCTTTAACAAGGTATCAACTACTTTTTCTAATAATCCATAGTGCTTCATCAGCCCACCTAGTATCCCTACCATTAATACTGTTAAGACTGTATCCCTTGAGTTTGGTTTCATAAATACACCAATTAAGGTTCTAAAGTATGATTCAAGACCTAGTCCCGAGAGTATTGCTATTATAAAGGCTACTATTAATAGACTTGTACTTAGCTTAATTTTCTTTCTAATCATAATTGGTAATAATACAAATGAGCCTAGTGCTACTAAAAGTTGTGTCATATATCTTTCTCCTTATTATTTCGTTAATCTAATAATACCAAAATACATTTAAAAAAAATAGGCCTGAGCCTATTTCTTCTATTATTTTATACTAACTCGGTTTCCTCCAAAATCCTGGCTTTTTTTAAGTTGATCTAATGATCTACTTACTATACTATAAATTTCATCACCATTTACAAGTTCCGTACCTCCACTGGATATTGTAAATTTCAAGTCCTTATCACCCAAATCCTTACTAAATTGATCAATAGACATCCTCAATCTATCCAGTAATACTCTCAAACTATCTTGGGAGAACTCTCTAATTCCTATTATATATTGATGACTATTTACAGCTTCTACTAAATCTATGGGTCTTGTAAGGTTGCTAATGGCTTTCCCTACTTCTTCCATAGAAATCTTCAGCCCATCTTCTCCAAACTCTTCTAGAATTAGATCATAGAAATCTATATCAATGATTCCTAAGGAAAATTTCTCCTCCTTCTCTTTGAATCCCTCTATCCTATCTTCTAGATATTCAACAGTTTTTTCATTTAAGTTTAATAACTCCATATAATACCTCCTAATGCAAATTCTAATTAATCTACTCCTACCCAAAGAGATTAAAAATAATAATTAACTTATAATCTCCATTCCATCCAATACTCAATTTCTCCAGTATCAATACTTTTCTCTATACTTCTTATTTCAAATCCACTCTTCTTGTAAAAGTTAATAGCAAAAATGTTTTTTTCATAAACATGTAGTCTGAGACTATTATATTCCTTCTTACATCTATATAACAAACACTTTCCAATACCTTGATTTCGGTATTTTCTAGATACAAACAAGCCAGCTATGTATCCCTCATCCATAAGGCCAATAAACCCCTTAATGATCCCTTCATCTTCATATACCATAACATGGGCACTGGACAAAGCATTCTTAACATACTGGTAGTTACTCCTCCAGTATTCTTCATCAATAAAATCATGGGTGGTTATATTTTCATCAAGCCAAATCTTCATCACATCATCAATCATAAATCCTTCTAGTTTTCTAATCATGAAATTTCTCCTTTAAAAGTTAAAAATATTATGATCGATCAAAAACAGTTGTTATTATAACTGCAGCTAAAATAGCAGCAAATCCAAAAATCATCCTTGTGGTAATGACTTCATTGAATATCACTACCCCTATTACTATACTAGTTATGGGCTCCAAGGTACTCAAGATTGATGTACTTTCAGGTCCAATTAGTGAAACTCCAATTTGAAAAAGACTAACTCCGAAAAAGGCAACCATAAGGGCTAGAATAGTACTCACTCCCCATCCTAGTGGGCTCATGCTAATTACCAAAGTCTTAGTACTCAACCCATATATAAACATCATTGTACTAGCCACTAAACAAAGATACATGGTCATTTTCAATGGATGCATATTTTTTAAACCACTTCTATCTAGAAAAACCACATAAAAAGAATAAGTTATAGCAGAACCAAATGCCAATCCGATTCCCAACAAACTTACTTCCCCTCCTGAATCATTTAAAAGCAGTACTCCAATTAGGGTTAAACTAACTGCTAATAATTTAGTACTACTCGCAGGGTATTTGAAAAGAATCACATATGCTAAGATAACCAGGACTGGGTATACAAAATGAAGAGTTGTCGCGATTCCTGAAGCTATATAATTGTATGACATGTATAAGGTGAGGGCAGTCCCCCCGTATCCAAAAGTGCCAATTATAAGGAGTTTCTTAAACTCCTCTTTTGTTACTTTAGTGCTTATCTTCTTATTCTGACTCACAAAAAAGTATAGAACTGGTAGTACGATTATGAATCTAAGGAAGGTAAGAGTAACTGCGTTTCCACCTTCTTGATATACAATTTTAGCCATTAATGGCATACTGCCAAATACAACAGCTGATATCATTACAGCAATGATTCCCTTTAACCTAGTCACTTTATCTATCTCCTAACAGTTTAGTAACTTCATTATATAATTTTAAACATTCTTTGCAAATGCAAACCCTTTATATATGGTATAATATTAATAGTTTTTAGGAGGAATAGATATGATAAATAGAAAGTTTTTAATATACATACTAATTCTTATTATATCTATGGGTGCATATTCTGCTCTTAGGTACCAGCCCTATATTAAATTGGGCATGGAAGTATATAAGGAATCTAAAACCCCAACCTTAGAACATTAGGAGGAAAACCATATGATGCCAATTGAAAATCCTTTTTATAAATATATTGATAGGGATATGATTGTTGAAACTGCAGAAAGTACTGATGAAAATAGCGAACTACTAATTTCAGATGAAACTAATAGTAGGGAAAATAATCCTACAAATACGTCAAGTAAACCTGTAGTTTCTAATACACCTTTAGAAGAACCCCTGCCTTCAAATAATGATGATAATTATGAGGAAGTAATAGTAGAAGAAGTAGCTCCTACTTTTGCTGAAATTGCCAATGACTACTATAATAATTTTAAAGTTCTTGAAAATAAGTTGCAAAATGATTTAGATAACCTAATCTCTCAAGCTGTTGAGGATTATACTAATAAGAAGTATAGGAAGTTAAGACTTGTTCAAGTATACCTAGACAAGGGAAATCAACTGGAAGCTGAGGCTGATAAAGCTTTCACTTCTACTTTGTTGGAGTTGGAATCATTACTGGATAAACACTCCTATGACAAATCCATTTTATCAGAGATTGAAAACTACTATACAAGCTATAAGAAGTCTCAGAAAAAGGAATTAATTGAAAAGGGTATGGCTATTGTAAATGGCAATTAGAATACCTAAAGCAGGATGATCAAAATGATAATCCTGCTTTATTATTTATATCCACATTTGTTTAATCATTCTTCCAATATTCTTTCCAGTTTTAAATACCAGTTCCTCAGCATTTTTTATTGCAAAATCAATAGTCATTGGTTTATCTATTATACCTAGGATTATATCTATACCCAAATCATATAAGTCATCAATATCATCCCCAATACTCCCTGCAACAGCTATAACCTTCTTATGGAATAATTTAGACCTCTTAGCTACTCCTGATGGTACTTTCCCATACTTAGTCTGACTATCCATCTTCCCTTCACCAGTAATAACAAAATCCACATCCCCAACTATTTCATTGAAATTTATAATGTCAAGAATCCTTTCAACTCCAGATTCAAGTCTTCCATTTAAAAATGCCAAAACCCCTCCTCCAAGGCCTCCTGCTGCTCCTGCTCCCTTGATGTTTGAAATATCATGCCCCATATGCTTCTTTATCATCTCACTTAAGTGAAAGAGATTCTTATCTAGTAGTTCAATATCTTCCCTACTTCCACCTTTTTGAGGGCCAAAAACATAGGAAGCTCCATATTCTCCGCACAATATGTTATTTACATCACTAATCCCAATAATTTCTGCATTAACAAGCCCTGGATGGATATTACTTGTATCTATGGTGTGTATCTTTATAAGATTCCTACCACCATAGCCCACTTCATCACCATTAATATCTTTAAATGATATCCCCAGTGCTTGAGCCATTCCTACTCCACCATCATTGGTGGCAGAACCTCCAAGACCTATGTATATCTTACTAGCCCCCTTATCTAAAGCATCCCTAATAAGTTCCCCAGTCCCATATGTTGTGGTGAGCAAAGGGTTTCTTTTTTCACCACTTAATAAGGTTATTCCAGATGCTTGAGCCATTTCCACTATTGCAGTTTTTTTATCTATTAATCCATAACTTGCAGATATTAGATTCCCCAGGGGATCTTTAACCTTTAATGAAATCTTTTCTCCTTCTATTGAGCTTAAAATAGTATCTAAGGTGCCTTCTCCTCCATCTGCCATGGGTATCTTCATTATTATTGCATCTTCATATGTAGTAAGTATTCCTTTTTCCAATGAATCAGCAACTTCCATACTACTTAAACTCCCTTTAAATGAATCTGAAGCTATTAATATTTTCATAAATCTCTCTCACTTTTCTTATATTAATTTAAGTATAGCAAAAAGAGGCGAAAAAATCGCCTCTAGTTAAACAAACCATATAATTCTCTTTCTCTTTCTAGATACTTAAGTGTCTCACTATGAAGAGCTTCCATCTTTCTATAAGTCATTTCATAGGTTGGGCATCCACTAGGTGGCATGGTGTACTCATTAGAAGATTTTTTAAGTTCTTCTAAAGCATCTACTAATAATTTATTATCCTCTTCAACATCTTTTATTGCTTCAACAATCTCAGCCTTTAGATCATCTGATGGCTTCTTCTCATAGTCCCATATTAGGGGTAGAACTACCATTTGCTTCTTAACCAGCGAAAGTTCGATTTCATTTTCTACCCTACCCCAAGCTCTATGAACTTCTATTAACTCGTCCTTGCAGTCTTCATAATGGACTTTCAGTATTTTATAAGCTAAGCCTTTAATTACAGGCATCTCTTGCTTTAAGTAGCTATGGTGATTCTCAGCTATGTCCTTTATAACTTCGTTTACCTTTATTTTTTTATCTACCATTTCTCATTCTCCTTTCATACTAAATGATAGATACCCATAATGCACTTAGATTACACTATATTTCACTATAAAATAGAGTCCATTCCCTCCAGCCCATTTCCAACATAGACCTTGGACAAAGCTTAAGACTGGCATCAAAGTGTCTTACAACTGCCTCTTTATTCAAAGTGTACTTGTCTAGAAGATACCTTACCAAGACCAATGTATTTTCTTTGGTTTTAGTCCAGTCACCATCACTATTGATGCACATCTCTATACCTATTGAATTAGAGTTTTTGATCCCAAATCTTCCTCTTCCATCTCCACAGTGCCAGGATGAGTAAAAGTCTTCAACCAACTGAATTATCCCACTGCTATCAACCATATAGTGACAAGATGCATTTCTTCCTGCTGCATTGAAATACCTATAGTGATTGTATCCATTAGCTCCTGCTCTATTATTGGCAGTATCATGGATTACAATATATTTTATCCTATCTCCACCTCTTGATGAGTAATTACTACTTATTAATAGCTTATTAATCATAAATTCTTTTCAACTCCCTTCTTAGATAACTTAGTCCATTTGATTTTGTATTTAATATGGTTCTGTAGGTTAAATTGTATTTCTTGGATATCTTTTCTATGCTCATTTCCCTAAAATAGAAGTCTGTAATTATTTCATTTTGTCTTTTAGGAAGTTTGCCTATACATTCTTTCAAGTAGGTTATTTCTTCACTTCTTAAAATATCTCCTTCTATGTCAACATTCCCAGGGATTAAATCCATCAACTCTAAATCCTCATCCCCAACCTTTAGGTTTAAAGATCCCTGGATTCTTCTTTTTTCACTTGATAGATAAAGGTACTTAAGTTTTGATTTTACATATCCCAAAAATGGAACATTTAGCTTATCATCAAATGTTCTAATGCAATCCAAAATCATGATCTTACCTTCCTGCACTAGGTCTTCAAAATCTTCATCTCCTTTATAGTATTTACTTATAGAACTTACTATTAAGGGATATAAGTCTTTTAGGAGCTCCTCCTTGCTTTCCATACTATTATTTGCTGCTTCATAAAATAATCTTGTAATCCTTTCTGACATTTCTTTCTCCTTAGAGAAAGGCGCCTTTCATTTATTCCTAGGTGAGCTTATCTTATCCTATGAAATCAAAAATAGAAAAAGTAGAGTTCCCTTAAGTGGTTACTCTACTTTTCCAGTTTAAATCTTATTTAGAATATCATCAATTTTCATATACAGCCTTGCGATATCAGATTTCATAGCTGGTCCATCCTGCTGATTGTAGTAGTGCAAGGACTCTCTTACCATTAAAGATTCTTTTTTCCCTACTAATTCCCTGACCAATTGTCCGTAGTGAATTTGCTTATCCACTGTCTCGAATGAGCAGAAAGTCTGTAACTCGACCTTATTATTTAGCCGAATATATACATCTCCTTCTCTTTTTATAATCTTATCTATTGCCTTTAATTTTACATACCCCATTGCACCATCGTCTTTTCCAATAGGTTCTCTTAATTTAAGTTGAATATATACTAATTCAGGTGTTATTGGGATAGGTAGATTAACCTTTATTGGGAGTAGTTTTCTATAATACTTGTTTGATTCCTTCAAATCCAATTGATAATATCCACAGATGTATCTAATTACAGTTTTTATGGTCTTATTTATTTTTGTTCTTCCATTATTGGTTTCAATATAGGTGCAATTTCCGCTCTCTCCATCATATGTAGGAATTATAGCTAATAGGTCATTTTTGATCCACTCCTCCATCTTATCCTCCTCGTCTAAACTTATGTATTAATATAAATATACCAGAACACATGTTCTGTGTCAATGTAAAAAAGAACCCTACACATAGGTAGGGCTATACTAAATCAGTTCTAAAACTGCACTTAATATCAGTTCAATTCCTTTAGCCAAATCTTCATAGTCTGTCCATTCTTCTGGATGATGACTTAATCCATCCTTGCTTGGTACAAATACCAAGCTAGTTGGAGCGATTCTAGCCATCATCATTGCATCATGTCCTGCTCCTGAATTCATTTTTTCATACTTGATTCCCAATTCTTCAGCCTTCCTATCAAGAAGATTGAAAAGATCTTCTGACATGTCCACTGGAGAAATATATAGTGTTTTTCTAAGGTCTATATCTACAGGATACTTCTCATCCAATTCTTTAATCAGCTTAGTCATCTCACTGTGAATATTATTGATAACATCTTCTCTTGTAGCTCTTATGTCCACAGATATTTGAACAAATCCTGGAATAACATTAGAGGCATTTGGCAGTAGCTTAATTTCTCCCACAGTGGCCACAGCACCGTATCCTGCTTCCTTTCCTATCTTGTTGATGCCAAGAGTAAATTCTGCAGCAGGTAAGAAGGCGTCTTTTCTATTATTCATAGGTGTTGTACCTGCATGACCGGCTTTCCCTGTAAATCTAATGTCATACCTATCAAGCCCTACAATTGTCTCAACAATACCCACCTCTTTGTTGTTCTCAATTAAAACTGGTCCTTGTTCTATGTGAAGTTCAAAAAATGCCTTAATACTACCCTTTGGTCTTATGGCAGATTTTAGATCTGGCTTTATGCCATAATCCTCCATGGCCTTTCGTAATGAAACTCCATTCTTATCAAAGGTATTATCCAATTCTTCTTCCTTCATATCTCCAGTAATTGCCCTGGAATTACTAATGCCATTTCCAAATCTTACACCTTCTTCATCATTAAATGCTACAACTTCAAGTGTGTGATCATGTTCAATTTTCTCTTCAACTAAGTATCTAGCTACTTCAAGTCCTGTTACTAGACCAGCCATTCCATCAAAAGACCCACCATTAATAACTGTATCATAGTGTGAGCCTACCAAAATAGATGGTAGTTCCTTATTTCTACCATATTTCCTCCCGAAGAGATTTCCGTAGCCATCTTCATGAATTTCCAGTCCTATTTTTTCCATCTGATTTCTAATATACTCTCTCGCTTCCTTATCCTCTTTTGTAAATGCAAGTCGAGTTATGCCTTTCCCAGGTGTTGCATTGAAGGAGGATAAATTTTCAATGTCTCTTTGTATTCTTTGAATATTTACTCTCATATACTCATCTCCTCTCTATTTAAAAACTTTTCTCTTTCACTTTTGGGAACAAGACTACCCCCTGTTGCCCACATTAATTGGTGGGGATACTTGTCTTGATAAAATTCATTTGTAAATATTGGGCCATTGAATCCTGCTGTGGATGAAGGCTCAATAAAAATTCCTTCCTGATTGTAAAGACCATTTAAATAATAGTACAATTTATTATCATCTATTGTAAATGCACCTGAAAGTAGATCCTCCATTAATTTTCCAACTAATCCAGATGGTCTTCCAACGGCTAATCCATCAGCTTCTGTCTTGTTATCAAGCCCAATGTCTTCAACTGATATAGCCTCATGCTTTCCTGTGACTAGTCCTAATAGCATACAGGGAGAATGGGTTGGTTCTGCGAAATAGCAATGAACATTGTCTCCAAATACAAGCTTTAGACCAAATGCAACTCCTCCAGGACCGCCTCCAACACCGCAAGGTAAATAGACAACTAAGGGATGATTTTCATCTATAACAAGTCCCATCTCATCTAACTGATCCCTTAGTCTTAAACCTCCAACTGCATATCCTAAGAACAAGTCCTTTGAATTTTCATCATCCACAAAATGACTATTTGGATCCATATCAGAATTCTTTCTACCTTCTTCCACAGCTTTGGAATAATCATCAGCATATTCTACTACCTGCACTCCCTTTGACCTTAAAAGGTCCTTCTTCCACTGCTTAGCATCCGATGACATATGAACAATTACCTTAAATCCAATTTTTGCGCTTATTGTCCCAATACTAAGGCCTAGATTTCCCGTACTGCCTACTTGAATTGTATAATTTTTAAAGAACTCTCTAAATCTATCCTCACAAAGAATACTATAATTATCATGGGTAGTAAGTAAACCATTTTCTATTGCAAGTTTTTCAGCATGTTTTAAAACCTCATAAATTCCGCCTCTTGCCTTTATGGAGCCTGCTATTGAAAGGAGATCATCTTTTTTAAGCAGGAAGCTTCCAGGGATTCTCAACTCCTTATCCTCTTCTAACCAAATTTTAAATTTTGGTATTGAACTTATGGGAGATTCAATAATCCCACCTCTAACTTCGGGAAAAGCCATTTCTATAAAAGGAGCAAATCTTTCCAGTCTTTCTTTTGCATCAAGAACATCTTCTAATTTCAGTGGAAGAGAATCTTTTACATCGTCAAATGATTTGTAGTTGGGATTTATCCAAAATACTTCATTCATAATCTTTAATTGATTAATAATATCCATAATTTGCCTCCTTTTAAATAACTCCAGGAATTTGTTCTCCTGGAGTTATTATATCGTAGGTATTAAATTTTGTCTCTATTTTTAGAATGAGAAAGTTTCCTTAGATGATGTCTCTTCCAAGAATCCTAAATACTCTTCCTTAGTCATTATGGGCGTGAAATTTTTTATAATCTCATTTGCAACTTTAGCTCCATCATATAGAAGATCTATAAGGGTCATGGCAAATACCTTTGCAGGGATTATATATGCTAGTTCCTTATCATCAACTGAATATGTTCTAGTGTGAAGAGCTCCAGATACTCCCCCTATCATTGGATGGATTCCTGGCATAATATGAGTTATATCTCCAAAGTCTGTAGATCCAGACATGGATCCTCCCATTTCTATTTCATCTTCATTTAAAAACTCCATAAGATTTACCTTGTATGCTTCATCTAATCCATGGCAGCTCTTTAGGGGAAGATATCCAGGAATTTCCTGTATTTCAACCTTTGCTCCCGTAGCCAGTGCTCCAGCTTTAAGACAATTATTAACCTTCTTATTTGCAGCCATGATTCCCTGAATGGTACTTCCTCTAACATAGGTCTCCATCTTAACATCAGCTGGAACTACATTTACGATGTCTCCACCTTTTGTAATTATTGGATGTACTCTAATGTGATCTTCATCTCTAAAGGTTTCTCTTTGAGAGTTTATATTGTTTAATGCAAGCATGGCAGCGTTTAGGGCATTTATCCCTAGGTGTGGAGCTGCTCCTGAATGAGCTTCTCTACCAATAAAATTGACCTTTTTACCAACAAACCCATTGCTTGTAGTACCTAGAGATGCTTTAATGTTAGATTCATTGGATGCTGAGTGAATCATCATTGCCATATCTACATTGTCTAGATATCCTCTATGAATTAACTCTTGCTTTCCACCTGCATACTTTATCTTTCCATCATCGATAAGTTTAGACCTGTAGTCAATTTCAATAAACTCTTCTGCTGGAACAGCTATGAATTCCACTGATCCTGCTAGATAATCCATAGCACCTGATTTTAGTAATCCTGTGGCACATCCTAACATGGCTCCTAATTGAATATTATGGCCACAAGAATGTGACTCTCCATTTTCTCCTGCATCTTTATGATCATGACATATTACAGAATCCAACTCTCCCATGACACAAACATTAGGTCCTTCTTCTCTTTTACCTGTATTTGCCCTACATCCTGTAATTGCTATATTTTTTTCCACTTCAAGGCCTAGATTTTCAAGAAATTCAGCAGTTTTTTCTGTTGTTCTAAACTCCTTATAACCTAATTCTGCATTATTATATATATCATCAGTAAAATTGTGAATCTCCCTTGCATATTCATCGATTGCCTGACATACCTTCTTTTTTAAATCCTCTTTGTTCATATTAACATCTCCTCTAATCAAGTAGGAGGTAATTAATACCTCCTCTCACACCACCGTACGTGCCGTTCGGCATACGGCGGTTCAATTCAAATAATAATCCAAACAACTAATGAGTCCTCGCTTTGCGAGGATTTCTTTTGA
>Ga0265293_10007827_pt1 | contig 16236 bp, 20 predicted proteins | sample Munlanlewell138R_FD_192505 | JGI IMG/M metagenome (GOLD analysis project Ga0265293, IMG submission 192505) | Leachate microbial communities from a municipal landfill in Southern Ontario, Canada - Leachate well 138R | ecosystem: Engineered > Solid waste > Landfill > Unclassified | place: Canada...
GATATGAAACACGGACGAACGAGAGAAGCCACATATGTGTCACGAATGGGGATATTTTGTGTGTTTGGATCTGAAACACTGGAACGATACGTGGCAACTGTATGCAGATTGAAAACAGGATGGAGAAATCCATTTGAATCAACTTCTCGAAGAATTCCACCCAAATATGTACTTCTTGCTTTTTTCAGTTTCTCGGCTTCAAGATATTTCTTTACAAAAGGCAGATCAATATCTTCGAGAGCATCTTTGTCAGACTTCCATCGACCGCTTTTTGTTGTCCCTTTTCCCTTTATCTTCAAATCGTCAAACAACACCCTTCCCAATTGTTCATGGCTGCCTAAATTGGTTTTTACGCCATATCTCTTCCTCCACGTTTTGTATACCCTTCTACATTCAGCACTCTCTTTCATTTCATTGGATAATTGAGCGATTTTTTTGTCCAGTTTTTTGATTGTCCTTCCAAGGTATTTTGTATCAATGCGCATCCCATTATGTTCCACTTGAGACAGAGCCAATGTCCCTTCGTGAAACAACTTATATCCCTCCGATGAGATAGGTCGCAAAATTGTCATCTTTCAAGCTCGCTTCTTTCAGCTTCCAAATTGCGATTCTCTGCATGAGCATTTGTAAATTGTTCTGGATACCGAATTTTCAATTTAGCTATGTTTCTTTCCAGCACATGCTCCAGATCAAATTGACATTCGTCCATTATCAAAGCCACATACCAGAACAAGTCTCCAATCTCCTCTTCTATGTTTATATAGTCCAATTCTCTTCCATAAAATAGAGATTTCTTCACACTATCCAACAACTCTCCAGCCTCTGTACAACAACCAATCACCCCATGTAAAATTCGAGAATTCACACTATTGAAATTTGGCGATTCTGACCGTTTTACACTTTGAATGTATTCATTGAATTTCAAGAGAATTCCCTTTCCATTTCCTTCTGTTGACTCCTGAATATTTCCCACTCTACCAAACTGTCCATTCCACAGTACAACAGGACATCCATGATCGGCAACTCCTTGATTCGATTCAGCCTCTTTTTGCCACTCGATTGCAGATAGGGTTTGATATGAGAATCATATCCCTCCACTCCAAGTCTAACAAACGATTGAAACTTCACTGATGTAATTCCGGCCCTATTATCCAACACATGAGAAGCCAGCATTGTATCCCAATACCATCCTCTTATTCCAACCCCCAATTTTCTTCTCGACCATCGGTCTTCAAATTTGATATTCGCACCAATTTTTGGGACCGGAGATTTGAAGAGTTGAACAGTGGCATCGACAGCTTCTCCAACCCATGGATATACAATCGTTCTCTTCCCCTCTTGACACAATGAACAACAGATGATTTCGCTCTCTTCTTCTTCTGGCTTGATGCAATTCGTTTCAAAGTCCGGGACTACGCAAGAGCCTTTGTGAATCATTTCCTTTATCACCTTTGCTGCTTGTGCCGGTTTTGTAATAACTTCAATTCGATCCTTGTAATTTGGTTCTTCTTTCCACGGTCTGCTCTTATGTCGAAATGCTCTTTTCAAATGCCCTGTCATAATCTTCTTCAAAAGATCGTTATGTGTACGAAGAAGATAGGATGGATGATAAGTCGGGCAAATCCACACATTCAGTTTTTGTGACGGTATATTCCACCCCACCCATTTTCCCAGCCCATTTCCAACCCCTTCCTTCCATACAACAGGCACCAATGATTTTACAGCAGACATGCCGAGTAAGATGACTGTATGCGGCTTTAACGTTTTTATGGCATGGAGAAGATTTGGACGACAGGATTCGATTTGTTTTTCTGTAGGTGTCTTGTTGTTTGGGGGACGGCAGACTACTGAATTTGTCTTCCAGCAATCTCTGTCCAAATCCACTCCAATTGATCTCAATAGATTTCTGAAAACCTGTCCTGCTTCCCCAATCAGTTGTTTTCCTTTCAAATCTTCTAAAGCCACAGGAGCTTCGGCAACAACCAATACTTTTCTCTTTCCTTTCCCCGTAGGTTTCATTCGGGGGGAATGGCATCCATGGCTTAACCCACAAAGACCGCAACGAGGAAGTGTGGCGGTGTTGTTGGACACAGACAACTCTGTCAGATTGAAAAATCCTTGACGCATCTATTCGCCTCTCTTGATTTGTTCCAACAAATCAAACCAAGCGTCCATATACTTACTATATATTCTACAATTTGGATAATCAGGGCAGCTATAACATGTCCTGACACCATGTTTTTGATGACATTTAATCAACTTGTTTCTTGCCTGAACGAACCTTCGTCCGATTTTTCTTTTTCTCCGGTGTTCCTTCGACAGAATCTTCCAAAACCCCAAGAACTGTAACATAGGAAAACTTTCCAACATTTATCTTCAATCGATTTTTGTTGATGATACATTCGTCATATTTGGCGACGATTTCATTCAGAAGGAATGGAGGGATGGTAAAGCACATCGGGGCACCGTCATAGTTAATTCTCTTCGTTTCCGAATACCATCCACTTGTTCCTGTCCCCTTAATATTCACCTTCCCTTTGCTGATTGACACAACCACCTGATTGTCATTAACATTCGTTTCAGAGAAGATGGACGCTCTCTCAACTGCTTTTTCTATCCCCTTTGGTAACTGTGTCTTTGTTCCTGTGACTTTCAAGATAGGAGCGATGTCAGGATACTCTTGAATGTACAGCCTGCAACTAAGGTGCAATCCATTTGGGTTTCTAAAGTGCAACCATTCTCTTGTCTTCCCAAATTCCGTCATACCCAATGACACTACATGTTTCAATTGTTCCCTTCGCACTAAAATCTTGCTCCGCAAATTCGTCTTTGTGACAAATCTGGCAACTTGCACATTGTCACATGCTTCGATCCAATCTGGGCACAGATGAACGCATGTGAGATGAAATTGCGTTTGATCCTTTCCGACACACGATTCCACCATTGTCACCGCTTCTGTAAAATCATCTGACAATGGTATCCATTTCCTCGGTTGTTTGATAGAATCGATTGGAAGAGTGATCTTGCTCTCCATCAAAATCCCTGCTCTTCTTCGCCCCTTTCCTTTGATTCGCAATTCCGCCTTTCCTGCTGTTATATCCACAGTCTTGTCCGTCATTTTTCTGAGCAATGCGAGCAACTTCATTGCTTGGACAGACCCTTGAATTTTCAGACAGGTAGATTGAAAACAGGAGATTTCCTCATTGTATGTTGCTACCACTCCATTCTGGAATGCGAAGCACGAGGATTGTTCGATGATCTCTCTTGAAGAAAGTCCGGGCGTAACGCTTTCAAGTTCTTTCAGCAATTGCTCTCTATCCACAATCATTTTACATCATCCTTAGTTTTGACTTTTCCATGTTTTTTGATTGCTCGAAACCGTATAGAGGAACGGGTGGTCTTGGCTTCAAATATTTTGTAGTAAGCCAGCAATGTTCCAATGTTATCCTGATTCTCCAAAACCTCTTCCGGCCTCATTGGTTTCGTAACACCATCACCTGCAAAGTAGATAATCATCAGAAAGCCTTAGAATAGGGTTTTTGGTTTTTGGTTGATCTTGAAAGACCAAGGCCATTTCGGCATACTATCCGCAAAACGTTTGAAATACCGAAGGTTTGCCAACGATCTCGCCTCCCAATTCGACGTTACGCCCCACTCAACCTCATCCCCCATTTCATTTACAGTGCCCACCGGCACTTCGATTTCATTTAACCATTCCAGGACCTCTCTTGATAACAAACGGTTCTTTCTCTTTATCGTAGGAAGAACGTCTTCTTTATCAATTTTCGTTTTTGTGCGATGAATGGAAACAGGAGCACTATATGGAGCAACGTCCATTCGATACTTCCCATTTTTTCTTGGTGGCACAGCGATGTTTCCATAGATTGCAAGTTTCAGCCACGAGCTTGAGTCCACACTCCACCACGGATAAGCCGTCATCAATCGATATGATGTTGCTGCTAATCCATGTACCTTGACAATTGGCATTCCAGTTCGATCTGTCAGTATTTCACTCCAAATTTTGTCCAGTGCAGGTTTTACCGCCTTCCATGGATTTGGTGTGATCCCTCCAATACATATGAAGTCATACCCCTCTTTGATATACTTCTCAAGCCATTTTGTATCGTTACCAAGATGGAAGACGGGGAGAGGGGAGAGACCTTTAGATTCGAGATATTTGAGAGAGTCGTAAGAGCCTTGAGCATTGTTGATAATGTCCAAATTGATGTAGAATGTGATATGCCTTCGGTTCTTCTTGATAAATCGAATGTATTTCTCTCGATAGGATAGAAATTCTTCCGATTTCACATACGAATGATCTTCTCTCAATCGATCTTCAAATCTGTTTCCGGGCGAACCCTTTGTGCTTCCTTTTACCATTCGGTTGTAAAAGTTCACAGCTCCAGAATCAATCATCAAATTCACAGCGTCCGTCATTGAATCATCCTCAGTCTCGCTGCAATCGCTAACATTATGTACATTTCAACTTTGTGGATATAGGGGGCACTATCGCGGACAATTTCCTGTACTGTTTTTGAAACACATACTGAAAATATACGACGAGGACGTACTGGATACAATTTGCAGGCTTCTTCAAATTCTGCGTAGCGGGAATCGTCGTAGGAATTGATTTTGCTTTGAAGGAAGGAGGTAGGAATAAAACTGGGATAGAGACGAGTGGGATTGAAGGGAGAATGAATACCAGAATCGTCATATGGCAGATTTGGATAGGGTTGAAAGAATTGTCCTAGCCCACCTTCTGTCCCATTTGTTCTGATTCTCTCCACTAATTCCATCGGTTTCTTGCCGTACTTTGCCAAAAACTCACCTGTTCTATTCAATGTTTCAATTGTTTCTCCGGGTGCAAATGTCATCGTAAGAAAGAAGGGAAGAGAAGGGGACAAGGAGGAGAGCTTGATACATGCTTCTTCGTGCTTAGTGCCCCCCTTTGACTTCAACAAATTGATCCCCTCAAACCCAACCTCAAGCAAAAATACACCACATTCTTCCAAATACCCCTTCCCATACTTATCGATGAATCGACACAAATTGATCGCATCTCCGAGAACAATGCTGTTAAATCCGCCGATCTCCTTGCACAGCGTCAACACCTCATACATACGGTCGATGTCCACCGCCAGATTTTCATCCACAAAATGAATGTTATTCCATCCACAAGATTTGAAATACTCCAGTTTCTTCTTCACATCTTCCATTGGTAGAAGCGTGATTTTACGATTGTTGTTTTTGGAACCGGGACAGAAGAAACAACCATTGGAGCAGGCATAGGAGGTATGAATTGGATATAGATTCCCTTCAAACTTCCCATTGATATGTGCGTCACAATCTGACAGCAACACAGTTCCCAACCTGTGAAAACTCTTCCCCTGATGTTTCATCCCTCCAACAATGACTTCATCTGAAAGGTAGATGGATGGAAACCCAACTTCTTCTATGAAACCATAGTAACCAAAGAAGATGGCTTCTGGATACAATCTGTGAATTTCTAAGCACATGTCTTTTTGTGGAGGGGTGCAGAAAGACACATAGATTCTGTAATCCTTGTTGTGTGTATCAATCTTTGGAAGATCGAGCAGTGTAAAGTTTTCAATAAAGTGGACTTCTTGGTTTTTCTCGTAAACCAGATAATCGTGGAAAAGATATGGGAGATAGTTATAACCCCCACGATTCCATTCGGTAGAAGCTGGATCAAGAATGTAGATTCGCATGATTAGGCACTCACTTCATAGGGATCGTCAATGGGTTCATTTCGCATCACTTTCAACTGTCTCTCCCACGCACTATCAAATCTCTCATGTATCCATGCTCTGCTCTCAATACTCTCTCTCGTCCACAAATCATCCCTGTCCAATATATTCATCACTTTTTCTGCCGCACTTTCCAGATTCAAATGCTGATACATATAATCTCGGTCATAACGGAGAGTTTCTGGAAAAGAGCGAAAAAATGGATAGACAGGATAGCACCCCGCCACACTTGACTCTAACAATGTAATCGCTACAAAATCTTGACTTGCTGTATTCATTTGAATTTTGGCATACTGCAATTCTGCGTAATACTTTTCCTTCGTCAGATTTTCCATGAGAATGATATTGTCTGGATACTTTTCGCAGGATTGGTGTAATGCGTCAAGATTGGAAGGATCATTGCTTCTGAGTTTGGGAGCAGATGTACAAATGATGAATCTTGTGTAGGGTCTTCGTTCAACAACTGTTTCGGCAACCTGGAGGAAGAATTTTGGATTCTTTTCGCTATCCCATCTACTCGAAAATACGACATTGTCCTCCCTATCCCTTTCCCAAACAGGTAATGTCATTCTCTCTTTTACTTCTTCACTGCAAAACGGATGTCCTGTTACATGGACTTTATCAATCGGAGCAATTCCGCCATCCACTACCAATCTTTGCAAAAAAGGACCGCATACAAATATTCCGGTCAATACTTCTCCAATACCCTTTTCAAAGTGTCTCATCCATTTTCTCATTGGATGGGTAAAATCAAATTCATCAACACTTTGAGCATGAAGAAAGGCGTACGTTTTTGGATGCACATTCAAAAGATGGAAGGCGTAAGGCAATGCTTCAATCCCTGGGTGCCAGAAGTCATCAAAGTAAATCACATCATCCGAACCTATCTGTCCTGTTTTCAGCATTTGCAGCAGCTTTGTCATCTGTGAAAAACAGTACATCGAACGACCCGTCGCATCAAGCACACATCCAGATTGAATCGTATTTTGTTTTGGAGATGCTGAACTGACATCGCCATCAATGCGATGATATTCCAGTCCATACTTGATCCAGTTTCTCTCCAGCCACCCTGTCTTCGGGGCAGACCATTGGAATGTGTACCTCTCCTTGTAACTCTCAAGTGGAATATAATATAGCATAATATTTTACTCCTTTGATTCAAAAACAAACCATCACTATTAGATTTGATGATATTTCTTTTTGGCTTGTAAATATGCAGAACGTGCTTCCTTTTTAGAATGAAAGTATCCGAGGGATTTTCTTTTCCCATTTATTGCAATAGATGCCGCGTATTTTTGTTCCTTCTCATTCCAATAATATCCTTTTACGTTTTCCTGATTCCACATATTTTGACTATGTGTTACAATTCGTACATTCGATTGTTGATTATTCAAAGTGTCATGATTGATATGATCCACTTCTTGCTTATCCCCATATTTTAACCCAAGTACCTGACGATGCATATAAACTGTAAATTGCTTGCCATTGATATGTTCATTTCTAATGGCATAGTATGATTTTGTACCTTTATTCCACCAAGCACGCCATTTGTACTGAGTTAAGTATGCATCACAATCGCTGATTGTGGCAACTTGCCCTTTTGTGAGTTTAATTTCAATCATTGTCTATTTCTATCCTTCTATTCTCGCTCCATTTTCACCGTCTTCACTTACTTCTACAATAGAGGCTTGAAAATATTCCAACAGATCGGCAGCAATCATTTCACATGAATAAGGAAATGATTGCCCTTTGTATTTCCGATCAATAAAATCATCCACTTCATGTTTCAATGTGATAAATTCTATTTCTCGATCTTGCTTCTGAACTTCCCTCCACAGCTTCACATGAAAAATGTGACGATGATTGTCTCGCAGATAAGGAACTACATCTGGGGCATTATCCCAATGATGCCATGCCTCAAATGACGTTGTGATCCAAACATAAGCCTTCATGTCATTTTCCTATCATTTCTTTTGCAGCAAGTTCAAGGCTACTAATATAGAGTTCAAGAGGATGATATGAATCCATACTTCCGAAAAGGAGTTTTGGGAGTAAATCATAAATTCTTTTAGACATGACATGTTTATGAAGTTTTATATAAGCATCTCCTTCATCATCTTTATGCTTATCCAAAAAGGAAGCAATCACTTCGGAATTTTTTACTTTGTTCATGTAGAATTCATTTAAGGATCGTCTCCTTTCAACTATCCACTTTATCACTTTTTTATAATCGGATGGACCTGCATACAGGAATCTATCATCCATTGCCCTATGACAGTAATCACAAAGATACATAATATTCCATGCTTGTGCCGGTCCTCCGTTACAAGCTGCTATCAAATGTGCCCTGTGCAACTGAGATTTATTCCATTCGGAGAAATCAACTCCACTCTTCCCTGACCACATCTTGCACGCAAAACATTCCGGTTCACCCCAATCTATAAAGAATCTTCGGTCCCAATACATTACTATTTCTGCTGGAGAGGCATAGTTCCTTCTAATTTTCTTTGGATACATTTCTACCATTTTTTGTATAGAAATCTTATCCACATTCTTAGGACGTTCTCTTTCCAAACAAACCATCAAGGCATCATAATCTATAGCCTTGGAAATTTCCTTTTTTGATGTAAGCAATCCTGGGTATCTCTTAACTTCTCTTTTAATTTTTTTATTGGAGTATTTTTTTAATAAAATTTTCAATAATCCATTACGACTATCATTCATTTTCTGAAGATGCGGCTTTGCTGTTGCAGATGGAATTTGATACTTTTCAGTACATTCAGAAATGAACTGTATCCCATCATCAAGTTTGGCAATTCGGTAACATTTCTCCATCAACTTTCCATCAGGAGAATTGCTTTTCGTTGTTATCCTTTTAGTGACATTCTTATCCTCACACACCTCATTTTCCTATCATGGACAGAAACTCACTTCTTGTTCTGGCGTCTTCTAAAAACACACCCTTCAATGAAGAGGTAATCATGGTTGAATGTTGTTTTTCAACACCCCGGCAAGACATACATAGGTGCTTTGCAGAAAGGACACAGGCGGCACCTTTTGGTTGCAGATATTTCATCAAGCATTCTGTAACCTGCTCCCCTATCCTCTCTTGAATTTGCAGTCTCCTTGCATAGATTTCAAGAATACGAACTAATTTAGATACACCGATGACTTTACCATTTGGAATATAGGCAATATGTGCTTGTCCGATGAACGGCAATATGTGGTGCTCGCAAAAACTTGCGAATTCCACACCTTTCAGCAACACCATTTCATTACAGGCGCCATCTTCAAATACTTTGATAACATCTTCTGGATTTTGTTTGTACCCACTGAACAACGTTTCATAAGAACGAAGGACACGGGACGGAGTTTCGAGAAGACCTTCTCGTTTTGGATCATCTCCGATATACTCGATCAGACGACGGACATTTTCAAGAGGGCCTTGTTCGTTTTGCATCCGTTCCCACGGAAAGGACACCCAAGTTCCTTTCAACATGCTGTCTTGGAATGTTTTGTCCACAAGGGCATAGAAAGGAATTTGTCCATATTCCTTATGATACTTCCATCGTGTATTTCCAGAATCAACGATATCATCAATGATAATATCTGCTTCTTTTGGGGTTTCCACCAAAACAACATCAAGTTCTTTCCTCGTTCCTCTCAAATAATTTGCCACACAGATTGCAGCAAAAATACCACCCCTCGGTACACCATAAATACGAACTTGGTCGATTCTAAGCGGAATTGTTGGAAGGATCCTAATGCACAGGCAACTTGTTTTGATTGCTATGTCATTCCATGTTAATTCACGTATCTCAGCCACAAAAGAGTCCTTTCCATTTGATAGTCTGTACTCTCTATTATCGTCAAAAATCAGCGAATATTGAGGACTTTTTGCAATTGAATTGACAATTTCCACTCAGGATGACGCATTACGTATTCCAAAGCTGGTTGAAAGTCTTCTGAACATGGTTGGATGTAACACAGGGATTCTTCAAACAATCGCGGGGCTATGAAGGGTTCCAGTTTGGCAGGATCATAATCACCATACACAACTTTGATTTCAGATGCATTTCGGATGGCTTCTTTTGCAACCAGCAGATAACCTTGCTTTGGTGAAACAGTCATCCAATCAATCAACGCTTTTGTTTTTGCTGTTTGTGTCTCATACAAAGTTCCATTCGTCTCCACAGCAACACGCACATCAACCCATCTTGCACCATCTCCGCAAGTCAATCTATCCAACACATCCTCCAAATCGTGCAAAAACGGCTCCCCTCCTGTCAACACCACCATATCACCTTTTTGCAGCAAACCATCTACACGGTCGTAGATTTGATTGGCATTGAGGGTTTCTTTTAGAGAATGATCTGTATCACACCATGTACACGGAGGTATTAAATTACACCCGGAAAAACGGATGAATACAACAGGCTTCCCTGCATGAAATCCTTCCCCCTGGATAGAGCGAAATACCTCGGCGATTGGATAATTTGTCATAGTTCGTACCATGCCATATTCCCATCACTTTCTTGTACAGAGACTCTTGCGACACGAATGGATTCTGGATACTTTTCACACTCCAAAAACTTTTCTATTTCGTCATAGATCCACTTTGCAATATTTTCAGCAGTTGGATTTATCGGCAGAATAGAATTTAGATTCTGGTGGTCTAATTTCTGCACAATATCTTTGATTTTGGCAAAGTCGATCAGCATACCATATTCGGTTAATTCGTATCCTTGTATTGATATGCCGATCTTCAAATTGTGCCCATGTTGTCTTTCACATGGAGAAGAGTAGGGAAGATCGAGACAGTGACCTACCGAAATCTCCATTGTTTTTGTCATTCCGTACATTGCCGCTCCCTTAAAAAGAAATAGACATATATGTCTTTTGCATATATGTCTATTTTCTACGATATCCTTGAATTGAGCTTGATTCAGATCGCGGAGCAATAGCCCTTACCATCAACAAATTTCACACCGCGAGAGTTATCAACCGCATGGTTCAGATGGCGAATGATGAAGGCTTCGTCAATCGGTTTCTTATCGCCGACTTTCGTGTTCCTGAGTTTTCTGGCGATGTCCTTAGCAGAAATTGGGGTCTTGGTCAGACACGCATCGACCTTTCCGGCCTTCGATTCTGTTCGATACCCAAATTGATTCAATCCCTTGTGGATCACTTTCTTCTTCTTTTCCTTCTTACCACTTTCCTTTACAGCCTTCTTTTCCTTTCCCTTCTTCGCTACCACTTCAGCCTTCTTCTTTTTGAGAGGCTTCTTTTCCGTCTTCACATCCTTTTTCACCTTCTTCTTTTTCGGTGTCTCTTCTCTCCCCTCATATTCCGCAATAGTCATAATCCTTCCACGATTGCTATTTTCCTTCTTCGCCTTCTTTACAGCCATACTCATGTCTCCTTCTACAGCAAGTTCAATTTTTCCACCATGTTCTTCAATCTCTCTGCAAATCCGATTGCAGATATGCTCCTTATTGCTTTTTATGGATTCTGGAATGTCTGGAGTGTCTTTCAAGAGGGATGGAAGTCGATTGAGTTTTCTTGTCAATCGTTCCTCATCCCATTTTTTAGCCGTCTTATATCCGATTTCTCGAAACATAGAGACGGCTTCGTCATGTGTGATTTGCATAGCAAGGTGTCCTTTCCAAGTAACCAACACATTGTCGCTCATTTTTCATGCTTTGCAAGCCTAAAGTCAAAAAATTCCTGAATTTTACACAGAATCTTTCCAATAATTCAACCGATACGTCCACGTATATATTGGATGGGTGTCTGTTCTCCGATATTTCTCCATTGTTCAACATTTTGCACAACCTCCTGTAAAACTTTTACAGTATCCATCCCAACATCCATCTGTTGCAAAAGCACAATAACACCTTTAACACATACCAGCAGACAATCCAATACCTCCGTCATTTTTGTAACTTGTCGTACTACCGCCTCTTCATCACAAGACACACAATAGTCGGAGACAGGGCCTCCGACTATTTTGGTATCGATAGCAGCTTGTTCTTTCGGGACCATCAATGTGCTGATACGATCCAAAGCCGCTTGCAGTTTCATACCAGCCTCATACCATCTCGCATTCTCGGCTGATAAGGCGACAATTTGAGCTTTCAGCCTATTGACTTTTTCCTCATATTCACAATTTTTATCCTCTTTTATATACCCTTCCATTTCATTCAATTCTCTTGCACACACACCCGCTATTGCCATTGTCTCACAATAAGCAATGATTTTTGGTTTATTGTCGAGATCATATGCGACAACACACGCTGTCATTCCAATAATGCTGTTTTCTGTCAATCCTTCAGCACAATAACAGAATTGCTTTTCGCCATTCATTGGAGGGCCTTTATGGGGTAGGTCTTGTTCCACATCCGATCACAGGGGCTGTGTTCTTCTTTGTTCCGCGTACAGCAATTGTGCCAATTCGTTGAATTGGTGTTTGGTGAAGCTCAGACGGAATATCGGTTGCTGCAATGTAAATGTACTCCACTCCAATGAATGTCTGTGTCGATGTGAGCGTGTACGTATCGGGTGTTGGATGAGTGAGTGTCCCTTTGCTCACCGTCCAAACCAACGAGTCGCCATCTTCATCACACCCCCACCCATCAATACTCCACCGTACCCCAACATCTACACTCAAAAACCCAATCAATGACGATTGACCTGAAATCGGATCGATTGGAACCATGTTGGGGTCGATTGGAAATGGAGGAGTTGAAGGATCGAGATAGGTTTGTTCCGGACAGGTTTGAGCAAAGGTCAGACTTGCAAAAATCAGACACACGATCACTACAGCCATTTTTCTCATTTTTGACTCCCTTTCTCATACTTTGTATTTAGGTTTCCATAATTGCCATGCATCACATAAATGCTGTGGCGTTGTACTTCTCCCATTGTACGGAGAATCCTTCCCATGACAAGCCCTAATCGAACAATATGTCCCCTTTCCAATATAATAAAACTTGCAGTTATTGCATCTTGGCTTTGTTTTATTCTGCTCTTCTGGCATTTCTTTTTCTTTCAAATTGAAATGCTTTCTGTCGATCTTTGACAGGTTGGGATGGATCTTGGATGAAATCAATCAATGGGTTTCGACTTTTTGTTTTCATCCACCACTCCACAAATACCGGCTCATTGCGTAGAAATTTGACGTAAGGGATGGCTTGTGGAGGAACAGGATGAATGGATGGCGGAAGATACAACAGTACAGAGATAAGCATATGCACAATCATTTTACGACCTCCACTTCTGCTGGAAGGAATGTTTGGCCAGCTTCCCGAATCATCTCTCTTTTTCTTTTCATTCTGGCTTTATCATATTCCATCTTCCTCCATTTTTTCAGCATCCTTACATTCTCCCATAACTCCCTCTCCTCTACTATTTTTGCAGGGTCATGGCGATAGTCCACAGGATCAAAATTATCAGTATCGGTTAAGGAGGATACTGTTCCTTCAAAATTTCTGCGGGAGTCTTTGTGCAATCCTGTTTTCAAAAACCAACCATACTCAATCATTGTCAAAATTGTAAATTTTCCACTTCCTGTCAATTGATCCTCTCTCCGATGTCTCAAACATTGTAACCATCCCCATGAAATCAAATCACATCTATCCAATACACGGTCCCTCCGAAACCTTCTGGCTGCTTCATTCGCACAGTGTATCAATAAACCATAATGCCGTTCACTCCAGTGAAATCCATTATTCTTCTTTGGACGTGTATATGGTGGCCATGTCCACAAACGCTTCCATATTTCATGTCTACAAATTGAACCCACTTCGTTTTTAGTAACATCGAATTGCTCTGCAATATCAAGGTAGGTCCTATCTGTCTCTCGATACAACCTTTCAATCTCAAGGACTTGTTTTTCTGTAAGTTTGTGTTTGTATTTTTTCATTTCATAAATTCCTCCATGAATTACATGATGCAGAAATAGAGGACATGCCTCGAATCATCCGTGATTGAGTAAACCCGGTCCATCGTAAACATGTCCTCTGGCAGAAAGATAACTATTCAAAAGAGTATAAAGCCGCCCTAACACAAGGACACAAAAGGATAGGGCGGCTCCGGAGGTAATAGGCAATATTTGAAATTATCAAGGAAAAACGGATGGAATGTTTTCAGACTCATGTTTTGCATCCTTGCAAGAATCTTTCTTCATTCCTTTTCCATTCCATCCGTATTATCGAGAATTGCACACAGATACTTTCGTTTCAATCCAATTGCTCTGTGTTTTTCTACTTTTTCAAAAGCTGCCAACCACTCATCTTCCTGCACACACCAATTCAATTCATTCAGCAACAATTCATATTCATCAACCCATTTCTCCATTTCCTTGACTTTTCTCATTTTCAAATGAGAAAGCAATACGAAACAGGCGATCAACAAAAATGGCAATATGTGCAAAAGAATTATCATTATTTTACCCTCTGATGTCTTTATTCATTGCAAGATTATCGTCAAAATAAAGAGGAAAAGAGGAAAAATTCACTTTTTTCTGAGAATTTCCCGTCAAAAATTCTTGACAAAAGCGGGGCGAAAGTGCGATAATACGAAGAATGACCCAAACGCAATCTATTGTGGAGCAGCCGAGCATGAAAACGCAGACCAAACCCAAGACCAAACACAGAGAACCGTCGATCCCTCTCTCCAAACTCCCTGATTTCTTCCACGTGATGTTTAACACTTGGAAAATGGAGCACGAGAACAACAGATTGGACGAGGTCGGGTATTACCGAAAAATCGGCGCGAAAGCCCCCAGCTTCAGCTGTGGGGATGAAGCGCCGCCTCTCTGAAAACCGAACACTTGTTGCATTAGATAGCCTCCTGTTGTATAATGGAGTTATGGCTAAGCAACGCGAATTCAAGAGCAACAATAACGTGGTGTATTCGTGCAAGTACCACGTTGTCTTCTGTCCGAAGTATCGCCGCAAGGTGCTGGTGAACGGCGTGGATGAACGACTGAAAGCCATCATCCGGCAAGTGGCGGATGATACACAGAGCGAGGTGCTGGAACTGGAAGTCATGCCGGACCACGTACACCTGCTGTGCGAAGTAGACCCGCAATTTGGCATCCACAAGTTTGTGAAGCGCGTGAAGGGGCGTAGCTCTCGCCTGCTCAGGCAGGAGTTCCCGCACCTGAAAAGCCGCTTGCCGACCCTGTGGACACACAGCTACTTTGTTTCGACGGTCGGCGGTGCGCCGCTGGCGATGATTAAGCAGTATATCGAGGGGCAGAAGACGGTCTGAATGCTGCGAACCTACCGCTATCGGCTGTATCCCTCGCGCGCGCAGGAACAAAACCTGTGGCGCGTGCTGGACGCCTGTCGTGGGCTGCACAACATGGCGCTGGCGGAGCGCAAGCACGCCTACCAGCTTGAGGGGCGCAGCGTGAGCAAGGCGGACCTGTACGCACTGGCGAAACACTATCGCCAGACGTTCCCCCACGCGGACCAGGTGTTCAGCCAGACCGCGCAGAGCGTCATCGAGCAGGTGGACCTTGCTTTCCAAGCCTTCTTTCGCCGCGTCAAGGCAGGTGAGAAGCCGGGCTATCCGCGCTTCAAGGGGCGCGGTCGGTACAACAGCTTCCTGTTCAAGCAGTTCGGCTTCGGCGCGCGGCTCGACGGGCGTCGCTTGAAGCTGTACGGCATCGGGCGCGTGCGCGTGCGCTGGCATCGCCCACTGGACGGCACGGTCAAGACGGTCCGCATCCAGCACAAGGCGGGGCAGTGGTACGCCTGCTTCGCCTGCGAGATGCCGGAACCGGAGCCGCTGCCGGAGACGGGCCGGACGGTCGGGATTGACGTGGGCGTTTCGGCGCTCATCACGACCAGCGACGGGGCGAAGGTCGCGCATCCGGCCTTCTATCGCGCCGGGCAGCGCAGGTTGCGGGTCTTGCAGCGCAAGCTGGCAAGAGCTAAGCGCGGCTCGCGCAACCGCCAGAAGGCGCTGCGGGCCGTGCAGCGCCAGCAAGCGCACGTCGCGGCGCAGCGTGCCGACTTCCTGCACAAGCTGAGTGCCGAGTTGGTGCGCCAGCACGACCGGATTGCGCTGGAAGACCTGCGCGTTCGTAATATGGTCCGCAATCACCACCTGAGCAAGAGCATCCTCGATAGCGGCTGGGCTACATTCCGGCAATACCTCACGTACAAGGCTGAAAGCGCCGGTCGTAAGGTGGCCTTCGTAGACCCGGCCTACACGTCGCGTTGTTGCTCGGAGTGCGGTGTGGTGTTCCAAGACTTCGACCTTTCGACCCGTTGGGTCACATGCGCCTGTGGCCTGTCGCTCGACCGGGACCACAACGCGGCGCTGAACATCTTGCGTCGAGCCGGGTGGGACACACCCGTGCCGGAGAACGTAGCCCCGCTGTTCGCCGCCTCGCGTGGCGAGCAAGGGCAAGCGTCCGTCAGAAGCCCCCGCCTTTAGGCGTGGGGAGTGTCAC
>Ga0265293_10007828_pt1 | contig 16236 bp, 13 predicted proteins | sample Munlanlewell138R_FD_192505 | JGI IMG/M metagenome (GOLD analysis project Ga0265293, IMG submission 192505) | Leachate microbial communities from a municipal landfill in Southern Ontario, Canada - Leachate well 138R | ecosystem: Engineered > Solid waste > Landfill > Unclassified | place: Canada...
TTGGCTATAGTGCCCAAGTAACCTATAAGGGTCAGCCATTTGAACTACGGGGAGAATTTGTCTTTCAGGACATATTCATGAAACTGCTCTCGATCGAAGAGCTTGCTGAATTCCACGCACAAGCATTTCTTGCTGTACATCAACCAACATTGGTTTTAGAAGAAGTTACCTTCGATAACGCTATTGCAGTACTTAGGGCACTTGCTGACTTTGACAAGCTTTCAGAGGATGCAAAAGATTTGCTTGAAGCAGCGAAAGATCTCCTTGATAGTCTCCTCTTCACTATACGCTCCAGTGCAACAGCGGAAGAGCTCCAAATCCTCGATTCTTTGCTCTCAGCTCAGACCGAATTCAGGATTAATATCCCATTTTCTCACATAGATCAATTAGAGGCTGAACTACGCTCCCAGGCCGAAATTATGGAATTACAGCAATCGTATGTCATAGAATTTTATGACAAGCTGGGTGTAGCGGAGACCTTTGACCACTTCGACGACGCCTCCACCTACATTATCTATATGGAAGCCACTCCAAATGAGGGACTCACCCTTACCCCAATTTCTGGCGATGTGATCATCAAAATCGGGTCAGTTTCGATAGGCAGTGACAGTGATACGCTCTATACCATCGAGGATGCAATCGAGCTCGCTGGCTCCGATGACATCTTTGTTCGCTACAACACCTCCTTCGCTTCAGCAGAAGTGGCAGAGCAGGTATATGGAAAAACTACCTATCGCATCGGAAGTCCCACTACCCTGGTGTTGCCGTATGATGAAACCCTCAGTTCAGGGATTAATGATATTCCCAAGAAGCTAGATCAAGATGGCAACGTAATTCATGTAACTGCAGGACACATTACTGGCTCTGGCGGGTATGTTCGTCTCACCGTTCCTGAGGGTATCACCATCGATTTGAAGGGTCGCTTGGTGGTAAATGCCAAGCGAGCTGCGTATGCAACGAAGTTTCAGGGACACGTCACGGGAAAGAACTACTCAGTATTGAATCTTGATGAGAACAGCAAGATCAACGTCGAGTATCGTGGAGAACTCTATGCCCTCGGATTTGTTGAAGGGGAGGGAGAGATCGAGGTTGAATCGGGCGGGTACGTCTATGAAGGGATGTTCATCTCTTCCTTCAGGGGAGGGACAGCTACTTCGCGGATTGAAGAGTACGTCTTCCCCTTCGACCAGTTTACCGTCATGCAGATTGAATCACCGCTCATCATCAACAGCGGAGGCAATTACATCGCCAAGGCATTGGTGTGGGTATCCAGCAAATACCGCAGTGGTGACTTTGCTCTGGTCGGTCCCTCTGCCCTCTTCAGACTGGACGATGCCAATGGGACCACGTTGGATAAATCCTTCGATAGGGACACGGGACACGTCACCTTCACATTCAATGGCACCGGTTCCATCAACAATGGAAGCGTGAAGGTTGGGTCAATCTCGGCCAGTACCACGGGACGAGCCATCCCCTTCGATGGAACGTGGCACTTTGTCGTTTCTGCTGGTAGCACTTTGGGCATTGACGCAAAGGTGGCATTGCTGCCAGGCAGTTCTCTCACCATTGAGAGTGGAGCTGTGGTAGTAGTCAAGGAAGGGACGGACGAAGAGAGGGGATGGAATGAGTTGACCATATTTAGTGATAGATCTTACCAGGATGGGTACAACGAGTATCCAAACGCTACAGTCAAGAACTACTACCGAAAAGTACCGGATCTAGACTACGCCTTCGACAGTAAAGCTAGGGTTTTAAATTCTGGGACTATCGAGATTGAGAAGAACAGTGGTATCGCCGGACATGTAACAAACTCAGAAGTCGGAAACATCTCTTGGCATGCAGATGCGAAGAAATCATATGGCTTCTACATCGTCGAGGGGTCTGTTGATACAGCGAACGCAAAGAAGATTACCGTGACATATCAAAAATGACCCATCATCTCTTCAGCTGGCTGAAGAGATCCTCCAACCCCACCAGCCTGACTCTCCCATCCTGCTTTGCAATAGCCTTGAGTGAGTCGGTGAATCCACTCTTGCTGAAGAGCCAGAAAGCGGTGTTGGCGCTCTTTGTGACCAGCGTTGAGCGGTGAATGAGGGTGTTGAGTGTCGCTTCGCTTGCTGGGCTGTTGGTCCACTTGCATTCTCCGAAGATGTAGTTTCCTTCTCCGTCGTGAGCGACCAGGTCGATCTCCTCTTCTCCCTTGGTGGTGGGATCTGGCCCCCACCACCTGCCAATCTCGGTGATGAGGAGCTCGGTCGTATTGAGTACGTACTCTTGTGCAATGGCTTCAAAACTCCTTCCTAAAAACTGTGGAAGATATTTTTCAGTCCTTGCCAGTACCCCTGCTGTTTTCCCACTCAAAATCAATGACGTATATGGAAAGACAAAGCGATACCAGAACGCAAAGAGTTGGTCACTGAATTCCCAAATGGCCCGTCGGGCCTTTCTCCCTACAGGATACCGATTGATAACGATGCCAAGTTCTTGGAGATTTGCCATCGAAGCACTGACGGTTGCCGTCGAGATGTGGGTCTTGTCCGCGATCACCGAGATCTGATTGTTCCCGGCAGCGAGTACTTCAAGGATCTGGTTGTAGGTACGGGTATCACGCACCTCCATCATCAACAGGAGATTCGGCTCGTTGAAGAGCAGCCCATCCTTGGTGAAAAAGAGCTGTTCAATGAGGGCATCGAGGGATTCTCTTGGTGTGAAGTACTGGATGTATTGGGGAATCCCTCCAGTGAGACTGTGGACAGAGATCACCTCTTCGATGCTTCTATTGGGCAGAAGTTTCGCTGTTTCTGTGAGCATGAAGGGCAGAAGATGAATTTGAACAGTTCTTCTGCCATAGAGTGGGCTCTCATGGCCAAGCACTTGCCGCTCCATGAAGCCCATGGAAGAGCCGGTGAGGATGATCATGAGCTTCGTATCTTTGAAGAGGCGATCCACCATCATCTGCAGGATGCTCATCGTTTCAGGTATCGATTGGGCCAGATACGGAAACTCATCGATGCTGAGGATGATGCGTTCACCACGGGCATGTTCTCCAACAACAGAGAGCAGTTCTTCCAATGAACCGAAGGTGATGGGAGAACGGGGAAACAGTACCTCAGACACCTGACGCGAAAGATGCTCCAAACTTCCGGTCACTCCAGTAAGGTAGGCGGTGATTTGGATGGCTTTCTTGCCTCTACAGAACTCATTGACCAACATCGTCTTGCCCACGCGCCTCCGGCCCCAAAGGACAGCGAGTTCAAACCGATCGCTCGTCCAGGCACGATGCAGCTGTTCTCTTTCGGCTTCTCTTCCTACAAACATCAAGGCCTCCAACAAGAAGAATACAACTCAAATCATGATTTGTCAAATTATGATTTGATAAATGACAATATGCACATACTTCCATTGATAGTCTTGGCGGTGAGATTCAAGAATATGAGCACCCTCATGTATGAGGGGCAGTGTAGTTTACAGGCAATTCTTTCCGTTGCACCCCAATAATATGAGTCAATGAATCTTCATCTCTTCACCCAATACGCTTGGACAAGGGTGTTGAAGAGGATGCAGGAGAAGACGATGGCCCCTCCGATCATCGTGTGCAGCGATGGTGCTTCGCTGAGGAAGATCCACACATAGAAGATGCCGATGATCGTCTCAAGCGAAGCGATGAGGGCACTCTCTGCTGCGGGGATGTACCGGGTACCAAAGCTGATGGAGAGCTGGGAGAAGGGAATGACCAACGCACCAAGGAGTAGGAGCGGCAAGAGTTCGCTTGTGGTAATCCTGACCTGCATCCCAGAGAGAAAGAAGGCCACGATGGTACCGATGAGGCCTCCCATCGCACAGATGGCGATTCGGTCAAAGTGAGGGTTCTTGCGCAAGTATGAGAGGTTCACCCCGAGAAAGAGCGGGGTCCAGATCGTGTAGAGGAAGTCCATCCCCCCGATGGTCCCCAATTGGGCGCTGTACATATAGATCACCCCTCCAATGGCTGCGAGGGCAGCAAGCAGCGTCAGCGGCTGGGGCTTTGTCCGGTAGAAGAGGTAGGAGTGAGCTGAGGCGAAGAACGGGGCAAGGCTGACCATCACCAGCGCCACCGCAGCTGAGCTGTTGCGCACCCCCAAGGCGAAGGAGATGCCACTTGCTGCCCAGAGGAACGAGGAGAAGAGCAGCTTGCTGCCTCCCCTCTTCAGAATCGAAACCCACGTACGCCTGCGGGTGGAGATGAAGAGGGTGAAGAGGGAGAGGAAGGTGAAGAGCGCGCGCCAGAAGGCGGCTTGGAAGCCCGATGCCCCACTGGCCCTGATGAGCAGCGCATCGCTGCTGAGCACCAGCACGCCGGTGAAGGTGATGAGAATCCCCTTCAGGTACTGTTTGTCTCCACCCATGGTTGTCCATCCTCGATGTGTGTGATTGTTAGCACTGACTTGATATTGTGGCCATCGGAGGGTCAGTGGAGGTGCGCTACTCCTCTCCTATCTTCGTACCGCTCACCTTGGCGTAGTAACGCGCCAAGGCGCTGTGGTCGTCACCACCGTAGCCGTCTGCGTGTAACGTCTCCATCATCTCGCGCGCCAGCGCGGTCAACGGCAGCGGGCTGCCCACCTGGTGGCCGGTATCGAGTGCGTTGGCCAGGTCCTTGATGTGGAGGTCGATCTTGAAGCCCGGCTTGAAGTTCGAGTCCATCATCATCGGTGCTTTGGCATTCATCACGGTACTGCCAGCCAGCCCCCCTTTGATGGCATCGAAGACCAGCGAGGGATCCACCCCCGCCTTGCGTACCAGCGTGAATGCCTCGGCCACCGCGGCGATGTTCAGCGCCACGATGATCTGGTTGGCCAGCTTGGTGGTATTGCCCGCCCCGATGGGACCGCAGTGCACCGCACTGCCTCCCATCACCAGCAGGATCTCCTTGACCTCTTCAAAGAGGTCCAGGTCGCCACCCACCATGATGGCCAGGCTCGCATCGATGGCCTTCGGCTCACCGCCGCTGACCGGTGCATCGAGCAGACGCACCCCCTTCAACGCACACGCCGCTGCGATCTCTTGGCTGGCAAGCGGGGCGATGGAGGACATGTCGACGACGATGAGGCCCTCTCTCGCCCCCTCAAGGATTCCCTCTTCACCCAGCACCACGCTCTTGACCTCAGGGCTGTTGGGCAGCATCGTGATGACCAGGTCTACCTGACGGGCAACATCGGCACTGCTCGTGCCCGCCTCTGCCCCGGCAGCGACCACGTCATCGATATCCGTTTGAGTGCGACTATAACAGACCACCTCATAACCAGCCTTGAGCAGGTTCTTTGCCATGGGCTTGCCCATGATGCCAAGGCCTATGAATCCAATCTTCATCTGTGTACTCCAGTGTTCGGTTTGTTCCTACCCATTGACCACGTTCTCTGCGTTTCCGGAGAGAAAGGAGGCGAGGTTCTGTACCGCGATATCCATCAAGCGGATCCGGCTCTCTTTCGGTGCCCAGGCGATGTGGGGGGTGATGAGGATGTTCTTTGCCCCCAAGAGCGGATTGTCCGCCTCGATGGGCTCAGTCGACACCACATCCACCGCCGCCGCTCCGACCTTTGCGCTGTTGAGGGCCTCGGCGAGGTCCTCTTCGACGATGAGCGGGCCACGGCTGGTGTTGAGGATGATCACGCCATCCTTCATCCGGGCGATGCTCCCCTTGTTGATGATGCCCCGCGTCTGGTCAAAGAGCGGACAGTGGAGGCTGATGACATCGCTTTGAGCGAGGAGCTCATCAAGGCTCACGTAGGTATCCTGGTGCGAAGGGTCGTGGTACAAGTCATAGGCGATGACCTTCATGCCAAAGGCACGGGCGATGCGGGCAGTGGCTTGTCCGATCCTTCCATAACCGATGATGCCCATCGTCTTTCCCGAAAGCTCCATCAACGGGTAATCCCAAAAGCAGAAGTCGGGGCTTGCACTCCACCGCCCCTCCATCACGGCATCGCTGTGCCTCTGCACATGGTGGGCGATCTCCAAGAGCAGTGCGAAGGTGAACTGTGCCACCGCGTCAGTGCCATACGTAGGGATATTGGTGACTGTGATGTTGCGCTCTTTGGCGGCCTCGATGTCGACGACGTTGTAGCCGGTGGCCAAGACACCGATGTAGGTGACATTCGGCGCAGCGAGGATAGTCTGCCGCACAAGCGGGGTCTTGTTGGTGATGACCACCGATGCCGCTCCAATGCGTTCAAGGATCTGATCCTCGGGAGTGCGGTCATATACCGTCACATCGCCCAGTGCCTCAAAGCCCGTCCAATCCAAATCCCCAGGGTTCAGGGTATAGCCGTCAAGTATGACAATCTTCGTTTTCATCGCTATCCTCTTCTTCGTGATAGCACCAAGCATACCATATTCATGGGTCTTTGAAAGCAGGGTATCAGGGAGAGGGCAATGGAATGCCAGCAAATCTTCTAGTACGGCACTGCTTGCTGAAGTTGCTACAATTCCTCACTCTCTTGAAGTCACACACCCTAATGAGTGTGGAGCCACTCTTCAGCACCTTGTTCACGATGCCGATTTCAGAAATCCCGAGGAGGCCGTGGTCCAGAACATCCGTATTGTGCATGGTGAAGATTACCAGTACATCCTTTGCATTGTATCGTGTATCCTTGTACAACCGGATGATCTCTTACAATGCAGCGGATGGAGCGAAGATCCCAGTCCATCGACTACTATGAGTGCGCCTCGTTTCAACACGGACAGCATTACAGCCAAGAGACGCTCCCTCCATTGCGTCCTGCTTCCGATTCCTTGTCAAGCGTGAATTGCACCTCCCTCCCCTCGACATCGGTGTGATAGCAATACACCTCTTCAATCCGTTAAGAAACGGTTGGATCATCGCTCCAGCCTTCTTATCTTTGTTCCATTCGTACGATGTCGATTTCCAATCGATGGAGCAACTCTGCAATATCCAAGAAGTCTTGACCATTGTCGAGTATGGGTATCCTTTGCCTCAGGGCAATGGCAACAGTGTATCCTGATGCACATCGATCTTGCCCTCATCCCTCGAGATCTACTTTGCCATTGTATAGATTGCTTTTATGTCATCTCTAGATAATATTTTAAAAGCTCCTATTGTACGGTTTCCATAATCTGAACATTTATCAGCAAGTACTTCTATATCTGTAGCTTTTAAGTCGATACCTAATTCTTTTATTGAAGTTGGCATTCCAACACTTTTAAAGAAATTCTCGACAGCATTAATCCCCTCTAGCGCAGTTGTCTCAGGATTTTGGAAATCCATGGTACAACCCATCACATTAACAGCGAATTGGGCAAATCTCATAATATTTGCTGAATAACAATATCGTGCCCAACTACCCCATATTGCACAGAGACCGGCACCATGCGCTACATCAAACATGCCTCCTAACTCATGCTCAATATTATGACTTGCCCAATCACCCTTTCTCCCGCACGTCAACAGCCCATTATGGCACACTGTAGCTGTCCACATAATCTCTGCACGAGAATTATAGTTTTTTGGCTCTCTAAGAGATATAGGCAAATGATGAATTATTGTTTTCATCACACTTTCACAGAGTCTGTCACTTAATTCGACGTTCTCCACTTGGGTAAAATATCTTTCCATCGCATGGATTATGATATCACTTGCCCCACAAGCCGTTTGATAATTAGGAAGAGAATAAGTCAGTTCAGGATTCATTATCGCAAAAGACGGACGTGCAAAATTAGACCCAACGTCTCGTTTAAGCCATCCATCTTCATTCGTGATAACGGAGCCATCACTAGTTTCACTTCCGGTTCCGGCCAGTGTCAATACAACACCAATTGGTAGACATCCCTGCGGCTTTCTTTTTCTTATGTAGAAATCCCACACATTCCCTTCATTAACCAACCCATAACCAATCCCTTTTGCAGAATCAATTACACTTCCACCTCCAACGGCTAAAATGAAATCCACATTCTCCGCTTTACCAATTTGAATACCTTTTTGAATAAGGCTTAATCTTGGATTTGGGACAACACCTCCAACCGATACATATGAAATGCCTGTTTCCTCAAGTGATTTATAGGTCTGATTCAATAAGGGTAGTACCCACTGATTACCAGAACCAAAATGAACAAGGACACGTGTTCCTCCGCGTTTTTTTATTTCTTCCCCAACGGATAACTGTGTGTCTTTACCAAAAATTATTTGTGTTGGCAGAGAATAGCGAAAGTTTAACATTATATACTCCTAAAAAAATAATTTGTATTGATTAACCTTTTATTGAACCTTCAGACATGCCTGCAACCATATATTTCCCAAGGAAAAAATATAATAAGAGTGTGGGTATTATCGTCAATGATACTGTAGCAAATGTTTTTCCCCAATCGGTATACCCATACGCACCGATAAAATCTTGAATTCCAAGAGTCACTGTTTGTAATCTTTTTGAGTTTGTAAATGTATATGGGAAAATAAAATCGTTCCAGCAAAATACTGTTCTTAATAGTGTCAGTGTCAAAATAATATTCTGAGACATCGGGACCACTATTTTAAAAAATAGCTGTCTTGCAGTACATCCATCAATAACAGAAGCTTCGATGATTTCATTAGGCAAGAATTTATAAAATTTTGTGCACAGGAAAATTGATAGCGGAAGACCAAAGGCAATCTGAGGAATAATTACACCAGAATATGTATTAGTAAGGTGAATACCTGAAAACATTAAATATAGAGGCAATAAGCAACATTGAATCGGTATCATTAAACCCAGTAAGAAATATATAAGAATATGTTGATTGTAACGAAAATCCAATTTTTCAATGGCGAATGACGCCATTGTGGCCAATATGACCACTCCTAGATCCACCGCTAAGGTAATTATCAGACTATTACCAAAGTACAATGGGAGATTGGACTTTGTAACAACTTCTATGAAATTATTCCAATATAGCGATTGTGGCAAATAATAGGGAGGCAAAGTTTGGAATTCCTCTAGTGTTTTGAAAGCTGCTAAAAAGGTATAAATCAATGGATAAATTGCTATAACAGCTAAAGTGATTAATACTATAAATTTAAAAATACAAAGTAAATTTAAATGTCTAAGTTTAGTATGTATTGACTTCACCAAGAATTCTCCTCGCTAGTAAAAACCTTCATGTACAATACCGCTAGACTAAAACATATCAACACAATTACTGTTGCAATTGAGCTACCGTAACCATATTGCATTGAACTGAATGATTTTTTATACATGAAAGAAGCTAATAATTCGGACGTTGTACCTGGTCCTCCAGAAGTTAGTAGGAATGGAATATCAAACGATCTAAATGAATTATTAAGCACAAGAACGGTGTTCGCTAAAATAATATGTTGAATATATGGAATTTTTATGTGTATAAGACATTGGAAGGAAGTTGTCCCATCAATAATTGCCGCTTCAACCAATTCATGTGGCACAGATATTAATGCAGAATAAAAAATTACCATATAAATTCCCATGGTTTTATAACCTTCAACCATTGCACACATAAGCAATGATAATTTTGGTGTTGTAAGCCATTGGATTTGCCGAAAATCTGAATTGATAAAGCCCAATAACTCATTCACTATCCCTACTGGTGAAACAGAAAGTAATTTCCCAAATATTTGGCATATTGCCACAGAAGAGATAATCACAGGAATATAGAATATCGCTTGAAGAATACTGCGCCCCTTCTGGATATTAACAAGCAATATTGCTAAAGCTAATCCTCCCCCCACTTGGAATGTTATTTGAAGACCAGTATAAATAAATGTTTGGCTAAATACCGGCCAAAAATTTCTATCAGCAGTAAATAATTGGATGAAATTTTTCACTCCGATGTACTCTTTGGTTCCGAGACCGCTCCATCGGTAAAAGCTATGATACACCGACCAAATTATTGGTACAAATACCACTAGAGAATATAACAACAAGGCAGGACCAAGAAACGTGAATATTGTGGACTTTTTGCGGAACAAACTATTCATAAAAAGTCCTCCTTCAAAGAATAAAATCAAAAACTAGAATAAAGCAATTAGCAAGACTCCGTAGATGTGACATCTACGGAGTCTCTGCATTCTTTACTTAAAATACGAAACGCCATTTTCTTGTACTGACTTGTCAATTAACTCAACAAACTGTTTTGATGTAATAAGTCCCGAAACCAATTCTTTTACTGCATCAGTCATGTTCTGTGTAGTAACTGGGTCGCAGGCGTCGTCCCAGTTGATCCAAGATACTGTTTGTTTAGCCATTTCTGCATAATAGTCCTGCATCATTTTGGACAAACCTTCTGGTAGTTCTGCATCAAATGGAGAAAAGAGTCCAAGTTTATAACTTTCTTCAGTATAATTCTTCATTGCAAATTCAAAGAAATTTTTCAACTTGTCATTGTACTTCTCCTTATTAAAGGACCACGAAATACCGGTTTGTATGGCTATTGTTGCTAGTTGAGAGGCTGAGCTAAAATTCTCATTCATTGGGATGGGCATAAACCCAAGTCGTCCTTCATCGTAAGCGGTTTGCATTTGGGGAATGTATAGGCTTTGTGCCCATGCCATCGAGTATTGCCCTCCAAGAAAGCCATTCATTATGTCAGTATATTCTATATTCTGAAACCCAATCGGAAAGTATTTATTCAGTACCATAGCTTCAAGGAAGTTAACTGAGTCCCATACAACCGGCTCACTTGCAAATGTGGTATCGCCCATTTTTGCTGTATGAATCCATTTATTACCCGTAACTGAGAAGCTTGGAAGATACATTAGATGAAGTGGATTCCAACTTGCCTTTCCAGTTAGACCAAAAGGAATCTCTCCAATAGCTTTTAATTTAGCACAAGCATCAAGGAATTCAGAGTATGTAGAGGGAGCTTTGTCGATACCAGCGCGTTCAAATTTATCTTTCCAATAGAAAATTGTATTACCGTAGCGAGATTCGGGGAAGATGAATAGTTCTCCATTTTCAAACTCGACGTATTCCCTACATCCTTTATTAAGATCATCTACCATCCCTATCCTGGTAAGTTCTGCATCAATATCAACAAGCTTTCCCATTTTTGCTAACTCTTCCGAAATGGGCCCCTTATCGATTTGAAAAATGTCAGGAAGGTCATTTCCAGCTATATAGAGTTTCAACTTATCCTTATACTGGTCCAAATTAGCAACCGTCTCAAATTCGACACGAAAATTAGAATCAATTTCATTTTGATACCTTTTTACGAGGTTTTGCCATAGATGATATGCTACGTGGGCTTCAGACCGGTTAGTAAAAATCCGGACAATATCAGGTTTAGCTTCCTTTGCCCCTCCTGCAAAAAACATCGATGCGGAAAACACGAAAACAAGTAAGATACATAACACCCTTTTCATTTTATTTCTCCTTTATTTACGGTATTACAATCTGTAAAACCGTTTGGCGTTCTCACTAAGAATTAATTTTGCTGCATGTTCACCATAATTTTTTGTAAAAATATTTCGTTCAACAAAATTTTCAAATAACCGTGCTAATACTCTTTTAAAGTTAATTGCAGCAAACCAAATAGGATCAACATCGCCAGCTCCGTCAGAGCCATACATGATTTTAGTTAATGGAACTTTTTCAAGAAGAATTGGGAGAACTCTCTCAACGGCAATGCTAGCATCTGCAGTAATTGAAGACACATCAGTGACAACATTCGCGTAACTATTAACCATGAATGCCATTTCTTCTGAAAATGGATAACCGCCATGTAGAAGGGCAATATGAATACTACCGGTGTCTTGACGATTAAGAAAATCATATAGAAGACTTGGTCTCATCAGACGTAGATCACAAGAAGGAGGATCCCCTGCTCCAGTATGAATCTGCAAAGGCAGGTCATATTGTCTACAAAGTCTGACACACTCAAAGACCATATAATCACGAAATGGTTTCTGAATTGCCCTGAATTCTGCCATAGATTTCTCTTCATTGCGACCATAGTAGTACTCATTAAAAGATTGTTCCGATTCAAGTTCAGCATGTGGTGTTATTTCTAATCCTGAGAAATAGCCTATCACCGTTTTAAAAGCTACTACAATATTGTTGCTTACACGAGAGGATATCTCTTCTCTAAACTTCTGTAAGAATTCTTTAAAGTTTAGTCGATCTATGTTATCAGCAACAATGTGGTTACAAATCATTTCTAAACGAAGTATTTCCCTCACATCAAGATTTGAAGTTGCAGACTCGAATAGTGCTGTTTCTTCAGGCCTTAATCTGGCACCTTGAATCGGAAACCCTGTCTCATTGAGAAATGTCGTTATATTTGCATCATTAAATAATAGCTCAACATATTTTTTGTAATCTTGCGACGCTAAATCATTTCTTGCCTTTATGATTTTATCATCGGCAATATTAGGATCTAGCTCCAACAATCTTGCCAATTCAACTAGGATCATTCGATAAGCAAGAGTGTTTGAAAAATCTTCTTGGGCGACCTTCATATACCTATCACTAGAAATAATATAACGTCTCCCATATTCCTTCTTCTCTCTGCTCGGCATAAAAGGGTGTGCATGGCAATCAACAACAGAAAAATTAGAAAAGTCAAATTTCATAAGTATCCCCTAGTGTTAGTATTTTTTGATTCTATCAGCTTTGAGTTTTCCATTTGAGTAAGCACAAAAGGACGACCATGCCCATAGGAACCTTCCAAACCACAAATCCTAGCGGCCATCTTTGCTCCATCGTAAAGCGCCACTTTGACTGAGTCGCTTGAAAACCTTGATGATTTTAGTAGAGATACTAAAAATCCAGCTGCGAATGAATCTCCCGCACCCATTGTATCCTTGACTTGTACAGGAAAGCTTTCTTGATAAAAATATTGTTCTTGAAACAATGCGACCGAGCCTAATATACCTCGCGTGGCAACTACTATCACTGGATTGTATTGTGATATATCTCTCATTAATTCTAAAACGTAATCTTCAGAATGATTTCCTGTAGAGATAAAAGCTATATAACAATAGGGGGCACACATTTTAAGGTATTCTTCGTTCAAGTTCTCTGAAAAATCATAAGAAACCTTAACTCCATAATCATAGAGTTTACTGAGCTCATTCTCTATATAACTATTCTGATCAGTATGTATCAGGTTAAAATTTGCGATATATGATAAATCACCCTCTGTGAAGTCCCAATTATAATTCCTTGCTACTCCACCCTTATTCGACTCAATAAAAATCCTTTCACCATTATCAGTTTTTACATAGGCAACCGCATTTTTGCCATTAAGAATTCTACAACGGCTAAAGTCAATCCCGAATTTTTTTAGGATATTTATGTTAAGCTCTGCGTTTTCATCATTTCCAAAAACGCCCATATATGCACTGTCGACTCCAAGCATATGAGCGTAGACTGATACATTCATAGCTTGTCCTCCAGGATACATTATTGCTCGATCCAAAAAGCGATCTACTACATTATCTCCTAGTGCTAAAATCCTTGGCATTCCAACCTCCATTAATAAGGGACTTTCCACATATACCGACGGGTTGTGAGAGGATGCTGCCGTTCAATTGCTAGTGCTTGGTTATATACATTGTAAATATTGTTAAACAAAGAGTGATTGAAATAATCTACTACCGAATTGTCAATAGCTGACAACCCAAGTTCCTTGGCATCGAGAACAGTAATTCTATCTGAATATTTCTTTAAAAAATCTAGAGCTCTTTCATCCAAAACACGAGTTCTTCCTTCAGAAACCTGAATCATAAATGGAACATTCTTATCAACAACCTCAAGAGGACCATGGAAGAATTCCCCTGAATGTATTGTTGGCGAGGGAATCCATTGCATTTCCATTAGTATGCAGATTGACTCCATGTAAGCAGCTCCATATGAAGCGCCACTACCCATAGTGAAAATTACCTGATCGTCTTTGTGTTTCTTGGCAAACATTGATGCACGATATTCAACTTTCTTACAGGCCTTTTTTACAATGGCATTTATTTTTCCTATACCACCTATAAATTCCGTGTAATTTGCATACCCCTCAGTCTGATTAAGAATTTCTGTAACTACAAGTACAGCCATTATTGTTTTTTCTCTTCCAATATCTTTTTCTGTCCCGAATGAATATCTAATAACATAATCCACGTATTGGATTATTTCACTCTCTTCAAACCAAGTAAGTAAAACTACTGGAACGCCTCGAGCGTGGGCTAACTTTGCGGCTTCAATCGTTTCTGGGGTATTTCCTTTATGACAAGATACAATAAGCATTGAATTTTTTCCAAAAGATGCAGGCGTCTGATGGACAAATTCATTACTGCTGATTAAAAATGAACGAATTTCAAGAGCTTCGGTCTCAAGAAATTTATTTGCAGGAAATAGGGCACCATACGACCCTCCACAACCTACCAAAAAAACATTTTTAATACCTCCATCTTGCTTCCTCTTAGCAACAATATCCTCAACAATTTCTTTGATTTCCATAGCATCCTCTAAATATCTTATAATGTATTCTAATAATATGTATTATATAGTATCATTGCAAAAACACACTGTCAACTGAAATCCTTTTGGTAATTTGATGTACTATAGCTAGGGGTCATGGTGTTTCAAAAAAACTTGAGTATTGTCTCTATTTGGTTTATATTGTATTAATACAAGGGGTATTGCATGAAACTTGATCCAAATTTATCCGAGCCTCTATATCTACAACTTGCAAATGAGTTAATATCAGCAATTGAAAGTGGGGCATATAAAAAGGGTGATAGACTACCTTCCGAAAGTGAGTTCTCTACAAGGTTTAACGTTAGTAGGGTAACAGTCAGAAAAGCCCTAAAAGAACTGGAAAATAGAAACTACCTAGACAGGAAACAAGGGAAAGGCACTTTCGTTCGTCTAGATAAAATTTCCAAGCAATTTTCCAAGTCCACAATAAGTTTCACCGAACTTTGTCGTAGTCAAAACAAGGTTCCAGGAGCAAAAGTGATAAAATCTGTCATTGAAGATGCAACCAAACAAGATAGGGAAGAGCTCGAATTGACGGAATCCGATAAAATATTTCTCTTGGAAAGGATTCGTTATGCTGATGGCATACCGGTTTCGGTAGAGATATCGCGCTTCACTAAAGATTATGCTTTTCTCATAAATGAAGATTTAAACAACACAAACTCCCTATATGAAATACTACGAGATAAATATGGTATTATCTTTGCGTATTCTACCAAGACCTTGGAGGTTGTTTTCTGTCAAAGTGTAGGTCTTTCAACATATTTAAACCTTCCTAAAGGCCATCCTCTTTTACTAATTACAAGTATTGTAACGACTACAACCGGCAGCAAAGCCTACCGTTCTTTTCAATATATTGCAGGTGAAAAGTTTAAGATTACTATTTGAGAGCATTGTTACCAAATCCGCAGCTGATCAGATACCCGACTTTCCGCACCTCTAGAAGACCAAATTCGCCTGAATTATCTCCTGACTCTATTTCGAGGGCCTACCCTCCAACATCGTTAAGCCATTGCCTTCATCTCCTCCTTTTGGAGCACCATTGGTGTGGCCGTTTAGCTGCAATAAGGGTGACGATGGACGGCTTTAAAGGAATAAGTTTCTGAATCAGCGAACCTCTCCTGACTCAGCCAACACTTCGAAAAAAGATATCCTCACACACCAATATCCTCTTCATCTCAGTCACGCTGCTTCCCAAGTGTTGCAACATCTATCAAGCGCACATGGGGAGTTCTCGAATATTTCCTGCTCTGCGTGGTATTTTCTATCGCAGCAACCTTCCATAGTATTCGTTGATCTCGGGGTATTCCGCTTTCACCACGCAATTGACACCATCCATTTCAACCACGATCTCACCATTCATCCACGTAGCAAGCGGGGTACACCCGACATCGACGAATCGCTTGTACAGTACGAGGTTCATCACAATATTGCCCATCATCACAGCGACTTTGGGTGATGTTGCCTCCACCCACGGCTTGCCGCTGGAAGTGTCATGACCGTGGTGATTTACCTTGAGCATATCGCATGAGAGCTTTTCAGGGGGTACTTCCATGATCACTGCGTTTTCTGCTGCCTTGTAGAGGTCGCCGCAAAACAGCGCTGAATTCTCTCCATACTCAAATCTGATACAGAGTCGAGTAGATGTGCGCCTTTGGGTCGTTAGGAGCGGGTTTGTGTTCCCTGTTGCTTTCCGTTTCCTCTGAAAGTGTCACAATATTTGCTCCGTATCCCCATAGGCCGCACACCCCTCACAGAACCG
>Ga0265293_10007830_pt1 | contig 16232 bp, 14 predicted proteins | sample Munlanlewell138R_FD_192505 | JGI IMG/M metagenome (GOLD analysis project Ga0265293, IMG submission 192505) | Leachate microbial communities from a municipal landfill in Southern Ontario, Canada - Leachate well 138R | ecosystem: Engineered > Solid waste > Landfill > Unclassified | place: Canada...
CACTGGTGGCGCGCCAATCTGTTCCTTCTGGGCATGGCCGCTGTGGCGGGTGGGGGTGTGAGCCGCCATTGGCTGGGAGCGGTGCTGGCGGGCGGGTTGGCCTTGTGGGCGCCGCGCCAGCTCTACCGTACGCTGCAACGCCGCCGCTGGCGGCAGATCGATGCGCAGATCCCGGATGCGCTGCTGACGCTGGCCAGCGCCTTGCGGGCGGGGATCAGCGTGATGAGCGCATTGAGGCAGCTCGTTGATTTGTCTCCATTGGCCTTGCGTCAGGAACTGGGGTTGATGATGAAGGAAAACCGGGTCGGCATTGGTCTGGAGGAGGCCTTGATGCGGCTGGAACAACGCTTGCCCTTGCCCTCGGTCCAGTTATGGAGCGCGGCCATGCGAGTGTCGGCGGAAACCGGCGGCAACCTGGCCGAGGTCCTGGAACGCCTCGCCTTGACCTTGCGCCAGCAGCGTTTCCTTGAGGCCAGGATGGAAGCGTTGACGGCCCAGGGGCGCTTGCAGGCGCGCGTGCTGTTGATGTTGCCGTGGTTGGTGGCCTTGGCAATGACAAGCTTGAACCCGTCGTGGATGCAATCGGTCTGGCTGACGCCCGCGGGCAAGCTGTGCATGGTGTTGATCGGCTTTCTCCAACTGGCGGGCTGGTGGAGCATCCGGCGGATTGTTCAGGTGAAAGGCTAGTGTCCTGTTTGGCTAATTCTGTTCCTTATCTTCGGCGCCTGGACGGCTCATGCTGCGTTGCAAATCCTCGCGATAGCGACGGCTATCGCGGCGGTTTGCGCCTTGCCTGAACCGCCCACGCATCCGAATATAAGTGAACGAACTAACCAAACAGGACACTAGTGGGGTTGGACTCCACTGCACATTAGGAGAAAGCCATGTTATTGATCGGCGCCTTGCCGTTTGCCGCTGTCTCGATTTGCCTGTTGGTGCTGTTGCTGGCGGACCGGGCGAGCCGACTGCGCCAGGAACGGCACGCCGCCAGCAGCTTGCCGCGTTGGCTGCGGCGGGGCAGGCCGTTGATTGCCGTGCTGGTTTTTTATCTGAAGCCCTGGGTGACGCGTGCTGCGCGACTGCGCTTGCAAAAAAGGCTGAGGCAGGCGGGACTGCAAGCCGTCACGGTGGATGATTTGATCGGCTGCCAGGGCTTGTGTGCCTTGCTCGGCCTGGCGCTGGCGCTCGGCGGCTGGGGCATGGCGCTGGACGGGCGGGCGCCGCTGTTGGGCGTAAGCGGGGTGTGCGCGGCCGCCGTGCTCGGCTGGATGTGGCCCGCCTATTATCTGCTGGGCAAGGCCCGCCAGCGGGCCAGGGCTGCGGTCCGTGATCTGCCCTTCATGCTGGACTTGCTGTGCTTGACGATGGAAGCCGGGCTCAATCTCTTGTCGGGATTGCAGCACTATGGGAAACAGGGGCCGTCGGGCGTGTTGAAAGAGGAGGTGTTGCGGGTTTTGGCCGATGTGCGTACCGGTTTGCCTCGCACGGAAGCGTTGCAGGCCTGGGCGGGGCGCTTGCGCACGCCTGCCATGGAGGTGCTGCTGGCGCAGCTGGTACAGGCGGAGCAGCAAGGGTTGTCGCTGCTGACGATCTTGCGGACTCAGGCCGATCAGCAGCGCCAGCAGCGCATGCTGGACCTGGAAAAGCAGGCGCTGGAGGCGCCGGTCAAGCTATTACTGCCGTTGATCGTGTTCATCTTCCCCTGCACCTTCTTGATTCTGGGCTTTCCGCTGGTGATGCAAGGGTTGGAGGCATTGCCATGAAGCCGCTGCAGCTGCGTTGCGCATACCGTTGGCGGGACCGGGCGCGTGGCCTGATCGGCTATCCCCGGCTGCGTTTGGGACAAGGGTTGTTGATCCATCCGTGCCGGGCGGTCCATGGCTGGGGCATGCGCTATCCGCTTGATGTGGCGTTTCTGGACCGTCAGGCGCGCATTCGGAAAATGGGCGTGTTGAAGCCCGGCGGGTGGCTGGTTTGCTGGACGGCTTGCGCCGCGCTCGAGTTGGCGCCGGGCAGTCTTGCCTACTATGGATGGAAAGAAGGGCAGTGCGTGGCGGCGCTCGTCCCGCCCGTCACGCACGGCTAAGGCTGCTTGATCAGCCGCGGGTTTCCGCGATCATGCGCTCGGCTTCTTCCTTGACGCGCGCCGGGGCCGTGCCGCCAATATGGTTGCGGGCTGACACCGAACCTTCAAGCGTCAGCACCTGATGGACGTCATCGGCAATGGCCGGGTTGAAGGCTTGCAGCTCGGCCAGGCTGAGGTCGGCCAAGTCACACTGGCGTTCAACGCAGGTCCGCACCGCCAGCGCCACGATTTCGTGCGCATCGCGGAAGGGAATGCCTTTCTTGACCAGGTAGTCGGCCAAATCCGTGGCGGTGGAGAAGCCTTGCAGCGCGGCATCGCGCATGGCCTGGGCCTTCACCGTCACGCCGCCCATCATGTCAACGAAAATGCGTAGCGTGTCGCGGACCGTATCCGCGGTGTCGAACAGGCCTTCCTTGTCTTCCTGATTGTCCTTGTTATAGGCCAGCGGCTGACCTTTCATCAGGGTCAGCAGCGCAATCAGGTGGCCGTTGACACGGCCGGTCTTGCCGCGTGCCAGCTCCGGAACGTCCGGGTTTTTCTTCTGCGGCATGATCGAGCTGCCGGTGCAGAAGCGGTCGGCCAGGTCAATGAAGCCCACGCGGGGGCTCATCCACAGCACCAGTTCTTCCGACAGGCGAGAAATGTGCGTCATGATCAGCGCACCCGCGGCGCAGAACTCAATGGCGAAATCGCGGTCGGACACGGCGTCAAGCGAGTTGCGGCATACGCCGTCAAAGCCCAGCGTCCTGGCCACGCGTTCGCGGTCAATCGGGTAGGTGGTCCCCGCCAGCGCGGCGGCGCCCAGCGGCAGGCGGTTGACGCGTTTGCGGCAATCGAGCAGACGCTCGGCATCGCGGCCGAACATTTCGGCGTAGGCCAGCAGGTGATGGCCGAAGGTAACGGGTTGGGCCACCTGTAGATGCGTAAACCCAGGCATAATAGTGCTGGCGTGCTCAAGGGCCAGGTTGGCCAGGGCGTGGCGAAGCTGACGCAGCAGATCGGAAATGAGGTCAATCTCCGCGCGCAGCCACAGGCGGATGTCGGTGGCAACCTGATCGTTGCGGGACCGTCCTGTATGGAGGCGTTTGCCGGCATCGCCCGCCAATTGGGTCAGGCGGCGCTCAATGTTCAGATGAACGTCTTCCAGATCAATAGACCATTCAAACTGGCCGTTTTGAATTTCGGCCAGAATGGTCTGCATTCCTTGCTGGATGGCTTGGAGATCCGCTTGAGAAAGAATGCCTGCGGCGCAGAGCATGTCGGCATGAGCCAGCGAGCCTTCAATATCAAAGGCTGCCAGACGCTTGTCGAAGTCAACCGACGCGGTATAGCGTTTGACGAGATCGGAGACAGGCTCGGAGAATCGGGCTGACCAGGCTTCCGCTTTTTTGGCGAACTGGTCGTTCTGTTGAGGTGTGGACGATTGTGACATGAGCAAAATTATAGATCGGGTTAACGCAGGCACGCCAACGCAGGCGCGACGGGTCCTGATTCTGGATCCTGACCCGCAAGCTGCTCAGCGCTTGCGCGTGCAGCTGCTGACGCTGCAAAAGCGGTACGCCTTCACATTATTGCCTGACGCGCAGTCAATCGCCCAGGCCCATGCGTATTTTCAGCAAGAAAAAGTGGATCTGGTGCTGGCGGCGGTTCAACTGACCGACGGCAGCGCGCTGGCGCTGGCCCAAGAGTGCGAAACCAACGGGGTGAATGTCTTTTTCGTGGTGCTGGCACCGCACACCGATGTCTGCGTGATCGCCACCGAAGGCGTCAAGGCCTGCCTGCCCCGTCCGGTCCGGACGCAGCAGCTGGAATGGCTGCTGAACCAGTGTTTCAGCCATGAGGAAGCCGCGGCCGTGACGCCTTATCCCGCCACGCTGCTGGTCAGCGGGCAGGAGGGCGTCCAGGATCTATTGGCGGAAAATGTGCTGTATGCGCGCTCCCAGGAAAAAGGCAGTGAACTCCGGACCCGCGGCGCGGTGTATGTCTCGCCGCTGACGCTGCAAGAGCTCGAACAACGCTTGCCTGAGCAATGGTTGCGCATCCATCGGAGCATTCTGCTGAACCGGCAAGCGATCGATGGCGCGTTCCGCGTCTTGCAGGAGTCCGGCGAGTGGGCGTGGCATGTCCGGGTCAAGGATCTGAACGAAGCGCTGCCCGTTTCGCGGCGCCAGTGGTCGATCGTGCGTCCGTGGGTGGATGTGGATGACTGAGGCGGGGCAGCCCCGGCTTGAAGCGGGGTGGAGTGGGAGCGCCAACACCAGGGGCGGTGTTCCTCAAGCGGTTTCGGTTGAATTGCTGCAGGATCTGAGCACCTTGTCGCCTGCGCTGTGGGAAACCTGGACGGCGGGCCATCCGCTGCTGTCCTGGCAGTATCTGAACGCCTTGCATGATACAGGCTGCGCCAGCGCCGCCACCGGCTGGGAGCCGGTTTATGCCTTGGTCCGGCAGGACCGGCAGCCGCTCGGCGTTATTCCGCTTTATTTGAAAACGCATTCTCGCGGTGAATATGTCTTTGACCAGGCCTGGGCGGCGGCTTTCCATCAATATGGCAGACCGTATTACCCGAAGCTGGTCGGCGCCTCGCCATTCACGCCGGTGAGCGGACCGCGCCTGCTGGCGTCAACGCTGGAAGGTAAGCAGGCGCTTGCTCAGGCTTTGCCGGAAATTGCCCAGGCGCTGGACGTTTCGTCCGCTCACATCCTGTTCCCCAATGAAACGGATCGGCGGGCGCTGCAATCCGCGGGTCTGATGATTCGGCATGGCGTGCAGTTCCATTGGGAAAACGCGGGCTATGCCTCGTACGAGGACTTCCTGGCCAGCCTGACCCGGGATAAACGAAAGAAAATGCGGCAGGATTCGGCCAAGGCGGAGAAAGCAGGCGTTCACTTTCGCTGCAAGCAAGGGGCGGAAATCAGCGCGGCGGACCGTGATTTCTTTTATGAATGTTATGTAAGCACCTACTATGTGCGGGGCCGCGAGCCCTATTTGAGCCGGGATTTCTTTGAGCAGTGGTGGACGGCGCAGCCCGCTTGCTGGCTGCTGATCCAGGCCTGGCTTGACGGCCAGCCGTTCGCCTGCGCCTTGAATGTGGTCGGGCCGGAGGCGGTTTATGGGCGGTATTGGGGCGCGCGCGGCTTCATTCCGGGTTTGCACTTTGAAACCTGCTATGCGCAAAGCATCCGCTGGTGCATTGAGCACGGTATTGCCGGGTTTGAAGGCGGTGCCCAAGGTGAGCACAAACTCTCCCGGGGACTGTTGCCCCGTCCCACCTATTCCGCGCATTGGATTGCCGACCCCGAGTTCCGGACAGCGATCGCCCGCTATCTGGCCCGGGAAGAGCAGGGCATGATGCATTACGTGGACGAGTTGCTCGACCATTCGCCGTTCAAGGAATCCCCGGCCTGAAGCGTGGCTGGGAGCGCGGCGGATTTTCTTCGCTGGCTGAGGTGTCCGCTGGCATGCAATAATTCTATAGTTCAACAACACTCAGGGTTTGAGACCCGAGACGATGGTCAAAGTCGCACTTGCCCAATTGAATTGCACGGTGGGGGATCTCACCGGCAATGCCCAGAAAATTCTGAATGCCGCCGCGCAGGCCTTTGAACAAGGCGCGCGAATCGTGGTGTCGCCCGAACTGTCTCTGACCGGCTATCCGCCTGAAGACCTGCTGCTTCGGCCCGCTTTTCTGGCTGAAGTGGATCGTGTCCTGGCGCGTTTGCGGCAAGACCTGGCCCGTTTTCCCGGTTTGCATGTGATCGTCGGCGTGCCGCGCCAGGTGGGGCATGACTGCTTCAATATGGCGGTGGTGCTGGCCGATGGCCAGGAAGCGGCCGCCTATGCCAAGCAGGAGCTGCCGAACTACGGCGTTTTTGACGAACCGCGCTATTTCACGCCAGGCCAGCACGCCGTGACCTTCACCGTTGGCCAGGTCTGTTTCGGGCTTGCCCTGTGTGAAGACGTCTGGTTTGCGCGCACGCCGCAAGCGGCGCAGCAGGCGGGTGCGCAATGCCTGCTGGTGCCCAATGCGTCGCCGTTTGAAATGGCCAAGCATGCGCAGCGGGCCGCGTCATTGGCGCAAACCGTCTGTGCGGACAGCAAGATGGCTTTGCTGTACACCAATCTGGTGGGCGGGCAGGATGAGCTGGTTTTTGACGGCGGTTCGTTCGCCATGGAAGCTGACGGCACGGTCAAGGCGCTGGCCAAGGCGTTCCAGGAAGACCTGCTGATGGTCGAGGTTGATGCCTCGGGGCGGATTCTGGGGCGTAGGGAAACCCCGCTGTCCGAAGAAGCCGAGGTCTATCAGGCCTTATCGCTGGGCGTGGCGGACTACGTGAAGAAAAATGGCTTCCCGGGTGTGCTGCTGGGGCTGTCCGGCGGCATTGATTCCGCCTTGGTGCTGGCCATTGCGGTGGATGCGCTGGGCGCGGACAAGGTGCGCGCGGTCATGATGCCGTCCCGGTATACCGCTGATATTTCCGCCATTGATGCCCGGGATATGGCGCAGCGCCTGGGTGTCCGCTACGATGAAATCGCCATCGCCAGCCTGGCTGAGGCCTTCGATGCCAGCCTGGCCGATACGTTCGCCGGTCTGCCCGCCGATGTGGCCGAAGAGAATATCCAGGCCAGGATCCGGGGCACGCTGCTGATGGCCTTGTCAAACAAGTTCGGCCCCCTGGTGCTGACCACCGGCAACAAGTCGGAGCTGACCACCGGCTATTGCACGCTGTATGGCGACATGGCGGGCGGCTTTGCGGTGCTGAAAGACCTGGTCAAGACCTGGGTTTACCGCTTGTCCCGATGGCGCAATACCCTGTCTCCGGTGATTCCGGAACGCATCATCACCCGGCCGCCCTCGGCCGAACTCCGGCCAGACCAGACGGATCAGGACTCCTTGCCGCCGTATGAGCTGCTTGATGACATCGTGCAGCGCTATGTGGAAAGAGGGCAGTCTCAGCAGGAAATCATTGCGGCGGGTTTGCCTGCCGATGAAGTCCGGCGCATCATCAAACTGCTGCGCATCAATGAGTACAAGCGCCGCCAGGCGCCGGTCGGCGTCCGTGTCAGCCCATGTGCTTTCGGCCGCGACTGGCGCTACCCGATTACCAATCGTTTTACCGAAACACCTATTGATAACCCATGACCACGGGCCTATGCGCGAGCCTCGCCTTTCAGGGCGAGGTCAAGCGAGGCAAATTTTAACCATGGCACCGCAGGTGCCCCCGTATTGTGGCGGAGAACTCCGGCCGATACGGTCGGAGTTCTCCACTGGACAGATCATGAAACAAGTCACTGCCATCATTAAACCCTTCAAGCTCGATGAAGTCCGTGAAGCCCTGGCTCAAGTCGGCGTCAACGGCTTGACGGTGACCGAAGTCAAGGGGTTTGGCCGCCAGAAAGGCCATACCGAGCTGTATCGCGGCGCCGAGTACGTCGTGGATTTCCTGCCCAAGATCCGCATTGAGATCGTGATTGCGGACACCTTGGTTGACCAAGTGGTCGAAGCCATCATCAAGGTGGCCCGCACCGGCAAGATCGGCGATGGCAAGATCTTCGTCACGCCGGTCGAGCAAGTGATCCGGATCCGCACCGGTGAAACCGGCGAAGCGGCGGTGTAATTGCTTGAAGTGCTTAGGTTTGGCTTTCTAAATTCTTTTTAGTTATAAAGAAATAGGGAAATACTGTTTTACCGGATATGAGCTGGCGCGGTACGGTAACGCTTCTCCTAGTTTTCCATTGCAAGGAATGCGTTCCGCCATGTTGAAGAAACTCTTAGTTGCCGCCGCTGTTACCGTGTCGGCGCTCTCCACCTTGCCTGCCCAGGCACAGCAGCGTCAAATTCTGAATGCTTCTTTTGACGTGGCGCGCGAGACCTTCGCCACGATCAATCCCAAGTTCATCGAGTACTGGAAGCAGAAAACCGGTGAAGACCTGAAGATTGATCAGTCTTTCGCGGGAACGTCGCGCCAGGCCCAGGACATTATCAACGGCAAGAAAGTGGATGTGGTGACCTTCAACCAGGTCACGGACATCGACATCCTCGCCAAGCGCGGCCTGCTCAAGAAAGACTGGCAGAAAGCGTTCCCGAACAACGCGTCGCCGTACTTCAGCACCATCGCCTTGCTGGTGCGCAAGGGCAACCCGAAGAACATCAAGAACTGGGACGATCTGGTCCGTGAGGACGTCAAGCTGGTGTTCCCGAACCCGAAAACCTCGGGCAATGCGCGCTACACCTACTTGGGCGCCTGGCTGTATGCCCATGAGAAGTTCAATGGCGATGAAGCCAAGATCCAGGAATTCGTTGGCAAAGTGCTGCGTAACGTCGTGAACTTCCCGACCGGCGGCCGGGGCGCTACGGTGGCCTTTGCCCAGAACGGCCAGGGCGATGCGCTGCTCACCTTTGAATCCGAAGTCATCAACATTGCCAACGGCCCCGAGTTCAAGTCGCATGAATTTGAAATCGTTGTGCCGCCGGTCTCTGTGCTGGCTGAGTTCCCGGTTGCCGTCGTTGACAAAGTGGCTGATGAAAAAGGCACGCGCGACGTGGTGACGGAGTACCTGAACTTCCAGTACACCCGCGAAATCCAGCTGCTGCTGACGACCTTCAATTACCGCGTCAACCATCCGGACGTCCGCAAAGTGGTTGAAGAGCGCTACGCCAAAACGCGTTTGATCGACCCGACCACGGTGTTGGGCGATTGGGACCAGATCCAGAGCGTTCACTTTGGCTCCGGCGGCGTGTTGGACAAGCTGTTGGCCAAACGCTAAGCTTCGCGTCACCGTTCATCCCCCGCCTTGCACGCTGCCTGGCGGGGTTTTCTTCTTCCCCTACCGCTGCCCGCCGTGTCTGCCTTCTCCTTCTTCAAGCGCCCGCCTGTCCTGCCCGGCTTCGTGCCGAGCTTTGGCTTTGCGGTGCTGTACCTGAGCCTGATCATCTTGATTCCGCTGGCCGCCTTGTTGCTCTACGTGAGCGATATGAGCTGGGCGCAGTATTGGAGAGCCATCAGCGACGCGCGCGTCCTGCAAAGTTACAAGGTGACGATTCAAGGCGCGCTGTATTCCACCGTCATTGTGTCCGTGATGGGTTTCTGGTGGGCCTGGATGATTACCCGCTATGACTTCCCCGGACGGCGCATCCTGGATGCCTTGATGGACCTGCCTTTTGCGCTGCCCACCGCGGTGGCGGGCATCACCTTGTCGGCGCTGTTCGTCAGCAACGGCTGGCTGGGGCAGTTCCTGGAGCCTTACGGCATCAAGATCTCCTATGCCTTTCCAGGTCTGGTGCTGGCCATGGTTTTCACCAGCATCCCCTTCATCGTGCGTTCGGTGCAGCCGGTGCTGGAAGACCTCGACGAAGGCTACGAAGAGGCCGCCAACACCCTGGGCGCGACCCGTTGGCAGACGTTCAGCAAAGTGGTGTTTCCGGCCGTGCTGCCCGCCTTGATTTCGGGCAGTTCCCAGGCCTTCATTCGCAGCCTGGGCGAGTTCGGCGCCGTCATCATGATCGCGGGCAATATCCCGTTTGAAACGGAAGTCACCTCATTGATGATTTTCGTGCGCTTGCAGGAGTTCGAGACCGGCGCGGCCACGGCCATTGCCTCCGTCGTGCTGGTGACCTCGCTGGCGCTGCTGTTCCTGCTGCATATGCTGCAAGCACGGCTTGCGCGCCGTTAATCACGCGGAGATTCTGATGAAAACAAGACGTCCTCAATCCGCGCATCAATGGCTGATCATCCTGCTGGGTCTATTGATGGCGCTGGTCATGCTGGTCCTGCCGCTGGCGCTGATTTTTTCAAAGGCGTTCAGCGAGGGCTGGAGCGTGCTGGTGCAGAACCTGTCTGAAGGATATATGCAGCACGCCATCGGCCTGACCGTCTTCACCGCCTTGATCTCGGTGCCGATCAACATTATTTTCGGCATTGCGATCGCCTGGTGCGTGACGCGCTATGAGTTTCGCGGGCGGCGCCTGCTGATGACCCTGGTGGACATCCCATTCTCCATGTCGCCGGTGGTGGCGGGCATGTGCTATCTGGCCTTGCTGGGCACGGAAACCGTGGTCGGCCAATGGCTGTACGGCAAGGACGTGCAGGTGATCTTCGCCTGGCCCGGCATCCTGCTCGTGACCCTGTTCGTCACGTCGCCGTATGTGGCCCGGATTCTGATTCCGCTGTTGCAGGCGCAAGGGACGGAGGAAGAAATCGCCGCCGTCTCACTGGGCGCGTCCGGCTGGAAAATCCTGACCCGCGTCACCTTGCCGAACATCAAGTGGGCCCTGCTGTACGGCGCGGTGATCACGAATGCCCGCGCCGTGGGGGAGTTTGGCGCGGTGTCGGTGGTGTCCGGCACCATCATGAATCAGACGCTGACGCTGCCTTTGCTGGTTGAACAGTTGAACAATGACTACAAGACCGCCGCCGCATTCACCGCGGCCGCCTTGCTGGCCTGCATCGCGATCCTGACGCTGTTGTTGAAGAGCTTGATGGAATATATCCAGAAAAAGAAACTGGAAGAAGCGCAGCGCGCGGTGTAAGGCCCACCCCCTGCTTCTCCCTTGTGGGAGCGAGCTCTGCTCGCGAATGTTCGCAAGAAAACGATTCGCGAGCAGAGCTCGCTCCCACAGAAGAAGCTCCGCCTATCCAGGACACCGCGGATCCGGCTTGGCCGGTCCGCCGGTGTCGCCCCCTTCTAGGGGGCGCGCGGAGCGCGTAGGGGGGTGGTCCTCATTGTCGTGGCGATTTCAACAGCACCAGCACCACGCCCGCTCCGCCGTCCTCGGGGCGGGCCTCGACGAAGGCCAGCACTTCGTCTTTCTGCACCAGCCAGCGGCGCACTTTTTCTTTCAGCACCGGGATGCGGTTGACCGAACCCAGGCCCTTGCCGTGGATGATGCGCACGCAGCGCAGTTCCTGCTTGACGCAGTGACGCAGGAAAGTCCCCACCGCGTCGCGGGCCTCCTCGACCCGCAGGCCGTGCAGGTCGAGCTGGCGCTGGACGGTCCAGTGGCCGCGCCGCAGCTTGCGCACGACGTCCTGCCCAATCCAGCTGCGCCGGTAGGACAGGGTGTCGTCGGTCTCGATCAGCCAGTCGTCGCCGAATTCATCAGAGACCGATTCCTTCAGCACTTCCTGTTCATCTTCCCAGCGCTTGAGCGGCAGGGGAGGCGGCGCGGACGGACGATGGGACACGCGCTCGTGCTTCGGGTGCAGCGGCTGGACTTCGCCAACCAAACGGCGAAAGTCCGCCGCCGCCTGTTGTTGCGCCTGGGCCTTGCGCGCCGCTTCCTGCCGGGCGGCCGCGGCCGCCTTTTCCTGAGCTTCAAGCGTCTTGCGCAGCGATTTCAGGTCCGCAAAGCCTTTGCCTCGATGTTTTGAAGACATGGCGCCCGCCTGCCTGCCGACCGCTCAGTCCTGGTCAAGCCAGCGCTGGGCGTCAAGCGCCGCCATGCAGCCGGTGCCGGCGCTGGTGATGGCTTGGCGGTAGATGTTGTCCTGCACGTCGCCGGCCGCGAAGACGCCGGGCACCGAGGTCATGGTGGCAAGCCCGTTCAGGCCGCTGCGCGTGATAATGTAGCCGTCTTTCATCTCCAGCTGGCCTTCGAAGATCTGCGTATTGGGCTGGTGGCCGATGGCGATGAACAGGCCGTTGACGGTCAGGTCTTCCGTGTTGGCGCTTTGCGTATGCTTGATGCGGACGCCCGTCACGCCGGAGGCGTCGCCCAGCACTTCATCCAGTTCATGGAACAGCTTCAGGATGATTTTTCCTTCCGCGACTTTGTCATACAGTTTGTCCACCAGAATGGGTTCCGCGCGGAATTTGTCGCGGCGGTGGATCAGCGTGACGGTGCGGCAAATATTGGACAGGTAGAGCGCTTCTTCCACGGCGGTGTTGCCGCCGCCGACCACGGCCACGTCCTGCTCGCGGTAGAAAAAGCCGTCGCAGGTGGCGCAGGCGGAGACGCCGCGGCCCTTGAACGCCTCTTCGGACGGCAGGCCCAGGTATTTGGCGGAAGCGCCGGTCGCGATGATCAGCGTATCGCAGGTATATTCGCCGGAGTCACCAATCAGCTTGAAGGGTTTCTGTTGCAGTTCAGCCGTGTGGATGTGGTCGAAGACGATGTTGGTGTTGAAGCGTTCCGCATGCTGGAGAAAGCGCTGCATCAGATCGGGGCCCTGGACGCCCGCAACGTCGGCGGGCCAGTTGTCGACCTCGGTGGTGGTCATCAATTGACCACCTTGCTCCACACCGGTGACCAGCATCGGTGACAGGTTGGCGCGTGCCGCGTAGATGGCAGCCGTATAGCCCGCAGGGCCGGAGCCGAGGATGAGAACTTTCGCGTGATTGGCTTGATTCATGTTGAGGTCCCGATACTCTGTAAACAGAGCATAGATTGAGGCAAAAAAGTACGTTGCAAGCGCAGCGTGGTGTCGGTTGATCGGGGGCGGGCGCTTGAGCCCACCCACACAACCGAAGGCCTTCATTATAAGGAGTAGCGACTTGTTGCACTGTTGGTCTGGTTTAATGCGGGTTTGTGCAAGGTTTGCAATCCGTGAAACGCTTCGCCCACCTATAATGTCGCCATGGCAAGAACCGCTACTGTAGGAAATACCCGAAACTCCAGCTCCACCGACTCAATGGCCGCTTCTCAGCCAGGCCGTTTGTCGCGGTTGTTCCGCGAGGCCCGCTGGATTGCTTTCGCCGCGTTGGCTGTTTATCTGGCCCTGGCGCTTTTCTCCTATTCCCCCGCCGATCCCGGCTGGTCCCACGCCAGCTTCTCCAATCATGTCCAGAACAGCGGCGGCCGGGTTGGTGCCTGGCTGGCGGATTTGTCCCTGTTCCTGATGGGGGCGTCGGCGTGGTGGGTCGTGGTGCTGCTGCTGCACCGCGTCTACTCCAGCTATTTGCGGCTGGCCAATCAATTGCTGAAGACGGATGACCCGTCGGCCCATGAACGCGTGCGCTGGGAGCAGGGCCTGGGCTTTGGTCTGTTGATGATCGGCTCGATGGGCATGGAAGCGTCGCGGCTGCGGTCGCTCGGGGCGGACCTGCCCAACGGCAGCGGCGGCATGATCGGCTCGGCGCTGGCCCAGTTTTGCAACATGACTTTTGGCCAGCCCGGCGCCACCTTGCTGCTGCTGGTGGCGTTCGCCCTTGGCAGCAGTTTGTTCTTTGGTTTCTCGTGGTTGACCCTGTGCGAAAAAATCGGCACCTGGGTGGAGTGGGTCGTCCTGGCCCTGCGCAATGCCTGGCTCGCTCGCCAGGACCGCAAGGCCGGTGAAGTGGCGGTGCAGGCGCGTACCGAAGTGGTCGTGGCCAAACAGGAAAAACTGGTGCATGAACAGCCGGTCCGGATCGAGCCCGCGCTGACCGTGGTGCCCAAGTCCGAGCGGGTGGAAAAAGAAAAACAGCAAAGCCTGTTCATCGTGCCGGGAGATAGCCGCCTGCCGGAACTGAGCCTGCTGGATCCGGCCCCTGAGAATCCGGAAACCGTCAGTCCGGAAACGCTGGAGTTCACCTCCCGCCTGATCGAGAAAAAACTGGCGGACTTCGGCGTCCAGGTCTCGGTGGTCACCGCCCAGCCGGGTCCGGTGGTCACCCGCTATGAAATCGAGCCCGCCGTGGGCGTCAAGGGCAGCCAGATCGTCAATCTGGCCCGGGACCTGGCGCGGGCGCTGAGCCTGGTCAGCATCCGGGTGGTGGAAACCATTCCCGGCAAGAACCTGATGGGGCTGGAGCTGCCGAACCTGCGGCGCCAAACCGTCAAGCTGTCCGAGATCCTCGGCTCGCAAACCTATCACAGCAGCGCGTCGGTGCTGACCATGGCCCTGGGCAAGGACATTGCCGGCAAGCCGGTGGTGGCGGACCTGGCCAAAATGCCGCACTTGCTGGTGGCCGGGACCACCGGCTCCGGCAAGTCCGTCGGGATCAACGCGATGATTCTGTCGCTGTTGTACAAGGCGGATCCGAGCCAGGTGCGGATGATTCTGATCGATCCGAAAATGCTCGAAATGAGCGTGTATGAGGGCGTGCCGCATCTGCTGGCGCCCGTCGTGACCGATATGCGCCAAGCCGCCAATGCGCTGAACTGGTGTGTGGCCGAAATGGATAAACGCTACAAGCTGATGAGCAAAATGGGCGTGCGCAACCTTGCGGGCTTCAACAGCAAGATCCAGGAGGCCCGCAAGCGCGGCGAAAACATCCCGAACCCCTTCTCGCTGACGCCGGATGCGCCGGAGCCGCTGGATGTGCTGCCAAACATCGTCGTGATCATCGACGAGCTGGCTGACCTGATGATGGTGGTCGGCAAGAAGATCGAAGAACTGATCGCGCGGCTGGCGCAAAAGGCCAGGGCGGCGGGCATTCACTTGATCCTGGCCACGCAGCGCCCGAGCGTTGACGTCATTACCGGCCTGATCAAGGCCAATATCCCCACCCGCATTTCCTTCCAGGTGTCCTCGAAGGTGGATTCACGCACCATTCTGGACCAGATGGGCGCGGAAGCGCTGCTGGGCATGGGAGACATGCTCTACATGCCGCCCGGCACGGGCTTGCCGCTGCGCGTGCATGGCGCTTTCGTCTCTGATGATGAAGTCCATCGCGTGGTCGAAGAGTTGAAATTGCAGGGCGAGCCCGAATATATAGAAGGTCTGCTGGAAGGGTCGATCGAAGGGGAGACCGGTGATGGTCTGAACCCGGTCACCGGCATGGCCGATGCCGAGTCCGATCCGCTCTATGACCAGGCCGTCGAGGTCGTGCTGAAACAGCGCCGCGCTTCAATTTCACTGGTACAGCGGCATTTGCGCATCGGCTATAACCGCGCTGCGCGCCTGCTGGAAGAAATGGAGCGCGCTGGCATGGTTTCTCCGATGCAGTCCAATGGCAACCGGGAGATTCTGGTTCCTGCCAACACCACGGATTAAGAGGAGTTCTGATGAAGGGTATGCGTTCCGCACTGGGCTGGGTCACGGCTGGCGTGCTGAGCTGGAGCACCGCCGCATTGGCGGCGGATGCCTCGGCCTTGTTGCAGCGCTTCGTCACGGAGACCCAATCGGCCACGGGAGCCTTTACGCAAACGGTGAAAAGCGTGGCGGGCGAGCAGCGCTCGCTCCAGCGCGGTACCTTTGCCTTCCAGCGGCCTGGAAAATTCGTCTGGAACACCAAAGAGCCCCAGCCGCAGCAAGTCTTGTCCGACGGCAAATCGCTGTATCAATATGATCCCGACCTGGAGCAGGTCACGATCCGCGACGTCAACAACAGCCTTGGCGCCTCACCGGCGCAGATCCTGTTCGGCTCGGGCTCGCTGAGTTCGGCCTTCCAGCTTGAAAACCTGCCGGACGAGCAGGGCAGGGCCTGGCTGCGGGCCGTGCCGCGCAGCGCCGATGCGGGCTTTGCCCATCTGGACATCGGTTTTGTCCAGGGCCAGCCGGAACGCTTGCGCATTCTTGATGCGTTCGGTCAGCAGACGGACATTGTTTTCACTGATTTCACCCCCAACGCCGCTGTTCCGGCTGGGCAGTTCCGCTTTGACGCCCCGCCAGGAACGGATGTCGTGAGGATGAACGCGCCCTGATGAGGCGCCATCATGGCTGATTTATTCGAACAAGCACCCGGTTCCGATCCCCATGCGCCGTTGGCGGAGCGCCTGCGTCCGCGTACGCTGGATGAAGTGGTCGGGCAGACCCATCTGCTTGGCGAAGGCAAGCCGCTGCGCGTGGCGTTCCAGTCCGGCCGTCCGCACTCGATGATCTTCTGGGGGCCGCCCGGCGTGGGCAAGACCACGCTGGCGCGGCTGATGGCAACCGCCTTCGAGGCGAAATTCATTGCCATGTCCGCGGTGCTCGGCGGTGTCAAGGACATCCGGGACGCGGTGGTCGTTGCGCAGGCCGCGCTGGCCCAGAACCGGCGCACCATCCTGTTCGTCGATGAAGTCCACCGTTTCAACAAGGCTCAGCAGGACGCTTTCCTGCCCTATGTGGAAAGCGGATTGTTCACCTTCATTGGCGCCACCACGGAAAATCCGTCTTTTGAAGTCAATTCAGCCTTGCTGTCGCGGGCGCGCGTGTACGTGCTGCAACCGCTGACACAGGAGGAACTGGCCACCTTGATCGAGCGGGCGCTGGCGCTGTGCGAAGGGATGACCTTCACCGATGAC
>Ga0265293_10007832_pt1 | contig 16230 bp, 15 predicted proteins | sample Munlanlewell138R_FD_192505 | JGI IMG/M metagenome (GOLD analysis project Ga0265293, IMG submission 192505) | Leachate microbial communities from a municipal landfill in Southern Ontario, Canada - Leachate well 138R | ecosystem: Engineered > Solid waste > Landfill > Unclassified | place: Canada...
TGGCAGGCACACGCTGGAAGATTGAACGGGTAGATGGCTTCCCGGCTTTTGTTGACCAAAGAACTTCAAAGGATGCCTGGATGGCTTTCGGTTTGGTGTTACTGGCTTTTGTCGTTATCGCCGCGATTCCATTTCTGCTCTAAAACAGGTGAAAGCGATGCAAGATTTCTTGAAAAAAGATGCTGAGTGGTCGCGGGGATTGGCCATTGCGGAAGACAAGCGCGTTTTACGGACCGCTTTGGAGGCTATCAGTCACAGTTGTGATTCCTGGTACTGGCTGATAGGGCTAACAGTTATCTGGGCGGCAAGCGAAGGCACACCTCGTCAGATGGCCTTGTTTACCGCTTTTGGGCTGACCGTGCTGGCAGTGATCGTTCTGGCGATCAAGTTCCTGGTCAGGCGACCGCGCCCCACCGGTGAATTCGGGCAGGTTTACCGTGTCACCGACCCTCATTCTTTTCCTTCGGGTCACGCCGCTAGAGCGATGGCAATCGCTACCATGTTTTCGACATTGGGAAACTTTTGGCTTACAGTCATCGCGCTTCTCTGGGCTATCCTGGTCGGTTATTCCCGGGTGGCGCTGGCGCTCCATTATGTATCTGATGTGGTTGTCGGCTGGTTGATTGGGTTGGTGAGCGGTTGGCTGGCGATGCTGCTTTTCCCTTACTTTATCCGGCTGGTAAGTGAATACTTTCCGTCTCTCTTGTAGGTTTAAGTCCAGATCCGATTTTTCGCAAGCCATCGAGGATTGATTTTGTGCCACAGATTAGTGGCCAGTCTTGCAGAAGGATGGTTACTCTTGCTTATTCGAGAATCGTTGGGTAGGAGAAATAAAAGGAGACCTTCTAAGGTCTCCGTTTACCAGTTATTGACGCCTTTGCTGACAAGTAAAAGAACTACGCCAGAATATATCCACTCTGCGCGGGGATGGTGATGCCACTCAGCTGGTTGTTCTCAACCATAAAACTGGCTTTGCCTATCTGATCCTGCAGTGTGGATTGATCATCGAATGCGCTGTTCAAAGAGATTGTCACCGTTTGGGGAGTTTCATCCGCATTGATAATGACCAGAACCTTATCCTCCTGATGATCACGTCTCAAGTAGGCTAGCACGCGCTCCTGGGTGTAAATGGGTTCATAGTTGCCGCGCCGTAAGACAGGCATCGATTGGCGCACCAAAATTAATTCCCGGATGTAATCGTGCAAATCCTGATTCCATTTGCTTTTATCCCAGGGGAAGCTCTTGCGGTTCAGCGGGTCACGCCCGCCGGTCATACCAATCTCGTCGCCGTAATAGATTGTCGGCGCGCCGGGGTAGGTCATCAAGAAAAGGTAAGCCAGCTTCAAGCGGCGGACATCCCCTTGCACCAGGCTGAGGAAGCGGGGCATGTCGTGGCTGTCGAGCAAGTTCATCTGCGCGTAGGAAAACTCTTTGGGATACATCTCGAGCAACCGGGTTGTGCGGGCCGCGAATTGAGCGGCGTTAGCTGCCTGGGGAGCTGGAAGACCCATCATGCCCTCGGCAAGTTCACGGTCGATACGATTGCCACCAAAGAATGCCAGAACTGCATGGGTGAGTTGATAATTCATAACCGCATCGAATTGCCTGCCGGTGCCAAGCCAGCGTTGAGCTTCGCTGGGGATTTCGCCGACGATATAAGCATCGGGATTGGCAGTTTTTACAACGTCGCGGAACTCTTCCCAAAATTCATCATCGTCGATTTCAAATGGAACGTCCAGCCGCCATCCGTCGATACCCTTCTCAACCCAATATCGGGCTACATCGAAGATATATTTACGCACCTGAGGGTTTTTTGTGTTCAGCTTTGGCAGCGCGGGCAGATTCCACCAGCAATCGTAATTTGCCCTGGTATGGTAAGCGTTCAACGGAAGACATTTGATATTGAACCAGTCGTAGTAAGGCGAGCTGCTTCCGGTTTCCATAATATGATGGAAAGGAAAGAACCCGCGGCTGGCGTGGTTAAAGACTCCGTCCAACACAATGCGTATTTCGCGTTTGTGAGCTTCTTCGAGCAGCTTAAAGAAGGCTTCGTTACCGCCTAAGAGCGGGTCAACCCGGTAATAATCGAAGGTGTGATAGCGATGGTTTGAAGCTGACATAAAAATAGGATTGAAATAGATCGCGTTTATGCCGAGATCCTCAAGATAATCCAGTTTTTCATACACGCCCACCAAATCGCCGCCTTTGAAGCCGTCGGTGGTGGGCAGAGAATCCCACTTTTCGAAGTTAGCGGGTTTGCTTACCTGGTTGCTCCAGGCAAAGCGGTCTGGAAAAATTTGATAAAAAACAGCGTTTTTAACCCATTCGGGGGTGTGATTATGATGTTCGTTCATTATTTTCTTTCTACGCCTCGATACGTAATACTGATTTAGTTTATCCATCAACTACTTTATCACAACGTTTAAAAATTGACCAGAGAGGTAGTATAAGTTTTCCGAGCCGGGTTAATAACACGACAAAGCGGCATTTTTCCTCTGAAAACCACGCGCCAAACAATCCGAAGAAAGTAATATTTCGGGTTGACAATCAAGGCGTGACTGAATTATCCTTCATATGGGAATGGTTAGGTCCTGGTGGGCTTCCTGGTCTTCAAAATCAGTGTCGGGTCGCAAGAGCCGAGGTGGGTTCGACTCCCATCCATTCCCGCTCCGTGGAGGAACATTTGAAACAAACACGATTTAGAAATCTTATTATGGTGCTGCTCATTAGCCAGCTATTACTGGCTGCTTGTGTTGCCTTGCCAGACGAATCGCCAACTGTGGACCCAACTCTAACGCGGGCTGTCACAGTAGCAACTTCTACTCCTGAGCCGACACAAGGACCGCTTCCAACAGAAACCCGGGCAGTTCCCACAATTACTATCACAGATAAACTGCTTAAAGGGCTGAGCATCACCGTTCGCCATCCTTTTTACGATACCAGTGAACAATTCGACCAGATGATTCGCGATTTTAACGTCAGCAATCGCTGGGGCATTCATGTTGCCGGGGTCCCTTCGGGAGGGGTCAGCGGGGTAGCAAACCTTATTTTTGATGGCTTGCTGGGGGATCACCTGGTGATTGGTATGGGAGCGGATCTATCGGCGGCTCAACCTGATACACAATTTCTGGCTCTGGATGATTACGCGCGAGACCCGAAGTTTGGTGTGATCGCTCATTTTCAAACAGACTCGCCTTTTGCGGCGTTTTCTCCCCGCTTTGGGGAATCGATTCACTACACCATTCCTCTTGCTTATAACGCGGGAATTTTGCTTTACAACACAACCTGGGCTCAAGAGCTGGGTTTCAACAATATCCCTGCAACCAGGGAAGATTTGATGAGCCTGGCTGAGGCGGCAATGAAAGTCAACCTGGTTGACGGGAATTTTAACAATAACGGCACAGGTGGACTGTGGCTGTCGCAAGACCCGCTCTCCGCGCAAAGTTGGTACCGCTCTTTTGGCGGTGAATTTGAGGAGCAGCAAGGGAGCTTTACCCCGCAGCCTGAACCTCTGCTGGCGTCGTTCAACTTTTTGAAGACAGCCTATGGTCTCAACCAGACCTGGAGAGGGGTCGAACCGCTGCCTTACCGCTATTTTTCAGACCGTTATGCGGTGGCTTATGAAGGGTCGCTGTTGAGCCTCCCTTTCCAGCTTGATTACCAGCGTTCTGGCAATTTTAAGGATGACTGGACTGCCTTGGGCTATCCAAACGCTGCCGGGGAATCGTTTCTTGTGCTTGAGCCGCTTGCGTTTGCCGTCCCACCCACTGATTCGAACTCAGAACTGGCAGCCTGGATTTTTGCGAGCTGGCTGATGGAGCCCGCACAGCAGGCGCGTCTGGCTGAAATCCACGGATTGTGGCCTTCTATCGGGCATCCTGCAGAAGTCGCTCCTGAGTATGCGCTCGAACATCCCCAGTGGGCCGCTGCATTGCTCAGCGATCCGACCGTAACTGTTGTGCCTGAGAATTCTGATTGGGCATCGGTAAGGCTGGTCTTTCAGGATGCCTACCAGCGGGTTTACAATCTGGACTCAGACTATTTTAGTAACATTCTGGAAATATTTGGAGAGACCACCAGGATAAATCTGGAGCAGCAACCTTGAACAACCTGCCTGAAGTTGAAATCTATACTGACGGCGCCTGCAGTGGCAATCCCGGCCCGGGAGGTTGGGCTGCGATATTGCGCTATGGCGACCAAGAGAAGGAAATTAGTGGGGGGGAAAAAGAAACGACCAACAACCGCATGGAAGTGCAGGCTGCTCTGGAAGCTTTGCGGGCTCTAAACCGACCCTCTCGGATTCGATTTCACACAGATTCAGCTTATCTGCTTAACGGTGCCACCTCCTGGCTGAAGGATTGGAAGCGACGCGATTGGAAGCGAAAACATGGTCAGCTTCAAAACGTTGATCTCTGGAAGGAGATGGATTTCGAACTGGCCAGGCACCAGATCGACTGGGTGTGGGTAAAAGGTCACGCCGGCAACCCGATGAACGAGCGGGTTGACGAGTTGGCCAGAAAAGCAATACCTCATTAATATATAATGTGCTTGCCACCAGGGCAAGCACATTAACTTTCAAGCAATATCATCAATTTTCAATTAAATTTTTGTCTTCTTATTCTTTTCAAAATTCTTTAATCTCAGGCTGTTGGTCACTACGAAAATACTGCTGAGCGACATGGCCCCTGCGGCAAACATCGGATGCAGCAATCCTGCCGCGGCCACCGGGATCAGAATCACGTTGTAGATGAAGGCCCAAAACAGATTCTGCCTGATGGTACGCAAGGTGCGTTTGGAGAGGCGAACTGCCTGAGAAATTGAAAGCGGATCTCCGCTGATAACCACAACTGACGCGGACGCAATGGCAACATCTGTACCGGTGCCGATTGCAATCCCGCTGTTTGCCTGGGTCAGGGCTGGCGCGTCGTTGATGCCGTCGCCGACCATAGCTACCTTCCGTCCCTTTTCCTGCTCTTGCCGGATGATCTCGGTTTTATCTCCAGGCAGAAGGTTTGCGTGGACTTCTGTGATGCCGGCCTGACGGGCGATAGCCTCGGCCGTTGTCTGGTTGTCACCGGTGAGCATGCCAGTGGTCAATCCTGCTGCTTCCAGCTCAGCCACAGCCTCCCGGGAGGTCGGTTTAAGCGCGTCTGTAATGGCAAACAATCCTTCGATTTGACCCTCGATGGCGATCAGCACGACTGTTTTTGCGTCGGCTTCCAGTTTTTCCATTCTGGCAACGATCTCAGGAGAGGTAATAATCTTTTGGGATTCAATAAAGCGGTTGTTGCCGACCAGAACTGTTTTGCCATCAATGCCTGCTCGGATGCCTTTGCCCGGGTAGTTCCTGAACGAGCCCAGGGCCTGCAGGCTAAGATTTCGGAGGGTGGCCTCAGCCACAATCGCGTCAGCCAGGGGATGCTCGCTGCCACTTTCGGCTGATGCTGCCAGGTTCAATAATTGTTCCTCGGTGTACCGTCCGGAGAGCGGCAGGATGTCCGTTAATTGCGGACGTCCCACGGTGAGCGTGCCGGTTTTATCGAACAAAATGGTGTCCACACCGCCGGTTGCTTCTAGCCCCTCACCAGATTTAAATAAAATCCCGAGTTCAGACGCTCTGCCGGTTCCGGTCATCACGGCGGTTGGCGTCGCCAAGCCCATAGCGCATGGGCAAGCAATCACCAACACTGCCACGGTGTTGATGATGGCGTTAGCCAGAGGTGTGATCGCCCCATGCATGGTCTGCTGAGTGGGTGGGGGAATAACAAAGTACCAGATCACAAAAGTGAGAACCGCGATCGCGATCACGATCGGCACAAAGACAGCCGAAATCTTGTCGGCCAATTGCTGGATTGGCGCTTTGCTGGTCTGGGCATCCTCAACCATTTTGATAATCTGGCTAAGGAAGGTATCGCGACCGACTTTAGTGGCTTTGAAAACAAGCCGACCGTTTTTGTTGAGGGTTGCGCCAAATACTTCAGAGCCGGGGCTTTTATCGATGGGTTTTGATTCACCGGTGAGCATACTTTCGTCAATACTCGAAAAGCCTTCCACCACGATGCCATCAGTTGGTAATTTTTCACCAGGACGAACAACAATCAAATCGCCAGGCACCAGGTCTCCGGAGTCGATTTCAGTTTCCTGCCCATCGCTAAGTATGCGGGCTTTGGTTGGCTTAAGACTGAGCAGTTTTTTAATTGAATCGCCTGCGCCAGATTTTGCCTTTGTTTCCAGGTATTTCCCAAGCCTGACCAAGGTGATGATCGTTGCTGAGGTTTCAAAGTAAACCATGCCGGGCAGAACACCCACCATGACCAAAACCGAGTAAAAGTAAGCCACGGAGGTCCCCAGCGCGACCAAAACATCCATGTTGGCTGAGCCGTTTTTCAGCGATTTCCAGGCGTTGATGTAGTAGGACCGACCCACATAAAACTGGACCGGAGTCGCCAACGCAAACAGCACCCAGTTTAACCAGGAAGCCTGACTAATGGCCTGCGGTAGCAAGTTAAATTCACTGCCCATTTGCAGTACAAAAATGGGGACAGTAAGCACCAGCGAAATAATCAACAGGCGGCGCTGCTCCTGAATAGCCCGCTGGCGGGCTTTCGATTCAGGGTCGTCGAGGTCACGATCGGTAAGGGTAGGGGTGAAACCTGCTTTGGACACCAGTTCCATAATCTCGGTGATATTAGTGATGGTTGGGACGTAGACGAGATTCAATTTCTCAGCGACGGGATTGGCCTGGCTGGAGATAATGCCTGGTTTCCCTTCCAGCGATTTCTCAAGTCGTTGGGCGTTGACCGGGTCACTCAACTCGGGGATAGTCAATACCGCTTCGCCCATGGCGACGTTGTAGCCGGCATTTTGGATACTTCCCACCAGGTCAGTCAATAGGGCTTGATCAGCATCGTAGGTAACCGCCACTCTTTCTGAAGAGAGGTTGACCATGGCTTCATCAACCCCTTCGGTTCGTTTCAAGGCGCGTTCAACAGAAACCGCGCAATTCGCACAGGTCATCCCCAGTATTGGTAAATTAATATGCTCTTTTTCACTCATGAGGAAGCTGGGTATCCGATGGTCTCTAAAGTCCGGCGGATAGTCATGTCATCGGCAGGTGATTCATATTCCACAGTAACGCTTAACGATGCGAGGTCTGCATCAACGAAATCAACCCCTTCGATCGCACTTATTGCCTGCTCAATCTTGTTGACGCAGTGCAAACAACTTATGTTTGGGATAGAATATATTTTGGTTTCCATTTTTTAAGCCTTTCTTGGATCGTTTGATTCATTATTAAGGTCAATTATAAAAATTACATATATAAAAAGCAATTACCTGTGAAACGCGATACATTTATTAAGCCCTCCGCTTTGATCCTGGATATGGACGGCACCTTCTTTATGGGGGATGCCCTCTTGCCGGGCGCGCTCGAATTGCTCGACTGGCTCAACCAGGTTGGACTTAAATTTACCTTTCTGACTAATAACACCTCAAAAAGCAAATCGGCTTATGTAACCAAACTGACGAGATTGGGTGTGCGTCCAACCGACGCGCGTATCTATACTGCCGGAGACGCGACCATCAGCTACCTGAAAGCATCTTGCCCCAATAAAAGGGTTTTCCTTGTGGGCACCGAAAGTTTGCGCAGCAGTTTCAGTGAAGCAGGGGTCGAATTGGTGCAAGAGGATCCCGAAGTACTGGTTTTAGGCTACGACACCGAATTGACCTATCAGAAACTGGTCGATTTCTGTCGTTTTCTCAGGCGCGGGCTGCCCTATATCGCCACCCATCCCGACTTAAATTGCCCTTCGCCTGACGGACCGCTGCCCGATATTGGTGCTTTCATGGCGCTGTTTGAAACCAGCACCAGCAGAAGACCCGATTTGGTGTTGGGTAAACCCAATCCAGGTATCGTGCGGGAGTTAGCCAGGAATTGGGATGTGGAAGTTAGTGAGATGTTGATGGTGGGTGATCGGTTGTATACCGACATAGCGCTGGGTCAGACAGCCGGGGTGCAAACAGCCTTGGTTTTAACTGGAGAGACCAAACCTTCCGACTTGCCTGGCTCCCCCTTCAAACCAGATCTGATAATCGAGAATCTCGGTGAGCTACTAGAGTTCCTTCGTTCTTGATTTAGAGCGGAATGAGACGGTCCGTGCGACTCTTTCCATGACTAAGTTATTTTATATGCTCGGGTTGTGATATCAGAAAAGTGAACAAAAAGAGGCGACGATGGGAATTGAACCCATGATGAGAGTTTTGCAGACTCCTGCCTTACCGCTTGGCCACGTCGCCTAAAGAGAAGACTGATAACGTCTGCTATCAGTCTCGAAAGAGCGGGCGATGAGGCTCGAACTCACGACCTTCTCCTTGGCAAGGAGACGTTCTACCAATTGAACTACACCCGCAAGTAATACGCCATATCCGGTTCTGGTGCTGACGTGAACGAGATTTTAACATAACAATTTTCAAATGTCAAACCTTTGAAGGGGTTCAATTGTGAGGAGGTCAGCACATGGTATACACTTTATGAATTACAGTCACGCGTTGTAGTGGGATAGATGTCTGTATTTATGGGGGATAAGATATCCGGGTTTCGAGAGGTGCGCCCGGTTTAGCCCTACATTCTACAGCAAGATTCCACTGTGATAAACCAATGAGTAAGATAAAGATAGCGAGGACAGCTTTGCGCATTAAATATGGATCTTGTTTGCATCCTATCAGGATGAAATTGTTGTAAGGCTGAGATAAGGAGAAAAGAATGAATAACTACAAAAAGTTCTTGATAATGGTGTTGACTGCAACGGTGATCATGTATGGCTTAATGTACTTAAACACCTATGAGTGGGACCACGTTTTCTTCAGTCAAACCCGTCTTTTCATGACACTGATTATGGGGGCAGTTATGGCAATCGTCATGCTTTTGTTCATGCGCAACATGTACACCAATAAGCGCACGAACACAGGCATAATCGTTGGCAGCCTGATCTTATTCGTGCTTTCGTTCTGGCTGGTTCGCAGTCAAACGACCGTTGCAGATGTTTCCTATATGCGGGCGATGATTCCTCACCATTCGATCGCTATCCTGACCAGCGAACGCGCTAATATTAAAGACCCACGCGTGCGTGAAATTGCGGACCAGATCATCGAAGCGCAGGTTAGAGAAATAGCGGAGATGAAGGAATTGCTCGCGGACCTGGAAGACAACCAGTAGCTGGAATCCGGATTTTGAGAGTGTTACGCAAATGGCGTAATAAAGGTTGAGGCAACTCCACGAGGGGGCCCCAATTATTGCAGTGGTGATTCCTTAATAGGGATTGATATGGTTATGGTAAACAATTTAGAAGAAAAGAAGAAAGGTAACAAACATGCATAAAACAATTGAGCGGAGAAAAAATCCCAAACGTTCTCCCAGCATTCCTCAGCCAATCCCGGGACAGGAAGACATGGTAGTCGTTGACAGCACCTGAGGTGAACTCCAGCCGTTTAAGGTCGCCGAAGGCGTAAAAACTGTTGGTGAAGTTGAAGTTATCGAACACATTGAGAAAGGACTGCCGCTTTTCGACGGTCGAACTGAAGAATACTACAGGGAAGCCACATTGCCTGGAGCGAAGAATATTCCCTACACCAAAGCTGCGGAAAGAGTTGGCGAACTGAATCTGGACCAAATGAGCATCCTGTTTTGCAACGGCCCCCAATGCGGACAGTCTCCTCGGGCGATCCGGGCGCTATTGGAGGCCGGTTACCCTGCGGAAAAGTTGTTGTATTACCGCGGAGGGATGCACGACTGGATGACGTTGGGCCTGCCAGTGGAGAAACCCGATTCAGCAGATGAGTAGGGTCAAGAGGTCCGCGGCGATCAAACCAAAACACAACTGAACGTACGAGACCATATTCTTAGCGCTTCAGCGGGCCTGGTCTTTACGGGTTACCTGTAGAATGCTTATTTTGGTCGGATGATTAAAGGGTGCTGGGTCTGCCGGAGGTTGGTTCCGAATGGTGGTGGGGTATCCGGTAACATCCTGAGGGATGTCAACAGTTTGTTCAAGAGAAATGTGTCCTGACCGGCCCAATTCACTAATCTCACTTATGACCTGTTTACCAGAGACATAAAGGGCATTATTGATCAGGATCAGCTTACCGCCATGCGCCACCAGCGGTCTGGCTTTGTTGACTAACTTAACCTGTTCTTTTTGAAGGTCAACCTTGCCGTGGCGCGATTCAGAAAAGAAGGGCGCATCCAGGATAACGATGTCAAACAAAGCTTTGTTCTTTTTAAGACTGGCGATGGCTTTGAAATAATCGCTCTTCCACAGGCGCATTGTCTCAGGCAAGTCATTCAACTGTCGGGACCTTTCCGCGACCGCCAGAAAGCCACTGTTAGAGTCAGTTTGAAGGACTTCTGCGGCCGCACCTGCCAATGCAGCAACTCCCAAAGATCCTGTATAGGCAAAGAAATTTAGCACCCGCAAACCTTTTGAATTTTGTTGAAGCCAGGAACGCAAATTGCGAGTGTCCAGGTAGAAGCTATCATCCTGGTTCAGGCGCAGGTCGATGGCGTAGCGGACGCCGTCCTCGGTGAACTCTTGGGGGAGGTTTTGGCCAAATAACAAGCGCCCTTTTCTCTCTTCCAAGTCTTTGGAATGACGAGTCTTGAGCAAAATTGACTCAATCCATTTAAGTTCAGAGATACTGATTTGGACGACCTGGTCTATCTGGGTTGCCAGACTTTCAGGCTGGCGGCTGTGATTGCTGATTAAAATGGTTTTCGCGTAGCGATCAATTACCAAACCAGGCAAGCCTTCATAATATCCGTTGAACAGACGATAAGCTTCAGAGGATGCCCGAGCAGGATCATCCTCGCGATAGTTGTAGCATAACAAAAGTTGATTTGAAAGATTACCCTGAACCATTTTATCCATACTATCTATTCTATTCTCAAAAAACCTAAATATCGATGAATCCCGATACAAAACATGCTTTGGGAGAAAAGTAGGTATAATCTACGGAGAGTATTAAACTTGTTGAGAAAAATATGATTGAATTCTTTCAAAATCTTAACCCTGCCACGCAAGCTTTGATAGCCAGTCTCTTTACCTGGGGAGTTACCGCTCTAGGAGCTGCGGCCGTGTATTTAGGCAAAGGCGTTAACCAAAAGCTTCTGGACGGCATGCTTGGCTTTGCCTCTGGTGTGATGATTGCTGCAAGTTATTTCTCTCTGCTGGCTCCAGCCATTGAGATGGCTGAGGGTGGACCGGTCCCCGTTTGGCTTCCGGCTGTGGTTGGCTTTTTGCTGGGCGGTGCCTTCCTTTATTTAATTGACAAGTTATTACCCCATCTTCACCGTGGACAGAAAACGCCCGAAGGTATAAAAAGTTCTTGGCAGCGCAGTGTGCTGCTTGTTTTGGCGATTACCCTGCATAACATTCCAGAAGGTCTGGCAATCGGAGTTGCTTTTGGGGCAGCAGCTGCGGTACCTGGGGGCGGTCAACTGGGTTCTGCAATTGCCCTGGCGTTAGGTATCGGCTTACAAAACTTCCCGGAGGGAATGGCGGTTTCTCTGCCCTTGCGCCGGGAAAACGTAAGCCGCAATAAAGCATTCATGCTCGGGCAACTTTCTGGAATTGTCGAGCCAATTTCAGCTTTGATTGGGGTTTGGGCTGTCTCGATGATGACCAATTTGCTGCCTTATGCGCTCTCATTTGCTGCGGGCGCAATGATTTATATTGTAGCGGAAGAGTTAATCCCCGAATCTAAACAATCGGCCGCACAGGGTCATTCTGACATTCCTACGATTGGTGTGATGTTAGGATTTGCACTGATGATGTTTTTGGATGTTGCCTTAGGCTAATCGACTGGTTTTTCCCAGACTTGATAGAGGGCGAGATCGCCCTCTTTTCCATCTGAATAAAATTCTTTGACCAGTTGAAGCCCGGTTTTTTGACCGGCTTGTCTGAGACTGTCTGAATCGTAATGATGCACGTAGCGATAGCGGGGTGGCAGGGCTGGCTCGGCACGCCAATCAAGCAGGAGGTCTTCTTCACTGAGCTCTTCCTGATCTAACCCAACGACAGACCAGGGTTGGATTCGGGAACTCAACCGCAGGTTATGCTTCACATGCCAGGTGGAAAGGTAAAAGCGTCCTGCGTCGTTGAGATTTTCTGCAGCAAACTCAAAAAACCTTTGTAAATATGGATCAACAGGAAAGTGCTGGATCACTGCAAAGCAGACTATGGCGTCAAAACCTGGCTGTATTGTCTTAGCGTGGGTCTCAGCTGACAAATCGATTTGTCTGAAGCTAAACTGATCTTTTTTACCCTCCGGGATAACCGCGACCGCATCATTCAGCAGAGAAGCGCTGTTGTCTACACCCAGGTAACGGCCAGCATAGTTTTCCTCCAGCAGTGCCTTAGCAAGACTGCCATTGCCACAACCAAGGTCAAGCAAGTTTTCTGACTGAAGCAGCCCAGGAAGCAGCCGGCGTATCCCTGGTTGGATTGCATAGCGGGTGGATGAAAACGATTTCGCGTAGCCATCATAGAATTCACGGTTGAGCTGTAATAGCAAATTCAGCGTTTCTTGCTTCATGGCTTGATTTTATCAGTAGTCTGAAAGCCAGATCAGCTTGTATTTTCGGTTGCTGACTTGCCCGCCAGGTAAATCGCTGGACTTGTATCTGCCTTCTGATTACAAGACGTGACCTTTTTGCTGGATTTAACCAAGCAATATCAAAGTTGGCGACAATGTTTGGAATCCGAATGGCCTTGATGTAGAATAACCGTGTATGAAAACTAACGAACGTGAACTCTGGCGCAAGAAGCGGGAACACTCTGAAGAGGACATCGCTCTTGCATATAAAATTCTTGAACAAATCAAGCAGGGCGCAGATGCTCTCAAAGCGCTGCGCGCCAATCCACTGCCTGGTGGACGCGGTTTCCTGGCAAAACATGCCCTGGTAGCCGCTTATCGTGAGAAGGTCCGTTTGGGCGAATGGGAAGACGACCCTGTGCTCTTGGCGAAAATCCGCATGAAACCCATTCGAACGCTATCAGGCGTGACTACCATCACTGTTTTGACTAAACCTTATCCTTGCCCGGGAGAGTGTATTTTTTGTCCCACGGAAGAAGGGCTGCCCCAAAGCTACCTGTCCGACGAACCTGGCGCCCGGCGTGGGGTTGAGCATGCTTTTGACCCCTATACCCAGGTCGCTTCGCGGCTCAGAGCGCTGCACGAGGTGGGGCACCCAACTGACAAGATTGAGCTTTTGATTCTCGGCGGCAGCTGGAACGCTTACCCAGCACGCTATCGTGAGTGGTTTATCCGACGCTGTTTCGAAGCGCTTAACCAGGAGAATCCCAATGACGATCTGGGCGAGGTAGATCTTGCGGAAGTGCAAGAAACCAACAGTCAGGGCCGCCATCGCAACGTGGGACTGGTGATTGAAACCAGGCCAGACCTGATCACGATCGACAACCTGATCGAGATGCGTCGTCAGGGCGTCACCAAACTGCAGCTGGGAATTCAGAGCATGGACGATCGCATTCTGGAGCTCAACCGGCGGGGCCACAGCGCTGAAGAGGCTGAAGAAGCAGTGAGACTGGTCAGAGCCGCTGGATTTAAGGTGGTGGTGCACTGGATGCCTAACCTTTTGGGAGCCACTCCGCAGTCGGACCGTGCTGATTTTGCCCGCCTGTGGCGCGAGGGCGGCATCAACCCGGACGAGTTGAAAATCTATCCATGCCAATTGCTTCGCAACTCCGAACTCTATCAGTACTGGCAGCGCGGTGAATACAAACCCTACACAGAAAAAGAACTGATCGACCTTCTGGCGGATATCAAGCCCACCGTGCCCCGCTTTTGCCGCATTAACCGTGTCATTCGTGACATCCCATCCACTCATGTTGTGGAGGGGAATCGCAATACCAGCTTGCGCCAGGATGTGGTTCTTGAAATGCGCAAGCGCGGAATAGCCTGCCAATGTATCCGATGTCGGGAGATCCGCAAGGGCAAGATCGGCGACCGCGACCTTGTTTTGGATGATCAGATTTACCAGGCGGGCTGGGCGGAAGAACACTTCCTCTCTTTTAATACCCCGGATGACCATATCGTCGGATTTTTGAGGCTTTCGCTGCCTGACAAGACACGCTTTTTCCCTGTGGCAGAGCTCGAGAATGCCGCCATTATCCGGGAAGTTCATGTATATGGGCAATCAATTGAAGTCGGAAGCGAAGAAGCCGGCTCGGCTCAGCACCGCGGTCTGGGCAGCAGCCTGATTGAGAAGGCAGCGGAAATCGCCCGATCGAAGGGCTACCAAAAATTGACCGTTATCTCAGCTGTTGGCACGCGACAGTATTATGCTCCCCGGGGTTTTGAACTGGGCGAGTTCTACATGGTCAGAGGTTTAACCTGAAGCCTGCCTGAGGTTGCCGCTCCGTTTTTATATTACCTCAATACGGCTTACACAGGTCGGGTTTAAAATGGCAATCAGAAATGATGATGCTGGAATTTCTTGCGAGAAAAAACAGCTTCTTTTTATTGTCCACTACGCAAATTATGCGAGTCGCTAACGGCGACCGACTTATTGACCAAACTCAGTGCCCCTTCTACTTTGAAAAGGGGCACTGGTAAAATCAAATTGCCGAGATGAATTTAGTTGCTTTTGCGGGGCATGAAGCCCATAATTCGGGCGGCAAATGAAGCGGTATTTAACGACTGCAGCCATACTTTACCAGGACCTTCCAGCACGCTCAGGAAAAGACCTTCGCCACCAAACAGGATGTTGGTAAACCCTTTGACTGTCTCGACATCGTATTTGACATCGGATTCGAAGAAGGCGATGTTGCCTGTGTCGACCTTGACGCGCTGCCCAGCTTGAAGTTCCATCTCAACGATAGAACCATCCAGCTCCAGGAAAACCATGCCCTGACCGCTGAGGCGCTGCATCAGGAAGCCTTCGCCGCCGAACAAACCGGTCTTCAGTTTGGTGACGTAGGTTGAGAGCTCGACAGAAGGTTGAGCGCAAAGGAAGGCGCTCTTCTGAGCGATATATTGTTTGCGACCATCTAGCTGCAAGGCGCGGATTTCACCAGGCATGGTGGTAGTGAGTGTGATCTCAGCGCCAGGAGCCTGAGAGGTGTAAGTGGCCATAAACAGCGACTCACCGGTCAGCATGCGACCGAGACCCTTCATCATCCCTCCACGGACGTTGGTTTCCATTTTGAAATGGTCACTCATCCAACTCATTCCGCCAGATTGGGTATAGATACTTTCCCCGGCATCAAGCTGCAGGGTTAAACCCGGCAGTTTATCACCAAAAACTTTGTATTTCATATAAAACCTCCATTTAGTTTATTGAATCCAGGGGCTTTTGGGCCACTGTAGATTATTAAAAAGATCAGTCGCTGTTAAGATCGTGTTCTTCGGAACGCTGCTCGTCGGTGCGGTCAGAATGGGTTTCAACCCCGGGCAGCAAATTGCGTTGTTCGATCCTGGTAATCATGTCCACACGGCGTTGGTGGCGCTCACCCTCAAATGAAGCGTTCAGCCAGCCTTCGGCGATGAGCGTTGCCAGACCTCCGGCAACGACACGGGCTCCAAAGCAGAGTACATTGGCGTTATTATGACGTTTTGCCAGGATGGCGGAATAGGGTTCACTGACAGCCGCGGCACGAATTCCCGGGAATTTGTTAGCGGAAATTGACATGCCAATGCCTGTGCCGCAAATCAGGATTCCACGGTCAAACTGACCAGAAAGGATCGCCTTTGATACCAGTTCAGCAATCCGCGGATAATCCGCGCTCTCGCTGGTAAAGGTGCCAAAATCTTCATAAGGGATCATGCGATTGTCTAAATAGTTCTTGATAGTTTCTTTAAGTGCTAAGCCTGTGTGATCACAGCCAATTGCAATTTTCATGGTCACCTCACATTTAGTCTCTGCCCATTATAACGTCAAAGTGAGAATCCCATGGAAAGAAAGATTGTTCGGCGTTTTTGTGCTTTTAGACTCATTATGATTGTAATAGCGGGTGATGACATTTTTCACTATACGAAGACAAATCCACATCATAGAATAGTAGTTGTAAGAATTGTGTGCTTCTGTCGATTGGAAGGTTTTTGGCAGTTGCGTGACACGGTTAGAAGAGGAAACAACAGAGGTAAAAAAATGGATGATAAATTGATGAAAAAGATACTGGTGATCGGCGCTGCTGGCCACATCGGAAACGTATTGGT
>Ga0265293_10007834_pt1 | contig 16229 bp, 10 predicted proteins | sample Munlanlewell138R_FD_192505 | JGI IMG/M metagenome (GOLD analysis project Ga0265293, IMG submission 192505) | Leachate microbial communities from a municipal landfill in Southern Ontario, Canada - Leachate well 138R | ecosystem: Engineered > Solid waste > Landfill > Unclassified | place: Canada...
AGAAAAAAATTCAAAGATTGGCATTGAAGTTAATAATGCTACTACTAATATAGTTACTAAAAGAACATATTTAATATTACGATCGACCGTTTCATCGTAGCTACTTGTCTCAGCCTTTAGCGAAAATCTCTCTTTGTATCTGTAAGAAACTTTGTCAGATATCATTAAGAAAAGCTTATCTGTTATCTCAAGCAATAATCCAAGTGGACATACCCAGCTGCAAAACATACGACCAATAATTGCATATACAACCATTACAATCCCAATAGAAATAGCAAAACTAGTAAATAATGAGGCGGGATTTGATAGAACTATTTGTAATCCTGCGAACGGATCACTTAAATGAATTTGCCCAAACAATGCTGCCGAGCTATAAGTCCCGATAAAAAAAGTAGCTCCAAATAAAGGCGATAATAAAATAAATATAAATAGGAACCTAGTAACCAATCTGGCAACATACAAAAAATTATTTCCCATCTAACCACCTTCCTAGAAGTGATTATGTGCTATAATGCGCACTGACTACAATAGATGCTGTTTGGTTAACACACACATACTCACAGATGCCACAACCAACACAGTTTTCACTACTGACTATCGGCTTTTTGTAGTCAATTAACTGGATTGCCTCATCCATATGCGGACAAGATAGATAACACATTTTACATTCATCACCTAACCATGCGTTACAGTTATCTATATCAATTTTGGCAGTACCCATCGCTATATTTTCCTGCTCGATGTGTGATAGCGCTTTACTAGGGCAAGTCTTTATGCAATAAAGATCCTTACATAGAAAACACGGCTTATTCCTAGCTTTTATGTATGGTGTACCAATACTTAAACCACTGGTTCCGTCAGCTATTAAAATACTATTATACGGGCATACTTGAGCGCATTGACCGCAGCGCATACACGTTGCCAAAAATTCATCTTCTGGTAACGCCCCAGGCGGTCTAATATGCTGTGCACTTACCTTTTTGAAACTCTTCATAAAATAAAAGGCTATCATACCAAGAATTACGGCACTCCACTTTCTCAATCTTATCACCTCCTACCTACAATAAAATCATAACCCAATATTTCATAATATTCCGTGACATCCGTCACGCAATTTGTAGATTGTAAAAATTAATTGCTTAAACTTGTTAGACCCATTCTAAATTAAGCTTGCTCTAATGCTATTTGCCCCCCTGTGATTTTATACCAGCACGGTCAATTAAGAATAACTTATGTATTCACATTGATTAACTTGTATTTAATTTGATATAAACTCATATTTGATTTTTTCAATTTTTATTATGTAATTTATCGTTGAGAACAAAATCATTTGGTGCGTATAATTGATTAGCACGAGACTATCCATTAGTCTCGTGCTTTTATGTGTGACAGGCATGGCACACATAAAAAACGGTTAGGACGCTAAGCATCCTAACCGTTTTTTATTGCGATTGCAACCTCACTGTGACAGCAAAGCCGCCTTCAAAAAATACTGTGTTCGTATAATCCTCTATTGGTGGAAAATAGGGGGCTCGAACCCCTGACCTCTACGCTGCCAGCGTAGCGCTCTCCCAGCTGAGCTAATTCCCCAAATTAACAGCAGTGTTTAAATGAAACACTGCTGCTTTTTATAATATCTAATTATATCGAAACATATTACTGATTATCAAGTACAATTTCCCTACTATCCTGCTTAATCTTCAATAACAGATGCGGATAGGTAAATCCTTGACTTACCAGTTCTTTCTTGCTTGGACTTTCTAACGAGGTTACAACACGTATTTCTTGATTGTTTCCTAACAGCTTATCAACAATAATTGAATATCCGCCTGTTGGCTTCTCGCCTTCTGCTATTAGAATATATGTGTTAGCCACTAATTGTTGTCCGAAATCTTTAGTATAGATACCACGCAAGCGATAATTCTCGTCAATCCATTGTAAGATTATTTGACTCTCAATCGATTCGATATCAACTATTTCAAAAGCTATATCAGTATATTCATCATTTACTAGCTCAGATGCACCATCGTTACTCGTACATCCTACTAATAATAGCATACATATTGTAATAAATAATATCATAGTAAATGTGTTAACTTTGATTGTAATTAGTTTAACCACCCATATCTCCCCAATACTTTCTAAGCTCTGATTATATTATAACTTAAATATCAGAAAGAAAACAGAGGGATATTGCTATTACTCTGATAATAGGCGCTTTTGTCCAGTAATTGCTTGTATTGGTTTAATATTCTGAGTGACCTCTAGAGTACCCATGAATTCACCGTTGTCATCTCTAACGGCAAAATAACGAATGAATACATACATGTCGCCTAGGGGAATCCAGAAATCCTCACTATCCTTTTTGCCAGATTTAAAATCAGAGACTATTTTTTCAACAACATGTACACTATTAGGTGGATGACAGTTCGACACATTGCGACCGATGATTGCCTTTGTTCTTACAAAAATTCGATCTGGACCATGACTGAAATATTTAACGATATCATCCTTATCTACATATGTAATATCAATTGGTAAATGATTAAAGATTGAACTTATTTCTTTAACAGTTAAAATACCAGTATCGAATTTAATATAACCCTTACCAGCATGATTTTCATTATCGTTATTCTGTGCAGCTTCAACAGAGTTTGGTACCCATTTAGCAGCAGGGAAAGTTAAGCAATACCCAATCTCGTCACTTTCCTCAGCAATTTTATACCATTCTTCATCTGTTAAGAAACGTGTTGAAGTAGGAAATAGAATATCCTCTTCTTTGAAAATCATACTAGTTATCTTTTCTATAGCAGCTTTAATGTTAGTAACTACAGCTGCTCTGTCACTATTTTCTGCCTTTAGCATTTTAATTGCTGACTTAATTAGTTCCCTAATCTCATCATCTGTTCCCCACATAACCTTAGCCGGGCCTGTAACCCCATAACGCTCTATGTACGGAAATAGTAGGTTTTCCTTGCGACTATAATGCTTGTCTATGTCCCACAATAGATTTAATTGTTCTAGCATTTCATATACTTTTTCCTGAGAAGCATCTTGCCCAAAATCTTCAATCTTTTCTTTAATTGTCGCCATTACTTTTTCAATTTCACGATTTTCCAGCTTAAACGTATGAAGCGGATGTCCTGCTTCGTTGTCCCAGTTTTTAGTCGGTCTATGTATGTCTTCAATACTTCCTTTAAAGACGTCTGCATGTACATCACATAGCTTACGAATTTCGTCCGCCGGCATACCTTCTGCCATTAATGCTTGCTCCATTTGCGCTATTTCTACCGTCGATACACTGCCGAAGTTTTCTTGAAATTCCTGCTTAACTTGCTCAAACGGCGCTCCTTGATGAAGCTTTTTTATAAGTGCTTTTAATTGCTCCTTACGAACCTGATTATTATTAATTAATTCGCTCATAGTAATCCTCCCAGACATAATATTCTCTTAAAATATACATGCTAATAAGCTTTTTGACAATGAGTTATCTCAATCATTATAATGCTTTTTATCACACTTATCACTTAATATTGTGCTAATGTTTGACAATTACTATACTAACAAAAACAAAACTCCCCAAATTATCCTCAGGGAGTTATTTAACCTAATTAATCTAAATCTTTAAATGAATGAAGTATTGTCACTTGATTACCGATTTCATTATACATCAAGTTAGAGCAAAACATGTTGGACATTACAACACCTCTGCCACGCTCATTACTAGAAAGTAAACAATATTCTTCATGAAGCTTATTTCTCCAATCAAAGCCACTACCCTCATCACGAATTGTAATAGCAACCTGTTGCTTATTAATTTCGACTTCGATGTATACCTTTTTCGAAGGGTCAAAGCGATTACCATGCTCAATAGCATTAGCCATCATTTCTTGCAAACACCACATATTAATACAGATGTTAGTTCCCTCAAGATTTTCATCTATAAATTGTTTAATTTGTTTTTTTGCTAATTCAATAGCATTAAATTTACTTTCATATTCTAGAGCGATAAAAACAGCTGTATTCTGTACCAAAATGTGCACCACCTAAATACCTTGTCCTAATAAATCCTATACAACATTGACATTATAATAAGTTTATCCCAAAATGTATACACTTTCCGTATAATAACACCAAAAGACCCAGACAACTAAAGCCGTCTAGGTCTTTTGGTTAATCACAACACATCTTAAGAGGCTCAACCATTGGTGCAATACACTACTAACTACAAACACCAATTTTACAATTTTACATAAACCTTACATACATAAATGCTTTACATAAATTTACTCAATTACATAAATCGTTACATAAACTTTACATACATTTTTACATAAAACCTAATCTACTCAACCAATTTTTAAATTAAAAAGCTAACATTTTTAAAATAAATTATTCTAGAAACAGTTACTATTCTTTCAAACAGCACCAACTAGAATGGTTGAGCCTCTTAAAATGTGTTTATTCAGTTTTCATTTTCTTTATATTTAAAGTATAGCATAGTCCCTCTAAAATGACAAGGGACTATGCTAAAATTAATCGCCTAAATTCAAAAATAATTTCCTGCTAAACTATACTAATTTCTAACTAAAGAAATATCCTAAACTAATAAGCAAAGCGCAATAAATCACCATTAGTGACTAAGTCAGAATAATACAAATCATTTACAGCTCGTTCATAAAAATGCTTATCAAGCACATTAAGTTCATCAGTCGTTAGCTCAATTTCTGCGCCAGTGTGTTTGTCATAATATTTACCTTCTGTATACACAAATTCGTCAGTAATATAGCTACCATCTCGGAGAACAGCAAACGATTCACGCTCAGGTGCGAACAAGTCTGTGCCAAATTGTATATCATGAGCTGCTGTAATTCCCAGTAAATTTAGTATAGTAGGCTTAAGATCTATTTGCCCTGAAACCGTATGTCTGATTTCATTATTAGTATGACCTGGTATGTGCACATACATTGGTACTCTCTGCAATTGCACATTATCAAATGGCGTTATCTTTTCTTTGTCTAATAGCATACTCATAGCGTAATTATGCAATTCCGATATACCATAGTGATCTCCATAAAGCACAAAGATCGTATCTTCATATAGACCTTCTTCTTTTAAACGATCAAAGAAAACCTTAATAGCTTCATCAGTATAACGAGCAGTAGTTACATATTGATTTAGTGTACGACTTCTAGAATCATATTCATCAATAAGCTTATCTTGTTCAGATAATTCAAATGGAAAGTGGTTCGTTAATGTAATAAACTTCGTATAATAAGGCTCTGGCTGTGTTTTTAGCAAATCAATCGATTGTTCAAAAAACTCTATATCCTTTAATCCCCAACCAATAGAATTATCATCATTAACCTCAAACGAATCAATATCGTAATATTTATCATACCCTAATGCAGGATACATCAAATCCCTATTCCAAAAGGTCTTAGTATTTGCATGCATCACCGAAGTATAATAACCAGTATTATGCAAAATTTCTGGTAGTGCATTGTATTCATTACCTGCATGTGTGAAAAATATTGCACCTCTCTCATTACCAAATAATGAATTCTCTAATAAAAACTCCGAATCGGAGGTTTTACCCTGTCCTGTCTGATGATAAAAATTATCAAAATAATAACTATCAGTAATTAAATCATTCAAAAATGGGGTTATTTCTTTACCGTTGATTGTTTCATTAATTAAAAAGCTTTGCATAGATTCAAGGGAAATAACCACCAAGTTTTTGTACTTTGCTACTCCAAACAATGCATCATCAGGCTTCAAATTATTACTGTCAGTATAATTAAGAACCTCCATTATATCTGTACTGTCAGCAAAGACACGTTGCGCCTTAGCTCTTGATTGTAAAATTCCATCATAGATTTGGTAATTATATATCCCGATGTTTTTGACAAGTAATTCTCGGTCAAAGGCACGTGTCAAAATTTGTGGACGTTCTAATTGTGCTACTGTTACATTAAAGAAGAACACTATAACTGCCAACGAAACAATAATAGCACGTTCTCGTTTAATGTAATTACCTAGCGGAAACTTGTTTTTAATATATAAAAACAATAGCACTATAATATCAAGAAATAGCACAATATCAATTACAGATATCAGTTCTATTGCACTACCACTTAAACCTTTAGCATTACTTGTCTGCAATAAAACTGGCCATGTAAGAAAATCTGCAAAAAAACGATAAAACAGCAAATTCGCATACAGTATTAATGAAACAATACTACTCGCAATAATTACCGCCAAATTCTTAAATTTATCACTAAAAAGCATTGACAACCCAACAAGCAATATTACTGAACTTATTGGGTTGATAAATAGTAAAAATTCTTGCAGCAAATTATCCGTTTTTATATTAAAACCAATCTTATATGCTATATATGTTTTGACTGTTAATAGCAAAATAGCTATCCACATAAACCTAAATCTATCAAATAGCATTTTAGCTTTTAATTTAATATCAACTCTATTAGATTTTTGAGTGTTACTCATGTTGTTATATCACCTTCATTATTTTCATTACTTTCCATTTGCACTTTTTCTTTATATTAATCTCTTAACATCTAGTCAATTAAATATATTCATATTGTAGTTCTTTTATAATTTGCTTCTATCTTTTCAAAAAATTATATTGATAGATATTAAATATTAATTAGCAATCATGTACTCAACTGGGGATACTTTCACTCGATTCGCCTCTACTGATTTAAAATTATTATACCAGGTAGGCTGTGGCGGTGTACCCTTGAGTAGCTTCTCAGGTATGAGCTGTTCATATGCCCAATCATTCATCTCTGTTCTCTCAACGCCTAGTCTTGCTCGCCATTCCTGGTCGGTAAGTGGCTTATCACTAACAAATTCATAGTAACTATATGTTACACCTCTAGCTAAGTACAGCTTACCTTCGTATGGTGCTACTACATATATATCATTTGGTAGCCCTGTAGCAACTTCAAGACATGACTCTTCATCGGCAATCACAGCTACATCAGCAATTATAGCTGAAGAAATTGATCTATTAAATTCCACTGATAACGACACATCAATTCGTTCCATCTGACTACCAATAAACTTAAGCAGTTCATTCTCTTCTTCAGTCAACGGCATATTTTCCAGTTGTTTCACCGAAATAGCTCTTAATAATTCATACATCTTTTCAAGTTCATTTAATGCTCTTTCGGTTGCATCTGACAATAGCCCTCTATTTTCTAAATTAACCTTAGAGTATTTAGCTAACCATAACAATCTCTCATAAGCTTCAACTGCTGGTTCGACAAAATTCGGATAGAACTCAATTATTTCTTCACCGCCACCTCTTTCTGCGGCTGGTTGTTTTGCATATAGAACAGTATCATGCTTCAATTCAGCGTAGCTTCCTAAGCCTGAATGAATGCGTTTATCTTCCCAAGCTGGATTTTGCATATACTTTGGAATTCCGGTTTTTGACTCCGGTGTCTTCCATACTGCATCTAGTACCCATAACCAACCATTATACAAGTTTTGTTGCCAATCTGATATCGCAAGTGATGTTACCTTATTTCTCATAGTTTCCAATGTATTATCATAAATCTCTGCCGGTAACATGTCAAGATAATCTTCCTTAACTAGCTCATGTGCACGCTCATTGCCAAATGCACCTACCACATCAAGCCCTGTTGGAATAGGTCTTGCTATTGGAACCATCAGTTCTTGCAGAATATTAGCATCTAAAGTATAGCGTTGCCCCATAAATCTAAACTGCAAGCCTGTTGGCGTATCTACTGCCCCTGTAATCAGCTTGTGCTGAATTTGTGGCGATGGTAATTGCTTAAGCTGTTTATCTAACTCTGGATAAAATGCTTCATTATAGAAATCGTTTGGTGATACATCTGCTCCGTACACTTCAACAATAACATCCTGTAAATCAAACAATGTTAAATCATCACTCTGCCCAACAAAGAAATTCGTCGGCGCATAAATCTTATCCCATAATTCAATATCATTGGCACCATTTACCTCAAGATATGAAATATAAGTAATTAACAGTGACTTCGCTATTGAATCATACTGCCAATTACCAATATCGTCTTGGAATGGATAGCCGTTCAACCCATACCACATCATCGTCTTGAAATACTTCTCTAAAATCTCATCTCCAGCATAATGACCTCGCACAATAAATTGCTCATAATTAACATCAAAGCCAAACACTGGCGACTTCGCAAAGCCGCTTGCTTGTTCAATTGCTGCAATTTCAGCTTGAGCCATAGCTAATTGCTTCGCTGGTATATCACCATAAGTATCATTGATAAGTTGATTTGCTACCGAAAAATATGCCATGATTTGCTCTAAATCTTCAATCGTTTTATTAACAGAATTATTGGCATTACTAGTATCACCAGTAGCTGTAGCTGCATAATTATACATTTTAACAGTTTTATCAAGCATATTACTGGTTAGCTGTTGTAGTGCTTCATATAACTGTTGCTTTTCGATTCCTTTTAATGCTTCACTGAATAATTTATGATACATATGTAATGCTGTATCTACAGTGATATAATGAGGAATCTGTAAATATTGATTTGTTTCATAGACATCGTACATTTTCATATGGTAAAGCGCACTTTCAGTGTTAGGATCTAGTACCAAAAACCCATTGTTTATTAATTGATTCAGCTGCCCTTCGGTAAATCCACTAAAGCGCTTTATATTCTCTACATTACTTAAACTAGGCGCAATTTGATAATCTGGAACATTCGGAGAATAAGCTGTCGGTACAAACGGAACTACTTCGTCTATATACTCTGACGCATCCTTCCAAACTAATGGCAAATCTAAATCCTGTGCAATATTGCTAAAAACGTCGTCTACTTGGTTACCAGTCTCATCGTTACTATTCTCATCGTTATCTTTGCCAAAAAAATCGCCTGTACAGCCCGGCAATGCAAGTAATAACATCATACATAAGCTTATTACAATTATCCGTTTCATCATTCGCTCTCCCTCTCTTTTAATAAATATATTTCATTGTCTGTTTTCTGTGCTGATGGAGCTAGTAATACTACCTTAGTCTCATCTCCCTTGATTACCTCTGCTTCTATCAATCTACTATCCCCATCTATTACCATTGAGATAGAATTAATAGCATCATACATAGGGCTTTCAGCTTGCAAAATAAACCCAAACCCAAACCAATAATACATTGCTATAACATACTGTTCTGGTTCTCCTATTTCATTAACTCTTTCTATGACGATAAATTCATCGGATTTGTTTCCAGTTATATCAAAAAAATATACATTACTAAACGGTGCTCTAACTTTTGAGCCTGTCCATTTCTTTACCAACATTCCATCTATAAAATTAAAAAAGAACGGTCGATTTTCAACTTCCGGATAATAGTGCGTTGCCTTATTAGCAGCAATAAATATTTCCAAAATACCGTCATTATCAAGCTCGCATATATCAATTTTCCAAGGCTTAATAGCACTAATATGATTTCGATACAATTCTTCTATATATATTTCTGACGCATCTGAATCTAGCAATATTTCATAAACAATCAGCTCGTTAGCAAATGTTGAGCCTTTATCTCCTAATAAAATTATTATCTCATCATTATCTAATATTTCATTTGTTTTCATAACATCATTGTTTTCATCTACTTTAATTCTATCATTTATATTATTAACATCAGATATATTATCATCTACATTAGTATATACAGTAGCTAAATAAGCATGATTAGTATAATTAGTAGCTATATTCCCTATAGTTAAATCTATCAATTGATTGTCTTCGCCTACATTTAGTTCTGCAATAATTCCCGAATACTCTACATTAAATCCCAATTTATTATAAGATACATCCGCAATATTCCCTGCTATAATTGCTGTATCATTAATATATTTATCTTCTGATCTTTGAGTGTCTTTTGGCTCTATTGCTAAACCTAGCACCGTGGCAAACAATAATGCTAATAGTAGCCAAAATCCCTTTTTATTCGATATCATGATATCACCTAATTCTATCTTACCATAATTTCGAATTTACTTCTAAATATAGCAAAGCAATTTTATCAGCACTATGTAATACTTACAATTCTATTGTATGTATAGACTTTTTGAACTATCTACATAGCAGGTGCTTTTCTTTATACAAAACAAAAGCATCTTGCTATTGCAAGATGCTTGAAACGATAAAATGCTAAAAATTGTTTTCTTTCTTGTCTATATATTCGTTTATAATTTCGGCATTTACTTGAACTCCACATTTCCTACAAAACTTATCTTTAGTTCGATACGATTCTCCGCATACGTTACATTTTAATGGTGTATCTGCCTTACTTCCATACTTCTTATAATTTTCTATAGATTTACTTTTCAATAAGTTATAGTATTCTACCGTTTTTTCTTTAATCATTTTCCCACGCTCTAATTTGAGATAATATTTAACTGCAACAAAAGCAACGCTACCTATTAATGCAAATTCTATAATATATGTAAATAATATACTTATATTCCAACTAACAATTGCATATTTTGCGAATAATAGAAACGATTTTAATCTAATCAACAGTAACGCTGATAACGCAACAATTACATATTCGTATTTTCTTCTAATTAAAGATAATCCTGCAAGCACAAGCATTATTATTGTGTTTGAAAATGATGTGAATATAGCTAATATTGTGAAAAACATCAAAATGTATTCTGTAAAAGGCATAACTTTTTTAGTAACACTATTTTTATATAATATCGCTTGCAAGTTTTCGAAAACACTTTCCAATGTACCCTTTTCTGCAGTTTTATTGCTACTTAATTCTACAAGTTCATTTTCAGCAGCAATTTTTTCTGAAAGTTTCACTTTAGTGTTCTCAATAAAATTGTTAATAGAGCTAGTATCTATTGGAATTCGCTTACTCTTATTATCTATAATCGCTTCTTCTTGGATATTGTTTGCCTTTTTCGTGATCGTTGCATTGGTCTTAAATTGAACATAAATACCTAATGCTGCAAAAATTACGCCTAGTAGTAGATCTGCAGGTTTACCTATATCAAGAATAATCCCTAATGAGCTGCCCATTAGTAATCCCCCAGATATACTTGTCGAAATAATAATTGCTGGTTTTGCAAAAAATACGCCAATAACACCTGCTATAATACCTATCAAAACACTTGCTCCAGTATTATCCACTAAGATTATACCTATAATAAATCCGCTAAATCCGATTAGTACAAAGACACCAACTAAATACAAATAATACATTATAAAAGCGCCAAGTACCCCAGTCACAAGCCCAATAATAGCGGCAGCACTAGTTTCATCTGAAACCCCATAGCCAATAGCAAAACCGATGATTCCAAAAACCAAAAAACCAACTATACCCATTAAAACTCTAAAAAGTTTGTACCCAAAAAAACAATAAATAGCTGCAAATACTAATGATATAATTGCAAAAAATACTGATATATTTCCCATTGCTCCGGATAAAGAATCATTTGCAGATAACAACCCGTACAGCAACTCGTCCATACTCCCACCACTATACATTTAGATCACTCCCTTATGCTATATTTTAAGTATTGCTTTAATTACACCTAAATTTTATCATACTAAATATATACATAATCCTCAAACACTATTTTCAATTTAAGCTTTTCAAATTAATTTCAAAAATCAATGAAAGGTTTGCTTTTATTATAATTAGGTAGTCCTTTGATGAAGTTGAATTCTGATGTGCAAAAGGACTACTAGGAGTATAAAACATTATACAACCTAGTAGCCCTAATTTCTTCTTATATCATTTCATATATACATTATCATTTAGTACTGATACTCCATTTTAATAGAGATAAGTTGGTTTACATGCTTCTAACAAGCTCAAACTCATCTTGAATCTCTTGTGAAGGTTCCTTAGTTACTAACGATACAATTACAATTGCAGCACATGAAACTAAGAATGCAGGAAGTAATTCATAGATTCCGAATACTCCACCCATCGGCTTAAGTACTAACTTCCATAAGAACACCATACCGGCACCTGTAAGCATACCTGCTATTGCACCAGGAATAGTCGTGCGCTTCCAGAACAACGAAAATAGCATCAACGGCCCGAATGTTGCACCAAAACCTGCCCACGCAAACGCTACAACCGTAAATATAACACTATTCTCATCGAGTGCAATTATAATACCAATAGCGGTTATAAATAACAATGTTAATCGAGAAATCAGCATAACTTGCTTGTCTGTAGCTTCTCTTCTCATAACACCTTTATAAATATTCTTAGAAACTGCAGAAGATGCAATAAGCAAATATGAATCTGATGAGCTAATAGCAGCGGCAATAATCCCAGCCATTACTACACCAGCAAGCAATGGAGGTAATAGATTTGTAGAAAGTACCACGAAAATGCTCTCAGCTGCACTCTGCGACAACAGCTCAGCTGGATACATACTACGTCCGATAATACCTATAGACACAGCCGCAAATAACGAAACAACACACCATACAATCGCAATTCTTCTAGATTTACCTAACTCTGATGGCTTTCTAATCGCCATAAATCTTAATAATACCTGCGGCATTCCGAAATACCCCAGTCCCCAAGACATTGTTGAAATTACAGTCAAAAATCCATACGCTGCAGCTGCACCAAACAAAGGATCACCAAGCGCACTCAATTGCTGTATCCCGTTCTCTAATACAGGCTGTGCCATACCGAAAAACTCAAAAAATCCCGGAATCTGCTTGCTATTTTCTACAACTGTTGAAACTCCACCAGCTGCAAAAACTCCAGTAATCAACACTGCTGCCAACGCAAAGATCATTACAATCCCTTGCATAAAGTCAGACACGCTCTCAGCCAGAAAACCACCCAAGAATGTATAAAACAGTACAAATATTGCTCCAGCAATCATCATATATTGATATTTAACTGCGAACAATGTACTAAAAAGCTTTCCGAAAGTAACAAAACAGCTAGCTGCATAAACTGTGAAAAATACTAATATAAATAATGCCGCAATCATCATAATAACCTTTTTTTGTTCTTTGTAACGATTACTAAAGAAGTCTGGAATAGTAATTGCATCACCTGCGACGCTTGAATAATTACGCAAACGCTTCGCAACTAATAACCAGTTCAAATATGTACCAAGTGCTAAACCAATAGCTGTCCATAGTGCATCACTAATCCCAAAGAAGTAAGCAACCCCTGGCAATCCCATTAACAACCAACCACTCATATCCGATGCCTCAGCACTCATTGCTGTAACCCATGGACCTAACGACCTACCACCAAGATAATAATTTTCACTGTTTTCATTAGCAATCTTCGCATAATATATTCCTATGCCAATGACTACTGCCATGTACGCGCACATGGATATCAGTATTTGCACTGAATCTCCACTCATTCATATTCCTCCTCATAAATATATTATAATAGCGATATACTCCCAAAAAATTATACATTAAAATGAATAAAATATACATCCTAATTATGAAAATATTCAAAATCTTGCTGATTTTACAAGATTTATACATCGTTATTGACTCTATTGTATATTTTTTACTTTTTTGTAGCAGAATAGTTCTATCATCATAATTATCATAATTACTCGAAAATATTAAAGGAGTTGTTCAATGATGACAGAGCCAAGCCTACAGCTAATCGATAGAAACTCAATAAAATATAATAAAGCCAAAAGCGCCCTAAAGGACGGCAAAATTCCCGGTGTACTCTATAGTAAAGGCAATGAACCACAGCCTTTCTATGTAAATGACAGTGACTTAACTAAACTACTAATTACTTACGGAACTAGTCGAAGGGTTTCTATCACATTTAACAATCAAAAAAGTCATGCAATCATAAAAGACTTCCAGAAGGATTCCTTAAAAAATCAATTTATTCACATTGATTTACAAACATTAAATGAAAACGAAAAAGTCCGAGTATCCAGTGCAATTCACATTATAAATAGTGAAGCTGTTGAAAATGACGGTAAGATACTACAAATGCAAACTAATGAAGTGCATATTCAAATGCTGCCGAGCTTTATCCCTGATTCTGTAACTGCTGATGCTTCTTTATTATTAGAAAAAGATAATATTCTGATATGCGACTTAAATATTGCCTCAGATAGTAACATCGAAATCCTTCAAGACTTAGATACTGTAGTATTAACATTAGTATATGCTCAAACTGCACCTGTAGAAGATGAACAAGATAATGAACAAGATAATGAACAAGAAAAAGAGCCTAAGTTGGTAGAAGTAACTGACCAATAACAAGAATAATCCTAAACTATCTTCAATTCAACAAAACTCCCTCCTCAATATCAATCAATTTGATATCGAATCGGGAGTTTCATCAATTCTGTAAATATCTAAGTCTCATTTTACTGAGTATATATAAATTTCTCCGTAATGCTGATTACTTTCCCATCATGCAACTCTAGAAAGTATGGAATCCTTGGAATCTCTGGCTCTTGTAGCGGAATATCCTGATATGATGACCCATTTATGAACTCGTCTACTTCGGTTGTTACATATACCCTATTACCATCCGCTTCTTTTACATATAGCAGTTCATAGTCTGTAAATGTATATTCAGTGTCATCCGTCAGCTCGTAGGATATAATTTCGGTAACAGGATTATGTATATGGTAACCACTAGGCAAATCGTTCTTAACAGTTAAACCTAGCTCTGTAATTCTATCCTCATCTTCTGTTGTTACAATCTCAACTTCATCCAAGTATAGTGTATTTCCATCAATAAATATATGTGCAGCTAATATCTCAGCTTGATATTCAGGTGCAGGTGCTCCTGTGAACACAATTTCATAGTTTCCTCCACCTAGAGATTTTATGTAAAGCTCTTTAAGAGAGTTATAGTTACTGGTGGCATTAGTAATGTTATAATCAATATGGATGATATAATCGTATCTATCTTTTTCATTTGCTGCCATATCAACTGCCAAAACTGTGACATTTTTTATTGTATAATCAATTATTCTATCTGTTTCTGGCACATTGTCGTCCTTGTAGCTATTTAACCACTGAGCAGCTGCTACCTCACCAATAATCTGTGGCGGCTCATCAGGCTTTACCCAAAAGGTAAGTGTTTGCTGTTGTGGTGTTGAAGGTACAGATGGAATCGGCATGTCTATCAACCTTTGCATTGTTTCAAGGCTTTCGGCGTAATTTCTTACATCTTCGCCAACCGTATAGTCTGCCCATTCACGACCATTAATAAATCCTACTTCACGCTTACCATCAGTTAACATTGCACGCACACCGTCTGCATTATCTACCAACGCAAGGAGAATTAGTGCGTTTTTTCGAAAAGGATCATATTTCGAGGCTTCTACGGTATCATACTGTTTAAGTACTTCAGAAGAAACAGAATAAACAATTTCAATTTCATAAGGTTGTTCGCTAGTGTAAAGCTTAAAATGGTCATACTGCAATCCCTCTGGAACTAGTAGTAAACCAATTAATTTTGCTATTGCAGAATTATCGCCAACATATCTCGTACGTGCTTGCCATAGCTGCTCAGCAGCGTATGCTTCCGGCTGTATTTCTTTTGGCTGTAACTGAATAGTGGTTGCTTTTGCTCTGGTAGGATAACTCTCTTGTACATCACCTATAATAAATAAAACCACATTATCCCCAATAGCAAAATCGTCCAAAGAAAGCTGCTTAGGTTCACTGTTTGTCGCAACGGTGATAAAAGGTTCTCCTTCCCATGTTATTATACACTTATCGCCTATCACACTGTTGTTATCTATGCCTTCTACGGTCATTGTTTGATTTTCTTTGTCGATTTCAAGAATGATAGCATTTACACCTGCAAAGCCCATATCTTCATCTTTAGGGTTTGTCAGCAGAGCAACACCTATTGTTATAACAGCAATCAGCGTTACTGCGATGACCCAAAACGTGGGCTTTTTATAATTTAATACGTTCGTAATTCTACTCTTAGTATCACCTTCGCCAAAGGCAAGTGGTATGCCACCAACGATTCGTTTGCTAGTAGTAAGAGCAAGTAATGAAGATGAGTAGTCCTTTTTGATATCACTGCCTAGCTTTTTGATAACAGCTTCGTCGCATGACATTTCCATATCCTTATTACTTAAGAAGAACGCTAGCCAAACAAGCGGGTTAAACCAATGCACGCAGACTATAAAAAATGAAATAAGCTTTACCACATGGTCAAATCGTTT
>Ga0265293_10007837_pt1 | contig 16228 bp, 24 predicted proteins | sample Munlanlewell138R_FD_192505 | JGI IMG/M metagenome (GOLD analysis project Ga0265293, IMG submission 192505) | Leachate microbial communities from a municipal landfill in Southern Ontario, Canada - Leachate well 138R | ecosystem: Engineered > Solid waste > Landfill > Unclassified | place: Canada...
AGTTATTTCTTAGATGCTCTTGCAGCTTGCTTATCTATCTGGAATTTTAAGCTTGCATCTAATAATTTAGTTATCTCTTTTCTATTTTCTGCATTATCCTCACCAAATTGTACTCTTGCGTCAAACATATGGTTCATTTTCTTATATTCTGTAATATCTTGAACCGCTGCTGACCTCATCCATAGAGTAACACCTTTCTTGTTAAAAGTAAATGCCATATACATTTTACCGTCAACTTTAAGGCTTCTGAAACTTGGAACAGTTGCTTGGAATACTTCTGTATTTCTTTCTGTGGCCAATCCCTCAATAAATTCCTTTAATGGATGGTCTCCTGAAATACGTTCACGTTTTTTCTTTGGCTTTTTTTCCTTCTTTGGTTCCGGTTGCTCTTCTGGTTCTGGTGCATCCTCAAATTCTGTAAAATCAATTTGAGCTGGTTCTTCATCAGTAACGTCAATTACATTAACTTCCTCGGCAGGTTCTTCTACTGGTTCTTCAGTAGTTTCTTCCTGAGTAGCTTCAGTAACTACTTCTTCTGATTGAGGTTCTTCTTCCATTTCTTTCCACCAACGTTTCAATGTTGCAGGACTAATTGCTTTTTCTTCGCCAGTCTCTAATTTAATAATTACCTGTTTTTCATTCTCGCTTATCAGTTCAGCGACTTGTCCATTTCTTATTGACTTGAATTTTTTCATTGTAATACCTCCATAAGTTTTTTAGTTGCAAGGATTCTACCTCGCGAATTTGTTTGTTTCCTTTAACCTAATAATATTATATAACATATTAGATTGAAAGTCAACAAGTTTTCAAAACAATTCTTCAAGATTTTCAAACTCTTCTTTCTCTAAATCATTCACATCCTTTCCTTCAGGTAACACATAGGAAGTAACTAATTTATTCCCTTTCAAAGCTTTCTTCAACCTTTCAGTAGCTCTATACCCTGCACCATCTGGGTCGAGGGCTGTTATTATCTTCCTACAAGGAAGTTTTCTGAGCTGGTCATATTGATATTCAGTTCCAAGCCCTAATAATGCTACAGACGGCTTTCCATAGGTATAACAGGTCAAAGTATTGAGTACTGACTCACATACTATTATTTCATTTGCATCTTTTGGTAATTCATATAATCCATATATTGGTTTATCTACTCCTTCAGGATAATGAAAGAATTTTATATCAACACTTCTCCTTGCTATAAATAAAGTATTGCCATTTATATCCCTAACTGGAAATGTTAAACATCTTAATACACTTTTTACTTTGCCAAACTTATCTTTGAGTTCAAAGTGGTCATCATAACCTACATCAAATTTTTCTATTATTTCATCGGTTAGCCTCCTTTTGTACATATAGGGGTGATAGTACCTATATGAATCCAGCTCTTCCTCGCTAACATAACTTGTAGTCTTTCTATTATTACCCCTTTCAAGGTCAAGTATTATATCTTTTCTATTTTCTATGGAGATAGTTAAGAAATTCTTTATTAACCATTCTTTACCAAATGCTCCATCATCATCTTTACCAAAGCAATCACTTATCATTTGTTCTAAAGAGGCAGTATACCCGCAGGTAAAACAATGAACTGTCCCTGCAGGTACCTCTTCCTTGTTTACAGTTGATATTCCACATGATGGTTCTCTCTCTTGACCATCATTATGAATAGGGCAATTAAATTGTATGTTTCTTGGGCCAACCTTGAATTCTGCAAATCGTAAAATTCCATTCAATTCTAATTGAGCTTTCAACTCATTTAAAACTTGCAGTTCATCGGCTAATATTGGATTCTTGTTTACATAAAACATTTAATTGCCTCCCTTAGAATACATCTGTACCGTCATTGAATGAGTTCTTAATTTCATCCGCTTTCTTTTGTCTTCTTTCCGGCTTAACTGCATCTTCACTTGATGGAATATAATTAAATTGTCCTTTATCTATATCCCAATAGTAAATTAGCTTTCCACCGTTTATACCATCTCTATGTTTCTTAATACCAAACTCTAATCCTGCTCCGGTTTGTCTTAATGCTATTACTTTAGTAGCATTTTGAGCAATTCCATCTGAATCTCTAATTGTTTCTAATTCAGGAGTTCCATCTGTATCTGCATCTTTTGCACCTTGCCTATTTGATTGAACTACTACTAATATAGGTATTCCCAGTTCAATACTTAAAGATGTCAGGTCTTCACTGATGTTTGTTAAGGATATGGTTTTATTATCTCCCTTTTTATATCTTTCATCCGTAAGATAAGTTATCCCATCTATCCCCAAGATATCCAGCTTATTGGTTTGACAAAAGTGCTTTAATTTAGTTACGGTTACCTTCTTTTGAAAATCTAATGGAGTAGCTACAATAAATGGGGTTTTATGATTCTTCAGGTCTTTTATATAGGCTTCGTAATCAGGTTCTTCCTTTCCCCAAACTAAATTCCTATTTGAGAAGTTCTTTAATAATGTATCGAATCTGTAACCTATTTTAGTTGGGCTCATCTCCGGACTTATATACCCTACTCGATTTCCTATTTGCCAAGCATGAGATAATGTCTTTGCCAATACCCATGATTTACCTTGGCCAGTTCTTGCGAAGAATACTACAAGCTCTTCTCCTTTCGCCCATCCATTTACTATCCCATCCAACTCCTCGAACCCGGTTGTAATATACCAAGGGTTTTCAGAGTTCATCTTTTCTAAATAAGTTTGATATCTTTCATCAGCTTGACTAATAATATCGGTTCCTTCAGTAGTGGCGGCTATCTCTAAATTAGGTAATTGGGAATGCAAGTATTCGACTGCATCATTGGCATTTGATTTTAATAGCTCGGCTACCTTTTGTACAACTTCTACTGATTTATAATATAAATGCTCCTCATATAAGGTATCTAATAAATATTTATCTGTTTCCGCAACTTCTATAAAATTAAAATCATTGAAGTTATCTAAGAATGTTGCTTTATCTGGTACTTTGCCATATTTGTTAAAATGGTCAACTATAAAATTAAATTCACTTTCATATCCTACGAAATATTCCTCGGTAAGAGCATTCTTGTTAATTATTTGTATATCTTGTGTTTGAAGTACCTTGTTTATTATTTGTAATGTAATCATCTGACGCCCCTCCTATCTGCTCCTACGAATCGAACAGGAGTGCTATCATTCCAAACTCTGCTTGATAATCTGTTGCCAAGAGCATCTTGTAGTTCTTCTTGAGGTAAGTTTCCGGTGTAGATATTAGAGAGTTGCTGGAGCTTTCTTTGGTCTATGTAGGTAAGTAAGTTTGCGTGGTCGAAATCTCCTAACTTGGTTGCTGCTATATCATCCCAAATAACTAAATCAACAGTCATTAGTCTGCTCTTTAGTGTTTCGAAATCTTCATCCCTCCGACTTATTCCCTCTTTGATTTTTGTAAGAAATGTTGGAACATGAATGAAGATTCCTCTACATCTAAAGCCATTACCTGCCCATATATCATCGAAATATTTCTGCATTAGCTTTATTGCCCAAGTTGTTTTCCCATTACCAAAGTTATCACTATAGATATAAACACTTTCCCCATTTTCAACAAAGGCTACAATATCATCTTTAATATCCTTTAATGTGAGGAAAGCTTGGACATCCTTTTTCGATGGAGTTAATGGAACGCTATATTGTCTATTTCTTGGTATCCCGCTATTCTGCATCAGGAAGTCCATTTCCATATATCGAATACAACTTGCATTACATTCATCGGTCTTGAACTTCCCACATGCTCCAGCGTACCAGCACTTTGTCATGTTGAATATATACTCGTACGCCATTAGTTCACCTCATTACATTTATGATTCTCCATTATAGCTATTGTTTTATTATAGCCATCCCTTCTTCGGGAAATCATTGCAACAAACTCATCTATATCATTATCATTTTCTGCCATCCAATATCCTCCACCATCTGTTTCTCGTGAACATATAGGATGCAAGATTCTAAGCTCTGCAATGATTTCCTTTAATTCTCTAAATTTTAATCCAGTAAAACTCATTAGCTCTTTACTTGTCATGGCATTATCTTTACTATCAGGTATCAAGTTCAAAACTTGTTCTTTTATATCTTGGTTCATTTCTGAATCCCCCTTTTTTCCTTGTTACCTATTATATAGAAATTATTCAGTTTTTATAAACGTTAATTGCAAACTGAGTAGGAACAATTTCTACAGGTTACACATCCACCTTCTACGGCAAGGGGTTCTCCACATTCTGGACACTGTATAGTATTAACGTTGGGTTTCTCTTCTTCTTGAACTTCGATTTCCTCTACTTCAGTTACTCCTTCAATAGATTCTAATAATTGTTTTCCATCTTTCATTGCCCTTTCTAATACTACTGCTATTGCGTAAGGACAACTTGAGCCTTGACTTACTTTCTTTCCTCTTGCTTTAGCCGAAGCATATGATGGACATACATCTACGCTCTTTAATTGGTCAATAATACTTTCAATGGAAATTCCTCCACGTAATGAATGAGATATCAATCTTGACACCGCTTCTTGATTACTTCTGCAGGTTCCACTACTCCCCTTATTTGTAAATGTTTGTACAACTTCTCCATTCTCATCCCAGCTAACTGTTAGATAAGCATTTCCACAGCCAGTCACTACTTTATAAGTTTTACCAATACATTCTGTAGGAGCTTTAATTACTTCGCCTCTCTTTAGTTCTTCCTGCTCTTCTTCTTTATTGGTAGTAAGAATTCCAGTTCTAAAGCAATTATCTCTAAATAATGTAACTCCCTTTAGGCCATGCTTCCAAGCTTGAATATATAAATCAGCTACCTGCTCCACTGTAAACTCTTCAGGAACATTTATAGTTGAACTTATGGATGCGTCTATATACTTTTGCCATCTACCCTGCATTTTAATTCTCTCTAAATAAGGAATAGTTGCAGTAGTGTTGAAGTATTCAGGTAATTGAGATTCATCTTTAATATTAAATCTATCCATATATTCTTTAACAATAGGTGTAAACACTTTATAGTATTTATCTTCACCATGTAAAGATTCTGTCTTTCTTGTATATGAAAATGAATACATGGGTTCAAGTGCAGTACTTACTCCCATCATAGTTGCTACTGAGCCAGTTGGTGGTATTGTTAAGATTTGACTATTTGCTAACCCTTTTTCTTTTACTAAATTTATAGTTTCTTCTGAAGCGTTTTCCTGCAGGAATTTACTCTTCATTATGGCCTCTTCATTGTATTTAGGATACTTTCCATAAATATCTGTAAGCTCTGCAGATGTTTTAATAGCTGTATCAATTAAAGTAGAACCAATCTTATCAGCTAACTCTAAGGACTTTTCACTTCCATAAGTTATCCCCATTTTAATTAGTGCATCATGTAAACCGAAACAACCCAACCCAATTTGTCTTAAATCATTAACACATTCTTGCTGCTGTTTTAATGGATGAAGTGGTAATCCTTCATGCAACACTTCATTTAGAGCCTTAACCCCAATAACCACTGTTTTCTGAAACTCCTCTAAATTAAATCTTGCCCTTGGGGTAAATGGATTAGTAACAAATTCAGCTAAATTAACACTCCCAAGTAAACAGCTTCCATATGACGGTAATGGTTCTTCAGCACATGGATTAACTCCAGCATATTCAATAGAATCATCTTCACTAAATAAATTCCAATTCTGTATTCTATCCCAATAGAGCATCCCTGGCTCTGCCATTTTCCAATTACTCTGCGCAATCATATTTAGTAGTTCTCTTGCTTTTACTACCTTTACAATATTTTGTCCAGTGGTTTCACGTTGGTAGCTTAATTCATAATCCCCGTCATTTATAACCGCTTGCATAAAATCATCTGTAATTCTAATTGATATATTTGCTTTTGTTACTTTATCAGGATTGTTTTTCACTTCAATAAAATCTAATAGGTCAGGGTGGTCACAAGCTATAGAAATCATTGTGGCTCCTCTTCTCCCATTCTGCCCAATCAATTCAGTAGTTAATGAAAATAAATCCATAAAAGAAACACTTCCCGATGTTTCTCTTGCCGCATTATTTATCTTAGCTCCCTTTGGTGCAAGGTTAGAAATATCAATTCCCACTCCTCCACCATAAGAGAATGTTCTTGCCATCTCTGCCGCACAATTAAATATTGATTCAAGGTTATCTTCTGGTGGAGCAAGTACATAGCAATTGCTGTATGTAATCTTTTTCCCTAACTTATGAAGTCCCCTATTTGCTAATATTCTTCCACCAAAGATAAATTTCTTTTCCCTGATTGTTTTTTCTAACTCTTTATCGCCTGCGGACACTCTTTCAAACCATTCATCAAGTGTTTCGTTTTCGAACTTATATTTCTTATTCCAAATATCTTGAGATAGCTCCTGTGGTAACCATTTGTTCAATTCCATTCTATCTATCCTCCTATTATGCTCTAAATTTTTCCCTTACTGTAGTAATCTCACCACATGTCATTTTTCCTTCAGGGCATGCTCCCTTAATACAACTTGGCCCTGCATTCTTAAATATTATTGGAGCCACATCTCTAACAAGTTTAAGCATCTGAGTTGCTAATTCCCTTATTTCCCATTGAGCTCTATTACAACATCTTTGCTTAAAGAAGTGGAGTAGTTCCCTTGCATTCATTGTACAAATGATTTTAGTTTCACATGCATTGGGTAACACATACCTTGCATCCTCAATTGCTTGTTTTTCATTCCCACCATTATTTGACATTAACCCTTCAACTAACCAATCATAGGTTTGTTGAGTATCTATCATATGATTTTCGTATGCCATTCTTAGTCTATTATCTTTTTCTATCTCTGGAGGTATAACATATTCAAACTGCCCTTCTGTTACATATCTTTGAGACTTCTGACTATAACTTGCATGCCTATGTCTTACTAATTGATGGGTTAAGCTTCTGGATACTCCCTCTATCCCAAAAGTAAAGTTTACATGTTCAATAGGACTTTCATGGCCCATATTCATTAACATATTAAGAAATTTTTCTACAGCTTCGGGAGTTTGCTGCTCCATTATTTCATCAATATTAGCTTCTGAATAACATAACTTTGCTGCCCCTGATATAATCTTTTCAGGGTTTGGGGTATACTCGATTAAACTTACTTTTAATTCAGTTTTCATTAGTTTTCTTCCTCTCTGTGTAAACTTCTTTCGGCATCAAAGCCATCAGGGTATCTCTTTTTAAGCTTCTCTACGTTCATTTCCATTATCTCGCTTAACTCATAACCTAATCCTTCAGCAGTAACGGCTATGTACCAGCAAATATCTCCAAGCTCTTTTGCAAGATGCTCTTTGTTTAATTCATGTCCTTGGAATAGGTGTTTCTTAATATGGTCTGCCACCTCTCCACTTTCTCCGGCTAATCCAAGTGTTCCATTTAAGATTAAATCTTTAGGCTCTTCTGAGCTTGCAGTTCTTAATGCTGCTTTCTGATAATCATTTGCTTTCATTTTCATCCATCTCCATTTCTACTAATTCCATTATGCAATAGTTTGCTAAATCAAATAAAGTATCTTTAATACTTTCATCGGCTACCTTTTGAGTAGCTCCGCCTTTTAAAGTCTTGAGGCGGCTAAACTTATCATAAATCCTAATTAAAATAGCGTTGTCAAACTCTTTTCTCATCTTGGCGAAGGAATCCCCATAATCATGATTCTTCCTCTCATACAAGCCTGTCATACTTTGACATATCTTTCCGTGAATCTCTACTTTCTTGTTTTCCATTTTCTTCCTCCTAAAATTTTAATGGATTGCCATCTTCATCAACAGCTAAGCTTTGTTCAAATTCAGCCTTCTCTTCTTCCGACATATTTACCACGGCTTTTGTTTTTCTTCCGGCTGTATTATCAAACTTAGGCTTACTAAAATTAGTCTTCTTATCTTTTTCCCACTGGGCAATAATCTGCATATATCCTCCAGCAATAGCTCCGTTTATCTTATCCACAGCTACTGATGCACTATCCCCTGCATAAACTCTTAAATCATCTAATATAATTTTCCATTGATTTGGTTGAAGTCCTTTCTTTACTCTCATATTGAAATACTCTAACAACTTTTCTCTAATATCTTCATTTTGAGTAAAAGCTGAAATCATGCTTCTCATAGTTACTATATCTTTGGACTTCTTTGTTTTTTTATCTAATTTAGGAATCAATGGTGATTGCGTATCATCTTTAGATGATTTATTAATTTTTTTATTATTAATTATTTGAGTATTATCATCCATGATTTCATGTATAGGGTATCCATCTTTTTCAGTAGGGGTATCCATCTTTTTCGGTATAGGGTATCCATCCTTGATTCTAAGATGTCTACTTTGAATTTCCTTACTGTTTTCCTTATAAATTAAATCAACTTCTATATAGTCATTCTTAACTAAGGAGCTAATCCAAGAAGAAACAGTATTTTTACTGACATTATATAATTCAGCGAAATAACTATTACTAGCCCAGCAATATCCTCTTTCATTACAAAGAGCTGTTATTTCCCCATATAATAATTTAGCATTCGGGACAATATTTTTATCATATCGAACACTTGCTGGAATGATTGCATAATAACCTCTATGCATTTCTCTTTCTGTGTCCATTCCTTAACCTCCTATTTTAGAATATAAAAAGGCACGGCTACTTGAGTTCGCGGCTCGTTCATCATACCATTTTATAGTAATCAGTATTTGATTTGGTATCAGTACCGCGAATACTGATTACCTCTTAATTATATAATAGTATAGCTTGTAATTCAAGTTAATTTTACCATTATTTTCCTTGTTTTAGCATATCCACAACATCCTGAACCTGCTTATCCACTTGAGCATGAACTTCATCCCAAAGCATCTCTTTTTCTTTGGCGAAGTCAATAGTGCCTTCTTCTACTAAATCAATTGGAAATTGCCTTTCTTCCATAAACTCAAAAGTATAGAAGGTTTCATTTATTTTAACACTAATTCTACTATTGGCTCTAATGACAGTGGGAACAGCTTGGCTCTGATATTCAGATTGCTGTTTTCTTTTAACTGCCATCTTAACCCTCTTTTCTCTTGAGCTTACTTACTCTTAAAGTTACAACTTCTTTCTTAGTTTGGCAATCCGCTAATGAAGCTGCATCCACTTTACCATTGTAAATAGCATTTTCAAGGGCGTCCATATCCACATATTCTTTCTTCTTAACCACTCCACGGATTTTCATTTCTTTTAATTTAGCAATTAGAGCTTCCTCAACGAAATCCTCCCTTACTGATACAGAGCAGCTTGCCTTAATATCATCTACTACAAATTCTCCCATCTCTGCTCCAAGCATGATAGATTTGATTTCCTTGTTATCCCTATCTACTAATTTTTTATATGAATCCATTTCTGACTTATTGGCTTCATATACTGGAAGTAAATCGGACAACTTTTCTTCTGGTGTCCTTACATCTTCAATCAATGAAAGTTGTTTTCTTGCCATTTTTTAATAGCCTCCTTTATATTTTAGGTTCAATTATTATATAGAATATTTAGTCTTTTCGTAAACGTTTGTTGCGGAGAGCCCTCTTTCCTCTTTCTCCCCAAAACTGAGCGTTAAAATCTCCCATTACACCAGCTCTACCTCTTGGCATCCATTCCTTGAATTTAACCAATTTAGGTAGGTCAGCCTTATCCCAATAACGAGTACCTCTCTTTCCTTGCTGTGTATAAGCAGGTAATTTCGGTGTATCTTTTGGTTTTTCATACTGTGAGTTATTATACCACTTATACCAATTATTTAATGTAGGAACTGAAATATCAAGATGCTGAGCTACCTTAGTAGCGGTTAATTTATTCTTCATATGTAATCACCTCCTCAATCATTACTATCTTGCCTTCCAATCCAGAATTAGAAACATCCCCTAATTTTTTAGTTAATGGGTCAAGCTTATCCGTATCTACTATAAATTCAACAATGTTGCCATTTGCTGGAACATACTGATTATTTTTATCGGTATGTATATCCTGTTTTAAATCTCCTACCATAGCATAGAATATTGTTCCATCCTCTAAAGCAATTCTTAATTCTTTTCCAACTTCCGTTGCATAATAAGAACCAACAGCTACTAAATATTTTCCATTAAAGACTCTGAATCCATTTTCATCTGTTTGAGCTAACTGCTGTAAAGCCCATTGCTTTGAACTTTTATTGGTTATTTTTCGATAATCCATGTAAGTTTTAAATTCTCCAGTAGCTTCTTTAGGTAATTCCCTTAATTCGTAATTGTATGGAGTTTCTTTAACTTGTACATCGACTTTATCATCATTGATATATATTTGGATAGGATTGGCTGATACTTCCGTAAATACCGGCTTGTACACTTTGAAGGCTTCCACATCTCTTTCCACTTTACGATTGACTTGCCATATTAGATATCCAAAAACCAAAACCATAATACTCATCATCATTATGAATTGCTTATTTTTAATCATTTCTTTCTTCCTCCTTAGTTTAACAAGTAATCGATAACTTGTGATTTATTATTATCCACTTTACCATCTACCAATGCATCTGCCATAGCGCCTTTTTTATAAATCAATTCTTCGATTCTTTCATCTATGGTATCTTTACAAACAATCGTAATAATATTTACATTTGAGGTAGTCCCGATTCTATGTGCTCTATCTTCCGCCTGCTCTTTATTTGCTCGATTCCAAGGACTATCAAGGAATATTACTGTTGATGCTGCGGTAAGAGTAAGACCAGTTCCCATTGCTCCGATTGTCCCAATGATGACTTTACATCTATCATCATTCATGAATTTATCTTTTTGGGTTTCCCGGTCTTTTGTTTCTCCAGTAATAATTGCAGGATTAAATCTTTTTAATCTTTCAAAGGTTGGAGCTGTCATATCTGTCCAATTACTAAATATTAAACATTTTCCTCCATTATCAACAATTTCTTCAACCAGTTCTTCAAGTCTATCAAGTTTTGCGCTCTGCTTAATTGTACTGCTTAATATACCAGTGTAGCCTGTTGCCTGTCTTAGTCTAATCAACTGTGCTAATGGATTAGGGCTAATCATTATCTTGTCAATATTTTCTTTAAGCTCTTCCCTCACCTCATTGTAAATTTTTTGCTGTTCCTTTGACATTTCAACATATTCGGTAGTATATATTTTCTCAGGTAAATCAAGAACATCTTTCTTTAATCTTCTGAGCATTATTTTGTCAATTCTGTTCTGCAACTCGCCTAAATTTTTATAACCAACTACCTCATATCCACCGTATCCACCCATTACACAATAATGGTTCTTGAATTGATAAAAGCTATGTTTTTCCTGACCTAACCATTTCAGAGGCACATAAGTATCTAAAGGGGTGTTCATGATAGGGGTACCTGTCATTGCTATCTTAGTAGTTGCCTCATCAATTTTGAGTAATGCCTTGCCTTGCTGAGATGCTGGATTCTTACACTTATGGATTTCATCTATTGCTACCATTCCAATTGTTCCATTATCACAAAGCTCTTTAACCTTTTCGCAAATACCTTTATCTCTAAGACTTTCTACATTAGTTATAAGGAAGTAGCTATCTGGTAGATTATTCAGGTCTGCTAATTTATCTTTGCTTGAGCCTACTTTGGCTTTACCTTTACCATTGTAACGAGTTCCTAATATCCAACTACTCTCATTACTATGAACTCCTATTTCCGCTTGCCAATTCCATTTCAAACCATTAACTCCACAAATGATTAAGCAATGTTTATATTTCTTAGTAATCTTCTTTGCTACCGCTATATCAATAACCTGCTTTGTTTTTCCAAGTCCTTGCTCATCTCCTAATAAGAATCTGTCATATTTTAGCCCATACTCAAATCCTTCTATTTGATGTTCGAAAGGCTTGGTTTTGAATTCAAATCCCTTTGGCATTTTAATTTTCTTTTCTTCCAATTCTTTATATTCTCCAGTTAATGTTATCTGTCTATTTCCCATTTGATTGATTACAGCTACTAATTTCTTTGCTGGTATTTCCCATTCCTTTTGAGCTGCATGCCAAAACCTACTTGATTGTGTTCTCATTATTCCAACTAATTCGGAATCATATGGAAAGCTTATGAAAGCACTTAAATCTCCATTGACTTTTTCAGCTTCTCTAATCGTAATGTTTACCATTTCATTTCCTCCTTCAGAAGTGTTTTAAGTGAGGTTCCACCCTCAATAATATTATATAACATATTAAAACATAAATCAACTGTTTTTGTGAAAAAAAATAAAGCCTCAGTTATATTTGAGGCTTTATCTGAATATACTTATTATTTAATTACATTTTCAACTACCAATACTTTTGCCTGCTCATTTGATTCAAGATATTTTTTCATTTGAGCCACCGCTTCTTCAATTAGGTTATCAATAGTCTTTGGAGTTAATATAAATTTAGCAATAACAGGTAGCTTTTCATATAACCAAGTGGTTACTGCCGCATATTTTAATTGGCCAGTTCCACCACCAAATTCAGCTTCAGCTTTTGTTACTAAATAGAATAAAATCTGCTTAGCATAATATCCATAACCCTTTCTCACTAATACTATTAAAGCTACTATGAAAAGAATAACGAATAAAACACTATCCCAATAAGCTGCTAAGAAATCTAACATAGCCATTCTCCTTTCTTAAACTAATTTAACATCCTTCTTATATACCCAACTTATAATCTCTTTCAACAAGACCTTATCTCCACTTATCTGTTGAATAGTATAGGTATTATTTCTAACGAAAGAAGGAATACTTTGACCTGTTGCATAATTAGTTCCGGTTACCTTTACTTTGGAGCCTACCTTTAATGTAGGAGCCTTTATATTACTTTGTACGGGAGTTCCTGATTCAGTGGTAATATAAGTATCAAAGCCTGCAGCTTTTAACTTCTTGGCCATTGTATCAGCATTAGCCTTTACTCCAAACGCTCCAACTTGAACCTTATAAAGATTTCCCACTTTTACCATATAGGTATCAAACCCAGCTTTCTTGAGCTTAGCCTCTAAAGCATCTGCATTAGCTTTATTACTAAATGCTCCAGTTTGAACTCTATATAATACTTTAGAGTCTGGTTTCGGTGTAGGCTTAGGAGGGTTTAATCTCTTATTAACTTCTGCAGCAATATAAAGATGTTTACTATATAAATATTCTCCCGGACAAGATTTATTAGCAAACCATCTATGAACAGTCATGTTTTGCTTATCTACTTGACCAATGAGATTCTTATCACCTTTCCATAGAAGTTGTTTAATACCATTTCTTTTACATATATCAACACAAAGCTCAATAGTTGCTTCAAGAGCTTTATCTGTTACTGCGTAAGGATGTTTGGTATCACTTGCAACTTCAATAGTAATCGCTCTATTATCATTTGCACTTGAAGATGTACACCAAGAACGGTCTTTTTCTTCAACATACATTCCAATCCTACCATCATACCCAACACCATAATTAGAAGAAGCTTTTCGAGAGGCTGGAGCAAATACATTTCCAAGAGTTTCAACAGATGTCTGTCCTACTACACAATGAATAGTAATAGTATCAATTTTATGATTTCTTGGGCTTGTCTTATTAGGCGATATCTTTGTATAACTTACTAACGGGCTATTACTCATCTTCATCTTCTCCTTTCCCGTTTGATAATTCTTCCAACGCTTCCTGATTTAATTCATGTTCCTTTGTTTCTTTTATTTTATCATCCATCCGATATTCCTCCTTCTTCTGGATTTTCTAAACCCTTTTGAATTTTAATTTTATTCTCTGCCTTGGCCTTACTATAGTAAAATCCGGTAGCCGTAGCAAGCTCTGCGAAGACTGCTGGAATTAAGTACATGAGGGGTGATAAGTCATTGGTTCGCCAAATCATAATTCCTGTAAATATAGTAACTAATGAAGCTGCTATAGAAACAGATACAAATATTTTCTTTGAAAATTCCATTTTTTTCTTTCTTCTACGTCTTCTTGCCACGCTATCACCTCCTATTTTACATAATGCTCAACTGCTTGCTCCTGAAGGAATTCTGTCATTTCATCACTGGCATCTCTATAATAGACAATTGCTTCTTCCATCACACCATTCACTTTTCCTTCTTTGATTGCAACTGAGTTAGCATATGATAATTTTCCAACTGCCTTAATCATTCTCATTGTTAATAAGTTTTCTTGTTTGCGAGCTTCGGCTCTTTTTTCAGCCTCTTTTTCTTTTTCCTTCTCCTTTTGTTCCTGCCTCTTTTTTTCGGCTAATACCAATTCATCTCTCTTTTTGTCATGCTCCATATGTCTATGCTGAATATACCAAATTATTAGTGCTGAAACAATAGGCGAAAGAAAAGCTAAAATTTCCGGTTTTACCATCGTTCCGTTTCCTCCTTATTCAATTGCCTTATTTCATAATAGACAACTCCTTTGCCTCCCACCCACCCTACTTTTATGATGCACTATTATTCTATTACTAATTCTTCAAGGTCAAGAGCTATAAGTTCTTCTTTTACAGCTTCTTTTAAGATTGCAGGTACTTGTGCATAAGTCTTTCTACCAGCAATTATAAGAGCTACATATACTATAACCATATCTATTCCTCCTCTCATTATTGTAAAGATTAACCATAATTTAGCCAACATAAGGTTCACCAACGAATTCCTGATATTGTTCAGCAGTTAATTCGCCACGTACTACATATTCTTTTAGAGCTACTTTCACTTCTTCTTTAATCTGTGCAGGGACTTCTTCAAAGGTTTTTCTACCTGCTACAATTAACGATGCGTATATCTTTGCCATTAGCTTTTCCTCCTTACATAATTATCATTTCAAATATTTCCGTTAAGGCCATTTTGTTGTTTAAGTCGGCCTCAGTTAATTTTTCAACTTCTCCCTTAATCATTGCTTGATATTCAGGAATTGACATTTCAATTTCATCATATTCCCAGCCATGAAATCCCGGTTTGTCTTCAGTATCTTCTTCATCTATACGAACAATATTAGTTCTAATGTAGACTTTGAATTCATCCTGCTCTAAGGGCTTAACAACTTCTTGCGTTCCTTGAACTCTCATTTAATATTACCTCCTTATAGAATTTTTTCATTTCTTCCTTTAATGGTATTATATACTTTTGTTTCAATCTATAACTATTACAATATAACAACCACCCATCATAAGAGTTTAATGAGCACCATTGATTATGATTCATTCTCCCATTTACTTTCAGATATTTATGTATTTCCCTGACCTTACTTTTCATTCGTTTGACCGTTGATTTTCTTAATAAAACATAATCAGGAAATACTCTATACCCTAAGAAATCAATACCTCGTACAGCCGTTGGAAACACTTGCCAGTTATCTTTCAATTCTAAATCTAATTCACTAAATAAGAACATATCAATTTCTTTCTTTAGTTGATGCAAGTATTCCTTTGACTCATGGAGAATAACAATATCATCCATATATCTATAATAGTGCTTGATACCCTTAACTTCCTTTATCCAATGGTCAAATGGACTTAGATATAAATTACCTGACCATTGAGACATGTAATTACCGATTGGTATTCCTTTATTTCCCTCTGTACTATCTATAATTTCATCTATGAGCCACAATACTTTCTTATCCTTGAATATCCTTCTATAAATTGATTTCAAGATATCATGGTTAATATTAGGATAATACTTTTTCACATCTAACTTCAAACAATATTTAGTACCTTCTCTATCTTTCTTTATGGAAGATGTTAATCTATTCAAAGCTAAATGAATTCCTCTACCAGGGATTGCTGAATAAGTATCTCTTACCAATTGTTTCATCAGTATTGGTTCAATTACCTGCAGCAAAGCCCATTGACATATCCTATCAGGAAAATACGGAAGTTTGTAAATCTCTCTTACCTTTCTACCCTCAACTCTTTCAAAGATAGTGTATTCTGAAGTATTATAAGATTGGTTTATTAGTTGTTCTTGTAATACAGATAAATAATATTTTTCATCATCATCCACCATACAAACTTCCTTATACCAACCCTTACCTTTTCTTGCATTTTTATGAGCGAGTTTTAAGTTCTCCATTGCATAAATTTTATCATATAAGTATCCAATTCTTTTCATTCTGTCACCTTGTTTGTGCATTATACTCGAGCGTTCGACATTTAAGCTACCAGCACAAGTTCCTGCGTATTTTTTATGTTTTGCCAAGAGGCAGGGCAATGAGGTGCACGTTATTTTTTATCTGCTGAATACTTTACT